>DSLFC04102__coassemble_513_pt1 | contig 72666 bp, 75 predicted proteins | sample DSLFC04102__metabat2_low_PE_028 | metagenome-assembled genome bin DSLFC04102
GCACAGATATAAGATATTGTGAAACTAAAATTTGAAATTTTATTGCAATATAACTTGAAATCTGCTACAATATCTCCGGAGAAGATGGTATTGCTCCACGCTAAGGAAGGCATGTGTTATCAATCCCGATAACAAACTGATAACATTAGCCCATATAGGCAGGATAATATGGATACATCAAATAATCAAAAGTACCACGAATATGACAGAGAATCATCTCTAAACAAAATTGATTAGGCTTTGTCGAATGGGAGTGATGACTCTTGGCTGTGATACGCTTAAAAATCCAGTATTTATGTGGGGCTACGGGCACAGATTAAATCGCTAATTAATTTTTGCAACACTTTTGCAACACATCACATACGAAAAAGATTTTGCAATAGATGAAATAGTTATAAGTGGCTTTGCGGTAAAACTGCAAAAATGAGAACGAAAGGACTCCGATCTTGATTGGTCAGAGTCCTTTTTATTGTCTCGTAACCACTACACCTCTTTCTTGTGTTAGTGATTCTTCAGAAATAATGATTAAAAGACTGGAATATTGATGTATATTTCTATCCAGCCATTTTCCATTGCTGATATAGTGGCGAGGGTAGAATCGGAATTTATTTCATTTAGCAAGGCATATGTAATTTCATCTGTAATTTTGTTTCTAAAAAATGAAAAGCGATTATTGTTATAAAAACCATAAAACCGTTGTGATAAAAAGAAAAATCCGCATCTCATTGAAATTCAATGGATGCGGATTTGGTCGGAGTGCCGGGATTCGAACCCGGGGCCTCTTGGACCCGAACCAAGCGCGATACCAAACTTCGCCACACCCCGAACGTGCCCCTGCTATTATAGGGAGCGGATCGGGATTTGTCAAGCCCTGTGTGGCAGTGGCAGCGGGGGGAGTGGGGGCGGCGGCAAAGGGGCCCGGGGGATTTGGATAAACCAGCCAAGAAAAAAACGGTGGGATTTAGCATTTCGCCGAAAATTTGGAGAGAACAAAAAGGGATTTCTTTTTCCCTTGACAATCGGTATCAGTTTGATACAATATGCCCATCGCAAATACCTCAAAAATTTTAACTAAATAATTTTAGCTAAAAATTCGCCAGAAAAGACAAGGAGTGTTCCCCATGAATTTTGAAAAGATGCGCGAGATCATCGCCGAGACCCTCAACTGCGACCTGGAGAAGGTGACCATGGAGGCCAGCTTGACCGACGACCTGGGGGCAGACTCGCTGGCGGCGGTGGAGCTGTCCATGGCGCTGGAAGAGGAGTTCAACGTGACCATCGCGGACGAGGAACTGCCCAAGATGAAGACGGTGGCCGACCTGGCCAACTACATCAAGGCGCACGCGGAATAAGAAGCCTGGGGCATCGGTGAACACCGATGCCCTTTTCCGAGAGGAGAGAGTATGGACAAGCAAGAGATCTTGGAGCTGATTTCCCGGTTTGAAGCGGGCGGGGCCACGCGGATGAAGCTGACCATGGGGGATTTTTCTTTGGAGCTGGAGAAGGGGGGGGCGACCTTAGCCGTGCCCGCCGCTCCAGCCGTTTCCACGACCTCTGCCGCCAGCGAGGAGGGGAGCGACGGCCAGGGGCAGTGCATCACCGCGCCGCTGGTGGGTACCTTCTACCACGCCTCCCAGCCGGGGTCGGAGCCATTCGTCAAGCCTGGGGACCGGGTGAAGAAGGGGCAGACGGTGGGGCTGCTGGAGGCCATGAAGATGATGAGCGAGGTGCAGGCCCCCTGTGACTGCGTGATCGAGGAGATCGTCGCGGGGGACGGCACGCTGGTTTCCTTCGGCCAGCCTCTGGTGCGCTACCGGGAAGGATAAGGGGCGTATGTTCAAACGGATTTTGATTGCCAACCGGGGAGAGATCGCCGTGCGCGTATTCCGGGCCTGCCGGGAGATGGACATCGAGCCGGTGGTGGTCTACTCCCAGGCCGACCGGGAGGCGCTGCATGTGCAGCTGGCCGAGCAGGCCTACTGCATCGGGCCGGCCCGCTCGGCGGACAGCTACCTGAATGTGGAGGCCATCCTCACCGTGGCCCAGGCCACGGGCTGCGACGCCATCCACCCCGGCTACGGGTTCCTGTCGGAGAACGGGGACTTTGCCGACGCCTGCCAGCAGGCGGGCATCGCTTTCATCGGACCTCCGGGCAAGGTGATCCGGGCTATGGGCAACAAAGCGGCGGCCCGGGCTCTGATGCAGGGGGCCGGGGTGCCGGTGGTGCCCGGCTCAGACGGCCCGGTGACGAGCGCGGAACAGGCCAGGGAGGTGGCCGACGCCATCGGCTACCCGGTGCTCATCAAGGCGGCAGCCGGCGGCGGCGGCCGGGGGATGCGCAAGGTCTTTGCCCCCGAGCAGCTCGCCCCCCTCTTTGAGGAGGCCCGCCTGGAGGCGGAGGCCTGTTTTGGAGACGGGGAGATGTATCTGGAAAAGCTGATCCTCCGGCCTCGGCACATTGAGTTTCAGATCCTGGCTGACCGGCATGGGGGCGTGATCCAGCTGGGGGAGCGGGACTGCTCCATCCAGCGGCGCAACCAGAAGTTGCTGGAGGAATCCCCCTCCAAGGCCCTCACTCCAGCGCTGCGCGCCGCCATGGGGCAGGCGGCGGTGACGGCTGCCCGGGCCGCCGGCTATGAGAACGCGGGCACCATCGAGTTCGTGCTGGACCAGGACAACCAATTTTATTTTATCGAGATGAATACCCGCATCCAGGTGGAGCACCCGGTGACCGAGCTGATCTGCGGGCTGGACCTGGTGCGGGAGCAGATCCGCATTGCCGCCGGGATGCCCCTGTCCGTGGGCCAGGGGGAGGTGGAGCTCCGGGGGCACGCCATCGAGTGCCGCATCAACGGGGAGGATCCGGCCCACGGTTTCCGGCCCAGCCCGGGCCGGGTGGGCTTTCTGCACCTGCCTGGCGGGTTTGGGGTGCGGGTGGACACGGGGCTGTACCCGGACTGTGAGATCCCCCCCCACTATGACTCGCTCATGGCCAAGGTCATCGTCCACGCCCCCACCCGGCTGGAGGCCATCCGCAGGATGCGCAGGAGCCTGGAGGAGCTGGTGATCGAGGGGCCGGCCACCAATACCGACCTGCTCCACCAGATTCTCCACCACCCGGACTTTGTCCGGGGCAACTACAACACCGGGTTTCTGGAGGAGCATCTGGACACCTTGCTGGCCTGGTGCGGCAGCGGAGAGGAGGGGCAGGTATGAGCAGCATCCTGGCACAGCGCCGGCAGAAGTTGCTGGCCATGAAGGCGCTGCGCAGCAGTCCCCATGTGCCCGTCCACGCCCGGCAGGACTGCCCAGGCTGTGGCCAGTCAGTGGAGCGCCGGGAGCTGGCCAGCCACCACTATGTGTGTCCCCTGTGCGGGTATCACCATCCGGTCAGTGCCTACTACCGACTCAGCTTGGTGCTGGACAAGGGCACTTTCCGAGAGCTGGACGCCAACCTGATCTCCAATGATCCCCTGCACTTCCCGGAATACCAGGCCAAGCTGGAGCAGGCCAGGCGTAAGACGGGGACGGGGGAAGGTGTGGTCACCGCCTTGGGCCGGATCGGGGGTCAGAAGGTGGCGGTGGGCGTGCTGGACAGCCGCTTCCTCATGGGCAGTATGAGCGCCGCCCTGGGGGAGAAGGTGACCCGCCTGGTGGAGCAGGCGGGCCGGGGCAAGCTGCCGCTGATCCTGTTCTCGGCCAGCGGGGGGGCCCGGATGCAGGAGGGGATCCTGTCCCTGATGCAGATGGCCAAGACCGCAGCCGCGCTGGAGCGGTTCTCCCAGCGGGGTGGGCTGTACATCTCGGTGTTCACCCATCCCACCACCGGGGGAGTGACGGCCAGCTTTGCCAGCCTGGGGGACATCCAGCTGGCCGAACCGGGCGCATTGATCGGCTTTGCCGGCCCCCGGGTGATTGAGCAGACCATTGGGGAAAAGCTGCCCGAGGGCTTTCAGAGCGCGGAATACATGCTGGAGCATGGCTTTCTGGACGCCATCGTGTCCCGGGAGCAGCTGCGCCCCACCCTCATCCAACTGCTGGGGCTGCACCGGAAGGGGGGGGACGAACATGGCCAACCGTGACCTGACCCCCGCCCAGCGCCTGGCCCTGGCCCGCCATCCGGATCGGCCGGGTACCGCCCAGTTGATCCAGGGACTGTTCACCGACTTCTTCCCCCAGCGGGGGGACCGGTTATGCGGGGAGGACGGGAGCATCCTGGGGGGCATCGCCCGCTTCCACGGCCGGCCGGTGACGGTGCTGGGACACCAGAAGGGGCACGGGTTGGAGGAGCACCTGGCCTGCCGCTTCGGGATGCCCAACCCCGAAGGGTACCGGAAGGCCCAGCGGATCCTGGCCCAGGCGGAGAAGTTCCGCCGCCCGGTCATCACCTTCATCGACACGCCGGGGGCATACCCTGGCCTGGAGGCGGAGGCCCGGGGACAGGGGGAGGCCATTGCCCGCACCCTGGCGGTGATGTCCGCCCTCACAGTGCCGGTGATCTGCGTGGTCACCGGGGAGGGGGGCAGCGGCGGCGCCCTGGCGCTGGGGGTGGGAAACCGGGTGCTGATGCTGGAAAACGCGGTGTACTCGGTGCTCTCCCCGGAGGGGTTTGCCTCCATCCTGTGGAAGGATGCCTCCCGCAGCGCGCAGGCCTGTGAGGTGATGAAGCTCACCGCCGCAGACCTGCTGGAGCTGGGGGTGATTGACCAGGTCATCCCCGAGCCGGAGGGAGGGGCTCACCTGGCCCCCCAGACGCTGTACCACGAGCTGGACCGGGCGCTGGCCCGGGAGCTGGACAGCCTGGAAAAGCTACGCCCCCAGGCGCTGGCTGCCGGGCGCTATCAAAAATTCCGGCAGATGGGCGCCAATGCCCTGAGAAAGGAGCGCGCATGAGTGGATTGAAGTTATGGGGCACCGGCTCTGGAGTGCCCAGCGAGATTTTGACCAATGAGGACTTTGCCAAGCTGGTGGATACCTCGGACGAGTGGATCACCAGCCGCACGGGTATCTCCAGCCGGCGGCGGTGCGCCCCGGGGGAGACCCATACCGGCCTGTGCCTGGACGCGGCCAGGCAGGCCCTGAAGCGGGCGGGGGTGAGCCCGGATCAGATTGGCGTGTGCATCGTGGCCACCCTAACCCCGGACCGGCTGACGCCGGCCACTGCCTGCGTGCTGCAAAAGGAGCTGGGGCTGGGGGAGGACACGGTGTGCTTTGATTTGAACGCGGCCTGCTCGGGCTTTGTCTACGCCCTGCACACCGCCCAGTGTCTGCTGGCCGCCGCAACCAGGAAGTTCGGCCTGGTGATCGGGGCGGAGGTGCTCAGCCGGGTGACCGATTACACCGACCGGGGCACCTGTGTGCTGTTTGGAGATGGGGCGGGGGCGGCGGTGCTGGAGTGGCGGGAGGACTACCCCTCCATCCACGCGGTGCTGGGCTGCCGGGGCAACACGGAGAACTTGCTGATTCCCGGAGTAGCGGTGGGGGTTCCCAGTTACATCCATATGGACGGCCAGCCGGTGTTCCGCTTTGCCGTGGAGACGGTGCCCCAGTGCATCACCCAGGTGCTGGAGCGGGCTGGACTGGGGGTGGAGGACGTGGACCGGTTCGTCTTCCACCAGGCCAACCAGCGCATCATCGACATGGCGGTGAAGAAGCTGAACCTGCCGCCGGAGAAATGCACGGGTAACATCGACCATACGGGCAACACCTCCGCGGCCAGCGTGCCTCTGCTGCTGGACGAGTTGGTGCGGGATGGGGCGGTGCGCCGGGGCCAGCGGGTGCTGTGCGTGGGCTTTGGCGGTGGGCTGACCTGGGCCGGCGCCCTGCTGGAGCTGGCGTGATGGGGCGGCCCGGGCTGGTGCGCGCCCTTGTAGCGGATGCGGAGAAAGGAGAGGTTTGCCATGAAGCTCAATGAAATTCTGGGTACCGAGTTCCCCATCATCCAGGGTGGGATGGCCAACATTGCCACCGGGGCCTTCGCCGCGGCGGTGTCCAACGCGGGGGCCATGGGGGTGGTGGCCTCCGGCGGCATGGACGCGGAGGCCCTGCGCCGGGAGATCCGGGCAGCCCAGGCGGCCACGGACAAGCCCTTTGGGGTCAACCTGATGCTGATGAACCCCCACATCGACGAGCTGGCCCAGCTGGTGGCGGAAGAGGGAGTCAGCCTGGTGACCACCGGGGCGGGCAACCCGGGCAAGTATATCCCGGCGTGGAAAGAGGCGGGCATCAAGGTTTTCCCCGTGGTGCCCGCTCCGGTGCTGGCCAAGCGGCTGGAGCGCTACGGGGTGGACGGCTTCATCGCCGAGGGCACCGAGAGCGGCGGCCATGTGGGGGAGATGGCCACCATGGCGCTGATCCCCCAGGTGGTGGACGCGGTGGACGTGCCTGTGGTGGCCGCCGGCGGCATTGCTGACGGCCGTCAGATGGTGGCCGCCTTTGCCCTGGGCGCCTGCGGCGTGCAGGTGGGCACCTGCCTGCTGGCCAGCGTGGAGTGCCCAGTCCACGAGAACTATAAGCAGGCGGTGATCAAGGCCAAGGCCACCGACACGGTGGTCACCGGCCGCAGCACCGGCGCGCCGGTGCGGGTGCTGAAGAACAAGATGGCCCAGGCCTACCTCCAGATGGAGAAGAACAGCCCCCCCCGGGAGGAGCTGGAGAAGCTGACCCTGGGATCCCTGCGCCGGGCAGTGGTGGACGGGGATGTGGACAACGGCAGCTTCATGGCCGGCCAGGTGGCGGGCATGGTGCAGGAGATCCGGCCTCTGCGGGAGATCTTCCAGTCCCTCATGGAGGGCTGCCAGGCGGTGGGAAGGGAGCTGTGGTCATGAAGCTCGCGTTCCTCTACGCCGGACAGGGCAGCCAGCACCCGGGGATGGGGGCCGACCTCTATGAGTCCTATCCGGTTTTCCGCCAGGTGTTGGATGGGGCCGAGGTGGACTTTGATCTGAAGACAGTCTGCTTTTCCGACCCGGATGGGGTGCTCAACGAGACTGCGTATACCCAGCCATGCATGGTGGCCTTTGCCGTGGGGATGACGGCCATCCTCTATGAGCGGGGCATCCGCCCGGACTACGCCGCGGGGCTGAGCCTGGGGGAGTATTCCGCCCTGCAGGCTGCCGGGGTCTTTCAGCCCCAGCAGGCCGTTTCGCTGGCGGCCTTCCGGGGCCGGGTGATGGCCCAGTCGGCCCAGGGCCGTCCCTGCGGGATGACGGCGGTGCTCAACCTGGACCGGGAGCGGCTCCAGGAGGTGTGCCGCCAGGCTGGGGACGCAGGGGTGGTGGAGATCGCCAACTACAACTGCCCCGGGCAGATCGTTATCGGGGGGGACCAGGCCGCCGTGGACAAGGCCGCGGCCCTGGCCAAAGAGGCAGGGGCCCGGCGCTGTCTGCCCCTGAAGGTGAGCGGGCCCTTCCACACCTCCCTCATGGCCCCCGCTGGGGAGGCCCTGCGGGAGCGGTTCCGGGAGACTGAGTTTGGTCCCATGGCCTTTCCGGTGCTGTTTAACTGCCTGGGCCGGGAGATGGGGCCGGAGGACACCATCCCCGCCCTGCTGGAGCGGCAGGTGCAGTCCTCGGTCTATCTGGAGGACACCATCCGCCGCCTGGCTCAGCTGGGGGTGGACACTGTGGTGGAGATCGGACCGGGCAAGGCCCTGAGCGGCTTTGTGCGCAAGACCGCCCCGGAGATGCAGATCTACGGGGTGGAGACCTGCGCCGAGGTGGAGGAGTTAACCGCGGCGCTGAAAGGATGAGGAAACGATGAGTTTACAGGGAAGGACCGCCGCCGTCACCGGCGGCAGCCGGGGTATTGGGCGGGCCATCTGCCTGGAGCTGGCCCGGCAGGGGGCGAATGTAGTCTTTTCCTACGCGGGAAACGCCGCCGCGGCGGAGCAGACGCTGGAGCTGCTCCGACAGCTGGGAGTACAGGCCCGGGCGGTGCAGGGGGATGTGTCGGACGGACAGGCGGCGGCCGCGCTGTTGGCGGCGGCCGTGGAGCTTGGCGGCATGGACATTCTGGTCAACAATGCGGGCATCACCCGGGACGGGCTGGCCATGACCTTGAAGGAGGAGGACTTTGCGGCGGTGCTGGACACCAACCTGAAGGGGGCCTTCCTCTGCGCGAAGGCGGCGATCCGGCCTATGATGAAGGCCAGATATGGGCGGATCGTGAACCTCACCTCGGTGGTGGCCCTGCGGGGGAACCCTGGGCAGGTGAACTACTGCGCCAGCAAGGCGGGGTTGATCGGCATGACCAAATCCCTGGCCAAGGAGCTGGGCAGCCGTGGGATCACGGTCAATGCGGTGGCCCCGGGATTCATTGAGACGGACATGACCGCCGCCCTGCCTGAGGGGGCCAGGCAGGCCATGCTGGGAACGATCCCCCTGGGCCGGCCCGGTCAGCCGGAAGAGGTGGCCCGGGCGGTGGCTTTCTTGGCCTCAGATGAGGCTGGCTATATCACAGGCCAGGTGTTGTGCGTGGACGGCGGCATGGCAATGTGAAAGGAAGCGGGGAGGATAGACGCGCCGCGCATCCTTTCCGCCGGCTGGGCGCGGGAGATGGACCCATCATTTTCAGGAGGAACAGAATCGACTATGGAAAAACGCAGAGTATTGATCACCGGCATGGGGACGGTCAACCCCCTGGGCCATGACCTGGCTCAGAGCTGGCAGGCCGCCCGGGAGGGGGTGTGCGGCATCGGCCCCATCACCCAGTATGACTGCTCCGCCCAGAAGGTGCATCTGGCCGCCGAGGTGAAGGACTGGGATCCCGCTGTCGTCCTGGCTGGCCGGGATCACCGGCACATGAGCCGCTTCATCCAATTGGCGATGGCCAGCGCCCAGGAGGCGGTGGCGGACAGCGGCGTGGATCTGGAGGGGCTGGACCGCACCCGGTGCGGCGTCATCCTGTCCAGCGGAGTGGGGGGCATCGGCATGACCGAGCGGGAGCAGGTACGCTGCACCCAAAAGGGCTTTGACCGGGCCAACCCCTACTATATTCCCATGACCATCGCCAATATGGGCGCGGGGATGATCGCCATCGCCTTTGGATTTCAGGGGATGTGCACCTGTCCGGTGACTGCCTGCGCCGGCGGCACCAACGCGGTGGGGGATGCCTTCCGGCACATCCGGGACGGCTATGCCGAGGTGATGCTATGCGGTGGGGCGGAGGCGGCCATCACGCCGCTGTCCATCGGCGGGTTCACCTCCATGCGGGCCCTACACGTGGGGGACGACCCGGACCGGGCCAGCGTCCCCTTTGACGCGCGGCGCAGCGGCTTTGTCATGGGGGAGGGGGCCGGCGTGCTGATGCTGGAGGAGTACAGCCACGCCATGGCCCGGGGAGCCAAGGTGTATGCGGAGCTGGTGGGCTACGGCGCCACTTGCGACGCCTACCACATGACCGCTCCCGCTCCCGATGGGGAGGGGGGCGCCAGGGCCATGGCCCTGACCCTGGCCGACGCCGGGGTGAAGCCGGAGCAAGTGGGCTATATCAATGCCCACGGCACCTCCACCCCCCTTAACGACAGCGGGGAGACAGCGGCCATCAAGGCGGTGTTCGGCGCCCATGCCGGCAGCCTGGCGGTGAGTTCCACCAAGTCCATGACCGGCCACCTGTTGGGGGGGACGGGGGCGGTGGAGGCCATCTTTACGGCCATGGCGCTGAAGGACGGCTTCCTGCCCCCCACCATCCACTACCAGGAGCCGGACCCGGCATGTGACCTGGACTATGTGCCCAATCAGGGTCGGGCGGCCCAGGTGGAGTACGCGCTGTCCAACTCTTTGGGCTTTGGCGGGCACAACGCCTGCGTTTTGCTGAAACGGTGGGGGGAGTGAGCTATGCTGCAGTTTCAATCCAATGAGATCGCGGCCATCCTGCCCCATCGCTACCCCTTTGCCCTGGTGGATCGGATCGTGGATGGGGAGCAGGGCAAGTGGGCCCGGGGCATCAAGTGCGTCAGCGTCAACGAGCCCTTTTTCCAGGGCCACTTCCCCCAGTACCATGTGATGCCTGGGGTGCTCATCATCGAGGCGCTGGCCCAGGTGGGGGCGGTGGCGGTGCTGTCCCTGCCCGAGCACCAGGGGAAGATCGGCTTTTTGGGGGCCATCCGCAACGCCAGGTTCCGCCGCCAGGTCACGCCCGGCGATGTGTTGGAGCTGGAGTGCACCATCACCCGGCAGAAGGGGACGGTGGCCCAGGCCCAGGCCCGGGCCACGGTGAATGGCCAGGAGGCGGTGACGGCAGAGCTGACCTTTGCTCTGAGTAAGCAGGAAGCGTAACCCTTGCGCGCGGCCGATTCCCCATGGCCCGACGCGGGAAGAACGGGATGATTCCGGGGGGATCAGCATGTTGGAGCAGAAGTTTGAAATGGTGTACACGAAGTTTAAGCTGCATTTCTATCAAGAGATCTTCTCCCGCTTTCAGAACCGGGAGGCCAGCCTGACTACGGTGGAGACCTTTGCCATGGAGACCATCCTTGCCCTGGGAAGGCCTACGGTAAATGAGTTTGCCAGCTTTATGGGCATCTCATCGTCCAACGCGGCCTACAAGATCAACAGCCTGATTCGGAAAGGCTATGTGGAAAAGGTGCAGTCCGAGCAGGACAAGCGGGAACACCACCTGAAGGTGACGGAGAAGTACCTGCGGTACTGCAATATCAGCAACGGCTACCGGCATGTGGTTATGCAGCGCATCCAGAAGCGGTTCACCCAGGCGGAGTGTGAGAAGCTGGAGGAGATGCTCACGGTCATCGGCCAGGAGCTGATGTCCGAGGTGCAGCTGCCCCCCACCTCGGCGGCGGCCACCTGATCTGGATGAGGGGCAGGCCGCAGTGGGGAAGGGGAGGCCCTCCCCTGGTAGAGCCCACCACGAGTGGGAGCTAAAACAGTGAGGGAGCGACCGCCACAGGCGGTGGAAAAGGAAAAAAGGACACCAGCCAGCAGCTGGTGTCCTTTTTTTGGAGGCGCCACCCAGATTTGAACTGGGGCATCAGGATTTTGCAGACCCTTGCCTTACCACTTGGCTATGGCGCCGGATGTTTTCATGATATTCCAAAAAGAAGCGTGTTATGACGCCTCTTTTTGGAATTTGGAGCGAGTGACGAGGCTCGAACTCGCTACCTCCACCTTGGCAAGGTGGCGCTCTACCAGATGAGCTACACTCGCGCATGGTGCCTCCGGCCGGAATCGAACCAGCGACACGCGGATTTTCAGTCCGCTGCTCTACCAACTGAGCTACAGAGGCATAACGTGGCGACGCGGAAGGGACTTGAACCCTCGACCTCCGGCGTGACAGGCCGGCGTTCTAACCAACTGAACTACCGCGCCACAGATGAGACCCCAATAAGGAGTTGGTGGGAACAACAGGGCTCGAACCTGTGACCCCTTGCTTGTAAGGCAAGTGCTCTCCCAGCTGAGCTATGCTCCCCCAAAACCGAGGCTGTTTGTCAAACGGCAAGCCACATTATAGCAAAAGCGGCCTCAAACTGTCAAGCCTTAATTTGAATTTTCTCCCCTGGGAGGCCGGGTGAAAGGTAGGCCTCCCCCCGCCGGCTTCAGGACAGGGCTTGCTGGAGCAGGGCCTCCAGCTCCGGGCGGGAGAAGGGGTAACGCTGGTCGCAGAACTGGCAGGTCAGCTCCGTGCCGCCCTCCTGGATCATGGAGCGCAGCTCCTGTTCCCCCAGGCTGATAAGGGCGCGGCTGACCCGCTGGCGGGAGCAGGTGCATCGGTAGGCCACCGGCGCAGTTTCCAGCACCTCCAGGCGGAAGTCGGACAGCACCTCCTCCAACAGCTGCTGGGGCCCCAGGCCCCGGTCCAGCTGGGCGCTCACCGCCCCCACCCGGGCGATGCCCCGCTCCACGGCGGCGATGACCGACTCGTCCGCCCCGGGCAGGAGCTGAATGAGATAGCCCCCCGCCGCCTGCACGGACTGGTCGGGGGCGATGAGCACCCCCAGGGCACAGGCGGTGGGGATCTGCTCGCTCTCCACGAAGTAGGCGGCCAGGTCCTCGGCGATCTCCCCGCCCACCAGTTCCACCGCGCCCACATAGGGCTCCCGCAGGCCCAGATCCTTGACCACGCTCAGCCTGCCCTGATGGCCCACCGCTGCGCCCACGTCCAGCTTGGCATGGGCCTTCCGGGGCACATCCACGGCGGGGTTTTGCACATAGCCCCGCACGTTGCCGTCGCTGTCGGACACGGCCAGCACCGTCCCCAGCGGGCCATCGCCCTGCACCCGCAGGGTGACAGACCCCTCGGCCTGCTTGAGCATACTGCCCATCATGGAGGCCCCCAGCAGCAGCCGCCCCAGGGCGGCGGTGGCCACGGGCCAGGTGTCGTGGATCTGCCGGGCACGTTCCACCAGACCGGCCCCGGAGATGGCCATGGCCTGGATGGGGGCATCCTGGGCGGTGGCGCGGATGAGTTGATCCATGGGTTATCCCTCTCCTTTCCGATGGGCGGCGAAAAAGACCCGCTGCTCCCCCATCCGGGGCGGGGTCATGCGCCGGTCGCCATACTGTCGAATCGGGCCAAAGCCAGCCTCCTCCAGCCAGCTTTGCAGCTCCTGCATGGTGTAGGCGTACTGTCGGTGGCGCTCTTGCAGGCGCTGCCAGCGGTCGTCCTCCTGACGGACAAACAGGTCGATGTCGTAGCTGCAAACCCGCCGGCGGGGAGAGTAGCTGCCCCGCCAGAGGCAGCATACGTCCTCCCCCTCGTCCAGATAGAGCTGGCCGTCCGCCCCTTCCAGGGCGGCGGGGGTCTTGACGTCAAACAGGAACAGCCCCCCGGGCCGGAGGGCCCGATGCACCCGGTGAAAGGCCTGGCGCAGCAGGGCGGGGCGGGTGATATAATTTAGGCTGTCCAGACAGCACACCGCCGCGTCCACCGGCTGGAGCAGCCGTAGGCGGGACAGGTCCTGGCACAGCAGCAGCACATTCAGCCCCTGGCACTTCTGGTCGGCCTGGCAGAGCATATCGGATGAGCGGTCCACAGCCGTCACCTGATAGCCCCGCTGGGCCAGCAGGCAGGCCAGGCTGCCGGTGCCGCAGGCCAGCTCGGCTATGGTGCGCACCCCACCCTTGCAACGGCGGAAATGGCGCTGCAGGTAGTTGGCCCAGGCGGGGTAGGGTACGTCTTCGGTGAGCCGGTCATAGTGCTGGGCCAGGTCGGTGTAGGCCTTCATCAACCCTCCAGGCGGGGCAGGACCGCCTTGTAGCCCCCGGCCCCATACTGCAGGGCCCGGTTGACCCGGCTGATGGTGGCGCTGGATGCGCCGGTGCGGGCCAGAATATCGTGGTAGATCAGGCCGGCGTCCAGCATCCGGGCCACCTCCAGCCGCTGGCTCATGGCCTGCAGTTCGGCCACGGTGCACAGGTCCTGGAAGAAGGCCCGGCACTCCTCCTGAGAGGTGAGGGAGAGCACGGCCTGATAGAGCCGTTCGGCTTGCCCCTGGTCTATCTTTTGCATGGTTCAGCTTCCTCCAATCGGTGGGATTCCTACGGTGAAGCGCAGGAGAGCTGCGAGTCGGACTTGCCCCCTCATTGTACTCTTTTGCTTCAGGAAAGTAAAGAGCAAACGGGAAGAAAAGGGGAAAAGATCCGACTGGCATGGGGTAGGGAGTAGGCTGGGGGACGGAGGGCGGCGCGCCCGCTCCAGGCCGGGTCGGGCTTGACCCCGATGGGTGCGCGTGCTATGATGGGAAAAATCAGCTATCGGTGCTGGGAACGCCCTGCCTGGGGATCACATGGCAGATGGGATCATGCCGGCGATCTGATCGGCCTGGGAGCGGGGAAGAGGGAGGATCATGGCTGCGGTTGAGGCCAGACCCGGGGCAGCATGGAGCATGGAAAGGGGTATGATGGAACATGAAACTCAAACAGATCTGCCTGCTGTGTTTTAGCCCCACGGGGGGCACGCGCCGGGTGGGGCGCTATGTGGCCAAGGAGCTATCGGCCCACCTGGGCTTAGAGATAAAGGAGTTCGACTTTACTCGCCCTCAGAACCGGGAGCGGGAGTACCGGTTTGACCCGGACCAGCTGCTGGTCATGGCCTCCCCGGTGTACGCCGGGCGGCTGCCCAACAAGATGCGGCCGGAGTATCAGGCCAAGATCCACGGGCAGGGGGGGCCGGCGGTGCCTGTGTGCGTGTTCGGCAACCGGAGCTTTGACGAGGCGCTGCGGGAGCTGGTGCTGTTGCTGGAGGGCAACGGCTTCCAGGTGGCCGGGGCGGCCGCCTTCGCGGGACGCCATCCCTTTTCCAACCAGGTGGGCCAGGGCAGGCCGGATGAGGCGGATTTTGCCCAGATGCGGGACTTTGCCGCCGGGGTGGCCCAAAAGCTGGCCGGGGAGCAGCTGACTCCTCTGTCGCTGGACCGGGGAGAGATCGGCCCTTATTACAACCCCCTAAAGGCGGACGGCACCCCAGCCAAGTTCCTCAAGGCCAAACCAAAGACGGACTGGGACAAGTGCGATAAATGCGGGGCGTGCTATCGGGCCTGCCCGGTGGAGTGCATCGACGAAAACATGGACGCCACCGGAAGCGTCTGCATCAAGTGCCAGGCCTGCGTGCGCTGCTGCCACAGCGGGGCCAAATATTTCGATGACCCGGATTTCCTCTCCCACGTGCTCATGCTGGAGCAGAACTACATCCGCCGTGCCCAGAACGCGCAATGGCTGTGAGCTCGGCAGTCCCTCCGCACCGTTAAATCCGGCCAGAGGATGTTGAAAACAACTGCATGAGCGGATAGACAGACGGCAAGAAAAGGCGGGCAGGAAGCCAATGGCTTCCTGCCCGCCTTTTTCGGCCGCATTCGGCCGCAAAAGGGGCTGGTGCGTTCAAGGTGCAGGTACCGAGTCAACCCACCAGTTTTTCAAACTCGGAAACCACATATTCCGCGATTTCACAATCCTGGCCCTCTGTCCCGCCGCCGACCCCGATCCCTCCGGCTATCTTCCCATTTACGAAAAGTGGATAGCCCCCGGCCACCAGTGTGATTTTCGGATCATTGGTCTGAATCGCCATCAGGGAAGCGCCCTCTGCAGCAGAGGCGGCCACGTCCTTTGTGCTGCATTGCGTAACGGCAGAGGTATATGCTTTTCCAGGCACCAGGGTAATGCTCAAAACCAATGCTTCCCCATACCGGCGGTATGCCCTCGAAAGACCGTTTTCATCGCAGATTGCAAAACTGATGTCGACCCCGATTTCCCTGCTCTTTTCCCTGGCGGCAGCGCACAGCTTGTCACACAGTTCATCCGTTAAGATCATTGAAAAACCTCCATATCCACAGATTGGAACAGAAATACAGTCCTCTGACAACGAAAGCATATCAAATGACCCACTTGTTCCGCTTGCCCGTTCCTCTCAAAAATTTGCTCATTTCTTCAGATGCTTTTGAAGCGTCAAAATATCCTCTTTTGGAGCCGCGCCAAACATTTTTCGGTAATCCCGAATGAATTGGGATAGACTTTCGTATCCCACCTCGATGGACGCCTCGGTTACATTTTTGCTCTCATCCAACATCAATCGTCTGGCTTCGGTGAGCCGCAGTCGCTTTTGACATTGCATCGGCCCCATCCCCACAGCGCTTTTGAATTTCTGATGGAACATAGAAACGCTCATATTGCTCTGCTCTGCCAGTTCCGAGACCGTGAACGGATGGCGGAAGTTCTCTTTTATCCAACTATTTGCCGCATAGATTTCATCCGCCTGGCTGATCTGGATCATGCTTTGAAGAAACTGCTTTCCACAGGAGCCGCAGAGCATATAATAAATGACTTCCTGCAGGATATTTTTTCTCAAAAATTCTGATGGAACCGCCTTTTTAGCTGAAAAAAGCCTGTAGACAGACTGAACAACCGCCTGGTCTGATCGGGACCTATCCTGCTCGTCCATATGCTCGCTCATGATGCTTTCGATCAAGTCATGATCCAGCGCCAAAACGGTTGTGATCACCTCATGGACGGTAAACTCAACGGATAGGGCCAAAAAATCTTGCCGACTTGAAGGGACCAAAACGGTTCCGGATCGTGGGGTGTCAATTTTTGATACGGAATATTGGCCGCCCATGTAATCCATCATGCCAGAAGGGGTATGGAGCCGAAGCATACCATCCAGCACGATATAAAGGTATGGGTGCTCCGTTTTGGGCATCGGGATGCTACCGCTTGTAAAGTACCAGGCAGTTACAAAAGGGATTCCCGTTTCATTGCGGCCTGTGCGAAGGGGAAGCCCCCGCACCTCATCCTGTATTTTTTGAATGACTGTATCCATGAGCATCACCATCTGGTCGCATATTTTTCCAGGGGCGGACATACAGTAGGGACAGGACTGTTTGTGGACAAGGAGGGGATGGGCATGACCCACGGGGACCGGGGCCTTGCCCGGCCACGCCGGAGGCCCGGGCGAGGAAGGGCTGGCGGGGGGAGTCGGCCGGGGACAGGGACACGGCGGGACCGGCGCAGACTGATCCAGCTGTTGGTGAGCCTGGCGCTCTTCCTCCTGGTGTTTATCGGGCGGGGGGTCTTTCCCGGGCAGCTGGAGACCTGGCGGCAGGTGCTGAGCGCCGATGTGGACTTCCAGGCCGCCCTGCGCCAGCTCCAGCAGTCCCTGTCCCAGGGGGAAGGGATCCAGCAGGCCCTTGGCCAGCTGGGGGCGTCGGTGCTGGGGGGGCAGACGGAGCGTGGGGATCAGACGCCTGAGAGCACCCCGGTGACGCTGCTGAGCCAGACTGGCCGGATGGGGCTGGACTATGCCGCCCAGGCCGGCGTGCGCAAGGCCCTGGCAGCCCAGCCCACCCAGGGGGAGCAGGAGCAGCCCCAGCCGGAGCCCAGCCAAACGGCGGCGCCGGAGCCCACGCCGGAGCCCACGCCGGAGATCGTCACTGCGGTGGCCCAGGCCTATGGGGAGGATGGGGTGGCCTTGCCCTCCAACGTGAGCTTTGCCTACTATGAGCTGGGACTGACGGAGACTACAGTTCCGGTCAACGGGCCGGTCACCTCCACCTTCGGCTACCGGGACAGCCCCATTGACGGGGATCGGGAGTTCCACCTGGCTTTGGACATCGGGGCGGCGGTGGGCACGCCCATCGGGGCCTTTGCCTCCGGCGTGGTGGAGTATATTGGGGAGAGCGATGAGTTTGGCCTGTACCTGAAGATCCGCCATGACAACCAGGTGGCCAGCTTCTACGCCCATTGCAGCCAGCTGCTGGTGAGCAAGGGGGACACGGTCAGCTGCGGGCAGACGGTGGCCCTGGTGGGGGCCACAGGCAATGTCACCGGCCCACACCTGCACCTGACCATTGAGAAGGACAACATCCGGCTGGATCCGGCGCACTATGTGGATCCGGCCTGACCGGCTGCCCCAGCTGGAGATCACCCCCGGCTTTGCCCTGCTGATGGCGGCTCTGGCCTATCTGGACGAGGGCTCCGGGTTGCTGCCCTGGGCGCTGCTGGCCTGCGCGGTTCACGAGCTGGGCCATTGGGCGGCGGCCCGGGCTCTGGGAGGGCGGGTGGGACGGCTGCGGCTGAGCGCGGTGGGGGCGGAGCTGCGCTTTGCCTGGCCGGCGCCCCTGTCCTATGGGCGGGAGGGGCTGGTGGTGCTGGCCGGCCCGGCGGCCAACCTGCTGCTGGCTGTGCCCGCCTTTGCCCTGGGGCTGGAGCTGCTGGCGGTGTCCAGCGTCTGGATCGGGGCCTTCAACCTGCTGCCCATTCAGCCCCTGGACGGCGGGGTGCTGGCATACAACCTTCTGACAGGCTGCTGGGGGCTGGACTGGGCGCCGGCGGCCCTGTCGGTGACGGCGGGGGTGCTGGCCGGCCTGCTGGCGGGCATGGGGGCCATTGCCCTGGCGGTGTACGGCAATGTGACCCTGCTGCTGACGGCGGCCTGGCTGCTGTGGGGGATTCTGCGCCCCAGCGGTTGAGGGGGAGGTGCCGGCTACGGATCGGCAGGGCTGGGCAGTTGGCCAAAGCCTGGGTGGCTCCGATACCAGTGCAGGGTGTCCCGGATGCCTGTGTCAAAGTCCACGGTGGGCTGCCAGCCCAGCTGGCGGCGCAGCTTGTCCCAGCACAGGGCATAGCGCCGGTCATGGCCGGGCCGGTCGGTGGTGAAGCAAATGAGAGAGGGGTCCTTCCCCATCCGCTCCAGCAGCAGCCGCACCAGCTCCAGATTGGAGCGCTGGCAGCCACCCCCCACGTTGTACACCTCCCCCAGCCGGCCCTTGCGGACCACCAGGTCCACCGCGGCGCAGTGGTCGCGCACATACAGCCAGTCCCGGACGTTTTTCCCGTCCCCATACAGGGGCAGGGGCTGGCCGGCATCGGCCAGACGGATCATCCGGGGGATGAGCTTTTCCGGCACCTGGCGAGGGCCGTAGTTGTTGGCGCTGCGGGTGATGGTAACCGGGGTGGCAAAGCAGCGGAAATAGGATAGGGCCAGCAGGTCGGCCGCCGCCTTGGAGGCGGCGTAGGGATTGGAGGGGCGCAGGGGGCTGTCCTCCTGGAAGGGAGGAGCGGACGGATCCAAGGGCAGCTGGCCGTACACCTCATCGGTGGAGACCTGGTGGAAGCGGGGCACCCGGAAGCGGTTGACCATGTCCAGCAGGGCGCACACCCCCTGCACGTTGCTCTCCAAAAACAGGTCCGGACTGTCCAGGGAGCGGTCTACATGGCTCTCGGCGGCGAAGTTGACGATGCAGTCCACCTGCGCATCTTCCAAGAGGGAGGCCAGCAGTTTCCGGTCGCAGATGTCGCCCTGGACAAAGCGGAAGCGCCCGTCCCCTCGGTGCTGGGCCAGGTTGTCCAAGCTGCCGGCGTAGGTGAGCTTATCCAGCCCGATCACCTGATCCTCCGGGTGGGCTTGGAGGGTGAAGTCGACGAAGTGGGAGCCAATGAAACCGGCCGCGCCGGTGACCAGAAGTTTCATGCCGTGGCCGCGGGGCTGCTCCCACCGGGGCAGCCCCGCCCCTCCTTTCCCGTCCTGTGAGCCAGGAGTTCCGCCCGGCCTTTTACCGGCATTATAGCAGAAAACCAGGCGCTTGCAAGGGAGAAGGAGGGGAAGTGGGGCAGAGTAGGGGAAAAACGCAAAAATCCCCCAAACCCCCTTGCAATCTTTCCTGCGTTGTGATATACTGCCTCAGTCTAAAAAGGGCGGTCCTCTGCCCGGGTGATTCCGGGGCAAGAACGCCTGTGAGTTTAGGAGGAAGCAAAGATGGAGCTGTTGACACAGTTCAGCCAGAAGTACATGAAGGAGGAGGCCCCCCAGGTGCGTGTGGGGGACACCGTTCGTGTGCACATCCGGGTCAAGGAGGGCAGCCGTGAGCGCATCCAGGTGTTTGAGGGCACTGTGATCGCCAAGAAGCACGGCGGCATTGAAGAGAGTTTCACTGTGCGCCGCATCTCTTACGGGGTGGGCGTGGAAAAGGTGTTCCCCCTGCACGCGCCCACCATTGAGAAGGTGGAGACCGTGCGCAAGGGCAAGGTGCGCCGGGCCAAGCTGTACTATCTCCGCGGCCGGGTTGGCAAGGCCGCCAAGGTCAAGGAGAACCTGTAACCCATCTGGGTTGGACAGGGGAAAAGGAGCGGAGAACCCGCTCCTTTTTTGCATCCGGCAGCAGCGGCCCCGGCTGGGGCCAGGGAGGTGTGGGAACTTGCAGATTCAATGGTATCCAGGCCACATGACCAAAACCCGCAGGCAGATGGAGCAGGACGTCAAGTTCGTAGACCTGGTGGCCGAGGTGGTGGACGCGCGCATCCCCCGCTCCAGCCGCAACCCGGACATAGACGCCATGGTGGGGGACAGGGCCCGGATGATGATCTTCAACCGGGCTGACCAGGCCGATCCAGCCCAGACCGACCGGTGGCTGGCCCACTACCGGGGGCTGGGCTACGCCGTGCTAGCCACCGATTCCAAGACGGGCAAGGGAGTGGGCCAATTTTCCGCCGTGGTCCGTGCCGCCCTGGCGGACAAGGTGGCCCGCTGGCGGGCCCAAGGGCAGGTGGGCCGCCCGGTGCGGGCCATGGTGGTGGGGGTGCCCAATGTGGGCAAGTCCACCTTGATCAACCGCATCGCCCGGCGCAAGTCGGCCAAGGCGGGGGACAGGCCGGGGGTCACCCGGGGCAAGCAGTGGGTGAGTGTGGACAGCGGGCTGGAGCTGCTGGATACGCCGGGGATCCTGTGGCCGAAATTTGAGGACGAGACCACCGGGCTGCACCTGGCCTTTACCGGTGCGGTGAAGGACGAGGTGATGGACAGCGAGGCCCTGGCCGCTGCCCTGATGGAGCTGCTGCGGGACCGCTATCCCCAGGCGCTGGCCGCCCGGTATCAGCTCCAGGCAGACCCTGAGCTGCCCGGCTGGGCGCTGTTGGAGCAGGCGGGCCGCCGGCGAGGGATGCTGGTCTCCGGCGGCGACGTGGACACCGGCCGGATGGCCCGGGTGCTGTTGGACGAATTTAGAGGTGGCAAGTTAGGGCGCTTTACCTTGGAGCTGCCCCAGGAGGATTGAGATGGATCGGGAGAGGATGTGGGCTTTGGAGCGCCAGGCCGCCCGCCGGGGATACGCCCGGGTGTGCGGCTGTGATGAGGCGGGGGCGGGGCCGCTGGCGGGGCGGGTGTACGCCGCGGCGGTCATCCTGCCCCTGGGGCTGGAACTGCCCGGGTTGGACGACTCCAAGCGGGTGACACCCCGGCGCAGGCAGGTGCTGTTCGAGCAGATCCGGGAGCAGGCGGTGGCTTGGGCGGTGGCCTGGGCGGAGGCGGAGGAGATCGACGGGCTGGACATCCTCAACAGCCGGATCCTGGCCATGAACCGGGCGGTGGAGGGGCTGTCCCCTCCGGCGGACTTTGCCTTGATCGACGGCAACCGGGACCACGGCAGCCGCTGCGCCATCGCCCTGACCCACGAGACCGTGGTGGGCGGGGACGGCCGCTCGGCCAGTATCGCCGCGGCCTCCATCCTGGCCAAGGTCAGCCGGGACCGGTACATGGAGGAGATGGCACAGCGCTATCCCCAATATGAGTTTGAGCGTCACAAGGGATACCCCACCCGCCGCCACTATGAGCTGCTGCGCCAATATGGGCCCTGCCCCATCCACCGGCGCAGCTTCCTGCGCAAGCTGTGAGCGGGGGAGCCCAGGCCGGGGCGCTGGGCCGCTGGGGGGAGGAACTGGTGGCCCGACAGCTGGCGGCCAAGGGCTGGAGGATCCTGGCGGCCAACTACCGATGCCGGTTTGGCGAGATCGACCTGATCGCCCAGGACGGCCGCTACCTGGCCTTTGTGGAGGTCAAGCTGCGCAGGGACGGACGCTTTGGCCTGCCGATGGAGGCGGTGACCCGGCGCAAGCAGGAGCGGCTGCGGGCCGCCGCCCAGCTCTACCTGGCCGAGCATCCCAACCTCCGGCAGCCCCGCTTCGACGTGGCCCAGGTCTATGCCCCCCAGGGCATGGGGACCGCCAACCCCTGCATAGAGTATGTGGAGAACGCCTTTTGAGGGGGGGAGCGGGATGGAGGGGAAACCCTGGGTATTTGACGCCCATTGCGACACGGTATACCGCTGCTGGCAGACGGGAGAGGGGCTGGCGCGCAACACCGGCGCGGTGGATCTGGAGCGGGTGGAGCGGGCCTTTGGCTGCTACGCTCAGATCTTCGCGCTCTGGGCCGACCCGGACAGGGCCGGGCCGGGAGGGCCGGAGGGGGACTATGCGGCCCTGCTGGCCTACGCCCGCCGGCAGCTGGCGGCCAACGGGGGGCGGATCGTCCTGTGCCGCACCGGCGGGGAGGTGCGCCGGGCCTGGGCCCAGGGGTGGGCGGCCGCCCTGCTGAGCGTGGAGGGGGCGCAGCTGTTGGGCTGCGACCCTGGGCGGCTGGAGCGCGCGGCCCGGGACGGGGTGCGGGTGATCACTCTGACCTGGAACCGAGCCAACGCCCTGTCCGGCTCCCATCGGGACCATCCGAAGCGGGGGCTGACTGAGCAGGGTAGGCGCTTTGTCCGGCGCATGGGGGAGCTGGGCCTGCTGGTGGACGTCTCCCACCTGTCCCCGGCCGGGTTCTGGGACGTGATGGAGCTGTCCCGCCGGCCGGTTCTGGCCACCCACTCCAACGCCAGGGCGGTGTGGGAGCACACAAGGAACTTGACGGATGGGCAAATAACTGCCATAATAAAAAACCAGGGCTTCGTCGGCCTGAATTTTTATCCAGACTTTGTGGGTGGGGACCGGGATCTGGACAGCGTCCGGGCCCACCTGGACCACATCCTGGAGCTGGGCGGCGAGGAACAGGTGGGCCTGGGGGGCGACTGGGACGGGGGAGAGACCATCCCGGCCCTGCCGGACATTGGGGCGCTGGAGCGCCTATATGAGTACTTGCTGCGCCGCCATTACCCGGAAGGGGTGGTGCGCGGTCTGTTTTACAACAACCTGATGAGAGTGGTGAGTTTGCCGTGAACTATGTGAGCACACGGGATAAAACTGGGCGGATGACCGCAGCCCAGGCCATTGTGCGGGGCCTGGCGCCAGATGGGGGGCTGATGACCCCCGAGCTGCTGCCCCGGCTGCCTGGCAGCGCGCTGGAGAGCATGAAGACCATGTCCTACCAGCAGCGGGTGGTGTATGTCCTGGGTCGCTTCCTGGATGAGTTTTCCGCCCGGGAGCTGACGGAGTTTGCCGCCGCGGCCTATGGCGGGGGCTTCTCCAACCCGGCGGTGGCGCCGGTGCGCCGGCTGGAGGACGGGCTGAGCTGCCTGGAGTTGTGGCACGGGCCCACCTGCGCCTTTAAGGATATGGCCCTTCAGATGCTGCCCCATCTCCTGTCGGCCTCCCTGGCCAAGCTGGACGAGGAAAAGACCGCCTGCATCCTGGTGGCCACCTCGGGGGATACGGGCAAGGCCGCCCTGGAGGGGTTCAAGGACGTGGCCAGAACCAAGATCCTGGTCTTCTATCCCAAGGACGGGGTGTCCGACATCCAGCAGCTGCAAATGGTGACCCAGGCGGGGGGCAACGTGGGCGTATGCGCCGTGGTGGGCAACTTTGACGACGCCCAGGCCGGCGTCAAGCGCATCTTCTCCGACCGGGCCCTGGCCGACACCTTGGCCCAGCGGGGCTACTTCCTGTCCTCGGCCAACTCCATCAACTGGGGGCGGGTGCTGCCCCAGATCGTGTACTACATCTCCGCTTACTGCGACCTGCTCCAGTCCGAGCAGATCGCCAGCGGACAGGAGATCAACGTGTGCGTGCCCACGGGCAACTTCGGCAACATCCTGGCGGGCTATTACGCCCAGCAGATGGGGGTGCCCATCAAGACCCTGATCTGCGCCTCCAATCAGAACAATGTACTCACCGATTTCATCCGCACCGGGGTGTACGATCGGAACCGTCCCTTCTATCACACCACCTCTCCCTCCATGGACATCCTGGTATCCAGCAATCTGGAGCGGCTGCTCTTCGAGATGTCCGGCCGGGAGGACGGGCTGGTGCGGGGCTACATGGAGCAGCTGGCCGACAGCGGCCGCTACCAGGTGAGCGCCCAGATGCACAAGAAGATCCAGGAGCTATTCGCCGCCAGTTGCTGTGACGACGGGCAGGCCAGCCGGACCATCGAGCGGGTGTGGCAGCAGTTTGACTATCTGATCGACCCCCACACGGCGGTGGCCTTCCACGTGCTGGAGGAGTACCGGGAGTCCACCGGGGACCGCACCCCAGCGCTGGTGGTGTCCACCGCCAGCCCCTTCAAGTTCTGCACCAGCGTGCTCAGCGCCCTGGGGGTGGAGGAGCACCGGCCGGGGACCGAGGTGCTCGACCAGCTGGCCCAGCACACGGGGGTTCCAGTCCCCGCCCCGCTGGCGGCCCTGAAGGGCAAGGTCTGCCGCTTTGACGGGGTGACTGAGCGGGATGGGATGCGGGAACAGGTGCTGGAGTTCCTGCGGTGAGCGAGGAGGGATTGGATGGCCCTGTACGCCATCGGAGACACCCACCTCTCCCTGGGGACGGACAAGTCCATGGAGGTGTTTGGCGGAGCTTGGTCGGGCTATGTGGACAAGCTGCGCGCGGGCTTTGCCCAGGTGAACGACGGGGACGTGGTGGTGCTGTGCGGCGACCTGTCCTGGGGGATGAGCCTGGAGCAGGCGCTGGAGGACTTCCGCTTCCTGGACCGGGAGCTGCCCGGGGAGAAGTGGCTGCTCAAGGGAAACCACGACTACTGGTGGACCACCGCGTCCAAAATGGAGCGCTTCTTCCGAGAAAACGGCCTGGAGCGGCTGCATATCCTGCATAACAACTGCGCCCTGTACGGGGATGTGGCCCTGTGCGGCACCCGGGGATGGTTCTATGAGGAGAACGGCGGGCCCCATTCAGAAAAGGTGTTCCGTCGGGAGCTGATCCGGCTGGAGGCGTCCCTCAAGGCGGCTGGGGAGCGGGAGCGGTACTGCTTCCTGCACTATCCCCCCCTGTACCAGGGCTATCGCTGCCAGGAGATCCTGGACCTTCTGGAGCGCTATGGGGTGAAGCGCTGCTGCTACGGCCACCTGCACGGGCCCAGCCATCGCCTGGCCGTGGAGGGAATGCGGGGCGGGGTGGACTATCGGCTGATCTCGTCTGACTACCTGGGATTTCAGCCGAAAAAAATTTTGGATTAAGCAAAAAAAGAGTGGAAATCTCCCATCCCATCTGGTAGAATAAGTTGAATTTCACAGAAAGAATCTGGCCGCTCACCTGCCGCCGCGGCCAGCGTTGGAGGAGCGGAACGCATGAATATCAAGAGCAATGAGAAGAAGGAAAACAGCATCATTGAGCTGGTTATCCAGGTCGACGCCGAGGAGTTTGAGGCGGCCATCAACCAGGTCTACAACCGGCAGAAGAAAAACATCATGATCCCCGGCTTCCGCAAGGGCAAGGCCCCCCGGAAGATGGTGGAGCGGATGTACGGCGCCGAGGTCTTTTATGAGGACGCCATGGAAGCCTCCTACCCCAAGGCCTATGAGCAGGCCCTGGAGGAAACGGGCATTGAGCCGGTGGCCTACCCTAAGTTGGAGATCTTGGAGGTGGGCAAGGACGGGTATAGCTTCCGGGCCGAGATAACGGTCAAGCCGGAGGCGTCCATCCAGGACTATAAGGGGCTGGCGGTGGCCAAGCCGGAGGTCAAGGTCACCGCCGCCGACGTGAAGGCGGAGCTGAAGCCCTACATCGACCGGGCCTCCCGCCTGGTGAGCGTGAGCCGCAAGGCTAAGAAGGGCGACACGGTGGAGATCGACTTCGAGGGCTTCCGGGATGGGGTGCCTTTTGAGGGCGGCAAGGGGGAGAACTATGCCCTGGAATTGGGCTCGGGCAGCTTTGTGCCCGGGTTTGAGGACCAGTTGGTGGGGGCGAAGGCCGGCGAGGAGCGGGATCTGGACATCACTTTCCCCCAGGACTACACCCCCGAGCTGGCCGGGGCCTCCGTGGTGTTCAAGGTCAAGGTCAATGAGGTCAAGGAGAAGCAGACGCCCGAGCTGGACGATGAGTTTGCCAAAGACGTGTCCGAGTTTGACACCCTGGAGGAGTTGAAGAAGGACCTGGGCGAGAAGCTCAAGCAGCGCCGCCAGGCCCAGGCGGACCAGGATTTTGAGCACGCGGTGGTGGACGCGCTCATCGAGAAGCTCCAGTGCAACGTGCCCGAGGTCATGGTGGAGCTCCGGGCGGACCGGATGATGGAGGACTATGCCGCCCGGCTGCAAAGCTCCGGCATTCCCCTGGACGACTACCTGCGGGTCATGGGCATGAGCCGGGAGGACCTGCAGGCCCAGTCCAAGACGGCGGCCGACCGGGCCGTGCGCAGCGAGTTGGCCCTGGAGGCGGTGGCAGCTGCGGAGAAGATCCAGGTGGACGACGGGGATGTGGACGCGGAGATTGCCCGTCTGGCCAAGGAGTACAACCTGACTGAGGAGCAGGCCCGGGAGGGGGTCAGCCTGGAGCAGCTGCGCCAGGAGCTGGCCCGCCGCAAGGCCCTGGAGCTGGTCAAGGGGGCGGTGAAGAAGCCCGCCAAGAAGTCCGCTGGGAAGGACCAGGAGGAGGAGCAGGCCGACCAGCCGGCGTCCAAGCCGGCCAAGAAGGCCCCCGCTAAAAAGGCGGCGGCCCAGGATGGGGCCGCCCCGGAGAAGAAGCCTGCCAAGGCAGGCACAGCCAAGGCCAGTACCGCCAAAGCCGCCGACAAGGAGGAGGCCAAGCCGGCCAAGAAAACCCCTACCGCCAAGCGCGCGACTAAGAAGGATGGGGAGCAGACGGCTGAGGAGTGAGCCTGTGCATTGGAAGCGAGAGGAATAAGAGGGCGGCCTAAGTGGGTATACTGGCTGGGAAACACGGAGATTTCCGCTGAAAAGGAGCATGATTACATGAGTTTGGTACCTTATGTTGTGGAGCAGACCAGCCGCGGCGAGCGGTCCTATGACATCTTTTCCCGCCTGCTCAACGACCGGATCATTTTTTTGGGGGAGGACGTGAACGCCACCACCGCCTCGCTGGTTGTGGCCCAGCTGCTCTATCTGGAGGCCCAGGACCCCGACAAGGACATTCAGTTCTACATCAACAGCCCTGGGGGTTCTGTCACCGACGGTATGGCCATCTATGACACCATGCAGTACATCAAGTGTGATGTGTCTACCATCTGCATCGGCATGGCCGCCTCCATGGGGGCTTTCCTCCTCTCTGCCGGGGCGAAGGGCAAGCGGCTGGCCCTGCCCAATGCCGAGATCATGATCCACCAGCCCTCGGCGGGGACCCAGGGTCAGATCACAGACATGGCCCTGCACCTGCGCCGGCTGGAGATCATCAAGCGCCGGATGAACCAGATCCTGGCCGAAAACACGGGCAAGAGCGTGGAGCAGGTCACCGCCGACTGTGAGCGGGACAACTTCATGAGTGCCCAAGAGGCCCTGGACTACGGCCTGATCGACAAAGTGATCAAGAACCGCTGAGCGCGCGTGGGCGTTCCCATGCCTGCCGGCGCGTGATGGGAGAAGGGAAGTGAAGCCATGGCTCGAGACGAATACCGCTCGGTGCGCTGCTCCTTCTGCGGCAAGCACCAGGATCAGGTGGAGCGCATCATCGCGGGTCCCGGTGCCTATATCTGCAACGAATGCGTACACCTGTGCTTGAATATCCTCAATGAGGAGGTGGTGGAGGAGGATCGCGCCCCCCTGGAGCTGGGCGTCCCAGACGTGATCCCCACCCCGCAGGAGATCTGTGGGGTGCTCAACGAGTATATCATCGGGCAGGAGGACGCCAAGATGGCCCTGTCCGTGGCGGTGTACAACCACTACAAGCGCATCTACTTCGGCGGCGGGGACGACGTGGAGCTGCAAAAGAGCAACATCCTGCTCATCGGCCCCACCGGCTGCGGCAAGACTCTGTTTGCCCAGACGCTGGCCCGCATCCTGAAGGTCCCCTTCGCCATTGCCGACGCCACCACCCTGACTGAGGCGGGCTATGTGGGGGACGATGTGGAGAACATCCTGCTGCGTCTGGTCCAGGCTGCCGACTACGACATCGAGCTGGCCCAGCGGGGCATCATCTATGTGGACGAGATCGACAAGATCGCCCGCAAGAGTGAGAACACCTCCATCACCCGGGACGTCTCCGGCGAGGGGGTGCAGCAGGCGCTTTTGAAGATCCTGGAGGGCACCGTGGCCAACGTCCCGCCCCAGGGGGGGCGCAAGCACCCTCACCAGGAGTTCCTGCAGGTAGATACTCGGAACATCCTGTTCATCTGCGGCGGGGCCTTTGATGGGCTGGAGAAGATCATTGAAGGCCGCCTGAACCGGAAGAGCATTGGCTTTGGCGCGGACGTCCAGACCAAGGCGGAGCGGGAGCAGGCCGACCTGTTCAAGGCGGTCCAGCCCCACGACCTGCTGAAGTTTGGCATCATTCCCGAACTGGTGGGCCGTCTGCCCGTCATCACCGCCCTGCGGGCGCTGGACCGGGAGCAGCTGGTGCAGATCCTCACCAAGCCCAAGAACGCTTTGGTCAAGCAGTATCAGAAGCTGATGGAGTACGACGATGTGGAACTGGTCTTCACCGACGAAGCGCTGGCCGCCGCCGCAGACAAGGCGGTGGAGCGCAAGATCGGCGCCCGGGGCCTGCGGGCGGTGTTGGAGGAGGTCATGACACCGGTGATGTACCAGGTGCCCTCCGACCCGTCCATCGCCAAGGTGACGGTGACCGACCAGGCCATCCGGGGGGAGGGCGAGCCCATCCTGGAGCGGCAGGAGAACCGCCCGCCCCGGCCCCGGCTGGGGAGCGCGGCGCTGCGGGCTGAGCAGGGAGGCCAGAACGCGGCCCGGGGCAAGCACGTATCCTAACACAACTTCGCGGGATCAAAGGGGCGGGCCTGGCCCGCCCCTTTTCCGTTGATACACCAAGGAGGCGACGAGCATGACGCAACCAAACCAGGCGGGCGGGACGCTGGTCTCCATGCCCGCGCTGGCCCTGCGGGGAATCACGGTATTCCCAAACCTGCTGCTGCACTTTGACGTGGGGCGGGAGGCGTCCATCCACGCCCTGGAGGGGGCGATGGCGGGGGCCAGGGAGGTCTTTCTGGTGACCCAGCGGGACCCCACCCAGGAAAAGCCCCGCCAGGCGGACCTGTATGAGGTGGGCACAGTGGCGCGGGTCAAGCAGATCCTGCGCCTGCCGGAAAACGGGGTGCGGGTGATGGTGGAAGGGCTTAGCCGGGGCCGCCTGGTGGAGCTGTCCGCGCTGGATCCCACCCTCCTGGCCCGGGTGGAGCTGCTGCCTGAGATCGGTGCGCCCAAACTCAACTCCCGCCGGACTGAGGCCAGGATCCGGCAGATCTATGCCATGGTGGAGCGGTATACCGAGCTGTCCGACCGGGTGTCCCCGGAGGTGCACCTGAAGCTGCTGTCCAGCAGCGACCCGGCCTACATCAGCGACTACGCGGCCCAAAATATGCCCCTGCGCTTTGAGGATAAGCAGGCGGTGCTGGAGGAGCTGCGCCCGGCCAAGCGCCTGGAGAAGCTCAGCCGGATCCTCACCCGGGAGGTGGAGATCCTGGAGGTGGAGACTGAGCTAGAGGTCAAGATCCACGAGCAGATGGCGGCCAACCAGCGGGAATATGTGCTGAGAGAGCAGCTGCGGGTCATCCAGCGGGAGCTGGGCAGTCGAGAGGACAACGACGAGGCGGAGCAGTATCGCAAGCGGGTGGCGGAAGCGGACCTGCCAGATGAGGTACGGGAGAAGCTGGAACAGGAGATTGGCCATCTGGAAAAGCAGCCCTTTGGTTCCTCAGAGGCTGCCGTGCTGCGGGGCTATCTGGACACCTGCCTGGAGCTGCCCTGGCGGAAAAAGACCCGGCAGCGGGTGAGCGTCAGCGCCGTGGCCAAGGCCCTGGACGCCGACCACTTCGGCCTGGAGAAGGTCAAGGGGCGCATCCTGGAATTTGTGGCGGTTAAGCAGCTGGCACCTGGGCTGAACAGCCAGGTGCTGTGCCTGGTGGGTCCGCCCGGCGTGGGCAAGACCTCCATCGCCATGAGCGTGGCCAGGGCCATGAACCGAAAACTGGCCCGGATCTCCCTGGGGGGCGTACACGACGAGGCGGAAATCCGGGGCCACCGCAAGACCTATGTGGGAGCCATGCCCGGGCGCATCATCGCGGGCATCCGCCAGGCGGGCAGCGCCAATCCGGTGCTGCTGCTGGACGAGATTGACAAGCTGGGGGGGGATTACCGGGGCGACCCGGCCTCCGCGCTGCTGGAGGTGCTGGACACCGAGCAGAACGCCTCCTTCCGGGACCACTATCTGGAGCTGCCCTTTGACCTGTCCGACGTGCTGTTCCTCACCACCGCGAATACCACCGCATCCATCCCTCGGCCCCTGCTGGACCGGATGGAGGTCATCGAGCTGCCCAGCTATACCGATGAGGAGAAGCTGCAGATCGCAAAACGCCATCTGCTGCCCCGGCAGATCAAGCGCCATGGGCTGAGCCGGGGTCAGCTCAAGGTGTCCGATGAGGCGGTGCGCCAGATCATCTCTGGCTATACCAAGGAGTCGGGGGTGCGAGTGCTGGAGCGTCGGCTGGCCGCCCTGTGCCGGAAGGCTGCTATGCGCGTAGTATCAGATGGAGTAAAGCAGATTAAGTTGACAGAAAAAGACCTGGAGGCGGCACTGGGCGTGCGCCGCTACCGCCAGGAGCAGCCGGCCAGCCAGCCCCCTTTGGTTGGGGTGGTCAACGGCCTTGCCTGGACGGCGGTGGGGGGCGAGATCCTGGAGGTGGAGGCCAACGTGATGCCGGGCAGCGGCAAGGTGGAGCTGACGGGCAACCTGGGCAACGTGATGCGGGAGTCGGCCCGGGCGGCCCTGTCCTTCCTGCGCAGCCGGGCAGACCAGTTGGGGCTGGAGGCAGACTTCCACAAGAGCAAGGACATCCACGTCCATTTCCCGGAAGGGGCGGTGCCCAAGGATGGGCCATCGGCCGGCGTGGCCATCGCCACGGCCATGGTATCTGCCCTGACGGGCATCCCCGTGCGCCGGGACGTGGCCATGACGGGGGAGGTGACCTTGCGCGGACGGGTGTTGGCCATCGGTGGGCTGCGGGAAAAGACCATGGCGGCACTGCGGGGGGGCATCCGCACGGTGATCCTCCCCAAGGACAACCAACGGGACCTGGCGGAGATCGACCCCGCCGTCCGGGCGCAGCTGCGCTTTGTGCCCGTGGAGCGGGTGGACGAGGTGCTGGCCGAGGCCCTGGCCGGCGCTGCCCAGGCGATGCCGGCGGGGGAGGGGACGCGGGCAGAGGCGCGCCCGGCTCCGGCCCGGCAGCCCGCCCTGCGCCAGTAAGGGCGGGTGAGGGATATGGGTGTGAACCTCAACCAGGCGGAGTTTGTCCGGGCCGCCGCCCGCCCCGCCGACTTTCTCAGGGACGGCCTGCCCCAGGTGGTCTTTGCCGGGCGGTCCAACGTGGGCAAGTCCTCGGTGATCAACCGCCTGCTGGGCCGGAAGAACCTGGCCCGGGTGGGCTCCGCGCCGGGAAAGACCAGCCAGATCAACTACTTTTTCGTGTCCGGAAAGTTTTACCTGGTGGATCTGCCCGGATACGGATACGCGAAAGTATCTAAGCAGGAGCGGGCCCGCTGGGGCCGGCTAATGGAGGCGTGGTTTGCCGACGCCAGCCTGATGACCCTGGGCGTGCTGGTGGTGGACGCCAGGCACAGCCCCACCCAGGACGACCGGACTATGTCCGACCTGTTCCAGGCGTCAGGGAAGCCCTACGTGGTGGCGGCAAACAAGCTGGACAAGGTGAAAAAGAGCCAGGTACAGGCCAACCTGGAGCGGGTGGCCCAGGTGCTGGCCCTGCCTGACGCGGTACCGGTCATCCCCTTCTCGGCGGAGAAGGGAGATGGGCGGGAGGCGCTGCTGGGCCGGATCCTGGCCCATGTGGAGGAGGGAGAGAGCCATGCGGTATGTGAGAGTTGAGGTGGAGGGGGCCTCCCGCTGGGGGGTGATCCAGGACGGGCAGGTGCGCACCCTGCGGGGTGACCCCTATGGCGGGGCGCTGGAGTACGACGGGGCGGTTTTCCCCCTGGAGGACTGCGCGCTGCTGCCCCCCTGTACGCCCACCAAGATCGTGTGCGTGGGAAAGAACTATGCCGAGCACGCCCGGGAGATGGGCGGGGAGCCACCCGGCTTCCCGGTGCTCTTCCTCAAAGGGATCAACACCCTGAACCGGCCGGAGGGGACGGTGCGCGCCCCCAGCTTTGTCCGGCGGCTGGACTACGAGGGGGAGCTGGCCCTGGTCATCCGCCGCCGGGCCAAGGACGTGCGTGCAGAGGACGCGGCGCAGTACATCTTGGGCTACACCTGCCTGAACGACATCACGGCCCGGGACGTCCAGCGCCAGGACGGGCAGTGGACCCGGGGCAAGTCCATGGACGGGTTCTGCCCCGTTGGGCCATGGGTGAGCGACGAGGTGGATCCCGGGTCGCTGGAGCTGGAGACCCGGCTGAACGGGACGGTGGTCCAGCGGGGGAACACCGGGCAGTTCCTCACTTCGATCCCCCAGATGCTGGCCTTCATCACCGCCTCCATGACCCTGGAACCAGGGGATGTGGTGGCCACGGGAACCCCGGCGGGCATCGGCCCCATGGCGCCCGGGGATGTGGTGGAGGTAGAGGTAAGGGGGATCGGCACCCTGCGCAACTTTATCCGCTAAGCAGCTCGGCCCACCCTTGCAGAGGCGTGGGCCAGGTTTTTTTGCCCTTTGGGGTCGAAATAAGACTATTTTTCCCATGGTCGGCAAAAAAGAGTGGATTGTTTTGGGAAAATCCTTGCGTGGGGGAGAAAAAGAGCGTATAATAACCGTTGAGAGATTATACCATTTAGGAGGTGGGAACGTGTATCGGATCGGGGACAAGGTCGTCCACCCCATGCACGGCGCCGGCGTCATTGACTCCATCGTGCAGCGCAAGGTCAACGGTCAGATGAAGGACTACTACCTGCTGAACCTGTCCAACGGGAACATGATGGTCATGATTCCCACCGACAACACCCGGGAGATCGGGGTGCGGCCGGTGGTGTCCGGGCAGGAGGCAACCCGGTTGATCCAGGCCATGGAGAGCATCCAGGTGGACATGACCCAGAACTGGAACCGGCGCTACCGGGAGAATATGTCCCGCCTCAAGAGCGGGGACCTGCTGGAGGTGGCCCGGGTGGTCAAGGGGCTGGCCTGCCGGGATCAGCAGCGGGGTCTGTCCACCGGGGAGCGCAAGATGCTCCATGTGGCCAAGCAGATCCTCATCTCGGAGCTGATGCTGGCCCAGAGCCTGCCCTACGAGACGGTGGAGGCCAGAGTGGACGGTATCCTGACCCATTGAGATGGGCGGAGAAGGGGCCTGTGGGCCCCTTTTTGCAAGGATAGGGGGAAAGGGATCATGGGATGGTTGACGCGCCGGCGCGGGGCGCGGCGGGACACGGAGTTTTGCTCGGCGGTGGTGGTGGCCGCGGGGGCTTCCAGGCGCATGGGGCAGGATAAGATCCTGGTGGAACTGGGTGGGATTCCGGTGATCGCCCGCACCCTGCTGGCCTTTGAGCGGGCCGAGCAGGTGGACGAGATCGTGGTGGTCACCCGGGAGGACCAGGTGGCTCAGGTAGCCGGGCTGTGCCGGGACTTCCAGATCTCCAAGGCGACCAAGGTGATCCGGGGCGGGGCCACCCGCACCCAGTCGGCCCGCATGGGCACCCTGGAGGCAGCCGGGGCCGCCCAGCTGATTGCCATCCACGATGGGGCCCGCCCCCTGGTCAGCCAGGAGGTGATCGCCGCGGCCATCGGGAAGGCGGCCCAGACCGGGGCGGCCGCCCCCGCCGTCCCGGTGAAGGACACCATCAAGCAGGCCGCAGAGGGAGTGGTGGAGCGCACGCTGGACCGGTCCACCCTCTATGCGGTCCAGACCCCCCAGGTCTTTGAGGCGTCCCTGATCCGGGCGGCGCTGCAAAAGGCGCTGGAGGACGGGGTGGAGCTGACCGACGACTGCGCCGCGGTGGAGCGGCTCGGGATGCGGGTGTGGCTGACGCCGGGTCGGGGGGACAACCTCAAGCTGACCACGCCGGAGGATCTGATCTGGGCAGAGGGGCTGCTGGAACGGGAGGTGGTGTGATGCGCATTGGGCACGGCTACGACGTGCACCGGCTCACGCCGGGGCGCAGGCTCATCTTAGGCGGGGTGGACATTCCATGGCAGCTGGGACTGCTGGGCCACTCGGACGCGGACGTGCTCACCCATGCGGTGATGGACGCGCTGTTGGGCGCGGCCGGCCTGGGGGATATCGGGGGGGCCTTTCCCGACACGGACCCGGCCTATGCCGGGGCCTCCAGCTTGCTGCTGCTGGGGCGGGTGATGGAACAGCTGGAGGCGGCCGGATTCCAGGTGGGCAACGTGGACGCCACCATTCTGGCCCAACGCCCCAAGCTGGCCCCCTACTTGCCGCAGATGCGGGACAACCTGGCCGGGGTGCTGGCCGTCCCCCCCGACCGGGTGAACGTGAAGGCCACCACAGAGGAGGGGCTGGGTTTCACCGGGGCGGGGGAGGGGATGGCTGCCCACGCCGTGGCCCTCCTGCTGGGGAAATGATACAATTGCACAAGAAGATGCACAAGCGCTTCCCTCAGGACATATGATGTTCTGAGAGGAGCGCTTTGTCATGGCCTGGAAAGGACCGCGTGGAGGGGCCGGGGGCGCGGCTTCTGTCCAAGACGGGATAAGAAAGGAAGGGGAAGGGTGCCATGCTCTATTACCTGATCATCTGCCGCTCACTGACCTATGCCCAGCGCACGGCCCGCATCCTGGAGCGGGCCGGGATCAGCGGCCATATCATGCGGGCCCCCAGGCTGGTCGCCAAGGAGGGGTGCGGCTATTGCGTCAAGATCGCCGAACGGCGCCTGAGCGACGCCCTCCAGGCCTTGCAGCGGGAGGGGATGGCCCCCAAACAGGTATTCCTTCAGAATGCCGACGGAGCGTATCGCGAGGTGCAGCCATGATCTATTTGGACAGCGCGGCCACAACGCTGGAGAAGCCGGCCGGGGTAGCGGCCGCCACCGCCTGGGCCATGGGCCATCTGGCCAGCCCTGGGCGGGGCGGCCACCAGGCCAGTATGCGCGCGGCGGAGGTGATCTATCGCTGCCGGGAGACCGCCGCCCAGCTGTTTCATCTCTCCCAGCCCGATCAGGTGGTACTTACCTCCAACGCCACCCACGCCCTGAACCTGGCCATCCGCTCCCTGGTTCGGCCCGGCGGCGTGGTGCTCATCTCCGGCTATGAGCACAACGCGGTCACCCGGCCCCTCTGCGCCGGGCTGGACGCCCGGGTGAAGGTGGCGGCGGGGAGGCTATTTGACCCAGACGGGGTATACGAGGCCTTTGAGCGGGGCATGACGGGGGAGGTGGAGGCGGTGATATGCAACCACGTCTCCAACGTCTTTGGCTTCATCCAGCCGGTGGAGCGCATCGCCGCGCTGTGTCGCCGCCGGGGCAAGGCGCTGATCGTGGACGCCTCCCAGTCGGCTGGAATGCTGCCCGTGGACCTGGAGGGCTGGGGGGCGGCCTTTGTGGCCATGCCTGGCCATAAGGGGCTGTACGGCCCCCAGGGAACCGGGCTGCTGCTGTGCAACGCCCAGACTACCCCGCTGCTCTACGGCGGTACGGGGAGCCTGTCGGCCAGCCAGCAGATGCCCGATTTCCTACCCGACCGGCTGGAGGCGGGCACCCAGAACGTCTGCGGGGCTGCGGGGCTGCTGGCGGGGATGCGGTTTGTGCGGACCCGGGGCGTGGAGCAGATCGGGCGGCATGAGCGATCCCTGTGCCGGAGGATGATGGACGCGCTGGCGGGCATCCCCAGGGTGCGGGTCTACCGGGGCGGGGAGAGCCAGAGCGGGCTGTTCGCCTTCACGGTGGACGGCATGGACTGCGAGGCGGTGGCAGAGGGGCTGGGCCGCCGGGGCGTGGCGGTGCGGGCGGGGCTGCACTGCGCCCCCTTGGCCCACCGAACGGCCGGCACGCTGGACAGCGGCGCGGTGCGGATGAGCTTTTCCGCCTTCAACCAGCCCTGGCAGGTGGACCGGGCGGCGGCCGCTCTGCGGGGGGTGATCCGGGAGGGGCGGCGGTGAGCGCCGCCCCCTTCCGCCCCGGGGGATGGGAGACAGGGAGGGAAACGTTTCTTTTTTAGATTTTTACCCCCATCGGCTTGCTATTCTGCGTCAAATGGGCTATAATGGTTCAGATCAACACATCCCGCTGTGCTGGGCCAGACGCGCGGATGGAAGGGCCGGGGATTTACTATGCTTGACAGGATCAGAGAGATGTGGGAAACCGGGCTGGAGCTGGCCCGGCTGATCGGGGTATTCGACCTCATTGACATCGCCCTGGTCGCCTTTGTGGTCTATCATATCTTCCAGTTCGTGCGCCGCAGCCGGTCAGGGCAGGTGGCAAAGGCCATCCTGATCATCATCGGGGCCATGGTGGTAGCCAACCTGCTGCACCTGCGGGTGGTCAGTTATCTGCTCAACAACGCCGTGGAGCTGGGACTGATCACGCTGGTGATCATCTTCCAGCCGGAGATCCGCCGCTTTCTGGAGCGCATGGGCAGCGGCAGGATCAAGGAGTTGTTCCTCACGGAGGGATACACCGATGAGCTGGAGGTGGCCATCCAGGAGACGGTGAAGGCATACGGCGCCCTGTCCAAGAATAAGGTGGGCGCGCTGATGGTCTTTGAGCGCAAGACCGTGCTGGACGACGTGCTCAAGACCGGGGTGGATATGGACGCGCGCATCTGTGCCGACCTGCTGCAGAACCTGTTTTGGGACAAGGCCCCCCTCCATGACGGGGCGGTAATCGTGCGCAATGGCCGCATTGTGGGCGCGGGCTGTATGCTTCCCATGTCGGGCAATGTCAACCTGAGCCGGGATCTGGGGATGCGTCACCGGGCGGGCATCGGCATCAGCGAAAACTCGGACGCGGTGGTGGCCATCGTCTCGGAGGAGACGGGCTCGGTCTCGGTGGCGGTCAACGGGATGCTCAAGCGCCATCTGACCCCTGAGACGCTGGAGAAACTGCTGCGGGGCGAGCTGATGCCCGAGCCGGAGGAGCGCAGGCCCACTACCCCCGCGGCCAAGCTGTCCGATCTGCTCAAGGGGAGGAAGGGGGATAAGAGCAATGGGAAAGAAGATTCGCGAAAGTAAAATCCTCTATATCTTCCTGTCCGTGCTCATCTCCATCGCCCTGTGGTTCTATGTCACCTCCCTGGACGGCAATGAGGACACCATCACCATCGGCAATATCCCCGTCACCTTTTCTGGGGTGGAGGCGCTGGAGCAGCGGGGGCTGATGATCGTGGATGACGCGCCGCGGGTGTCGGTGCGGATCAGCGCCTCGCCTATGGTGCTGGCCCGGCTGGATAATCAGTCCCTCCAGGCCACGGTGGACGTCTCCCAGATCTCGGAGGCGGCCCAGTATACCTTGGCCTACACAGTGAGCCTGCCAGCTGGAGTTAGCGCCAACCAGGTGCAGTTCGTGTCCGGACAGGTGGGCAATGTGAGCTTTACCGTGGCCCGCTATGCCTCCAGGCCCATTGAGATCCAGGGGCAGTTTACCGGCACGGCGGCGGAGGGCTATCTGCCAGGCTCGGCGGACGACTTCGTATTCTCCCCCACCACCCTGACGGTGAGCGGCCAGGCCGAGCTGGTGGAGCAAATCTCCCACGCCCTGGTCACCGTGGACGGGGAGGAGCTCACGCAATCGATCAACGGGGACTTCCCCTATGAGTTCATCGATGCCAACGGAGAACCTTTGGGTGAGCTGGATGTGGAGGTGGATAGCCAGACCGTCCACGTTTCCTTCCCCATCTACGCGACGGCGGAGATCCCCCTGGAGGTCACATTGGTGGCCGGCGGCGGGGCCAGCACGGCAAACGCCAGCTATACCCTCAGCGAGGACACGATCTTGGTGGCGGGCAGCAGCCAGGCGGTGGCCGCCATCCAGGAGGAGGGGGCGCTGACCATCGCGGCCATCGACCTGGCCACTGTCCAGGACGGGGACGAGCTCCAGCTCAACATCCCCCTGGCCGACGAACTGACCAACATCAGCGGCTTCACCGAGGTGACGGTGACCATCCACCTGGAGGGCGAGCTGGCCACCCGGACCATCGAGACGGACAACATCGAGGTCATCAACTGTCCCCAGGGGTGGAGCGCACGGGTCCTTACCCGGGTGCTCAGCGTGGAGATCCGGGGAGACCCGGAGCTGGTGGACGCGGTGATCGAGGAGAACGTGCTGGTGTCGGTGGACCTGTCCCAGGTGCATGAGGCAGCCGGGCAGTACTCCATGGCGGCCACGGTGTATCTCAACAGCGTGGGCACGGTGGACCAGATCGGCGTGATGAACCGCGGCTATGAGGTCGTGGTGGAACTGAGCCGGGCCTGAGCGGGGATGTTTGGCTATGTCAGGCCGGTGCTCAACCGGCTCAGCGAGGATGACCGGGCCGCCTACCAAAGCGCCTACTGCGGACTGTGCCGGGCCATGGGCCGGCGGTACGGCTGGATGGCCCGGTTCACCCTCAATTACGATTTCGCCTTCCTGGCCATCCTGCTCTCCGGGGGACAGGGGGGAGGAAATACCTGCGCCGCCCGCTGCCCGGCCCATCCTCTGCGCGCCCCCAGGACCTGCCTGTGCGGGCCTGGGCTGGATGTGGCCGCCGACGAGAGCATGGTCCTCACCTATCACAAGCTGACCGACGACGTATACGACCACGGGCTGCTCACCGGCCTGCCCTACCGGCTGGTCCGCCTGCTGTTCCGCCGCCCCTACCGCCGGGCGGCCCGGGCCAGGCCGGACTTTGACCGTCAGGTGCGGGATGGGCTGGAGCGGCTGCGGCGGCTGGAGGGGGCGGCCTCGCCCGAGCTGGACCGGGTGGCGGACGCCTTTGCGGGCATCCTGGCCTGCGCCGCGCAGGGGCAGGTGGATGGCGCGGGGGACCGGCGGGCCATGGAGCAGCTGCTGTACCACCTGGGCCGGTGGATCTACCTGGCCGACGCCTGGGACGATCTGGAGCAGGATGCCCGGCGTGGGCGGTACAACCCCCTGGAGGCCCGCTTTGCCGGCCGGGCCAAGCAGGAGCGGGCCTATGTGGAGACCACCCTGACCCACTCGGTCCGGCTGGTGGCGGCGGCAGCCAACCTCATCTCCTTTGGGCGCTGGACCCCGGTGGTGGAAAACGTGGTGTATGCTGGCCTACCCGCGGTGCAGGGCGCGGTGCTGGATGGGCGGTGGAACGAAATGCGCGCAACGCGTAGAATAAGGGAGAAACAGATCAATGAGAGATCCGTATGAAGTGCTTGGGGTCAGCCAGACGGCCAGCGATGAGCAGATCAAGCGGGCCTACCGGGAGCTGGCCCGGAAGTATCACCCGGACAACTATCAGAACAATCCCCTGGCCGACCTGGCTGAGGAGAAGATGAAAGAGGTCAATGAGGCCTATGAGGCCATCACCCGCATCCGTTCTGGGGGAAGCGCGTCCGGCTCCTATGGGGGCGGCGGCTATGCTTCCGGGGGCGCTTCCGCCTCCCAGGGGGGCTATGCCGGCGCGTCCGGCGGCCATGGCTTTGCCCAAGCCCGGCAGTACATCAATATGGGCAACCTGGACGGGGCGGAGCGCATCCTTCAGGGGGCGGGGGTGAAGAACGGCGAGTGGTACTTCCTGATGGGCAGCATTGCCTATCGCCGGGGCTGGCTGGACGAAGCCCGGCAGAACTATCAGATCGCCTGCCAGATGGAGCCCAGCAACCTGGAGTACCGCCAGGCGCTGAACATGATGCAGCAGGGGGGATATGGCTACCGGCCCGACATGGCCGGGGGCCAGTGCGACAGCTTAGACTGCTGCACCTCCATGCTGTGCCTGAACTGTATGTGTGGAGGGTGCAACTGAGATGAGGCCAAACGGATCGGCCAGAAAGGTCGCCTATCCCGCCCTGCTGGGCGCGCTGTCCCTGGTGGTGGTCTACCTGGGTTCCATCACGCCCACAGGCAGCTGGGGGGTGGTGGCTGTGGCGGGGCTGATGCCCTGCGCGGCGGTGATTTCCGCCGGTCTTCCCGCCGGCTTTCTGTGCTGGGCGGGGGTGTCCATCCTGGCCTTCCTGATGGTGCCGGATAAGTTTTGCGTCCTGTTGTACGGGGTGCTGTTCGGCCTGTACCCGATGGTCAAGGCCCTCATTGAGCGCCTGCGCCGCCGGCCGGTGGAGTACCTGCTCAAATTGGTGTTTTTCAACGCGGCCCTCACGGTGCTCTACCTGGTGATGCGGGCGGCGGTGCTGGCCTCGCTGCCCCAGGCGCTGTCGGTGGTCTGGGCGCTGTATGGAGCGGGGAACGTGGTGTTTCTGCTGTATGACTACGGGTTGAGCAAGCTGATCGGGGCCTATCTGGCCCGGATCCACCGGGCGGTGCGCTGAGCGGGGAGGGGAAGAGATGGTCAAGAGCATGACGGGCTACGGCCGTGGGGAGCGCAGTGGGGAGAACCGGACGGTGACGGTGGAGCTGCGTACGGTCAACAACCGCTACCTGGACTGCGCCATCAAGCTGCCCCGGGCCTACCTCTTTGCCCAGGACGTGGTGAAGGAGCGGGTGGGGGCCCGGGTGGCCCGGGGGAAGGTGGATGTGTTTGTGAGCATCGACCAGACCGGGGAGGAGGCCCTCACCGTGACGGTGAACGAGCCTTTGGCCAGGGCGTATCTGGATGCGCTGGGGAAGCTGTACCAGATTGACGGTGGCCAGCGCATGAGCATGGGTTGCAAGCCCACCGACCTGGCCCGCTTTCCCGACGTGCTGGTGGTGGAGCGGCAGCCGGAGGATCAGCAGGCGGTGCAGGGGCTGATCCTGGACGCGCTGGAGGCGGCGCTGGACGACCTGGAGGCCATGCGACGCCGGGAGGGCGGGCGCATGGCTCAGGATATCCTGGCCCGGGCGAATCGGGTGGAGGAGCTGACCGGGCAGATCGAGGCCCGATCCCCCCAGTCGGTGGCCGACTACCGCGCCCGGCTGACCGCCCGGCTGCGGGAGATACTGGGCAGCGCCCAGCTGGACGAGGGGCGGCTGCTGACGGAGGCGGCCATCTTTGCCGATAAGGTGGCGGTGGACGAGGAGACAGTGCGGCTGCGCAGCCATCTGGCCCAGCTGCGGGAACTGCTGGGCCAGGGCGGGCCGGTGGGGCGCAAGCTGGACTTCCTGATCCAGGAGTTTAACCGGGAGGCCAACACCATCGGCTCCAAGTGCGCAGACCTGGAGAATACCCGGTCTGTGGTGGAGCTGAAGGCGGAGATTGAGAAGATCCGGGAGCAGGTGCAGAATCTGGAATAGGGAGGTGCCGGCATGGAGCTGATCCACATCGGGTTTGGCAACGCGGTGGCGGCCCGGCGGGTGCTGGCGGTGGTCAGCCCCGAGTCCGCGCCCATCAAGCGCCTGGGGCAAGAGGCCAAGGAGCGGGGTCGGCTGATCGACGCCAGCTTTGGCCGCAAGACGAAAGCGGTGCTGGTGATGGACACTGGCCATGTGGTCTGGTCCTCGCTGACGCCGGAACAGATCCAGAGCCGGGCGGCCCCCCGTGGGCAGGGGGAGAATGGAACAACAGGGGACGAGTTTTTATGAATGGGCTGAAGAAACAGAAAAACGGAGAGCTGATCGTGCTGTCCGGGCCCTCGGGAGTGGGGAAGAGCACCGTGATTGCCGAGCTGCTCAGCAACCGCCGGGACATCTATTTTTCGGTGTCCTACACCACCCGAGCCCCCCGGGTGGGGGAGGCGGAGGGGGTCAACTACCACTTTGTCTCCCGGGAGGAGTTTGAGCGGATGATCCGGGATGGGGAGCTGCTGGAGTTTGCCGAGTATGTGGGAAACTATTACGGCACCTCCCTGAAGGTGATTCGGGAGAAGCTGGAGCAGGGGGTGGACGTGCTGCTGGACATTGAGGTCCAGGGGGCGGCCAAGGTGCGGGAGAAGTGCCCGGACGCGGTGCTGATCTTCCTCATCCCTCCCTCGCTGGAGGAACTGTCCCGGCGGCTGAATCAGCGCAATACCGACGCCTCGGAGGCCATCAGCCTGCGCCTGGAACAGGCCCGGCAGGAGTGCCGGGAGAGCGTGTGCTACGACTACCTGGTGGTCAATGACAACGTGGTGGACGCCGCCCAGGAGATCCGCTCCATCCTGGCGGCGGAGCGGTGCAAGGTGAAGAAACGCATCCATCTGACCCATGGCATCATTGGGGACTGGGATGGGCGCAAGTGTGAGTGAGAAAACGGAAAGGACGGACGAGACGATGTTGCTGTATCCCGCGATGAAGGACCTGTTGAAGAATGTACCCAGCCGATACCTGCTGGTCAACCTGGTGGCAGCCCGGGCCAGAAAGATCTCCAGCCTGGCCGAGCAGGAGGGGCTTCCCCTGGAGGAAAAGCCGGTGACCATGGCCATCCAGGAGGTGGCCGAGGGAATCCTGCGGCCAGAGACCGCCCAGATCGCCGGCCAGGATGAAGGGAACGAAGGGCCAGATGGGGCTCTGGAGGGTGACGAGCAGGCATCGGAGTGACGCAATGGCAAGCGGCAGTAACGCCGCTTGCCATTTAAGCCCAAATTGGGAGAGGGGGAAGGGGCCATGCCAACTGTTGCCAAGCTTGCCGTGGCCGCCGCCCCCTACGCCATCGACCGCCCCTACGACTACCTGGTCCCCCGGGAGCTGGAGGCTACGCTGCGCCCTGGGATGCGGGCGGCCGTTCCCTTCGGAAGGGGCAACCGGGTGAGCGACGGCATTGTGCTGTCCGTGGTGGAGACGGGGGAGGACCGGAAGCTGAAGCGCATCGTGGCCCAGCTGGACGAGGAGCCTATGCTCAGCCCGGCTGACCTCCAGCTGGCCCTGTGGATGCGGGAGCGGTACTTCTGCACCGTGTACGACGCGGCCCGGGCCATTCTGCCTTCCGGTCTGTGGTTTTCCCTCAAGGATTGCTGGCGACTTGCCCCTGGAGTGGACCGGGAGGCGGCCTGCCAGGCGGCGGGCAGCTCCAGGCGGGCCAGGCAGGTGGTGGAGCTGATCTGGGCCAACCACGGCTGGGCGGAGCTGGGGCAGATCCGGCTGGCCTTTGGCGTGGCGGACCCCAACCCGGCCCTGAGGCAGCTGGAGCAGAGCGGCGTGCTGGTACGGGAGACCAGCGCCGCCCGGGGGATCGGGGCGCGCAGCGAGCAGGTGGCCGTCCTGGCCATCCCCCCGGAGGAGGCCATGGCCTACGCCCAGCCCAGGAAGCGCAGGGCCCCCCTCCAGTATGAGGTGATCCAAGTCCTGTGCGGGATGGGGCGGGCGTCGGCCAAGGAGCTGTGCTACTTCACCGGCGCCTCCCTGTCCACCCTGAAGGCCCTGGGGAGGGCAGGAATCCTCACCCTGGAGCGGCAGGAGATCCCACGGCGGCGCAAGCTGCCGGCGGCGGATCAGGGACAGCCGCCCGTCCTCAACCAAGAGCAGCAGCGGGCCTTCCAGGCGTTGGAGGAACTGAGCGCCGCAGGCCGGCCGGAGGCGGCGCTGCTGTACGGCGTCACCGGCAGCGGCAAGACCCAGGTCTATATCCGGCTGATCCACTCGGTGCTGGAGCGGGGCAAGTCCGCGCTGGTGCTGGTGCCGGAGATCGCCCTGACTCCCCAGCTGATGCGGGTCTTTCTTTCCCAGTTTGGCCAGCAGGTTGCCATCCTGCACAGCGGCCTGACCAGCGGGGAGCGGTGCGACGAGTGGAAGCGGGTGCGGGAGGGCAGGGCCCGGGTGGCGGTGGGCACCCGCTCGGCGGTGTTTGCCCCTTTGCCTGAGCTGGGGGTGGTCATCCTGGACGAGGAGCAGGAGCCGGCCTACAAGTCGGAGCAGACCCCCCGCTACCACGCCAGAGAGGTGGCCCAGTACCGCTGCTACAAGGCCAAGGCCCTGCTGGTGCTGGGCTCGGCTACCCCGTGTGTGGAGAGTATGTATCACGCCCGCCGGGGCGCCTACCACCTGCTGCGCCTGTCCCAGCGGTACAACGCCATGCAGCTGCCGGAGGTGTCTGTGGTGGACATGAAGCCGGAGCTGCGCCGGGGCAACGGCGGGTGCATCAGCCAGGGGCTGGAGCAGGCCCTGGCCGACACGGCCCGGCGGGGGGAACAGGCCATCCTGTTCCTCAATCGCCGGGGGGCCAACCGGATGGTGAGCTGCGGGGAGTGCGGCCAGGTGCCCACCTGCCCCCGATGCTCGGTACACCTGACCTACCACTCGGCCAACCGCCGCCTGATGTGCCATTACTGTGGCCACTCGGAACCGCTGATGGAGCGGTGCGCCCATTGCGGCGGCATCCTGGACTTCATCGGGGTTGGCACCCAGAAGGCGGAGGAAGAGCTGCATGAGAAGCTGCCGGGGGTGGAGGTGGTGCGCATGGACACCGACACCGTCTCTGCCACCCACAGCCACGAGGCCATCTTGGAGCGCTTCCGGCAGGAGCGGATCCCCATCCTGCTGGGCACCCAGATGGTGGCCAAGGGGCTGGATTTTGCAAATGTCACCCTGGTGGGCGCGCTGGACGCGGACCAGGCCCTCTATGTGGAGGACTTCCGGGCGGGGGAGCGCACCTTCTCCCTGCTCACCCAGGTGGTGGGCCGCTCGGGCCGTGGCGGAAAGGCGGGCCGGGCCTTCATCCAGACCCACACGCCGGACAACGAGGTGATCCAATGCGCCGCCCGCCAGGACTACGACAGCTTCTATGAGGAGGAGATCCGGATGCGGCAGCTGCGCTTCTTCCCCCCCTTCAGTGACCTGTTCGTACTGGGGGTGTCCGGCCTGGAGGAGACGGCGGTGCTCCGGGCCTGCCTCAAGCTGCGGGAGGGGTTGGAGCAGGCCCTCCGGCAGGTGCCTTACCAGGGCGTGTCCTACCGCCTGCTGGGCCCTGCCCCGGCCGCGGTGGCCAAACTCAACGACCGATACCGCTACCGGGTCACCCTGAATACCCCCAACACCCGGGCCATCCGGCAGCTGGTAGCCCACTTGATCCGTCAGGGGCAGGGGGACAGGGCCAACCGAGGGCTGACGATCTTTGCCGATGTAAACCCCATGGGATGATGGTTGGCCCCCAGGGCCGCCGATCAACCGACTGACAGGAGGAGAGAAGATGGCACTGCGTAAGATCCTGACTCAGGGCGACCCCGCCCTGAGCAAGGTGTGCCGCCCGGTGGAGAAGTTTGACCAGCGGCTGCATACCCTGCTAGATGATATGAAGGAAACCCTGGCCCAGGCCAACGGCCTGGGGCTGGCCGCCTCCCAGGTGGGCATCCTGCGCCGGGTGGTTGTGGTCGTGGACAGCCAGGGGAAGATGGTGGAGCTGGTCAACCCTGTCATTCTTCGCTGGGAGGGGGAACAGACCGGCCTGGAGGGCTGCCTGTCTGTCCCCGGCCAGTACGGGATGGTCACCCGGCCCTACAAGGCCGTTGTCCAGGCCCAGGACCGGGTGGGGAACCGTTTTGAGATGGAAGGGGAAGGGGTGGTGGCCCGCTGCTTTTTCCATGAGCTGGAGCATTTGGACGGACACCTCTTTGTGGAACGCACCGACCGGCTGTACACCACCGAGGAGCTGGACGCCATGGAGCAGGAGGACGGCCAGGCATGAGGATCGTCTTTTTCGGCACCCCGGACTTCGCGGTCCCGGCCCTCACCGCCCTGGTGGAGTCGAGCCACCAGGTGGCCGGTGTGTTCACCCAGCCAGACCGGCCCAGCAACCGGGGTATGAAGCTGACCCCGCCCCCCGTCAAGGTGTGTGCTCAGGAGGCAGGCATCCCAGTTTGGCAGCCGGATACTCTGCGGGACGGCGCGGCTCTGGCAGTCTTGAGGGAGCTGGCCCCCCAGCTGGTGGTGGTGGCGGCCTATGGGAAGATCCTGCCGGAGGAAATCCTGACCCTGCCCCCCTTGGGGTGCGTGAACATCCATTCCTCCCTGCTGCCCAAATACCGGGGGGCGGCCCCCATCCAGTGGGCCATCCTCAACGGAGAGCCGCGCACCGGCGTGACTCTGATGTATATGGCCAAAGGGCTGGACACGGGGGACATCCTGGCCCAGGTGGACACAGAGATCCCCCTGGATGAGGACGCCGGCCAGCTCCAGCAGCGGCTGGCCCAGATGGGGGCCGGGTTGCTGCTGGACACCCTGCCCGAGCTGGAGGCGGGGCGGGTGACGGCCATCCCCCAAGAGGAGGCGTTGGCCAGTTACGCCCCCATGCTGTCCAAGGCCCTCTCCCCAGTGGACTGGGGGCGGCCTGCCCGGCAGATCCACGACCAGGTGCGCGGGCTGTCTCCCTGGCCTGCCGCAGAGACGATGCTGGATGGGGTGCGCTGCAAGCTGTGGCGCACCGCCCTGACTGGACAGGCCACCCAGAAGGCCCCCGGCAGCGTGGTGCAGGCCGACAGGAGGGGGCTGAGGCTGGCCTGTGGCGACGGCCAGGCGCTGGAGGTGCTGGAGCTCCAGCCCGAAGGGAAAAAGCGCATGGCGGCCAGCGCCTTTCTGGCCGGCCACCCCATCTCGGTGACGTGACCGGGCAGGGGAGGTGGCCCGGGATATCTGCCCGGGAGGTGGCCGTGCGCACCCTGGAGGCCTGCCGCCGCCAGGGCGCCTGGTCGGACGGTTACCTGAAGCGGCTGCTCCGGGAGCAGAAGCTGGACAGGCGGGAGGCCGCTCTGGCCACCCGCCTGTGCTTTGGCACGCTGCAAACCCAGATGCTGCTGGACTGGCACCTGGGCCGGCTGTCCAAGCTGCCGCTGGACAGGCTGGAGGGCTGGGTGCTGTGCATTTTGCGGGTGGCGGCCTATCAGCTTTTGTTCCTGGATCGGATCCCACCCAGCGCGGCGGTGCATGAGGCGGTGGACCAGGCCCGTCGACACAGCCGCAACCCCCGGACGGCGGGGATGGTGAACGGGATCCTGCGGGCCCTGCTGCGTGAAACTCCCCGGCCCGAGCCGGATGTGGCGGACGCGCTGGAACGGCTGTCCATCATCACCAGCCATCCTCGATGGCTGGTGGACGCCTTTGCCCATCGTCTGGGCCAGGAGGAGGCTAAGGCTCTGCTGGAGGCAGACAATCAGATCCCGCCCATGGCCGTCCAGGTCAACCTGCGGCGCACCTCGTCCCAAGCGCTGCGCCGGCAGCTGGAGGGGGAGGGGGTAGCTGCCCGGCCCCATCCGTGGCTGCCCGACTGCCTGGTGCTGGAGGGCACCGGAAATTTGGAGGGACTGGACGCCTTTCGCCAGGGGCTGTTCTATGTCCAGGACTGCGCGGCCCGGTTGGCGGTGACCGCCGCGGGGCTGACCCCTGGGATGCGGGTGCTGGACTGCTGCGCTGCCCCGGGGGGAAAGTCCTTTGCCGCGGCGCTGGACCTCCGTGACCAGGGACGAGTGGTCTGCTGCGATATCCACCCCCATAAGATAGAGCTGATGAGGGCGGGAAAGCAGCGCCTGGGGTTGAGCAGCCTACACCCCACCCTCCAGGACGCCGTCCAGCCCCGGGAGGACTGGCGAGAGACCTTTGACGGGGTGCTGGCGGACGTGCCCTGCTCGGGGCTGGGGATCATCCGGAAGAAGCCGGATATCCGCTACAAGGACCCGGCACAGCTGGAAGGCCTGCCGGAGCTCCAGGGCCGGATCCTGGCCTGCAATGCCGACTATGTCAAGCCGGGCGGGGTGCTGGTCTACTCCACCTGCACCCTGCTGCGCCGGGAGAATGAGCAGGTGGTGGAGGACTTTCTGGCCCGGCGCCCGGACTACACGGCAGAGGCTTTCCAGCTGCCCGGTTTGGGATGGCAGGAGAAGGGGATGGCCACCCTGTGGCCCCATCTTCACGACACCGATGGCTTTTTCATTGCCAAGCTGCGCAAAAGGCAGGTGAGAGAAGGATGACCGATGGGATGGAACAGGGCGCGGGCGCGCCGGTGGATCTGAAGTCCATGACCCAGGCCGAACTGGCCGCCTTTCTCCAGGAGCTGGGGGAGCCCAAATTCCGGGCCAAGCAGGTCTTTTCCTGGCTGCACAAGGGGGTCACCAGCTTTGACCAGATGGGCAACGTGCCAAAGGCCCTGCGGGAGAAGCTGGTCCAGCGCTGCCGGCTCACCGTGCCAGAGATCGTGCGCCGACAGCAGTCGGCCCAGGACGGCACGATCAAGTACCTGTGGCGGCTGTGGGACGGCAACTGCGTGGAGACGGTGCTCATGCGCTACCGCCATGGCAACAGCCTGTGCGTATCCTGCCAGGTGGGGTGCAACATGGGGTGCGTCTTTTGCGCTTCCGCCCTGGGGGGCAAAGTGCGGGACCTGGCCCCCTCTGAGATACTGGACCAGGTGATCTTTGCCCAAAAGGACAGCGGCCTTCCGGTGTCCAACCTGGTGATGATGGGCATCGGGGAGCCGCTGGACAATGTGGATAACGTGCTGCGCTTTCTGGAGCTGGTGAATGATCCCGACGGTTTGAACATTGGAATGCGGCATATTTCCCTGTCTACCTGTGGTTTGGTGAACAAAATTGACAAATTAGCCGAGTGTGCGTTACAATTGACCCTAAGCGTATCCCTCCATGCCCCGGACGATGAAACCAGGTCTAAGCTGATGCCGGTCAACCGGTCGGTGGGGGTGGAGCGGCTGCTGGAGAGCTGCCGGCGCTACTTTGCGCGCACCGGCCGGCGCATCTCCTATGAGTATGCCATGATCGACGGGGTGAATGACAGTGACTGGCAGGCCGACCTGTTGGCCCGCCGTCTGAAGGGCCAGCAGGCCCATGTCAACCTGATCCCGCTCAACCACGTGGAGGAATCCCCCTTGAAGCCAAGCCCCAGGGTGCGCCAGTTCCAGCGGAGGCTGGAGGCTCAGGGCGTCACGGCCACCGTGCGGCGCAAGCTGGGCGGCGACATCGACGCCTCCTGCGGCCAGCTGCGCCGCAAGCAGATGGGAGAGGGCGTGCCAGAGCCTGGAAAGGAGGAAGTGCCATGATGCTTTTTGGACTGACCGATACGGGCGCGGTAAGACAGGACAACCAGGACAGCTACGCCATCCGGGAGCTGAGCCAGCAGCTGGCCGTGGCGGTGGTGTGCGACGGGATGGGGGGCGCTCAGGCGGGCAATGTGGCCAGCGCCGTGGCGGTGGAGGCTTTTGCCGACGCGGTGGAGGAGGCTTGCCTGGCAGGCCCGCCCGGGAGCGGTCCGGACCGGCAGGCCCTTCTGGACCAGGCCTGCCGGAAGGCCAACCGGGTGGTCTTTGAGCTGTCGGAGCGTGAGCCCGGGTATCACGGGATGGGCACCACGTTGGTGGGGGCGCTGATCCAGCCTGGGCAGCTTTCCCTGGCCAACATCGGGGACAGCCGGGCCTACCTGCTCCAGGGGGGGGGCATCCGGCAGATCACCCAGGATCATTCCCTGGTGCAGGCCATGGTGGCCCGGGGAGAGCTGACCCGGGAGCAGGCCAGGGTACATCCCAAGAAGAATCTGATCACCCGGGCGCTGGGTGTGGAAGCAGAGGTGGAGGCGGATTTCTTCCAAGTGACAGCACAATCGGGAGACCGGCTCTTGCTGTGCTCGGACGGGCTGAGCAACGTGCTCCCGGACAGTGAGCTTTTGGAGCTATGCCGGGAGGGGCAGCTGGAGGAGTGCTGCCGCCGTCTGATGGCCCGCACCCTGGAGCTGGGAGCTCCAGACAACGTGAGCATTGTCATGGCGCAGCTGTAAACGAGGAGGAGCTTTCCCATGGATCAGTATATCGGTAAACTGCTGGACCACCGCTATGAGATCTTAGAGTGCATCGGCATCGGGGGCATGGCGGTGGTCTACAAGAGCCGGGACCACCGGCTCAACCGCCTGGTGGCCGTCAAGATCCTGAAGCCGGAGCTGGCCAATGACGCAGACTTCCGCCGCCGCTTCCATGACGAGTCCCAGGCCGTGGCCATGCTCTCCCATATCAACATCGTCTCCGTCTACGACGTCAGCCACTCTGATGGACTGGATTACATCGTGATGGAATTGATCGACGGCATGACCCTCAAGCAGTACATGCAAAAGCGGGGGACGCCGCTGAACTGGCGGGAGGCCATCCACTTCATCACCCAGATCCTTCGGGCGCTGGGCCACGCCCACAGCCGGGGCATCGTCCACCGGGACATCAAGCCCCAGAACATCCTGGTGCTCCGGGACGGCAGCGTCAAGGTGGCTGACTTCGGAATCGCCCGGCTGGCCAGCGCCGCCCAGGCCACCCTGACCCAGGAGGCGCTGGGTTCGGTGCACTATATCTCCCCGGAGCAGGCCAAGGGCAGCCAGGTGGACGGGCGCTCAGACCTCTATTCCGCCGGGGTGGTGCTCTATGAGATGCTCACTGGCCGGCTTCCCTTTGAGGGGGAGACCCCTGTCTTTGTGGCCATTCAGCACATCAACTCCATCCCCATCCCGCCCCGGGAACTCAACCCGGACATCCCCCCAAAACTGGAGCGCATCATCCTGCGGGCTATGGCACCGGATCTGGAGCAGCGCTATCCGTCTGCGGACGCCATGCTGGCCGACCTGAAGGAATTTCGGAAAAATCCGGATGGGGCTGCGCCTGGCCCAGCAGGGGCAGGGCAGGCGTCTGGAGAGGTGGAAGAGCCCACCATGGTGGTCTCCCTATCCGATCTGTCTGACGCGGTACAGTCCGTGCGGGAACAGACTACCAGCCGGTCCCGGCGGGAAGGGCGGCGCCGTTCCGATCGGGATGGGGGTCGGAGCGACCGGGATCAGGAGGTCGAAGAGCGCCGGGGCATCCCCCCCATCGCCTATGCCGTGATCGCCATCCTGCTCTTTGTGGGGGGGATCATCTTCTTCGCGGTGACCCTGTTCTCCCAGGACCGGGGAACACAACAGTCCTCCGCCACGGTGCCCAACCTGCTGGGGCGCACCCTGGAGGAACTGGAGGCCGACCCAAGCATCCTGGGAGAGTTCACCGTGGAGGTGGGGGAGACGGTGTACAGCGAGGAGTACGCCGACTATGAGGAAGGGCAGATCTGTGACCAGACGCCCGAGGCGGGCAGCACCCTGCCGGCCAGTCGGGAGGACCGGGTGATCACCGTCACCATCCTGGGGGCAGAGGAGGACTTCTATATGCCCCCAGGGGATCAGCTCATCGGCCAGGAGGCCACTGAGATCATCGCCATGTTCCAGGACCGGGGGATCATCGTGCGCCAGGAGCGGGAGTATTCCTCCACCGTATCGAATGGATATATCATCGACTATGCCCCCATGACCGGCACCCTGCTCCAGGAGGGGGACGAGGTGACCATCGTCATCAGCCAGGGGCCGGAGGAGGAACCGCCCGTCACGGTGACCAACTTCGTGGGCCTGCCCATCGACCAGGTGCGCGACCAGGTAACTGGCCTGGGGCTGACCATTGGGACGGTTTCCCCCTTTCACAACGACGAATATCCCGAAAATGTGGTGATCTGGCAGAGCCTCTCCGTGGGGGATGAGGTCACGCCGGGTACGGTTATCAACTTCCAGGTCAGCATGGGTTCTGCGCCCGAGCCATCGGTGGAACCCACCCCCGGGGCCAGCGATCCGATTCCCGGCGCCACCCAGGACGTCAACGCCCCAGCGGGCACCTCGACGATCCATGTGGATCTCAGCCCCTATGAGGGTACCGTGGAGGTGCGCATCGAGGTTGGGGGCCGGGAGATCTATGACAATCGGGTGAACGCATCCGATGTGGGGTTCCTGTCCCAGCCGGTGACCGGGACGGGCACCCAGACGGTGAGCGTCTATATCGACGGCCAGCTGATGCAGAGGTACTCCCTCACCTTTGGCGCATGACCGGCATCATCGTCAAGGCCCTGAGCGGCTTCTATTATGTGCACACGGCAGAGCAGGGGGTGGTCGCCTGCCGGGGGCGGGGCAGGCTGCGCCACCAGCAGATCACCCCTCTGGTGGGGGACCGGGTGGAGCTGACCTGCCAGGAGGACGGCACCGGCCGGGTGGAGGCCATCCTGCCCCGGCTCAACCAGTTCCGCCGGCCCATGGCCGCCAACATCCAGCAGATGATTCTGGTGGCATCCGGGGCCACCCCGGTGACCGACCCCTACCTCATCGACCGGATGATTGCCATGGCCGAGTGGAAGGACTGCGAACCCATCGTGTGCTTCAACAAGTGCGATCTGTGCCGCATGGATGAGCTGGCCGGAGTGTACCGGGCGGCGGGGTTCCAGACCTTCCAGGTCAGCGCGAAGACAGGGGAGGGTTTGGATGCGTTGGCGGCCGCTTTGGCTGAAAAGGTATCTGCCTTTACCGGCAATTCCGGCGTCGGCAAGTCCAGCCTGCTTAACGCCCTGGATCCCAACTTCGCCCTGCGGGTGGGGGAGGTGAGCCAGAAGCTGGGCCGGGGCCGTCACACCACCCGCCATGTGGAGCTGTTTCCGGTGGGGGGCGGGCTGGTGGCGGACACCCCTGGCTTCTCAGCCCTGGACGCGGAGGAGATGGAGCAGGTGCCCCGGCAGGAGCTGGCTGGGGTGTTTCGGGAGTTTACTCCCTATGCTGGGCTATGCCGCTTTGCTGGCTGCGCCCACTACAAGGAGCGGGACTGCGCGGTGCGCCAGGCGGTAAAGGAAGGACGCATTGCCTCCAGCCGCTACGACAGCTATGTCCGCCTGTACGCCCAGACCCTGGCCCATAAAAGCTGGCCGGGGGGCGGAAAAGCTTGAAAGATAGGAACCAGACAGGCCTTCTTCCTCATAGACTGGTACAGAATCCGGTTGATGAGGAAGGAGGCTGCTTTTCATGCGTATCCTGGTTGTCAAGTTCCCCAAGGGGCTGCGGGCCCTGCTGCGCAAGATCCTGCACATGGAGTGACGGCTTCCGGCATACTTGCGCCCGGCTTTACATATAGGTGTCTTAGCATGATTGCCGCGCGGCGGGCCCGCGCCAGAATACGAGCAAGGAGAGGACACCTATGGAAATGGAATTACAGCGTCAGACCCTGGAGGGATACCGGTCGGTCTTTGACGGCGTGCTGAGCCAGGAAGAGACCTTGGAGTGCATCGTGCCAGACGCGCTGCCCGACGTAGCCCGGATCGTCTCCGCGGCCGGCCGGGTGTTTCTCAAGGGCAGACAGGCGCAGACGGGCGCGCTGCGGCTGAGCGGGACGGTCCAGGTGGCCGTGGTGTACATCCCGGAGGGGGAGCAGGCGCCCCGGATCATGGAGGCGGAGCTGCCCTTCCAATGCGTGAAGGACTGTCCCAAGGTGCAGGAGGGGTGCCAGATCCAGGCCGAGGCCTGGGTGGTCTTTGCTGATGCCAGGGCCATGAACCCCCGCAAGTTGATGATCCGGGCGGGGCTGTCCTTTCAGGTCACGGTCTATGAGCAGGAGCTGAGGGAGGTGACCTGCGACGCCACCGACGGCGGGACGGCCAGGCTGGAAAAGCGCTTTGTGGAGCGGGCGGACTGGGCCGCTGCCCAGGTGGTGGAAAAGCCCTTCCTGTTCTCCGATGTACTGCGGCCGCCCGCCTCCCGCCCGGTTATGGAGGAGCTGCTCTACTGCCGGATCCATCTGGGGGCGGCGGAGGCAAAGGCCATCGGGAAAAAGCTGATCTGCAAAGGGGAGCTGCATCTGCGGGCCCTCTACCGGAGCGGGGAGGAGATCCTAAGCGCCGACTTTGAACTGCCCTTTTCCCAGATCTTTGAACTGGAGCAGCCCATCGAGGACTGCCAGATTGAGCTGAGCATCCTGGTGACTGGGTTGCAATGCGCCCTGCAAGATGGAGAGCTGACGGTGAGCGTGGAGGCGATTGCCCAGGCGGTGCTGTGGGGTAAGCGTCCCCTGACCCTCCTGAGCGACGCCTACTCCACCACCGCGCCCCTGGACGTGGAGCGGGCCCCCTGCCCACTGTGGGTGGCGGCCGGGTGGGACGCCCGCCGGGAGACAGCTCGTCAGTCCTGTGAGTGTGGCATCCCGGCCAAGGAGGTGCTGGACTGCTTCGCCGCGGTGGAGTCCCTGGAGTGTACGCCCGAGGAGGTGGGGATGCGCTGCACCGCCCAGCTCCGGGTGGAGGTGCTCTACCTCAGCGAGGATGGGGCCCTGTGCGGGATGAGCGATAGTCTTCCTGTCTCCTGCCGGCTGGAGATGCCGGAGGGCAGCGCCTGCCGCTGCCGGTGCGCCCCGGTGGGGCCGGTCACCGCCGTGCCGGTGACCGGCGGGTTGGAGGTGCGCTGTGAGGCGCTGTTCACCTGGATGACCACCCGGGAGGAGTCTGTGCCCTGTGTGCTCTCCCTGAAGCCGGGGACGGTGCCCGCCACCCAATTCCCCCGGCCCTCCCTGATCATCCGCCGGGTGGGGGAGGGGGAATCCCTATGGGACGTGGCCAAGGCCTGCGGGGCGGCCCTGGGGGACATCCGGGCGGTCAACGGCCTGGAGGAGGAGCAGCCTCCCCAGGGGACCCTTCTGCTCATCCCCACCCAGCGGGGCTGAGGAGGGCTGGCCCGGGCGGGGCGGCGGGAGTGCCGCCCCGCCCGGTTTTCCCATGCCCCCTTGGCCCAGCTTGTCATATTCCAGAGCTTATCCCCATAAACATGGAACAAAACACGGGGCGAGGAGGAATCTGCTTTGGAAAATCACAAGCTGTATGAGGAGATCGCGCAGCGCACCCAGGGCGACATCTATCTTGGGGTGGTGGGGCCGGTCCGCACCGGGAAGTCCACCTTTATCAAACGGTTTATGGAGACGCTGGTCCTGCCCAAGATTGAGAACACCTATGTGCGGGACCGGGCCAGGGATGAGCTGCCCCAGAGCGGGTCGGGCCGGGTGGTGATGACCGCCGAGCCCAAATTTGTCCCCGAGGACGCGGTGGTCATGGCCATGGAGGACGGCAGCACCTTCTCCGTCCGGCTCATCGACTGCGTGGGCTACCTGGTGCCCAGCGCCATGGGCCAGTTTGACGGAGACCTGCCCCGCATGGTGACCACCCCCTGGTTTGACCATGAGATCCCCATGACCCAGGCCGCGGAGTTTGGCACCCGAAAGGTGATTGCCGACCACTCCACCATTGGCATCGTGATCACGACGGACGGCACGGTGACTGACATCCCCCGGGAGGACTACCTGGAGGCGGAGGAGCGGGTGATCACCGAGCTGAAGGAGCTGGGCAAGCCCTTTGTGGTGCTGCTCAACTCCGCCCAGCCAGAGGGCGACCGGGCCCAGACCATCCAGGCAGACTTGGCCGAGCGGTATGACGTAACTTGCATGGCGGTCAACTGCCTGGCCCTGGACGAGGGCGGGGTGAGCGAGATCATCCGGGGGGTGCTTCACGAGTTTCCCATCAAGCAGATGGAACTGTTCCTGCCTGCCTGGGTGGATGTGCTGCCCTTCGACCACCCCATTAAGAGCAGCCTGTACGCTATGATCCGGGAGGAGACGGCGGGCTTGCAGCGCATCCGTGACGCGGAGCAGGCGGTGGCCGCCATGGGGGGCAGGGAGGAGGTCAGCCGCGCGCTGCTCAACCGCATGGACATGGGCAGCGGCGTGGTCACCGCCACCCTGGAGCTGCCCAGGAGCCTATTCTATACCACAGTCTCCGAGCGCTGCGGGCTGAACATCGCCGACGACGGGGACTTGATCGACCAGCTGACCCAGCTGGCCGCCATGAAGAAGAACTATGAGAAGGTGGAAGGGGCGCTGGCCCAAGTGGAGCGCACCGGCTATGGCATCGTGATGCCGGATATCCAGGAGATGATCCTGGAGGAGCCGGAGATCGTCAAACAGGGCGGGCGGTACGGGGTGCGCCTGCGGGCCTCCGCACCATCCATCCACATGATGCGGGCGGACATCAAAACGGAGCTATCCCCCATCATGGGCACCGAGAAGCAGTCGGAGGAGATGGTGGACTACCTGCTGCGGCAGTTCGAGGGGGACACCGGACGGATCTGGGACTCCAACATCTTCGGCCGCTCCTTCCACGAGCTGGTGGGGGAGGATCTGCAAAGCAAGCTCAAGCGGATGCCGGAGGACGCCCGGGAGAAACTGCGGGAGACGCTGGAGCGGATCATCAACGAGGGCTCCGGCGGGCTGATCTGCATCATTCTGTGAGGGAATCCAAAGACCAGGCAAAGGCGCTTCGGGGGACCGGAGCGCCTATTCGTCTGTGGGCACGATGGGCTGGCGATCCATCACGCAAACGGCACCGGTTCCGCCATCTGCCGAAGCCGATCCGGGTCAAGCAGCCACAGGCTGCCATAGCCGGTGCGCACGATCCCCGCTCGGCTCCACTGGCGCAGCACCCGGCTTACCGTCACCCGGCTGGCCCCCACGGCCTGGCCGATCTCCTCGTGGGTGCAGGCCAGGCGGCTCTGATCAGCGGTGGGCTGCTCCAAGAGGAAGCGGGCGATGCGCTGTGGGGCGGGCAGGGAGGCGCTGCCCACCTGGCGGGAGAGACGCCCCACCGTCCGGGCCAGGTATTGCAGCATGGGCAGAGCCAGCTCAGGGTGCTTGAGCAGGGCCGCGTCCAGCTGCTGCCGGTCCACGGGCAGGATCAGGCATGGGCTCACGGCCATGGCGGAGGACACCCGGGGGCAGCGGTCAAAAAAAGAGGCCTCTCCCATCAGGTCTCCGGCGTGGTGGACGGCCAGCACTCGCTCCTGGCCGGAATCCAGGCTGAGGAAACTGCGGGCCTCACCCTGCTGCAAGTAGTAGAAACAGGCGGGCGCCTCCCCCTGGAGATAGATCATCTGCCCCGGGGCATAGCGTTTTGGCCGTCGGCCGTCTCCCAGAAGGTCCCAGATGGGCATGGCCCTCACCTCCGCGATGGTTTTTTTAATTGTATCATATTTTACATTCTTTTGGCAAGGTTTCTGCCATACTAAAGGGGTATCAAAACAGCAGGAAAGAGGGTTATTCCATGGGCATGACCATGACGCAAAAAATCTTGGCCAGGTCCGCGGGCCTGGACCGGGTGGAGGCGGGCGCGCTGATCGAGGGTAGGCTGGATCTGGTGCTGGGCAACGACATCACCGCCCCGGTAGCCATCCGGGAGTTTGAGAAGGCGGGTTTGCATCAGGTGTTTGACCGGGAGCGGATCGCCATCGTGCTGGACCACTCCACCCCTTGCAAGGACATCAAGTCCGCCCAGCTGTGCGCCGTCTGCCGGGACTTTGCCAAGGCCCATCAGATCACCCACTTCTATGACGTGGGAGAGATGGGTGTGGAGCACGCGCTGCTGCCGGAAAAGGGACTGGCCGCCCCGGGTGAAGTGATCATCGGCGCGGACTCCCACACCTGTACATACGGTGCCCTGGGGGCTTTCTCCACCGGAGTTGGCTCCACCGACATGGCTGCGGGGATGGCCACTGGGCTGGCCTGGTTCCGGGTGCCCACCGCCATCCAGGTCAAGATGACCGGGGCGCTAGGCCCCTATGTGAGCGGCAAGGATCTGATCCTCCACCTGATCGGCAGGATCGGGGTGGACGGGGCGCTCTACCAGTCCCTGGAGTTTTGTGGGGACGGGATTGCCAGCCTGGAGATGGATGACCGGTTTACCATCTGCAACATGGCCATTGAGGCCGGGGCGAAAAACGGCATCTTCCCGGTGGACGAGCGGACGCTGGACTACCTGAAGGGCAGGGTGGAGCGTCCCTACACCCCGGTGGAGGCCGACCCAGACGCGGTCTATACCCAGGTGATCGAGATCGACCTGTCCAAGCTGCGCCCCACCGTGGCCCTGCCCCACCTGCCCTCCAACACCAGGACGGTGGACGAGGCGGCGGGCAAGCCCATCCAGCAGGTGGTTATCGGCTCGTGCACCAACGGCCGGCTGAAGGACCTGCGGGAGGCGGCAGCCATCCTCCGGGGCAAAAAGGTGGCTGACGGGGTGCGGTGCATCGTCATCCCCGCCACCCAGCAGATCTATCTGGACGCCATGGCCGAGGGTCTGATCGCCGACTTTATCCAGGCGGGCGTGGCGGTCTCCACCCCCACCTGCGGTCCCTGTCTGGGTGGCCACATGGGGGTGCTCAGCGACAACGAGTGGGCCATCACCACCACCAATCGGAACTTTGTGGGGCGGATGGGGCCCACCAGCTCCATGGTCATCCTGGCCAGCCCCGCCGTGGCAGCGGCCTCCGCCCTCACCGGCGTGGTGACCGATCCGGCCACGATTTGAGGGAGGTGCAGCGCAATGAAAGTTTATAAATACGGCGACAATGTGGACACCGACGTCATCATCCCGGCCCGGTACCTGAACGCGCCTGATGAAAAATCCCTGGCCGCGCACTGCATGGAGGACATCGACGCCTCTTTTGCCCCGTCAGTGGAAGCGGGGGACATTGTGGTGGGAGGAAACAACTTCGGCTGTGGTTCCTCCCGGGAGCACGCGCCGCTGGCCCTGAAGGCCTGCGGGGTAAAGTGCGTCATCGCCAAGAGCTTTGCCCGCATCTTCTACCGCAACGCCATCAACATTGGCTTTCCCATCCTGGAGTGCCCGGAGGCGGTGGAGGGAATCTCGGCAGGGGATCAGGTGACGGTGGACTTTCAGACCGGAGAGATCGTCAACCAGAGCACCGGCAAGCGCTTTCAGTCCGCTCCATTCCCCGCGTTTGTCAACGGCATCATCTCCAGCGGCGGTCTGCTGGCCTCGCTGAAAGCCCGGGGGGTGGCCAAGTGAACTTCCAGATCGCGCTGATCCGGGGGGACGGCATCGGACCGGAAATTGTGGGGCAGGCTGTCTCCGTCATCAACCGGGTGGGGGAGCGGTTTGGCCACAGCGTTGCGTATGTGGACGTGCTGCTGGGTGGGTGTGCCACCGACGCGGTGGGGAAGAGCTATCCAGACGGCACGGCGGAGCTATGTAAGAGTTGTGACGCGGTGCTGCTGGGAGCTGTGGGCGGTCCCAAATGGGGCAGCGACAAGCCCGCCGAGCAGCGTCCGGAGACCGCCCTGCTGTCCATCCGCCGGGACCTGGGGCTGTATGCCAACCTGCGCCCCGCCGTCCTGCGCCCCGCCTTGGCCGACGCCAGCCCCCTGAAGGGGAAGATCGCGGGCCGGGGCATCGACCTGCTGATGGTGCGGGAGCTCACCGGGGGCATCTACTTTGGCAAGCGGGAGCGGTATGACACGGAGGATCGTGGGGTGGAGTGCGCCGACCGGATGGCCTACTCTGAGCGGGAGATCGAGCGCATTGGCCGCCGGGCCTTTGAAATGGCCCGTCTGCGCCGGAAAAAGGTATCCAGTGTGGACAAGGCCAACGTGCTGGAAACCAGCCGTCTGTGGCGGGAGGTAATGCACCGCTTGGCCCAAGAATATCCCGATGTGGCCTATGAGGATGTGCTGGTGGACAACTGCGCCATGCAGCTGGTTCGGGACCCGAGCCAGTTTGACGTGGTGGTGACCGAGAATATGTTTGGCGACATCCTCTCCGACGAGGCGTCTATGCTCACCGGCTCCATCGGCCTGCTGCCCTCCGCCTCCATGGGGAACGGAGCGCCCGCCCTGTATGAGCCCATCCACGGCTCCGCTCCGGACATCGCCGGTCAGGACAAAGCCAATCCCATCGCCACCATCCTGTCCGCGGCCATGATGTTCCGCTATTCCTTCCACCTGGCTGCGGAGGCGGAGGCCATCGAAAGGGCGGTGGACCAGGCCCTGGCCGACGGCTTCCGGACGCCGGACATCGCCCGGCCCGGGGAGCAAGTCGTGGGCACCCGGCAGATGGGCCAGGCCATTCTGGACCGAATCGACCAACCTTGAGATCAGACTTCCTTTGCAGAGCCGCGCCCAAATCGGGCGCGGCTCTATTCCTGCGGATGGGCCAAGGGGATGACAGATGGCTGTAATTTGTGTATAATGGAACCAACCCTTTGTTGGGAATTTCCTTGGAGGTGCCGCTGCTATGATCCTGGCCGTTGACATTGGCAATACCCGGACAACCCTTGCCCTGTTCACCCTGGAGGGTCGGCCCGTCTTTCTCTCCGAGCTGGAGACGGACCGGAGGATGACCCGGGATCAATGTGCCATCCGCATCCTGGGGGTGTTCCAGCTCTACCAGGCCAGGGTGGAGCAGGTAAGCGGGGCCATCCTATCCAGCGTGGTCCCGCCGGCCACCCAGCCCTATGCCCAGGCCATCCGCCGCCTGACGGGGCAGCTGCCCCTGCTGGTGGGGCCGGGGCTGAAGACGGGGCTGAACATCCGGGCGGACGTGCACAACGAGCTAGGCAGCGATATGGTGGCGTCGGCGGTGGCGGCGGTGGAGCGCTATCCCATGCCGGCCATTGTGATCAACTCCCACACGGCGGTCTCCTTCTCCTATGTCAGCCAGTCGGCCTTTGAGGGATGCTCCATCATGCCCGGCATGGGCATCGCGTTGGAGGCCCTGTCCCAGAACGGGGCTCAGCTGCCCCAGATCTCCATGGGCAGGGTGGACAGCCCCCTGGGGCGCAACACCGTGGACGCCATGCGGGCGGGCATCGTCTACGGGTACGCCGGAGCCTTTGACCGCCTGATCTTCACGATGGAGCAGGCCGCTGGGGCCCCTGCCGCCACGGTGGTGGCCACGGGGGAACACCTCCCGGAGATCTTCCGCCACTGCCAGCGGGAGATCACCTATGACCACGACCTGCTGGTCCATGGCCTGTACCTGCTCTACCGGAAGAACGCCCCCAAGGGGCGGATCCGGTGGTCTGCTCGACCGACCTGACCCTGGCCCTGCCGCCCCTTGGACGGCGGGGGTTTTGCAATACAAGGGCAAAAAAACTGCAAAACCCTTTCGATTGAAACGGAAAAAGCTTGCAATCCTGCAAGTCAGGGCATATAATATGCAAGGAAATCTGATTTGGAGGGATTGCTTTGAAAGAGCTTTCACAGTTGGCGGGTCAGGTGCAAGCGTCCACCACCATGGCCATTGACGCGCTGGCCAAGCAGATGAAGGCGGACGGCGTGGATGTGATCGGGTTCGGGGCGGGGGAGCCGGACTTCAACACCCCTGATCACATCAAGGCTGCCGCCGCCCAGGCCATTGCCGATAACCTCACCCGATACACCCCCGCCTCGGGCACGCCCGCTCTGAAGCAGGCGGTGTGCGACCGGATGCGGGCCGACTGCGGCGTGGACTATCAACCCTCCCAGGTGGTGGTCACCAGCGGGGCCAAGCACTGCGTCTATATCGCCCTGCGGGCCCTGGTCAACCCTGGGGACGAGGTGATTTTGCCCGCCCCCTACTGGGTGAGCTACCTGGAGCTGATCAAGATGGTGGGCGGCGTCCCGGTGATCGTCACGGCGGAGGAGTCGGCCGGCTTTAAGGTGACCGCCGGGCAGATCCGCCAGGCCATCACCCCGCGCACCAAGGCGCTGATCCTCAACAACCCCTCCAACCCCACCGGTATGGTATATGGCAGGGAAGAGCTGCAAGGGATTGCCCAGGCCTGCGCCGAGCAGGACGTGTACCTCATCTCCGACGAGATCTATTACAGCCTGCTCTATGACGGAGTGGGGTTTACCAGCGTGGCCACCTTGGGGGAGCAGGTCAAGCAGCGCACCATCCTCATCAACGGCGTGTCCAAGGCCTACGCCATGACCGGCTGGCGCATTGGGTATGCCCTGGCCGAGGAAGGTGTTGCCAAGGTGATGGCCAATTACCTCAGCCACTCCACCGGTTCGCCCTGTTCCATTTCCCAGGCTGCCGCGGTAGCTGCCCTTAACGGGCCCCAGGATGGGGTGGAGGAGATGCGCCGGGCTTTTGAGCAGCGCCGGGACTACCTGGTGGAGCGCATGAACCGGATCGAAGGGGTGAGCTGCCTGAAGCCGGAGGGAGCCTTTTACGCCATGATGAATGTGGAGGGGCTGCTGGGCCGCACCATCTGCGGAGAGCGCATCCAGACCAGCGACGACTTCTGCTCCGCCTTCCTGAAGCACGGCCTGGTGGCCACGGTGCCATGCAGCGGCTTTGGCGCGCCCGGCTTTGTGCGCTGGTCTTACGCCACGTCTATGGAAAATATCCAGAAGGGTCTGGACCGGTTGGAGCAATTCCTGTCTCAGGCAGAGAAGTGAGGGGAATTTTCAAGTTTCTCTTGCAAAATGAGGTCGCTTTGGGTATACTGAGGGTGTAATCCACATAGCAAGGAGGTCGAGCCCAATGGCTCAGATTACCAAAGATACCGTGATTGGCGACATTCTCGACATCGCGCCTGATACCGCGCCCATCTTCATGTCCATCGGTATGCACTGCCTGGGTTGCCCCGCCTCCCGGGGGGAGACGGTGGAGCAGGCCTGCATGGTGCATGGGATTGAAGTGGAGGAGCTGCTGGAGCGACTGAACGCCACCATGGGTTAAATCGGAACGATAAGGAAAAGAGCGGGCGACCCGCTCTTTTCCTTTCTCTGGGCTTTGAAAGGGTTGGAAAGGGCATGGAACTGACACCGAGGCTGCGGGCGGTGGCCGACCAGGTCCCCCAGGGGTCCCGGCTGGCCGATGTGGGCACGGATCACGGCTATCTGCCGGTGTGGCTGATCCTGCGGGGAATGCTATCTGGGGCCATCGCGGCGGACCTGCGGTCTGGGCCGCTGGAGCGGGCCAGGCAGACTGCCCGGCAGCATGGGGTGGAGGAGCGCATCAGCTTCCGGCAATGCGACGGGCTGTCCGCCATCGGCGGCAATGAGGTGGACGCTGTGGCCCTGGCGGGCATGGGTGGGGACACGATTGCCTCCATCCTGGCCGCCGCCCCGTGGACCCGGGGCAAGACGCTGCTACTCCAGCCCATGACGGGCTTTCCCAGCCTGCGGCATTTCCTGCAAAGCCACGGCTACTGTATCTTGGACGAACGCATCGCCCGGGAGGGGGGGCGCCTGTACACCATCTGGAGGGCGACCGGTGGACAGATGGATCCCCTGAGTCGGGCGGAGCTCTGGGTGGGCCAGCAGAGGGAGGACCCACTGCGGGGGGCCTATCTGGATCGGATGGCCGGAAAGGTGGAACGGGCCCTGGCCGGCCGCCTGGCCTCCCGGAACCGGGAGGAAGGGGAGATCCAGGCCCTGTGGGAAGCGCTGGAAGGGATCCGGCACATGCGGAAGGAGTTGTGAGACCATGGCCGTCACCGTGGGGAATGTCTATGATTTTTTGCAGGAGAAGGCCCCTGTTGCGCTGCAAATGGACTTTGACAACGCCGGCTTTCTGGTAGGCCGGGCGGGACAGAGCGTCCACCAGGTGCTGGTGGCCCTGGACGTCACCCAGCCCGTGATTCGGGAGGCTAAGGAGCGCGGGGCCCAGCTGATCGTGTCCCACCACCCGGTGATCTGGGGTGGGGCCAAGTCGGTGACCGATCAGACTTTGACCGGGAGAAGGCTCCTGGAACTCATCGAAAACCGGATCAGCGTCATCTGCGCCCACACCAACCTGGACGCCGTATCTGGCGGGGTCAACGACGCGCTGGCGCTGCGCCTGGGCCTGAGCGAGATTGGGCAGCTGCACCAGGACGGTGTGGACGGACAGGGCAGGGCCTATGGCATCGGCCGGACCGGGCTGGTGCCCAAACAGAACCTGTATGATTTTGCCCAGGCGGTGAAGGAGCTGCTGGGCGCCCGGGGCGTCCGCCTGGTGGATGGTGGCAAACCGGTGCGGCGGGTGGCTGTTGGGGGCGGCGCCTGTGGTGGGATGCTGGCCGACGCCATCGCCGCCGGCTGTGACACCTTCGTCACTGCGGACGTAAAGTACGACAGCTTCTTAGACGCCAAGGCACTTGGTCTCAACCTGATCGACGCGGGCCATTTCCCCACCGAGCAGGTGGTCTGCCCCGTGCTGCGGGACTGGATCGCCCAGCGCTTTCCCCAGCTGTCTGTGGAGGTCTCCAAACGTCATCAGGAGGTCTTTTCCTATCTCTGAGCCAGGCGCATGAACCCCTCTGGCCCCTCATAGGATGTGGGGAAGGGGGGAAGGGGTTTGCGAAGAGGATGGGAGCTTGCAACAGCCGTGGTGTGCATCGGCCTGGTGGTGGGCGTGGCCCTGTTGGGGGCGGGGCGGCTTGTCCCCGCGTCTGGGCTGGCCCAGGGGGAGAGAGGGGATCCGATCCTGATTCTGGACGCGGGCCACGGCGGGGAGGACGGGGGCGCGGTCTCCGCCAGCGGGGCAAAGGAGAGCGAGATCAACCTGGCCATCGTGAGGAAGTTGGAGGCCATGATGGCCTTTCTGGGCGTACCCACAGTGCTGACTCGGGCGGAGGACGTCTCCCTGCATGATCCGGACTGCGAGACCCTGCGGGAAAAGAAGGCGTCTGACTTGCGTCAGCGGGTTGCCCTGGTGAACGAGACGCCCAATGCCATGTTGATTAGTGTACATCAAAATCACTTTACAGATTCGAGATACTATGGTGCTCAAGTGTTCTATAATCCGGGGGACGTCAGCCGCCAGTGGGGCAGCGCTGCCCAGCAGGCCCTCCGGCAGGTGCTGGATGAGGGCAACCAGCGGAAGGCGATGGCGCTGTCCAGCTCGATCTATCTGTTCGAGCACATTGTCTGTCCGGCCATTTTGGTGGAGTGCGGCTTTTTGAGCAACGGGGAGGAGGCGTCCCTGCTGGTCACGGATGCCTATCAGCGGAAGATTGCCGTGGCGCTGGCGGGAGCCTGTTTCCAGGAACTGCGGCTGTTAGATTAGGAGGGGGGCAGCTGAATTGCCACGATCCAAGACAATGTTTTTCTGTACTCAGTGTGGGAATGAATCGCCCAAATGGCTGGGCAGGTGCCCTGGCTGTGGGGCGTGGAATACCATGGAGGAGCGGCCTGCGGCGTCGGAGATCCGGATTGGGAGCGCCGCCCGGCCCTCCCCTATGGGTGGTCGCCAGCCCAGGCCGCTGCAAGAGGTGGAGGCCGCGGATGAGCTCCGCTTCCACACGGGGATGGACGAGCTGGACCGGGTGCTGGGGGGCGGCGCTGTACAGGGTTCCCTGGTGCTGGTGGGGGGTGCGCCAGGGATCGGAAAGTCCACGCTGATGCTGCAGATCTGCCACAATCTGTGCCAGTTTGCCACGGTGCTCTACGTGTCAGGGGAGGAGTCGGAGCGGCAGATCAAGCTGCGGGCCCAGCGTCTTGGCATCGCAGGGGACGGGCTGTACCTGTTCTCTGAGACCAGCATGGAGGAGCTCATCGCTGCGGTGGAGCAGCGCCGGCCGGAGATCTTGATCGTGGACTCCATCCAGACCGTCTATCGCACCGCTTCCACCTCGTCTCCGGGCAGCGTGGCCCAGGTGAAGGAGTGCACCATGGCCCTGATGCAGCTTGCCAAGGGGATGGGCGTCACCGTTTTTGTAGTGGGCCACATCAACAAGGAGGGGTCGCTGGCCGGGCCGAAGGTGCTGGAACACATTGTAGACTGCGTGCTCCATTTTGAGGGGGATGCCCACAGCTCCTACCGCATCCTCCGGGCGGCCAAAAATCGGTTTGGGGCCACCAATGAGATCGGCGTGTTTGAGATGGGGGATCAGGGACTGATGGAGGTACCAAATCCCTCGGAAGCGCTGCTGTCTGGACGGCCGAAGGACACCCCTGGCTCCTGTGTGACCTGCGTGATGGAGGGGGTGCGTCCGGTGCTGGCGGAGGTGCAGGCGCTGGTCACCCCGTCGGCCTATGGAAACTCCCGCCGCTCCAGCAACGGCTTTGACTACAACCGGGCGGTGATGTTGGCCGCGGTGCTGGAGAAGCGGGGGGGCTTGGTCCTCTCAAATTGTGATTTTTATGTCAATATCATTGGCGGGCTCACGGTGGACGAGCCCGCTGCCGATCTGGCCCTGGTGGTGGCCCTGGCCTCCAGCTTCCGGGATAAGAGCGTGCCCTATGACCTGGCCGCCATCGGGGAGGTCGGGCTCACCGGGGAGCTGCGGGCAGTCCACGCCTTGGGTCAGCGCTTGTCTGAAGTGCAGCGCCTGGGCTTTACCAAGTGCCTGGTGCCCGCTCGGGGCAGCGGCAAGCTGACCGCTCCGGATGGATTGAGCCTAATTCGGGTGACCAATATCCGGGAGGCCATCGCCGCGCTGCGCTGAGGCTGCCCGAGGGGTGAAGTTGAGGCACAGGTCGTTGGGCCGGGCCTGGCTGCCAACCTGGGCGGTCTGTTCCAGGGTGCACAGCCCGTCGTGCTGAAACTGGCAGTTCTGGGTGCATGGGATCAAACTCATCCGACTGTCTCTCCCTTCTCGTACTGGTAGTTTCGTCGGAAGGGGGAGAGAATATGCGGCCTGGGGTGCGCCCCAGGCAATCTTGATGATTTGGAAGGAGGACGCGTTGGCACGGAACCAAACTAAACAAAATAAAAATTTTGTTTAGTTTGGAGGAGGCTGTGGCCCGCAGGGCTACAGAGGCTTCCAACGCGATGGGCACAATGGACTACCGTACGCAAGCGCCCCGCATCCTGCGGGATTTCCTGGCCTACCACGAGACGATCCAGGGCCATTCCCGGCGAACCGTAGACGAGTATTTTCTGGATCTGCGCAACTTCTTTCGGTATGTCAAGCTGGAGAAAGGCTTGGTGGACAAAGGCATTCCCTTTGAGCAGATCCCCATTGAGGATGTGGATCTGGAGCTGATCCGATCGGTGGGGTTGGCTGAGGTCTATTCCTACCTCAGCTTCCTCAGCCGGGATCGGGCGAAAAGCCCCAACAGCCCCTACTCGGATCGGGGGCTCCAGGCCTCTACTCGGGCCCGCAAGGTGGCCACCATCCGCTCCTTTTATAAATATTTGGTGAACAAGGCCAAACTATTGGAGGAAAATCCAGTGCAGGAGCTGGATTCCCCCCGCCAGCGCCAGAGCTTGCCCCGGTTTTTGACCCTGGATGAGAGCGTCCAGCTATTGGACAGCATCGACGGGGACTTTGCCGACCGGGATTTCTGCATCATCACCCTGTTTCTTAACTGCGGGCTGCGGATCTCCGAACTGGTGGGTCTGAACCTCACCGACGTCCAAGGGGACCGGCTGCGGGTGCTGGGCAAGGGCAACAAGGAGCGGGTCCTCTTTCTCAACCAGGCCTGTCAAGCGGCCATTGCCGACTGGCTGGCGGTGCGCTCCCATGCGGGGGCAGCGGACCCCAATGCGCTGTTTCTCACCAGAGGCCATCATCGGATCACCCGATCTGGGGTACACTATATGCTCAAGCGGCGCTTGAGCGCAGCCGGCCTGGACAGCAGCAAGTACTCTGCCCATAAGCTGCGGCACACAGCGGCCACCCTGATGCTGCAAAACGGCGTGGATGTACGCACCTTACAGGAGGTATTGGGCCATGAGCACTTGAACACCACCCAGATCTATACCCACGTGGACAGCGACGCGCTGCGGGTGGCCGCCCAGGCAAATCCACTGGCTTCGGTGGGCCGGAAGCGCCGGGGCCGTCCCGCCCCCAGCCGCCCAAACCTGGCTCAGGAACAGGATGGTTGACGCCCCCGTTTCCCCTGCCCTGCCCGCCTTGTATGAGCGGGCGCATGGGGAGGGAAATTTCCCCTTCCCACATGGGCGGCTGAAAGGTGGAAAACGGGGCTGCGCTCTTGCTTTTTCTCCGCTTGAATGTTACAATCATGGCGCATGAAACCTGGTCCTTCACGTTATCTTGCTAAGGAGTTGAACAATATGCCATTGGTCAATACCACCCAGATGTTCCAGAAGGCGTACAGCGGCGGATATGCCATCGGGGCCTTCAACGTCAACAACATGGAGATCGTACAGGGGATCACCGAGGCGGCCAAGGAGGTCAATGCTCCCCTGATCCTGCAGGTGTCCAAGGGCGCGCGGGCCTATGCCAACCACACCTATTTGATGAAGCTGGTGGAGGCTGCCATCCAGGAGACGGGCCTGCCCATCTGCCTCCACCTGGACCATGGGGACACCTTTGAGCTGTGCAAGAGTTGTATCGACGGTGGCTTCACCTCCGTGATGATCGACGCCTCTTCCAAGCCCTTTGCCGAGAACATTGCTCTGACCCGGCAGGTGGTGGAGTACGCCCACGACCACGGCGTGGTGGTGGAGGCGGAGCTGGGCGCCCTGGCCGGCATTGAGGACGATGTGCAGGTCTCGGTGGAGGAGTCCCACTACACCCGTCCGGAAGAGGTGGAGGAGTTCGTGTCCAAGACTGGGTGTGACTCGCTGGCCATCGCCATTGGCACCAGCCACGGCGCCTATAAGTTCACCGCCGCCCAGTGCACCCGCAATGAGAAGGGGGAGCTGGTCCCCCCTCCCCTGCGCTTTGATATCCTGGAGGACGTTTCCCGGCGGCTGCCTGGCTTCCCCATCGTGCTGCACGGCTCGTCCAGCGTGCCCCAGGAGTATGTGAAGATGGTCAATGAGAACGGCGGCCAGATGCCAGACGCCGTTGGGATCCCTGAGGAGCAGCTGCGTCAGGCGGCCTCCATGTCGGTGTGCAAGATCAACATCGACTCCGACCTGCGCCTGGCCATGACGGGCACCATCCGCAAGTTCTTCCACGACCACCCGGAAAAGTTCGACCCCCGAGAGTATCTGAAACCAGCCCGGGCCAATATCAAGGAGCTGGTCAAGCACAAGCTGATCCACGTGCTAGGCTGTGATGGCAAGGCATGAGCCCAGCCTAAGGATGGGCGGGGCGGCGGGTCCGCCCTGCCCTTCCACACTGTGTAGCTGAGATTTTCACAATAGGAAGGAGAGCTGCTCATGGCTCCGTTGAAAGGCGCGTGCATCATTGGGCAGTCCGGCGGCCCGACCTCCGTTATCAATGCCAGTGCCTATGGGGTGATCCGCACCGCGCTGGACACCCCAGAGATCACCGCCGTCTACGGTGCGGCCCATGGCATCAAGGGGGTGCTGAACGACCAGCTCTACGACATGGGTCAGGAGGACGAGCGGGAGCTGGAGTTTTTGCTCAACACCCCCTCCTCCGAGCTGGGGTCCTGCCGGTATAAGATCGCTGACCCGGAGATGGATGACACCGACTACCGGCGCATCCTGGAGATCTTCCGGAAGTACGATGTGCGCTACTTCTTCTACAACGGCGGCAATGATTCCATGGACACCTGCGCCAAAATCAGCCGATATATGTCCAAGTCCAGCTATGACTGCCGGGTCATCGGCGTGCCCAAGACTATTGACAACGACCTGTTCGGAACCGACCACTGCCCTGGGTTCCCCTCCGCGGCTAAGTATATCGCCTCTTCCTGCGCCGAAGTGTATAAGGATGCCCGGGTGTATGACATTGGAGCGGTGACCATCATGGAGATCATGGGCCGCAACGCCGGGTGGCTGGCCGGCTCAGCGGCTTTGGCGGGGGTGGTGGGCTGCGCGCCCGACCTGATCTACCTGCCTGAGGTGGACTTTGACATGGACCGGTTCCTGGCCGATGTGGAATCAGTCTACCGCCGGGAGGGCAATTGCATCGTGGCGGTGTCCGAGGGGATCCACTATGCTGACAGCTCTTTTGTCTCCAAGGCCAAGATCTCTACCACCGACGGCTTTGGCCACTTCCAGATGGGTGGTTTGGCTTCTGTGCTGGTCAAGGTGGTCCAGGACAAGCTCGGGATCAAGGTGCGGGGTATCGAGCTGTCCCTGCTCCAGCGCTGCGGGGCCCATTTGGCCTCCCAGACCGATATTGACGAGTCCTTTCAGGCCGGCAAGGCGGCGGTGGAGGCGGCGGTGGCGGGTGCGACGGACAAGATGGTGGGCTTTTCCTGCACCCGGGAGGGTGGCCAGTACCGCTGCCAGATCCAGCTGTTCGACCTAGCCAGCGTGGCAAATTACGAAAAAAAGGTGCCCCGGGAGTGGATCAACCCAGAGGGCAATGGCGTGACCCAGGCCTTTCTGGACTATGCCCTGCCCCTGATCCAGGGAGAAAACAGCCGGGCGGTAGAGAACGGCCTTCCCCGTTTTGCCCGCCTAAAGAAGGTATTGGCCTCTCAGAAGTGAGAGGATGATTGGGGAGGAAAAGCTGGCCTGGAGTGATCACTCCAGGCCAGCTTTTCCCGCTTTGACGCGCACCTACTGCTTTCAAAATGTGTTACCGCAGCTCCCACCCCAGTTGAAACCGGCAGAGCACTTCATGGCACGAGAGCCAGAATGGGCATAGAAATACAAAAGGCAACAGGATCGCAAGGAAATTGATACCTGTATCCTCGCGCCACCACCAGATGACGGCAAAGGCGACGGCAGAGCACAGGAAATCAAAGTACATGCGTCCATTCCGCCCTGTCTTTCGATAGGTGCGAACGTTCAGAATATAAAACAGGAGGAGGGAAACGGCCCAAATGGCCCAGAGGACGTACTGGAACGCCACAGGGAGGGATTCCATCTTCAGCGGTACCGTGAAAAACAGGATCAGGATGCTCAGAATCGCGGCGCACAGATTTAGGATGGAAATCTCTGTCCGCTCCGCCGTGGGGGCGCTGTAGGGCTGACGGGTCAGCCGTTTCCTCAGGTATTGCTCCCAGTCCTTTTCCGTTAGACGATGATCGGTCACAATATATTTGTCCTCCGCCCTGTTTAGGAGGTTTAAGCACCACAGATGGAGGGCAGAAAGTCCGGCCGCGGCCATTCCAATCAAGACCCGCCAGAGGAAATCCATGCCCATCGCCATCGCATACAGGGTCAGCCCGATCACCACAATGGACACAACCAGGTAGGCAAGCGTTTGGAAGGCAAGCCGGGGCGTGCTCTTTTTCAACGCCAGTACGTCGATCAGCGGCAGACTTGTCAGGACAAGGAAAACGAGCCAGGAAAGCCCCCAGAGTCCGCTCCAAAATTCACCCCAGAGGGAGGTTGCAACAGCGTGGTAAAAGAAAATCAGCAGGATGTTATTGACAGAAAGCAGGACGCGGACGGCCTTTGGAGACATATGGATTCTCCTTAGATTTCCAAATTTGATATTAGGCCCTCAACTGAGGACCTAATATCATCGCTGCTGTCAGGGCTTTCGGCTGATTTTATGGGAAATACAATTTCATCAGCCGACAGGACATCTAAGTTTTTAACGGATGGGATCCTGCCTCACCCCGGTCAGAGCCCGCAGCACCTCCATCCCCCGCGGATCCAACCCCTTGGTCATCTCCAGGGCCTGGGCGATGTCATAGTCCACGATGTCGTCCCCCTTGGCTGCCACCACGCGGCAGCTCTTTCCCTGCGCCAGCAGGCGGACCGCCTCGTACCCCATGTAGGTGGCCATCATCCGGTCCCGGGAAGTGGGGGAGCCTCCCCGCTGCACGTGGCCGAGGATGGTCACCCGGGTTTCCAGCGCCAACTCATCCCGGATCCGCTGGGCTACGCCGTAGGCTCCGTTTGGAACCCCTTCGGCCACAATGATCATGAAGTGGGTGCGGCCTGCCAACCGGGCCCGGCGGATGGGCTCAGCCACCTCCGTCTCAAAATCTGTCTGGTGCTCCGGCACCAGCACCACCGTGGCGCCGCAGGCCACCCCCACTGCCACTGCCAAGTGACCGGCATGGTGCCCCATGACCTCTACCACCGAGCAGCGCTCGTGGGATTTCATGGTGTCTCTCAGCCGGTCGATGCTCTCCAGGGCAGTATTGCAGGCAGTATCGTAGCCGATGGTATAGGTAGAGCAGGCAATGTCGTTGTCGATAGTGCCGGGGATGCCCACCACAGAAATGCCAGCCTGGGCCAGGCACAGCAGCCCACGGAAGGTGCCGTCCCCACCGATGCCCACCAGGGCGTCCAGCCCCAGGAGCTTACAGGTGGAGATCGCCTTCTTCTGCCCTTCCAGCTCCATAAATTCCTTGCTGCGGGCAGAGTAGAGCATGGTGCCTCCCCGACGGGAGATGTCGCTGACGCTCTCAAACCCCAGGGGGAGAAAGTCCCCGTTGATCAGGCCGTGGTACCCACGGCGCACCCCCACGCACTCCATCCCCGCATGCAGGGCGGTGCGAACCACAGAGCGGATGACTGCGTTCATACCAGGGGCGTCCCCCCCGCTGGTGAGGATCCCAATGCGGTGTACGGCAGATTCCATCGCGCAAAACCTCCTTATCTCAGCGCTGTGCTGCGGCCATTTGTCCTTAGACCTTCAGTTGGGTATCCGCCCCGGTCAGGGCGTCCTTATGGGCGTCCAGCACCGGCTGAACCCAGTCCCGGAGGAACTCGTCCACCTGTTCTGGGCAGCGGCCGATATACAAGGTGGGATCCATGTGGGCGGCCAGCTCCTCCTGACCCATGCCGAACAGAGGATCGCCGGCGATGAGCTCCAGCAGGTTATTGTTCTCCCCAAGCTCCTTCACGTTGCGGCCTGCCTCCAGGGCATGGACGCGGATGCGCTCGTGCAGCTCTTGCCGATTGCCTCCCCGCTTGACCGCGTCCATCATGATGTTCTCACTGGCCATGAAAGGCAGCTCCTCCAGGATATGCCGCTGAATGACCCGCTCATGCACCACCAGGCCGGCCGTTACGTTCAGGTAGAGGTTGAGGATGGCGTCCACAGCCAGGAAAGCCTCCGGCACGCTGATGCGCTTGTTGGCGGAATCGTCCAGGGTGCGCTCAAACCATTGGGTGGCCGCGGTGAAGGCCGGGTTGGCCGCGTCGGCCATCACATAGCGGGCCAGGGCGCAGATGCGCTCACAGCGCATGGGATTGCGCTTGTATGGCATGGCCGAGGAGCCAATCTGCTTGCGCTCAAAGGGCTCCTCCACCTCCTTCAGGTGGCAAAGCAGGCGCAGGTCGGTGGCAAACTTGCTGGCCGACTGGGCGATGCCGGACAGGGCGGACAACACCGCGGCGTCCACCTTTCGGGAGTAGGTCTGTCCCGAGACAGGCACCACCCCCTCAAAGCCCATTTCCCGGGCAATGCGGGCCTCCAGCTGACGGCACTTTTCATGGTCCCCCTCAAATAGCTCCAGGAACGAGGCCTGAGTGCCGGTGGTGCCTTTGCACCCCAGGAGCTGGAGCTTTGCCATCCGCTGCTCCACCTCTTCCAGGTCCAGGAGCAGGTCATACATCCAAAGTGTGGCCCGCTTGCCCACTGTCACCAGCTGGGCGGCCTGGAAATGGGTGAAGCCCAGGGTGGGCAGGGCGCGATACCGCCGGGCGAATTGGGCCAGGTGGTCCAGCGTCCGCACCAGCTTATCCCGGATCAGGGCCAGCCCCTCCCGCATGAGGATGATGTCGGTGTTGTCCCCCACATAGCAGCTGGTGGCCCCCAGGTGGATGATGGGCATGGC
>DSLFC04102__coassemble_521_pt1 | contig 66718 bp, 60 predicted proteins | sample DSLFC04102__metabat2_low_PE_028 | metagenome-assembled genome bin DSLFC04102
ATAGGATCGTATATAGTTGTGTATCGTAACTGCTCTTTTCTCCCTCGACAAACAGCACATTTTTTCTACTCCCTAAAATATCAAAAAGAAGTTCCTCCGGAAGGTCATTGTCTTGAATCTTTTCCAATTTCCAGTGAGTTCCATCAAACTCTTTGATCCAGATTTTATCAGATTGCCCGTGAACAGCAGCAAATTGTGTATCATGGGTAATGTAAATGAAGAAACAGTCTGGTCTATATTTCTCGAGAGCAGACCATAAACGGTTCATAATCGAACGATGAAGGTGCACCTCTGGTTCATCAACAATAAGGGTTTTATTTTTCGGAACACAAAGTACCTGAGCCGCTAAGTAAAGAACAGCACGTTCGCCATCGCTCATTTGATTTGAATTATATGGCGTTCCTGTTCCGTCTCGCATTGACGCCAAAAATTTGGCATCATCCACCTCTAATTGCCGCTGAGGAAAGATTTCATCCCAAATTTGAATCAATTTATCAATTGCAGTGAACGGCGGATCTGGCCTCGCTGCACGAGTGGGTGCTGTTTTGCATTCTTTCACATATTTCTCGTTATCGTAGTTCTTTAATGCAATTAGAGCTGCCAAGACATTGTCAAAATCATCCATTAGCTTGGTAGTATAGGACTTGCCCCAGTTCCATCTGTGATTTTTTGTTTTTTGGCTCGATTTATCATCGGTACCATAAAAGACAAAATCCTCTGCCTGGGAATAACTCTTTAGAGGTACATTTTCTTGGAAGTTTAAATTTCTTTGGGCACCGATTCGATGCACATTCTCCATATTTTGTTGCTCAATCCATGCCCCTAATTTGCTTTTCCCAGACCCATTTGCACCTATAATAATGAGCGAGTTAGAACTCGTTCCATATTCTTGCTTATTACCATTTTCGTCCGGCAGATAATATTGAAAGGCCATGCCAAGTCCACCTCCCTACAGTCTGCTGATGTCTCTGGGGATCTTCTTGAACACGATTCCTATTTGGGCCAGCTTGTCCGCCCCGATGGAGCAGCGGTCGGCGTAGATGACCGTACTGCCGCTTTTCTCCGTGACCGTGGACAGGAACCGATAGTCCAGCACTGTCACCTGCTCCGGCTCATAGTAGAAATAGTAGCCGGTGTCGTTGCAAGTCCCCAGATAATAGGGATTCTCCCCGGCAGCCGGGGCATAGGGCGCTTTGGTCTCCATGAACCAGATGTACTCCCGGATCTTCTCCGTCCCCACGGACTCGTTGAGGCACTCCCCAATCAGCAGCGGCTCCCCCAGATCGTAGAAGCTGAAACTGCCGCCGGTGCCCTCCACCGCCTTTTTGCCCTCGCCGTAGCCCTGGATCACCCGTTTCACCCGCTCGGCGGTGATGTCGTCGGCGTAGTCCATCATCTCCACCAAGATAAATTTGCGGTGGCCGCCGTCGGCTTTGTTCATGTTGAGGACGGCATGGGCGGTAGTGCCGGAACCGGCGAAGGAGTCGAGAATAATAGAATCTGGATCAGAGGCTAACTGCAAAATATACTCTATAAGCAAGGAAGGTTTAGGTGTACTAAATAAATCTGTTACTTTTATTTCGGGAAAAATCTTTTTAAGATCATATTTTGCTCTGCGTGTATGTCCTGTGACTTCTAAGTCAATCCATAAGTTTGACGGAGTTAGGCCACCCATTTCATACAGATATGTACGTCTAATAAGTCTTGTTTGATCGTCGGAAAAACGTAATTCTCCTGTAGCCAATTTCTTTTGAATAGTATCCATTGACCAACGCCATCCGTTTTGTGGATGTTTTATGATATTTCCATTGGGCGCAGTAATATCAAATTGCAGATTTGGCCTCCATCCGGGATTGTTTACAGGGTTTCCATCAAACCATGGGCCTCTTGGATCATTATCAGGATTTTTGAAGTGTTTTCGCTTACTGGGATCGTTAATAAAATTGGGTTTCCAGTTTGGCTGTTTTGCGTAGACCAAAGTGTAATTAAAATCCTCAGAAAATTTGAGGGCATTATTATTGCTATTGTCACTTGATCTCCAAATAACATCTGTAATAAAACAGTTGCTACCAAATATTTCATCACATATCAGTTTTAAATTAGATTGTTCATTATCATCAATGCTGATAAAAATAGCCCCGTCCTCGGCCAACAGCTTTTGCAGCAGTTTCAGCCGGGGGTACATCATGCACAGCCACTTGTCGTGGCGGGTCAAGTCCTCGCCCTCCTTGCCCACCACTTCGCCCAGCCACTTTTTGATCCTGGGGTCATTCACATTGTCGTTGTACACCCAGCCCTCGTTGCCGGTGTTATAGGGAGGATCGATGTAGATGCACTTCACCCGGCCCTCATACCGGGGCAGCAGGGCTTTCAGCGCCTCCAGGTTGTCGCCCCGGATGATCATGTTCTCACTGCTGTTGTCCTCGTCGTGCTGTCCGGCCTCGTCATAGCTGTACCGGCGCTCCAGCACCCGGAAGGGCACCTCCTGGTGGTGGTTGATGACTTTATCTTTTCCGATCCATTCAAGTGTCGGCATGGTGTGTGTCCTCCATTATGTACAAAGAAATTCTCGGCTACACTGCAGTGTTTTTAATTCGTCAATATTGAAAATGGGCATCTGTGTAAAAAAACTGGTTGGAATATTTGTTCCGCCGGTTTTATCCAAGGAATAGTAGTTTCCATAATCAAAAATCACCATTCTCCACTCGTTTTGAATAGAATATGCGTTTGCAGTGTCTTTAACGAACAGATGCGCTGAATTTTTTCTATCGACGCTCAGTTTTTCATAATAATCTCTAACAAGTTCATAGTTGTGCTTATCAATGTAAATTACGGGATGAGATTCCCATCCACACCCTGCGATTTTAAGCGTCTTTCTTAACGAATTTATAAAAGCTACGGCGTCGAATATTAAAAAATAATCTCCAAACTGTTTCATCTCAGCTATGAAATCATCGTTTGGGGTATATATACCATCAGAAATCAAGTGACTGTTTTTGCATGATAACAACGAGGCAGAAAAAGAGAGTACCGTACAATTAACAAATTCATAAGAAATAGTAGCCTCTTTTACATAACCGGAAATGTCTTTTCCATTAATCAGAAACGGTTTTGATGGATCAATATAATGTTTTCCTTCCATTTTATCTCCTCGGAAAGCTGTTGAATCCTTTTGGAATGTCTCAAGCCGACTAAAATGTACAATTCCAGTTCTCAGCTGCTCCAGATGCTCTTTTTTTCCAAACTTAATTAACAACTGCATTTGTCCATCACATTTCCTTTTTAAACTCAGTAATTATTGTTAATTGTTATGCCACGGTTCTCCTCCTGGTTCTTCTCCTTTAACTTCCCTGCTAAAATTTCTGCCTGCATTTTCAGTTCTGCAATAATCTGCTCATCACTGCATTGTTCAAATGGTGTAGCAGAAAGGGCCAAACGGGCCGATGTAGCTAAGAGCACCTCACGATCGGTGCCACGCAATTTTAAAATCTTAGTGATTGCGTCTTTACGGTCCAGTTCTCCAATCTTTCTATATTTCTCAATGATATTTTGGCGCTCAGATATATTCTGAATCAAAGAAACAGTATCCATTTCTTCATGAATTGGATTGCTCATATGTTTTCATTCTCCTTGTCTAAAAATGATTTACTTACTGTGTTTTCCGATATTTCCCGCTCTTGATCCTTGCGTCCGCCGGTTTTTCCGCATCCTCCGGTATTCCCCAGGTGCGGCCGATCATAATAATGCCGGGGATACGGCCCTCTTTGCAGAGGATCTGGATGCGGCGGGTGGAGATCCCCCACTTCTCGGACATTTCTTTGATAGAAAGATACTTCATAAGAACCTCCCGGGACTCAGACGTGTGTTGCGTTGAATATATTATAGTCGAAAAAGCGAATAAAATCAACAGTATAGTCAAGAGAGAGCACAGCACCCACAGCAGAAACTTTTTGCCGTGGGTGCTGATAATTTTTTTGAGATTTGTATATCGTAAGTCAGACCTATTTAGGCCATACGAAACCAGGTCACAACAGCAGGGCGGTTCTTTACCGCAAGGCAAAATCGGTGGTATCGACAGCAGGCACGGCAGTATGCCGTATCAATCTCAAAAATCAGAAAAAGGAGGTCAGACAGACAACAGGTTTCTCAAACGCAGGTGTTACGACAACAGGGTTATCCACTCCACGGCAGCCAGCCGTGGAGGGCCAGAGAACCTCAGGACAACGAGAGTCAAGCGGTTTCCAACTGGAAACCTCTGACGGTGGGGGCGATACACCCCAGTGCCGTTTCTGTGTCCCGCTTTCTCCCGGCCTCCAGCCGGGAAAAACGGGCACGGAAACGGAACCATGATGGAAGCGCAACCATCTGAAAAAATGCGCTTGTCTCAACACCTTGCGTTTTGGATTTGCGCTGAAAAATCCGTTTTTATCATCGGAGGAGCGGCAAGTAAACGGGCGGGCATGAAATGCACGCACGGTTATTTGTCATGCGCAAAAGGAGGAACCTGCCGTGAAAAAACTAAAAGGGGCGGCAAAGCGGATCTTGGGCGGCTTGCAGAACCGGCTGTCCAAGCTGGCCCGTTTCGGTCAGAGCAAGCACGAAGCGAAACAGGCGGCGAGAGCTGCGTACTTAAAAGAGCATGGAAATTTGGACGGGTACAATCCCGCCAAGGTGGACGGGATTTTCAGTATCGGCACCATGGAGACCTACCGGGCCGCTATGCAGCCCTTTGCGGAGTGGTGTTCCGCCCACAATGTGAAGAACGCCGGACAGATCACCGAGGCACACGCCGCTGCCTATCTGCGGGAGCGGGAGGGGGCGGGGCTGTCCCCCTGGACGGTGAGCCGGGATTTATCCGCCATCAACAAGGCAATGGGCTTTTCTCTCAGCAAAGGGGAAGTGGGTCTGCGCCAGCGTAAGAAGTCAGAAATCACCCGCAGCCGGGAGGAGACGGCCAACGACAGGCGGCGGTTTTCCAAGTATCAGGAGCAGATCACCGTTGCCAGGGCCTGCGGGTGCCGCCGTGCCTCTGTCACCAGGATCACTCCTAACGACTGTGTACGCAATAGCCGGGGCCAGGTGGTGGGGATCAGGCTGGTGGAAAAGGGCGGTAAGGAGCGTATAGCGCCCGTCCTCAACGAGTATAAGGACCGGGTGACCTCCATCGTGGACAAGGCCCAGGAGGCCACAAAGCCCCTTTTTAGGGCCTATGACAGCCACATCGACAACCACCGTTTCCGGGCCGAGTATTGCGCCGCCCTGCTCCGTCAGCTGGAACAGGAACAGGCCCAGGGGAAGCCCTGGTTTGGCGGTGATCTCAGTCCTCAGAACTATATCCACCTCAGCGGACGGGACAAGCACTGCGGAGATACCTACCGGGGGCACCCAACCCAGGTGATCGCCGCCGTCAGCGGGGCTATGGGCCACAACCGTCTGGAGATCGTTTTCAGCCACTACAACTACACGGAATGACCGTCCCCTGATAACCGGAAAAACACTTGTATAGAGTAAACCACCTAAGTTTTTTAGGAATCCAACCAAGGTGGTGTTTTTATGCGGACGGTTCCCATTTGGGAAAAGGCAAACCTGACCCTGGAGGAGGCGGCGGCCTACTACGGGATCGGGATCAATAAGCTCCGTTCCCTGACAGATACGGACGATTGTCCCTATGTCCTCTGGGTGGGAAACAAGCGGCTGATCAAGCGCAAGCCCTTCGAGAAGTATCTGGAAAGTCAGTATTCCGTGTAACTGTAGTGGAATCAGGGGCCCTGATATGGTATAATAATTCCGATAGGGCTCCTGACGTAAAGGAGCGATCACAATGGCCGAAAGGCGAAAAGACAGGAAAGGACGGGTATTGAGAGACGGCGAAAGCCAGAGACAAAACGGCACCTATATGTACCGCTATACCGATGTGCGTGGAGAGCGCAAGTGCGTGTATGCCAAGACTTTGGAGCAACTGCGGGAGAAGGAACAAAAAATCCAGCAGGATCTCCACGACGGGATCAACTACGCTGCGGGAGAAATCACGGTTATTGACCTCTTACACCGCTATATCGCCACTAAAACGGGTGTGCGGTATAACACAAAGGTGGGGTATCAGTTTGTTTTGAACCTGGTCAGCAAAGAGGACTTTGGCTACCGGATGATTCGTGACATTAAGCCCTCAGACGCAAAGCAGTGGTTCATCAAGCTGCACGAGGATGGAAGAAGGTACAGCACCATCACCAGTGTCCGGGGCGTTCTGCGTCCGGCTTTTGAGATGGCGGTGGAGGACGATATTATCCGGCGGAATCCCTTCTCCTTCAAGATCACCGATGTGGTCCCCAACGATTCGCAGACACGGCAGGCAATTTCCAAAGAAGTCAAGGAGAGGTTCTTGGCATATATCCGGGAGAGTAGGCACTATTCCCAGTACTACGACGAGATCGTCATTCTACTGGGGACGGGCATGCGGGTCAGTGAACTGTATGGACTGACAAAAGCGGACATTGATTTCGAGGCACGGCGGATCAAGGTGGAGCGGCAGTTGACCCGGACCAGGCACTGCGAGTATTACATTGAGAAGCCCAAAACGGCCAGCGGGGAGCGGTATATCCCCATGACCAATGAGGTGTATCAGGCGTTTCAAAACGCTGTCCAGCGCCGCAAACAGCCCAAGGTGGAGTTACTGATTGACGGACACACCGGCTTTCTGTTTCTGGATAAGGACGGAAAGCCCAAGGTGGCCATGCACCTGGAACACGTGATGAAGCGGATCGTGGATCGGTACAACGACACCCACGAGGATCAGCTGCCCTCCATCACGCCCCATGTGCTGCGGCACACCTTTTGTACGGAGATGGCCAGCAGCGGGATCGACCTGAAAAGTTTGCAGTATCTCATGGGACATTCTGATGTGGGAGTGACGCTCAATGTCTACACCCACGCCAGCTATGAGACGGCCCAGGCCGCTATGAAAAAGGCTATGGGCAGCGGCTGAGCGTACACCAAACTTACACCAAAACCGTGAACAGTGGTGTAAATTTACGTAGAGATGCGTAGAGCGAAAAATATGAACACGGAGAAAAAGTTCTGAAAAGGCGCTCAAATTGATAAAATCTAGTCTTTTTCTCTGAGAAAATGAGGACAAGAAAATGGTAAAAATCCTGTTTGTATGCCACGGCAACATCTGTCGCAGCACCATGGCTCAGTATGTTATGGAAGATCTGGCCCGTCGGGCGGGGCTGGAGGAGGAGATCTGCCCCGACTCTGCCGGCACTTCTACCGACGAGATCGGGAACCCAGTCCACCCCGGCACGCGGCGGAAGCTGGCGGAGATGGGGGTGCGTTGCGGAGATCACCGGGCCCGGCAGCTGACCGCCCGAGACTACCAGGACTTTGACTACCTGGTGGGGATGGACGCGGCCAACCTGCGGGATATGGCCCGGATGCTGGGGGGAGACCCCCAGGGCAAGATGAGCCTGTTGCTGGACAATACCGCCTGCCCCGGCTCCATCGCCGACCCCTGGTATACCGGCGACTTTGACGCTACCTGGCGGGATGTGCTGGAGGGATGCCGAGGGCTGCTGGAACGGCTGAAGAGGGAGGGGCACTTCCGGCAGCAGGATAAGCGCGGTGTTTCAGGCGGTGGGGCCGCTGGAGGCAGTGGCACACGGGAAGAGACATAGGGAAGCCGGGGCGCGGCATTGCCGCGCCCCAGCTTCCCTGTTCCTATGGCTATGGAGACGATCAGGTAATTTGTTCCAGCAGGCCGCGAAGCTGGTAGCAATGCTCCTCACAGTCCTGGGCCAGCTGTTGGTACAGCTCGACAAGCTCTGGATCCCCTGCGTCCTGGGCGGCGGCCAGGTAGGCTTGCTGGGCCCCCTGCTCGGCCTGATGGCGCCGGCGCAGCGCGCCCCACAGGGGGATCCGAGGGGGGGTGGTAAGGGTATCGGTGGGCCAGTAGCGCACGCCGGTGAGCAGGAAGTAGGCGGCAGCCAGCCGCCGGGCCTGCCGATGCTGGTCAGCAGCCAAGTCGCGCAGCACCCGGGCCCCAGCCCTGGCCCGCCGGGCCAGGTGGCGGTAGAATTGCCAGCCCTCCAGGGCCTCCAAGATTTGTGCCCGGAGCCGGGCAGTGCGGGAATCCGGCTCGGGCTGAGCCTGGGGCTCGTTGGGCTGCGGCAGGGATTCCCCCACAGTGGCCGGCGGGGTGGCCGGGCTGTCTGTCGCCCTGGCGGGAGCGGCTGCCCCCATCACAGAAGCCGCGGCGGGCGCCATTTCCATGGCCGGGATGGCCGGGCCCTCCGGCGGGGCGGCCTGCTCCCCCATCACCCGCGCCCACACCCGTTGGAACACCTCCTGATGTTCCGGGGCGGGCAACGTCAACTCATCCATCACAAAGCACCTCCTCTGTTCCCCATATTATGCGGGAATCAGGCAAAGTGACCCTGAGGATGTTGAGATGGGGGAATGGGAAACAGGGCCCCAGCGGGGCCCTGCCGTCAAGGATCAGGACAGCTGGCGGTACATGGCGTCCGCGCCGTCCTTGCCCACGATCTCAGCGGTGGAGAGCACCTCCACCCGGACGATGCGTTGGCCGATCTTCAGCTCCAGTATGTCGCCCGGCTTGACCTCATAGGAGGCCTTCACTACCCGCCCGTCCACCGAGATCCTGCCGTTGTCACAGGCCTCGTTGGCCACCGTGCGCCTTTTGATGAGGCGGGAGACCTTCAGCCATTTGTCCAATCGCAAAAAGCACACCCTCTTTCCAGGGATGGGAGCGATAAAGTGTGGGCAGAGCTGGGTGCTCTGCCCACAAACTCACTTGGAAACGGTATCCTTCAGGGCCTTGCCAGCCTTGAATACGGGGATCTTGGAGGCGGGAATGTTGATCTGCTCCTTGGTACGAGGATTGCGGCCGATCCGGGCGGCGCGGCTCTTGGTCTCAAAAGAGCCAAAGCCCACCAGCTGGACCTTCTCGCCCTCGCACAGCGCCGCAGTGATTACGTCGATGGCGGCGGAGATGGCGGCCTCCGTATCCTTCTTAGACAGGCCGGCCTTCTCTGCAGCGGCATTGATCAGTTCAGCTTTATTCATGGTTTGCGTCCTCCTCATTGATGTTGTTTTCTTTGCGGCATCGCCGCGGGTTCTATTACTTAAAGCGCGGCGTGGCGCTGTTAAGTCTCAGGATGGGCTGTGCTTGGCCTGCTGCCAGAGCTTGTCCAGCTCCGGAAGGGACAGCTCGTCTATCCGGCGTCCAGAGGACAGCGCCTTCTGCTCCATAAGCCGGAACCGGGCGGAAAACTTATCCGTGGCAGCCTGGAGGACGTCCTCTGGATCGGCGTGGAGGAAACGGGCCACCTTGACGGCGGCAAACAGGAGGTCGCCCAGTTCTTCCACTGGGTCGCCCTGTCCGGCCACAGCGGCCTGCAGCTCCTGAGCTTCCTCAGACAGCTTGTCCATCGCGCCAGCCAGGTCAGGCCAGTCAAAGCCCGCCTGAGCGGCCTTTTTCTGCACCTTTTCCGCCCGCCACAGCGCGGGCAGAGAGCGGGCCACCGCATCAACGGCGTCGGCCTGGGTGGACTGCCCCTTCTCCGCCTTTTTCAGCTCTTCCCAGTTGGCGAGCACCTCGCCGGTGGAGCCAACCGTAGCGTCGCCGAACACATGGGGGTGACGGTAGATGAGCTTCCGGCACACCCCGTCGGCCACATCCCGCAGGTCAAAACGGCCTGCGTCCTGCTCCAGAGAGGCGTGGAACACCACTTGGAGCAGCAGGTCGCCCAGCTCCTCTTTCAGATGCTCCGGGCAGTCCTCATCGATGGCCTCGGCCACCTCATAGGCCTCCTCCAGGAGGTTGCGGCGGATGGACTGATGGGTCTGCTCGGCATCCCACGGGCAGCCGCCCGGGCCGCGCAGGATACGCACGATCTCCACCAAGTCAGAAAGGTCGTAGGGACTCTGTCTCCATAAATCTACCATACTTTCACCTGCTCTGCAAGGGCTTTTTGCGTGATTTTCCGCCAAGGGGCAAAAACAGGGGACGGGCGCTCAGGGAAGGCGCAGAAGCCGGGCGATCCGGTCCCCCTTGGGCATGAGGGAGAGGTCGGCCCGGGAGATGGCCCGGGTGAGCAGGATCAGGGCGAAGTAGACCGCCGCGCCCACCCCGATGGCCCCCATGGTGGCCAGGGCGTTGCCCGCACCGGAGAGGGCCAGGACTCCATCCTCCCCGGCGCTTTGGAAGGCCCCCAGTCCCAGCAGCAGCCGGGACAGCAGGCCGTAGACCGCCCAGGCCGCCAGCCCCATTGCCCCGGCGGCCAGGGCGGGCTTGAGAAAGACCCGGACATAGCTCAGCGAGCGGGCCAGGGAGAACTTGATGATGGTCAGGTCCAACAGCGCGATCAGGCCAAAGCACACCAGCGTGCTGATGCTGCCGCCCCGGATGTTGAGCGTGGGGTTGCCCACCAGGAAGTAAGTGAGCACGATCTTAAAGACACAGCCGACGATGGTGGTGAACATGGGCAGGGTGACCTGCCGGTGGGCCTGCATGATGGCGTTGCAGATGAGCATGAAGCACACGCACACCGAGGCGGCCCCCAGCGCCCGGAGCATCCAGCTGGCCAGGGCCACGTCGGTGGTGGGGTAGAGCAGGCGGATGATGGGTTCGCTGAGCACGCACAGGCCCACGCCGGCGGGGATGGCGATCAGGGCGGTGGTGCGCAGGGCGGTCTCGCTGATCTGGGCGCCCAGGCGGTGGTTGCGCACCGCCCGGGCGGCGGACACTGCGGGGATCACGCTGACGGTGAGGGGGGTCATGAAGGCGGAGGGCAGGTTGTACAGGGTCAAGGCCTTATCATACACGCCCTTGAGTACCCGGGCCTGGTCCTCGGTAAAGCCGGCGGCATCCTGCAGGCGGCCAAAGATGATGCTGGTGTCCAGGATGTTGGCCAGGGAGATCACCGATGAGGCCAGGGTGATGGGGATGGCCAGCTTGATCAGGGAGGACAGGATGTCCCGGGAGGGGGAGGGCCGATCGCTGCCGACGGGCAGGGCGCGGTGATGGCTGCGATAGCAAAAGAGCATATACACCATGGCCAGGGCACAGCCCACCGACACACCGAAGATGGCGCCCGCGGCGGTGAGGGAGTCCTCCGCCTCCTGGGCGACCAGCAGGGTGGCCAGGGCCAGGCCGACGACCAGCTTGCACAGCGCCTCAATGATCTGGGACACGGCGGTGGGCGCCATGAGGGAGTGGCCCTGGAAGTACCCGCGCAGGGCGGACAGCGGGCAGATGAAGAACAGGGCGGGGGCCAGGGCCAGGATGCTGGGGGCGCTGTGGGTGTTGTTCATCAGGGCGGCCAGCTGGTTGGGGAAGAGCACCATGATCAGGCAACACAGCACCCCCAGGGAGCAGAAGGCCGTCAGGGCCAGGCGAAAGACCTTGCGCACCTGGTTGCCCCGGCCTAGGGCGTTGGCCTCGGACACCAGCTTGGACAGGGCCACTGGCAGCCCGCCGGTGGATACGATGATCAGTAGCGAGTAGATATAGTAGGCGGTGTTGAAGTCGGCGAAGGCCGCCTCGCTGATGATGTTGCCCAAGGGGATCTTGTACAGCGCCCCGATGAGCTTGACGATGACGATGCCGGCCGTGAGGATAGCCGCGCCGCCAAAGAAGGAGTTTTTTTTGGAGTATGAGTTGGCCATAATCTCAACCTTTCCCAGCGCCGAACACCAAGGGCAGGGCATACCGGCGCACTTCATCCTGAATACGCTCCAGATCCAGCGTCAGGAAGGTTCCATTTCTGTATATGACCCGTCCCCGGGCCATATTCATCACCACGTTGGAGCCGTGGGCGGCAAAGACCAAGTTTTCCGCCACATCGTGGCAGGGCGTCAGATTGGGCGCGTCAAAGTCCAGCAGGATCAGGTCGGCCACAGCCCCCGGGGCGATGCGCCCCGCGTTCCGCCCCAGAGCCCGGGCCCCCCCGGTGGTGGCCAGCTCCAGGGCCTGCCGGGTGGTCATGGCCATGGGGTCACGGCCCACGCCGTTGTGCAGCAGGGCGGCCAGCTTCAGGTCGGCAAACAGGTCGGCGCTGTTGTGGGAGCTCATGCCGTCGGTGCCAAGGGCCACGTTGACCCCGGCGGCCAGCATGGCTGGGATGGGGGCCACCCCAGAGCCCAGCTTCAGGTTGGAGTGCGGGTTGTGGACACAGGACACCCCCCGCTGGGCCATGACGGCCCAGTCCTCCGGCGTGGTGTATACGCAGTGGGCGGCAATGGCCCGCCCGCCCCAAACCCCGTATTGATCCAGGGCTTGGATGGGGGTCAGTCCCCGGCGGTCCAGGCAGGCTTTGTGCTCCGCGGCGGTCTCGGAAATGTGAACGTGCATCCCCAGGCCGTGGGCCTGGGCGTAGTCGGCCATCCACCGCCACAGGGGCGGGCAGGAGGTGTACTCGCCGTGGATGGACGCGTCCACCAGAATCTGGCCGTCCCCCGCCCCGTGCCAGCCCTCGGTGAGCTCCCGCTGGTGGCGGCAGTCGGCGCAGGTGTCCGGGGAGAAGTCCTCCTCGGGGCCAAAGTACACCCCCCCGCAGGACAGGTTGGCGGAGATGCCCGCCTGCAGCACCTGCTGGGCGATGGCGGGCGTGCGCAGATACATATCGGCCACACAGGTGATGCCGCAGGCGATCATCTCCGCCAGCCCCAGGGCCGCCCCGGCGCCCACCGCCCGGTCGTCCAGCCTGGCCTCGGCGGGGAAGATGTACCGCTGGAGCCAGTCCTGAAGGTTGTGCCCCCCACCGTACCCCCGCATGAGGGTCATGGGCAGGTGGGTGTGGGCGTTGACCAGGCCGGGCATCATCACCTTGCCGGTGCAGTCCAGGACCTCATCGTACACCCCCTGGGGGCGCTGGGACCCCACGTGGGTGATCCGGGATCCCTCCACGGCGATATAGCCGTCTTTCAGGGTGGTGAACGCCTCGTCCAGGAGCAGAGCGGTGACGTGGGTGAACAGGGTTGACATGGCCGTGAACCTCCTTTCCCGCGAGGGGATAGACCCCGGTTTCCGGGACTCTGGGGTGGGGTGCGGGGTTATCCTCCGCCCGCCGGGCGGCCCATCTCTTCCAGGCAGCCCAGCACCAGGGCAGAGAAGCGGCCCTGGGCGGCCTGGGCCGCGTCCAGCACCTCCTGCTCGCTCAGCGGCTGGTCCAGGATGCCGGCGGCCATGTTGCTCAGCAGGGTGAAGCCCAGCACCTCCATGCCGCAGTGGGCGGCCACGAGCACCTCTGGGGCGGTGGACATCCCCACCGCGTCTCCCCCCAGGGCGCGGGCGGCCCGCACCTCGGCAGGGGTCTCGTACTGCGGGCCGTAGCAGTAGAAGTACACCCCCTCCCGCAAGGGCAGCCCCTGCCGGGCGGCCACCGTGCGGGCCAGCTGCTGGAGCCGTGGGGTGTACAGGTGGGAGGCGTCTGGGAAGCGGGGGCCGAACTGGGGCAGGTTCTCCCCCCGGAGAGGGGAGGGGGAAAAGAGCTTGATCTGGTCGGTGATGAGCATCAGATCCCCCGCCTGCCAATCGGTGCGCACGCAGCCGGCGGCGTTGGTGACGATGAGGGTGTCGCACCCCAGCAGGCGCAACACCCGCACGGCGTAGGATACATCCTCATAGGAGTGCCCCTCGTAGTGGTGCATCCGCCCCTGCATGACGGCAACCGCCTGGCCGGCCAAGGTGCCAAACACGAGGCGGCCCTTGTGCCCTGGGGCGGTAGAGGCTTGGAAGTGAGGGATCTCCCCATAGGGGATGGCGACAGCCCCCTCCACCCGGTCGCCCAGAAAGCCCAGGCCAGAGCCCAGTACCAGGGCCACCTTTGGAGTAAAGCCGTTCAGCTTGCCCCGGATGAAGTCGGCGCTGCGCTGATAATGCTCGTAGGGATGCGCCATGAAAACCCCTCCCATCCTTGGATATGGTTGCCTTAGTGTACACCATTTCCCACGAAAAATCAAGGTTTCCGCCCGGGAGCGGCCGGGGTGGCAAAAATTTTGCAAATCGTTCATAAATTCTAATATCAATCAGGATCGGTTGCATTTTCCCGGAATTTGGGGTATGATAAGAACTGATTACCCTTCTGAGACGGCTGGGGCGGGCGCGTGCCAGAGCAAGGGGGGGAAGGAGGAGGTCGCTTCATGACAGACGGCTTTGTAAAAGTGGCGGCGGGCAGCCCCAAGATCCGGGTGGCCGACTGCGCCTACAATGGGGCGCAGGTGATCGAGCTGATGAGGCAGGCGGCCCAGCAGGGGGTCAAGGTGCTGTGCCTGCCCGAGCTGTGCCTGACCGGCTATACCTGCGCCGACCTGTTTTTGCAGGACGCGCTGTTGGAGGGGGCGGAGCAGGCCCTGGCCCAGGTGATGGAGGCTACAGTGGGGTTGGACCTGCTGGCTGCCCTGGGTTTGCCGGTGCGGGCTAATAACAAACTGTATAATTGCGCTGCAATTCTACATAGGGGAAAGCTTTTGGGCCTGGTGCCCAAGACCCACATCCCCAATTATGGGGAGTTTTATGAGGCCCGATGGTTTGCCTCCGCCGGGACGCTGGAGGGGGAGGTGACCATCCCCTTTGCCGGGCAGGAGGGGGTGCTGCTCTCTCCTGATCAGCTGTTCCGGTGCGCCGTCCTGCCCAACCTGACGGTGGGGGTGGAGATCTGCGAGGATCTGTGGGTGCCCGCGCCTCCCTCCACCCGTCTGTGCGCGGCGGGGGCCACGCTGGTGCTCAACCTGTCGGCCTCCGACGAGGTGGCGGGCAAGGCGGCCTACCGCCGGGACCTGGTGGCAGGCCAGTCTGGCCGGTTGGTGTGCGGCTATGTGTACGCTGACGCGGGGGAGGGGGAGTCCTCCACCGATCTGGTGTTTTCCGGGCATAATATGGTGGCGGAGAACGGAGTCCTGCTGGCGGAGAGCCGGTTTGAGGAAGGGCTGACGGTGAGTGAGCTGGACATCGACCGCCTGTGCTATGAGCGCCGGCGCCTGTCCACCTTCCCGCCCAAGGGGCCGCTGTTGCCGGTCCAGGAGTTTTCCCTCACCGTGGAGGACACCGAGCTAACCCGGCCGGTCGCCCCCGCCCCCTTCGTCCCCCAGGGGGAGCTGGACCGGGCTGAGCGGTGCGACGAGATCCTGCGCCTGGCCGCCCTGGGGCTGAAGCAGCGCCTGGAGCACACCCGGGCCCGCTGCGCCCTCATTGGGCTGTCCGGTGGGCTGGATTCCACTCTGGCCATCCTCATTGCGGCCATGGCCTTTGATCTGCTGGGCCGGGCCAGGGAGGAGATCCTGGCCGTCACCATGCCCTGCTTTGGCACCACCGTCCGCACCCGTTCCAACGCCGAGCAGCTGGCCCAGCAGCTGGGGGCCCGGCTGCTGACAGTGGACATCGGGGAGGCGGTGAGCCGGCATTTTGACGACATTGGGCAGTCCATGCGGGATCACTCCATCACCTATGAAAACAGCCAGGCCCGGGAGCGCACCCAGGTGCTCATGGATCTGGCCAACCAGCGGGAGGGGCTGGTGGTGGGCACGGGGGACCTGAGCGAGCTGGCCCTGGGCTGGTGCACCTACAATGGGGATCACATGAGCATGTACGCGGTGAACGCCTCGATTCCCAAGACGTTGGTGCGCCATCTGGTGGCCTTTGTGGCCGATGAGCTGGGGGGAGAGCTGGGCCGGGTGCTGTGGGATATTCTGGACACCCCGGTCTCCCCGGAACTGCTGCCCCCCCAGGACGGGGAGATCGCCCAGCGCACAGAGGAACTGGTGGGGCCCTACGAGCTGCACGACTTCTTCCTGTACTACGCCATCCGCTGGGGATTCCCGCCCCGCAAGGTGCTGCGCCTGGCCCAGCAGGCCTTTGCAGACCGGTACGACCGGGCGGCCCTGCTCAAGTGGATGGAGCGCTTCTACCGCCGCTTTTTCGCCCAACAGTTCAAGCGCTCCTGCCTGCCTGACGGGCCCAAGGTGGGCACCCTGACCCTGTCTCCCCGGGGGGACTGGCGGATGCCCAGCGACGGGGCGGCCAGCCTTTGGTTGGAGCAGCTCAAGCGTCTGTGAGGATGCTTTGCAAGAGGAAGGAGGGGCTGCCGTGGGGCAGATGGCGGAGCTGTTTGGAACCTTTGCCAAGATCGGCGTGTGTACCTTCGGAGGGGGATATGCCATGCTGCCCATCCTCCAGCGGGAGCTGGCCGAGCGCAGGGGATGGGTCAGTGAGGACGAGCTGGCCGACTACTATGCCGTGGGTCAGTGCACGCCGGGGGTGATCGCGGTCAATACCGCCACCTTCGTGGGCAACAAGCGGGCGGGGGTGGCCGGAGGGGTGGTGGCCACCCTGGGGCTGGTGTTTCCCTCGGTGGCCATTATCCTGGTGGTGGCGGCCTTTTTGAGCAATTTCATGGATCTTCCATGGGTGGTTCACGCCTTCAACGGGGTGCGGGCTGGCGTGGTGGCGCTGATCCTCAACAGCGTGATCCGCCTCTTCCGGGGCAGCGTGACCGACTGGCCCACCCGGCTGATCTACGCCGGGGTGCTGATCCTGTCCGCCGTGGGCGCCTTTGCGCCCAGCCCGGCGGGGCTGGCGGGAGCGGCGCTGGGCTATCTGTGCTCCCCGGTTGCGCTGGTGGTGCTGTCCGGGGCGGCGGGGCTGCTGGTCCATCGGGGGAGAGGGGGCGGCAGGGAATGATCTATCTGCGCCTGTTCTGGGAGTTCTTCCAGGTAGGGCTTTTCTCCATCGGCGGGGGGATGGCTACCATCCCCTTCCTCACCGATTTGGGGGGACGCACCGGCTGGTTTACCCCTGGGCAGCTGGCTGACATGGTAGCCATTTCCGAGTCCACTCCAGGCCCCATGGGGGTGAACACCGCCACCTATGTGGGGTTTGCCACCGCCGGGGCGCCCGGCGGGGTGGTGGCCACCCTGGGGTTGGTGTGCCCGTCGGTGATCATCATTCTGGTGATCGCCAAGTTCCTCCAGCGCTTCCGTCAGTCCAGGCTGGTGGACGGGGCGTTTTATGGGCTGCGGGCGGCCTCGGTGGCGCTGATTACCGCGGCGATGCTCCAGGTGGCCCAGATCGCCCTGCTCCCGGGCGGCGGGGCGGGGGCGGCTGGGATCCACTGGGCGGCGGTGGGGTTGGCGCTGGCGGTCTTTTTGCTGTTGCGCTTCACCCGCCTGAAAACGCTGCACCCCATCTGCTTCATTGCTCTGTCTGCGGTGGTGGGCGTGGTGCTGCAGATGTAAAACAACCGGGTACCGGCTTTGCCGGCGCCCGGTTATTTGCAATTAGAAGAGGATAGCCACGAATAGGAAATAGGTGATGGCAGTTACCAGGATGATGCCGATCAGGTAGGCTGCCTGGAACGCGCCCCGCTCCTGGTCGGGGCACAGCTGCCGGGCTGGGACCAGTCCGGAGACGGCAAAGACGGGCAGCACCATGATCAGCAGTCCCAGGCCAAGACCCAAGGAGACCAGCCCCACCAGGAAGGTCACCAGCAGCAGCGCGGTGACCGGCAGGGTGTTGACGCCGCAGGCGATGAAGGCATCCTGGAAGGAGGCCGGCGACTTGAACAGCTTGGCCAGGGCAAAAAGCATGAGGATCATCAACGCGCCGCCCAGCACCGTGGCCAGCAGCCCGTAGGGGATGCTCAGGGCGGTGGAGAGTTCCATGTCGTCCAGGACCCCAAAGCCGCCCATCATCAGGCCAAAGAGTGAGGAGAGGGCCCGACGGATCTGAAACAGGATGGACAGCGTGGCCAGGATGGCCGCTATCATCTGTGCCCCAAACAGCAGCGCTGCCAGCAGCCAATCCTTCTGCGCCACTGCCGAACGGGTGGCCTGGGAGGGGCTGTGCCAATAGGCCTGCAGGAAGGGGAGCAGGTTCTTCAGGGTATGGGAAAACTGGGATGATGGGCCGTGGGAAGGGGGCGAAACGGGGCCGGAATGGGTGGTGGTTGTGCCCGACCCCCATTGGGATTCCCCGGCGCTTTGCTCCTGCCCGGCATCGGGGTTGGGGGCTTGAGCCTCCGGCTCAGGGGCGGAGCCGTCCTGGCTGGGCGGGACAGGTTGGGGCTCCTCCTGGCTGAAGGCGCCGCCCAGGGTGGCCCGTTCCGCCTGGGCCGCGGGGCAGAGGCAGTGCTGGCCCTCTTCCAGGGGGGCGCCGCAGTGCTTGCAGTAGAGCATATGATCAGTCCTCTCTCTATGAGTTTGCCTGGTTTGCCCATCCAGTTTACCATATGGGAGCAGGGTTGTAAACCGCGGGGAAAGGAAAAGGGAATTTCTGAAAGATGCTCCCCCTGCCCTAGGTGAGCGGCCTGGAGCAGGGGGAGTGGGGATGGGGCATTTAGCCCGTGACGGTCTTGGAAAACTGCATCATCAGCTGGGCAATCTGGGCGCGGGTGGACGTGCCGTTGGGATTGAGCTGGCTGTCGCTGCCCTGCATGATGCCGTTGGACACGGCCCATTCAATGGCCTCTAGCCCCCAGCTGGGCACTTGGTCCCGGTCGATGTAGGCGGACAGGTCGGCTTGGGCCTCCGGCCGGCCCGCCAGACGCCACATCATGGTCACCGCCTGCACCCGGGTGACGGTCTCGGTGGGCATGGTACCGTCGGATACGCCCTCGGCCACGGCCCACTCCATGCCGGCCTGATACCAGGGGTCGGTGGCCTCCAGCTGGTTGCCGTCAAAGCGGGCCAGCATGGTCATCAGCGCGCCCCGGGTGGTGGTCCCGCTGGGGTCAAACAGGTTCTCGCCAATGCCCACCATGTAGCCCTGCTGGGTGACGTACTCCACAGCGGGGAAGTACCAGTCGGTGCTGGCCACGTCATCGTACAGGGTGGAGGGGGCCTGGTGGACGATGGTGATGCGGTTGTCTACCTGGCCGTAGCCCGTCACCTCATGCAGCCCGTCTGCGTTGGCGGGGAAGGACTGGATGTAGTTGGCCAGCACCATGTAGTCCTCCATGACATAGTCCAGCACGTTTACCGCCCCATCAAACATGGCAAAGCCGTCGCCCAGGTTGCGCAGGGTGTAGTTGTAGCCGGCCAGGTTATAGCTGGCGGTCAGATCCAGGGGCTCATAGGCCCCGGTCTCGTTGTTGAGCACCTGCACATCGCTGACCCGGTATGCGCCGGTGGGCCCGCCGGTCCACACCCCATGGTCATCCTGCTGCACGGTGGAGGGGATGGCGGTGTTGATGGTATAGCGCAGGCCGGACACCTGGAGGAAGCCGCCGTTCTCCACGGGCAGCTCGTCGCTGACGTCCTTGGCGCCCCACTCCAGGGCGTCCAGGATCTGCTGGCCGGTAACGGTTTGCAGGCAGGCCACGTTGCCGAAGGTGTGGATCTGCCTGCACGTCAGATAGCTCAGCTCCCCTGTGACCGCCTCGTTGCGGATACCGCCGCCATTCATCACGGCAACATCCACGTCCAGGCCCATGTTGTCAAAGAGGTAGTACAGCGCGTCGGCGGCAAAGTCACCGGTGTTGGTCTCCTGACGGCGCACCAGGCGGTTGCCCTGATCGTCATAGTTGTCCAGCACGTCGTCGGTGTAGCCGATGACCTGGCCCAGTTCGTCGTTGACCGAGTCAATCCACCCCTGCTCAATGGCCAGCACGCCGGCGTCAGGGGTGACATCGGCCAGGTCCTGGCCGGTGAGCAGCTGAGTGGTGATGGTGCCGTCGGCGGAGATGGTCATCTGGCCCAGCGCGTCCAGATAGGAGCCGGTCTGGGTGAGGACTACGGGGTTGCCCTCCTGGTCCTCCACCAGCTCCATCTCCACAGAGGTGTGGGAGTGCCCGTCGATGAAGGCGTCCAGCCCGGTGGTGTTGGCGATCAGCTCCTCCGAGGTCCAGGGAGAGGAAGAGGGATCCACCCCCAGGTGGCCCAGGGCGATGACATAGTCAGCCTCCTGGGCGGCTTGGTCGATGGCCTGCTGTACTGCCTGATACAGCTCCGTTCCGTCCTCACCGCCGGCAATGCCGTAGATGTAGTTGCCGTTCTCATCCTGGAAGTAGGCGGGGGTGGACTTGGTGATGGACTCGGGGGTGGTGATGCCCAGCAGGGCCACCCGCACCCCGTTGACCTCCAGCACCTGGTAGCTGTCCAGCACGTTGGCCCCCGGCGTGCCGCTGTCCAGGTGGTAGAGGTTGCAGGACACATAGGGGAAGTCGGCCTCCCGCTGCATGATCTGGAGGATGCGCTCCATACCGAAGTCGAACTCATGATTGCCCAGGGTGGCCACGTCATAGCCTGCGGCGTTCATCAGCTCAATGATGGTGGCCCCGTTGTCCATGGAGCCGTAGGCGGTGCCCTGGATGGCGTCGCCCGCGTCCACCAGCAGGACGTTGTCCAGGGTGCTCTTGTAGCCGGCCACCTTGGAGTAGGTCAGCGCGCCCTGCCCGCCTTCCTCCTGGCCCCTGTCAATATAGGTGTGCACGTCGTTGGTGTACAGGATCACGATGTCGTCCGGGCCGGCCACGGTCGGCCCGCCGGCAGCGGAGGCCGTCGCAGCCAGGCTGGCGGCCACGGCCAGGGCCAGCAGCAGGGAGCGGAATCGTTTCTTCACAGAGGAAAACCACCTTTCTCTTGGATAGGTCGGCGCACCTCGCGCCGCCGTCCTCTCCATTCTACCAACTCGGCGGGGAAATACAAGCCCATTTGGGGAAATAAGTCGAAAAAATACAAGGGGCTTTCCAAGTCTTTACCTTTTGCTGGTGTCTACCAGGCCCCAGGATGAGGAAACGCCTTCGCCGAGGCGGCGAAGGCGTGGGGGTACAGGTGTGGGGAAAGCTGGGTCACTTGGCCCAGTTCCCTGTGGCGGAGGCAGTGAGGTAGGCGTTGATGAAGCCGTCCAGATCCCCATCCATGACGCCGTTGACGTTGGAGGTTTCATGGGCGGTGCGGTTGTCCTTGACCAACTGATAGGGCATGAATACATAGGAGCGGATCTGGCTGCCCCATTCGATCTTCAGCTGGGTACCCTTGATGTCGGAGATCTTATCCAGGTGCTCCTGCTCCTTGATCTGGATGAGCTTGGAGCGCAGCATCTTCATACAGGTCTCTCGATTCTGGAACTGGCTGCGCTCGGTCTGGCAGGCCACCACGATACCGGTGGGCTTGTGGATGAGGCGGACGGCGGAGGAGGTCTTGTTGATGTGCTGGCCCCCTGCCCCGGAGGAGCGGTAAACCTGCATCTCCACATCCTCGGGCCGGATGTCCACCTCCACGCTGTCGTCAATCTCAGGGGTGACCTCCACAGCGGCGAAGGAGGTCTGCCGCCGGGCGTTGGCGTCAAAGGGGGAGATGCGCACCAGCCGGTGCACCCCGTGTTCGCTTTTCAGGTAGCCGTAGGCGTGGGGGCCCTCGATGCGGATGGCGGCGGACTTGATGCCCGCCTCGTCCCCGTCCTGGTAGTCCAGGATGGTATAGCGCATCCCGTGGCGCTCGGCCCAGCGGGTGTACATCCGGTAGAGCATCTGGGCCCAGTCCTGGGCCTCGGTGCCCCCCGCCCCGGCCTGGAGGGAGACAATGGCGGGGTTGTCGTCATACTCCCCGCTGAGCAAGGTCTCCAGCCGGGCGTTTTCCAGGTCCTGCACCAGCGCGGCATAGCCCTGCTCCACCTCGGGCACCAGGGAGGCATCCTCCTCCTCATTGCCCATCTCACACAGCACCATCAGGTCCTCCCAGTTGGAAAGCCGCTTTTGCTGGGCGTTCACCTTGCCCTCCAGCTGGCTGATGCGCTGCTGCACCTTCTGGGCCTTCTCCACGTTGTCCCAAAAGCCAGGCGCGGCCGACTCCGCCTGGAGCATATCCAGCTCCCGGGCCGCGCCCTCCAGATCCAGGGACTGCCCCAGCTGCTCCAGCTCGGGCTTCAGGTTGTGGAGCTTGACCTTGTACTCATCAAATTGCAGCATGAAAGAGCCATCCTTTTCCTGCCGTTCCGGCGTGATTTCGCAACGCACATTATATAGAATAATTTTCCCGTTGTAAAGGGGTGGGCAGGGGAAAGGGGCTGCCCACAGGCAGCCCCTGGCTATCGCTGACTGATAGAAGGGCCCGTCTGGCCCGAAAAGATGAGGTCGTCGATATCCGGGGTGGGCACGGTAGGGTCCTGCCGGACCTGGTGGTCGATTGTCATGATGTATCGCTCCTTTCTCTGTTCCCAACGGCACTCAAATTTTCCGCATACAGAGTATCCTATGCACGAAGGGGTGCAACGATGCAGGCAATCGCCCGGTCCAAGACGACAAAATCCCCCCGGCCATGGCCGGGGGGATGCTGGGTTGGGAACGGTGGGGGAATCAGAATGACTCCCCCTGGGGCCGCGCCTGGGGAGGACGGGTCATTCAGCGGAGATCATGTAGTAGTACACCGGCTGCCCGCCGGACAGCAGGGTGACCTCCGCGTTGGGGCACAGCCGCTGGAACAGGGCCAAGACTTGGCGAGCGTCCCCATCGGGGACGTCCTGACCATAGAAGATGTTGATAAAGTCCGCCTGCTGCTGGCTGTCAGCCAGGGCTAGCCGCTCCAGCAGCTCGTTCAGGGCGTGGGCCGTGCCGAACAGCTGCCCGTCGGCCAGGGCCATGTAGTCCCCTTCCCGGATGGCGACGCCGTCGAAGTCAGAATCCCGAGCGGCATAGGTCACCTCACTGGTGCGCACATGATCCATGGCTGCCTGCATGGCCTCCACATTGGCCTCCAGCGATGCGTCGGGATCCATAGCCAGCATGGCCGACACCCCCTGGGGGACGGTGCGGGTGGGCACCACCACGATTTGCTTGCCCTCTACCAGGCCCACGCATTGCTGGGCGGCCAGGATGATGTTCTTGTTGTTGGGCAGCACGAACACCACCTCCGCCGGGGTGCGTTCCACCTCCCGGAGGATGTCCTCGGTGGAGGGGTTCATGGTTTGCCCCCCAGAGATGACGCTGTCCACCCCCAGGTCCCGAAAGACGGAGGCCATGCCCGCCCCGGCGCATACGGCCACCACCCCGTACCGCTTCTCAGCAAGGGCGGGGGCGGCTGGCTGGTCGGACTGCTCCAAAATCTGGGTGTGCTGCTCCCGCATGTTCTCGATCTTGACGGTGAGCAGCGCGCCATAGGTCAGCGCCTCTTCCAGCACCCGGCCGGGGTGGTTGGTGTGCACATGGACCTTGATGATCTCCTCGTCGTCCACTAGCACCAGGCTGTCCCCCATGCCGTTGAGGAAGGAGCGCAGCAGGGCGGGATCCTTGGTGTTGCCCCGGGAGCAGATGAACTCGGTGCAGTAGCCAAAGGTGATCTCCCCGGTTTCAAAGGAGGCGAAGTCAGCCCGCTGCTGGGCCTGGGCATCGCCGTCCTGTACCTCGGGGGCGGGTAGGCCCCGAAGCTCGTCCAGCATCCCCTGGAGGATGATGAGGTAGCCCTTGCCCCCAGCGTCCACCACCCCTGCCTTTTGCAGCACGGGATTTTGGTGGATGGTGTCGGCCAGGGCGGACTCTCCCTCGGCGATGGCGGCCTCCAGCACATACTCGGCGCTGTTCTGCTCCTGAGCAGCGGCAGCCGCCCGCTGGGCAGCCAGCCGGGAGACGGTGAGGATGGTGCCCTCGGCGGGCTTCATCACGGCCTTATAGGCCGCGCCCACCCCTTCGTTCAGGGCGGCGGCCAGCACCTGGCCGTCGGCGGTATCGTGCTCTTTCAGGGCCTTGGACACACCCCGGAACAGCAGCGAGAGGATCACCCCGGAGTTGCCCCGGGCGCCCCGCAGCAGGGCGGCCGCATTGGTGGCGGCGGCCTGGCCGATGGACTGGGCGGGTTTCTTCCTGGCCTCGGCGGCGGCGGTGGCGATGGTCAGGGACAGGTTGGTGCCGGTGTCCCCGTCGGGGACGGGGAAGACGTTGAGCTCGTTGATGATCTGCTTCTGAGCGGCGATGGAGGCGGCGGCATGGATGACCATGCGCTGGAACAAAGAGCCGTCAATGATATCGATCATAATTCGGATATTTCCTTTCTGTCTGTCCCGGCATCACCCGATGACCATAGAATCCACGCACACGGTGACGCTGCGCACCTCGATGCCGGTCAGACGGTTGACATTGTACTTGACCTCACTTTGGATCGAGCGGCTGACCGCCATCAGGTTCACGCCGTTGTCCACAATGATATGCAGCTCGATGGAGATGCAGTCATCCTCGTGATAGGTGATCTTGACCCCCTTGGACATGGACTCCCTGCGCAACAGGTGGACCAGCCCGTCGGTCTTGGAGCGGAAGGCCATCCCCTTGACGCCATAGCAGCTGGTGGCCACCGCGCCGGTGATGTAGGTGAACACGTCGCCAGCCAGGCGGATGCGGCCCCTCTCGGTTTGGATCTTCATGGAACCCTTCCTTTCTGTGGGGTTTGTCACGCTCGTTCATGTGTCCCCTCATTGTATTCCATTTCACCGGAAAAAACAAGAGGGTTTTGCGCCGGGGCGCAGGCGGGAAATTTTCCGGAGCCCTTGTAATTTCCGCCGGAATCGTGTAAACTATACGTTGCATAGGAAAGCAAAAGGAGGATCCGACATGAAAGCTGCCCGCTGCATCCTGAAAGCCGCCGCGGTCATCGCCGTGCTGGGCGCCGCCGTCTGCGCGGTCGCGGCCTATTGGGACAAGATTGTGGACGCGTTCTATACCCTGGCGGATAAGGTGGAGGAGAAAAAGGCCAACTGTTTCTGCTCTTCCGAGTATGACGATTACGACGACGGCGCGCTTTAAAAACCTGGGGAAAGCCTTCCCGGCCAGACATCTGGCCGGGAAGGCTTTTTTTGCGCGCTATCCCCCCGCCCGCTCCAGGGCGGCAGCTGCCGCCTGGGCCAAACTCGCCCGGTCCAGCGGTCGGTCCAGGAAGCGCTCCAGGGCCAGCACCGCCTGGTGTACCAGCATGGGCAGGCCGTTGCAGGCGGGCAGCCCCCGCCGTCTGGCCTGGGCCAGCAGCTCGGTTTCAGCGGGGTGGTAGACCAGGTCGAACACGCCGGCGTCCCGGCCCAGCGCGTCCAGAAAGGACAGGTCGTCAAACTGGCCGCAGCCGGCCATGCCCAGGTTGGTGGCGTTGACCACCAGTCCGGCCCCTGCGCCCAGGCGCTCCAAGGTGGCCGAGGAGAAGTCCGCGGGGACGATCCTGCCCCCCGGGTCGGCCTGGGCCAGGGCCTGGGCCCGGTCCAGGGTGCGGTTGCACACAAAGACCTGCTCTGCCCCGGCGGCGGCCAGCGTCAGGGCCACCGCCTTGGCCGCCCCGCCCGCCCCCAGCACCATCACCTGGGCCCGGGGCCAAAGCCCGGCCTGCTCCAGAGCGGCCAGGCAGCCCTGGCCATCCGTGTTGTAGCCGATGAACCGACCGTCCCGCAGGCATACGGTGTTCACCGCGCCGATCCGGGCCGCGTCCTCGTCCAGCTGATCCATCAGGGGGATCAGGTCCTCCTTGTGGGGCATGGTGGCGTTGAAGCCCAGCACCGGGCGGGCCTTGGCCCAGGCCAGGTAGCCGGGCAGCCCGCCCCGGGGCACCACCTGGGGGGTGTAGGGGATGTCCAGCCCCAGCGCGGCCAGCATGGCCCCGTGGAGGAGGGGGGACTTGGAGTGCAGGACGGGGTCGCCGATGACCTGCAGCAGGGGGGCGCTCATGGCCGGGCCTCCAGGAAGTGGTCCATGGCCATGAGGTAGCCCTGGAAGCCGTGGCCGCAGAGCTGGCCCACGCAGGCCGGGGCGGTGACGGAGACGGCCCGGAAGGGCTCCCGCTGGTCGATGTGGCTGATGTGAACTTCGTAGGCGGGCACGTCCACCGCCTTGAGGGCATCCAGGATGGCGTAACTGTAATGGGTGTAGGCCCCTGGATTGAGGATGATGGCGTCGTAGACGCCAGGGGCGGCCTGGATCTGGTCGATGAGGTCCCCCTCGTGATTGGACTGGACGCACACCGCGCTGGCCCCCCGGGCCCGGGCATGGCCGCGCACCAGGGCACACAGCGCGTCATAGCTTTGGTCCCCATAGATGCCCGGCTCCCGGCTGCCCAGCAGGTTGAGGTTGGGGCCGTTGAGCACGAGAAAGCGCATCCGATACCCCTCCACCAGTTGCAGCGCCTGCTCTGCCGTGGCCTGAGGGGAGGAGAAGTCGGAGACGGTCAGGTCTGCCGCCGCCTGGTAGGCGGGCAGCCGGCGGGCATAGGTGTCCAGGAAGGTCTGCCGCCCCCCCTGGGCCAGGGGACGGCTTTGCCGGTCCAGCCCGTCGTAGATCTCCTCGGCGGGACGCTGGAGAAAGACCAGCACCCCGCCCCGGCGCAGAGCGGCCACGTTGTCCGCCCGCAGCACCGTCCCCCCGCCGGCGGCGATCACCTGTCCCGGCCGGCCGGCCAGCTCCTGCACCGCCTGGTGCTCCAGGTCCCGGAAGGCGGCCTCGCCCTCCTGGGCGAAGATTTGGGGGATGGAGCGGCCGGAGGCCCGCTCCACCTCAGCGTCACAGTCGGCAAAAGGGCGGCCCAGCCGCTGGGCCAGCAGTTGGCCGCAGGTGCTCTTCCCGCTGCCCATCATGCCGATGAGGACAATGTTTTTGGATGGGTCCATGGACATGACCTCCCGGAGCCGCCGGCGTCCGGCGGCGGTTATCTGGACCTTATTATAGTGGCAAACGCCTTCTTCCGCAAGGGGAAGGGGGCAAAAACCGGCCCTTCATAATTCCCCGCTCCGTTGCATATAGATTGCCCAAGACGCCAAGAGCGGGGAGTTGTTGCCATGTGAAAGGGAACATAGAAGAGCGGGCCTGCCGGATGGCCCAGTACATCATCGAAAACAAGGCCACCGTGCGGGCCGCAGCCCGGGCGTTTGGGATCTCTAAGTCCACCGTACATAAAGATCTGGCCGAGCGCCTGCCTGCCTTTAACCGGCCCTTGTACCTGCAAGTGAAGGCGGTGCTGGAGGTGAACAAGGCCCAGCGGCACATCCGAGGCGGGATCGCCACCCGGAAGAAGTACAAAGGGGGGTAGCGCTCCGCGCCGGTGCTCCCTCTCCCCCGGCGGGGTGGGAGGGGAGGCCGGCGCGGAGCGCTTGTCCTGGGGGAAAATCAATGGTATAATGGCCTCACTCATCCAGACAGATCAGAGGAGGGCGTGCGGGATATGGCCATTCAGGACGAGTTCATCCGCTTCATGGTGCGCGCTGGCGTACTCACCTTTGGGGACTTCACCACCAAGTCCGGGCGAAGGACCCCCTATTTCATCAATACAGGCAACTATAAGACCGGGGCCCAGGTTGCCCAGCTGGGGGACTACTATGCCGCCTGCATCCAGGCCAATATGCCCCAGGGGATCACCGCCCTGTTTGGCCCGGCCTACAAGGGGATCCCCCTGGCGGTGAGCGCTGCGGCCGCCCTGTTTCGCCGGTACGGGCGGGACCTGCCCTACTGCTTCAACCGCAAGGAGGCCAAGGACCATGGCGAGGGGGGCTCCCTGGTGGGCTATCAGCCCCAGGACGGGGATGAGATCGCCATTGTGGAGGATGTGGTCACCGCCGGCACCGCCGTGCGGGAGAGCCTGGAGCTGTTCCGGCGGGTGGCTGACGTGCGGGTGCGGGCGCTGTTCGTGTCCGTGGATCGGATGGAGCGGGGGACCCGGTCGTGCACCACCCTGGACGAGCTGCGCCAGGACTACGGCATCCAGGTCTACCCCATCGTCACCATCCGGGAGATCATAGACTGCCTGCACAACAAGCCGGTGGACGGCAGGGTGTATCTCGACGACGGGCTGCGGGAGCGGATGGAGGCCTATCTGGAGACCTATGGAGCAGGGTAAGCAGGGGGGAGGGGGCGTCCACGCGGGGCACCGCCGGCGGGCCAAGGAGGAATTCCTGGCCCGGGGGCTGAACGGCCTGGCCGATCATCGGGTGCTGGAGCTGCTGCTGTTCTACGCCATCCCACGGGGAGACGTCAATCCACTGGCCCACGCGCTGGTGGAGCATTTTGGCGGCCTGACGGGGGTGCTCAACGCCACCTATGAGCAGCTCCGGGAGGTCAAGGGGATCGGGGAGAACGCCGCCTGCCTGCTGCGCCTGATCCCCGCGGTGGCCGCCCGGTACATGGAACTCAACGCGGACGTGTCCGGCCAGATGCTGACCAACTGGCAGTTTCAGGACCTGTTGCTGCCGTTGTTCCTGGGTGCGCGCAACGAGCTGGCCTACCTGGTTTGCATGGACGCCAAGAGCAAGCTCATCGCCTGCCGCCCCCTGGGAGAGGGGACCCTGGACCAGGTGGGGGTGGCCAAGCGCAAGGTGGTGGAAATCGCCTTGGCCTGTAACGCCAGCCGGGTGGCCCTGGCCCACAACCATGTGTCCGGCGTGGCGGTGTTCTCCTCGGCGGACGTGCGCACCACGCTGGAGCTGCGCCAGCTGCTGCGCCAGGTCCATGTGGAGCTGGTGGACCACTTCGTAGTGGCGGCGGGCGAGATGATCTCCATGGCCGCATCCGGCTACCTGAAGGGGAGATGACCCCAAAGCATGGGGAAGGGGCACCAAACAGCGTCGCAACAGAGACATACGTGCTGGGGCAGCCGGCTGCCCCAGCGCCCGGCGTGAGACAGAATTTACACCAAACACACAGGCGGAGACTCTCCCCCTGTGTGTTTTCTTTCCCGAAGATCTGGGGACAAATCGCCCTTGTGCCGGGGGCGGGCAGGTGGTATAATAAAGTTTCCCAGTATTCCGGGCGGCCCGGGCAGGGCCCTGGACGGGTGGGGATCGCCACATGGTTCAATGGTTCAGACAACGAGGGAGACAAGGGGGGAGCGGCATGGCAGAGTTTCAGGTGGTGTCCGAGTACACGCCCTCCGGCGATCAGCCGGAGGCCATCCAGGCCCTGGCCAATGGCATTGAGATGGGGCTGAGCGAGCAGACCCTGCTGGGGGTAACCGGCTCGGGCAAGACCTATACCATGGCCAAGGTGATTGAAAAGGTGCAGCGGCCCACCCTGGTGCTGGCCCACAACAAGACGCTGGCCGCCCAGCTGTGTGCGGAGTTCCGGGAATTCTTCCCCCACAACGCGGTGGAGTACTTTGTCTCCTACTACGATTACTACCAGCCCGAGGCCTATATCCCCCACACCGATACCTTCATTGAGAAGGACTCGTCCATCAACGAGGAGATCGACCGGCTGCGCCTGTCCGCTACCGCCTCCCTGCTGGAGCGGCGGGACGTGATCGTGGTGGCCTCCGTGTCCTGCATCTACGGGCTGGGCGAGCCGGAGGACTTCGCGGCCATGATGGTAGCGCTGCGGGTAGGCATGGTCATCAAGCGGGAGGAACTGCTCAAGCGGCTGGTGGCCATTCGATACGGGCGCAACGACGTGGCCTTTGAGCGCAACGCCTTCCGGGTCCGGGGGGACACGGTGGAGGTGTGGCCTGCCTATTGGAAAGACACCGCCATCCGGGTGGAGTTCTTCGGGGACGAGATCGACCGGCTCAGCGAGATCAACGTGGTCACCGGCACGCCCATCCGGCGGCTGAACAACATCCCCATCTGGCCGGCTACCCACTACGTCACCCCCAAGGAGAAGATGGACGCCGCCATCCAGGAGATCTACAAGGAGCTGGAGCAGCGGGTGGCCTACTTCAACAGCCAGGACAAGCTGGTGGAGGCCCAGCGTATCAAGCAGCGCACCATGTATGACGTTGAGATGATGCAGGAGCTGGGTTATTGCTCGGGCATCGAGAACTACTCCCGGGTGATCGAGGGCCGGCCGGTGGGCTCGCCACCCCACACCCTGCTGGACTACTTCCCCAAGGACTTTGTGCTGTTCATCGACGAGAGCCACGCCACCCTGCCCCAAGTGCGGGCCATGTACAACGGGGACCGGGCCAGAAAGACCTCTCTGGTGGAGTACGGCTTCCGCCTGCCCTGCGCCTTTGACAACCGGCCGCTGAAGTTTGACGAGTTCGAGGCCCGGCTCAACCAGGTCGTTTACGTCTCGGCTACCCCGGGGGAATATGAGCGCACCCGGTCGGGGCAGATTGTGGAGCAGGTGATCCGGCCCACCGGGCTGCTGGACCCCCGGGTGGAGGTGCGGCCGGTGGAGGGGCAGATCGACGATCTGATCGGGGAGATCCACCTGCGCATCGGGCGGGATGAACGGGTGCTGGTGACCACCCTGACCAAGAAGATGGCCGAGAGCCTCACCGACTATCTGAAGGGGGCGGGCATCCGGGTGCGGTATATGCACCACGACGTGGACACCATCGAGCGCATGGAGATCATCCGAGACCTGCGCCTGGGCAAGTTCGACGTGCTGGTGGGCATCAACCTGCTGCGGGAGGGGCTGGACCTGCCGGAGGTGTCCCTGGTGGCCATCCTGGACGCGGACAAGGAGGGATTCCTGCGCTCGGAGACCTCGCTGATCCAGACCATCGGCCGGGCGGCCCGGAACGCGGACGGCATGGTGATCCTGTATGCCGACGCCGTCACCCCCTCCATGGCCCGGGCCATGGAGGAGACCCAGCGCCGCCGAGACAAGCAGGATGCCTACAACCAGGCCCATGGCATCACCCCTCGCACGGTGAAGAAGTCGGTACGGGAGTTGATGGCCCTCACCCCGGAGGGGGAGGGCAGCCACGACACGGAGGGCCGCCAGCTGACCCGCCAGCAGCGTATGGAGCGCATTGCCAAGCTGGAAAAGGAGATGAAAGAGGCGGCCAAGATGCTGGAGTTCGAGCTGGCGGCCATGTTGCGGGACCAGATCATCCAGCTGCGAGGGGAGAAGAAGTGAGGCCGCCCCTTGCCCCGCGCGGCGGGGCCGCGCCGGGTGGCGGCCAAGATGCTGCCGAGCTGTCGGTGCCGCCGCGGGACAGGGCTGTCCAGCTGTGGAGGTAGAGATGGGGGGAAGACGAGGTATGTGGTTTGTATTCGCACTGCTTTCCGCCGTGTTTGCGGCGCTGACTTCCATCCTGGCCAAGATGGGCATGGAGGAGATCAACTCCAACCTGGCCACCGCCATTCGGACGGCGGTGGTGCTGGTGATGGCCTGGGGCATTGTGCTAATCACCGGCAAGGCGGGCGGGCTGGCCGACCTGTCCGGGCGCAGCTGGGCCTTTCTAATCCTGTCCGGCGTGGCCACCGGGCTGTCCTGGCTGTGCTACTACTACGCCTTGCAAAAGGGGGAGGCCAGCAAGGTGGTGCCCATTGACAAGTTCAGCGTGGTGATCTCCGTGGTGCTGGCCTTTCTGGTGCTTCATGAGAGGGTGGACGTCAAGACGGTGCTGGGCTGTGTGCTCATTACGGCAGGCACCTTTGTGATGATTTTGTGAGGGGATTCCATGGCCAAGCAGAAAGAGGAAAAAACCAACGTAATGAGAATACTGGAGCAAAAGGGGATCTCCTACACCCCCCACGCCTATCCCCATGACGGGGCGGAGGCCCCCGACGGAGTGACGGTGGCCCGGGCGCTGGGGCAGGACCCGGCGGCGGTGTTCAAGACGTTGGTGACCCGGGGCGCTTCAGGCGGGTACTATGTCTTTGACATCCCGGTGTCCGCCGCCCTGGATCTGAAAAAGGCGGCCCGGGCGGTGGGGGAGAAGTCGGTGGCCATGCTGCCCAGCCGGGAGTTGCTGCCCCTCACCGGCTACATCCACGGGGGATGTTCCCCCGTGGGGATGAAGAAGCGCTTCCCCACGGTGTTCCACCACAGCTGCTCCCAGCAGGACACCATCTGTGTGTCCGCGGGGAAGGTGGGCTTCCAGGTGGAGGTGCGGCCGGCCGACCTCATCGCCCTGGTGGGGGCGGCCACCGCCGACGTGACGGCGGAGGACTGAAAGCCTGCTGATGCCGGGAAAAGAGGGTCCCAACCGGCCCCAAATCAAAATACAAATTGTAATATATCAGAGGAATATTACTATGCAAGATCATATTTTCATCAAAGGCGCCCGGGAAAACAACTTGAAGGACATCGACGTGACCATCCCCCGGGACAAGCTGGTGGTGCTCACCGGGCTGTCCGGGTCGGGCAAGTCCTCCCTGGCCTTCGAGACCCTGTATGCTGAGGGGCAGCGGCGGTATGTGGAGTCCCTGTCCTCCTATGCCCGGATGTTTCTGGGCCAGATGGAGAAGCCGGACGTGGACTATATCGAGGGGTTGTCCCCCGCCATTTCCATCGACCAGAAGACCACCAGCAAGAACCCCCGCTCCACGGTGGGCACCGTCACCGAGATCTACGACTACCTGCGCCTGCTGTGGGCCCGGGTGGGCACCCCACACTGCCCCGAGTGCGGCAAGGAGATCCGACAGCAGACCATCGACCAGATCATTGACCAGGTGCTGGCCCTGCCCGAGGCCACCCGCATCCAGGTGCTGGCCCCGGTCGTCCGAGGGAAGAAGGGAGAGCACGCCAGAGTTTTTGAGGACGCCCGGAAGTCGGGCTATGTCCGCTGCCGGGTGGACGGCTCCCTGTACGAGCTGACCGAGGAGATCCGCCTGGATAAAAATCGGAAGCACTCCATCGAGATCGTGGTGGACCGGCTGGTCATCCGGGAGGACGCGGCCCGGCGGCTGACCGACTCGGTGGAGACCGCCTCCAACCTGTCCGGCGGCATCGTGCTGATCAACCTGGTGGAGGAGGACCGGGACATCCTGTTCTCTCAGAACTACGCCTGTGAGGACTGCGGGGTGTCCATCGAGGAACTCACCCCCCGGATGTTCTCCTTCAACAACCCCTACGGGGCCTGCCCAACCTGCACGGGGCTGGGCTCCCAGCTGAAGGTGGACCCGGAGCTCATCCTGCCCAACAAGTCCCTGTCCATCCTGGACGGGGCTATCACCGCCTCGGGCTGGAACCACATCAAGTCCGACGGCATCTCCCGGATGTACTTTGAGGCCCTGGCCAAGAAGTACCGCTTTAAGCTCACCGATCCGGTGCAGAAGCTGTCCAAGCAGGTGATGGAGGTCATCCTCTACGGCACCAAGGGGGAGAAGCTGGAGATCCAGTATGACCAGCCTCGGGGGAAGGGGGTGCTCCACCAGCCTTTTGAGGGGATTGTGAACAACCTGGAGCGCCGCTATCGGGAGACCCAGTCGGACGCCATGAAGCGGGAGATTGAGGAGTGCATGAGCCAGTCTCCCTGCCCCACCTGCGGTGGGCGGCGGCTGAAGCGGGAGGCGCTGGCGGTGACGGTGGGTGGACTGTCCATCCACGAGCTGTGTGAAAAGCCGGTGACCCAGGCGCTGGACTTTTTGGACACGGTCAAGCTGAGCTCGGCCCAGATGCGCATCGCCGACCAGATCCTGAAGGAGATCCGGGAGCGGCTGGGCTTTCTGCGCTCGGTGGGGCTGCAATACCTCACCTTGAGCCGTCAGGCGGGCACCCTGTCCGGGGGGGAGAGCCAGCGCATCCGGCTGGCCACCCAGATCGGTTCCTCCCTCATGGGGGTGCTGTATATCCTGGACGAGCCGTCCATCGGCCTGCATCAGCGGGACAACGACCTGCTGCTGGGCACCCTGAAGCACCTGCGGGACCTGGGCAACACCTTGATTGTGGTGGAGCACGACGAGGACACCATGCGCGCGGCCGACTACATCGTGGACATCGGCCCCGGGGCGGGGGTTCACGGGGGCCAGGTGGTGGCCTGCGGGACGGCCCAGCAGGTTATGGACACCCCCGGCTCCGTCACCGGGGACTACCTGGCCGGGCGCCGAAAGGTGCCGGTGCCGCAGACGCGCCGGCCTGGCAACGGCCATCAGCTGGTCATCCGGGGGGCGGCGGAGAACAACCTGCGCCACATCGACGTGGCCTTCCCCCTGGGGGCCTTCATCGCGGTGACCGGAGTGTCCGGCTCGGGCAAGTCCTCCCTGGTCAACGAGATCTTGTACAAGCGGTTGGGGGCGGATCTGAACCGCACCAAGGCCCGCCCGGGCCGGCACGATGGGGTGGAGGGGGAGGAGTTCCTGGACAAGGTCATTGCCATCGACCAGTCCCCCATCGGGCGCACCCCCCGCTCCAACCCAGCCACCTACACGGGGCTGTTCAACGACATCCGGGAGCTGTTCGCCTCCACCCCCGACGCCAAGAGCCGGGGGTATGGCCCGGGGCGCTTCTCCTTCAACGTCCGGGGGGGGCGGTGCGAGGCCTGCTCCGGCGACGGGCTGCTGAAGATCGAGATGCACTTCCTGCCCGACATCTACGTCCCCTGCGAGGTGTGCAAGGGCAAGCGCTACAACCGGGAGACCCTGGAGGTGCGCTACAAGGGCAAGAACATCCACGAAGTGCTGGAGATGACGGTGGAGGAGGCCCTGCCCTTCTTTGAGAATCTGCCCCGGCTGCACAACAAGATCCAGACCCTGATGGATGTGGGCCTGGGCTATGTAAAGCTGGGCCAGCCCTCCACCACCCTGTCCGGCGGCGAGGCCCAGCGGGTGAAGCTGGCCACCGAGCTGTCCAAGCAGTCCACCGGCTCCACCATCTATATCCTGGACGAGCCCACCACCGGCCTGCACACCGCCGACGTGCATCAGCTGGTGGACGTGCTCCAGCGGTTCGTGGACAAGGGCAACACCGTGGTGGTCATCGAGCACAACCTGGATGTGATCAAGACCGCGGACCACATCATCGATCTGGGCCCCGAGGGCGGGGCTGGCGGCGGGCAGATCGTGTGCGCCGGCACCCCGGAGGAAGTGGCCGCCTGCCCGGAGAGCTATACCGGCCAGTACCTCAAGCGGATGCTGTGATTGGGGTGGGTTCGACCAGGGCCGGGAGCCCCGCTGGGTGACCAATTCCACGCCGAAGGCATAGAATGGGCCAGGAGGTGTGGAAACCATGGCGTTTTTGGAGGGTTTGCTCTCCCTGCTGGCCGCCTTCGGACTGGTCTGCCTGCTCTGGCTGGGGATGGGCTGGCTGCTGCTGCCCCTGCGCTGCCCTGCCCGGGTGGTGCTGGAGGGGCATGGGACGGGGGAGTACCTGGAGCAGGCGGTGCGCGCCCTGCTCTGGATGCGCCGGGCCGGGCTGTGGCGGGGGACGGTGGTCATCCGGGACGACGGCCTGGACGCCCAGGGCCGGCTGCTGGCCAGCACCCTGAGCCTGCGGGATGGGGTGCGCCTGGCGGGGGAGCCGGCCCGGGCGGGGCGGGGGGTGGAATAGCCCCCAGGCTCCGGCGGAACACTACATAGAAAAAAGCGGAAGCGGAGGGCGGTCCGGCGGCGGGGCAAGGGCCTCGCCGGGGCCGCGCCCCGGGGGACAGACGGACGGAGGGATGGGACGTGGACAAAACGCGGCAGTGGGCCGACCAGGCCCGGCAGGCGGTCCAGGAGCTGCTGGAGGTGGCTGCGCTGCCCAAGGGCGCGCTGCTGGTGGTGGGCTGCTCCTCCTCGGAGATCGTGGGCGGGCAGATCGGACAGGCCTCCAGCCTGGAGGCGGCCCAGGCGGTGTTTGACGGCATCTATCCCCTGTTGCAAGAGCGGGGGATCTGGCTGGCCGCCCAGTGCTGCGAGCACCTCAATCGGGCGCTGGTGGTGGAGCGGGACTGTGCCCGGCAGTATGGGTACGACCCGGTCTGGGTGGTGCCCAAGCCCAAGGCGGGGGGCAGCTTTGCCGCCACCGCCTGGCAAGCGTTCCACGCCCCGGTGGTGGTGGAGCGGGTGCGAGCCCACGGGGGGCTGGACATTGGAGGAACCCTCATCGGGATGCACCTGCGGGAGGTGGCGGTGCCGGTGCGGCTGAGTCTGTGCCGCATCGGACAGGCCTCCCTGCTGTGCGCCCGCACCCGGCCAAAGCTCATCGGGGGCAGCCGGGCAGCTTACGAATGAGACCCCGCCGCCCGTTGGGGCGGCCCGGCCCAGAAGAGTTCCCCGCGGGCGGCCTGGCGTCCCCGCGGCGGCCACAGGAGGATTGCGCTATGAAGTTTCACGATATGCCCTACCAACGCCCGGATCTGGAGCAGGTGAAAGTGCGGCTGAGTGATCAGACGGCCCGTCTGAAAGGGGCGGCCAGCTACGATGAGGCAAAGGCCGTATTCCTGGAGCGGGAGGGGGAGCAAAAGCATCTGCACACGGCCCAGACCCTGGCCCACATCCGCCACTCCATCGACACCCGGGACGCCTTCTATGACGGGGAGGTAAAGTTCTGGAACGCCGCTGAGCCCGAGCTGCAGCCCCACCAGCAGGCCTGGACCCGGGCCATGCTGGACTCCCCCTTCCGGCAGGACTTCGCCCGGGAGTACGGCGATCTGATGTTCGTCAACGCGGAGATCCAGCTCAAGACCTTCGCCCCGCCTCTCATCCCCCTGCTCCAGGAGGAGAACGAGCTGACCCAGGCCTATGAGAAGTTGCTGGCCTCCGCCCAGATCCCCTTTGAGGACGGGGTGTACACCCTGTCCCAGCTCACCCCCTTCAAAAACGACCCGGACGATGCCCGCCGCCTGGCCGCATGGAAGGCGGAGGGGCAGTGGTACAAGGACCACCAGCCCGAGCTGGACTGCATCTATGACCAGCTGGTCCACCTGCGGGATGAGATGGGCCGCAGGCTGGGCTATGAGGGCTACACCACCCTGGGCTACTACCGCATGGGCCGCAACTGCTACACCCAGCAGGATGTGGAGCGCTTCCGGGACGCGGTGGTCAAGTACCTGGTGCCGGTGGCCGACGGCATCTACCGCCGACAGGCCCAGCGCCTGGGCAAGCAGTACCCCATGAGCTTTGCCGATAACGCCCTGGAGTTTCGCTCGGGGAACCCCCGGCCGGCGGGCGGCCCTGATGACATCCTGGCCCAGGGCCGGGCCTTCTATGACGCGCTCTCCCCGGAGACCAGCGCGTTCTTCCGCACCCTGCTGGAGAACGGACTGATGGACGTGCTGTCCACCCCGGGCAAGCAGTCTGGGGGATACTGCACCTCCATCCCCGACTACGGCGTGCCTTTCATCTTCGCCAACTTCAACGGCACTCAGCATGACGTGGAGGTGGTCACCCACGAGGCGGGCCACGCCTTTGCCGCCTGGGTCAACCGGGACCGGGTGCCCATGGAGTACACCTGGCCCAGTATGGAGGCCTGTGAGGTCCACTCCATGTCCATGGAGTTCTTCGCCGAGCCCTGGGCCGACGGCTTCTTTGGCCCGGATGCAAAAAAATTCCGGTACAGCCACCTGTCCGGCGCGCTGACCTTCATTCCCTATGGCGCCCTGGTGGACCATTTCCAGCACGAGGTGTACGCCAATCCGGACATGACCCCTGCCCAGCGCCACAGGGTGTGGAAGGAGCTTTTGGGGGTGTATATGCCCTGGATGCGCCTGGATGGGGACATCCCCTTCTACAGTCAGGGAGAGGGCTGGCAGCGCCAGCATCACATCTACTCCAGCCCCTTCTACTATATCGACTACTGCCTGGCCCAGACGGTGGCGCTCCAATTCTGGGCCCTGATCCAGCAGGATCCACAGGCGGCTTGGGCGCGCTACATGGCCTATACCCGCCAGGGTGGCAGCCGCACCTTCACCCAGCTGCTGGCCAATGCCGGGCTGGACAGCCCCTTTGACGAGGGCTGCCTGCGGGTGGTGTGCCAGGCGGCCCAGGATTGGCTGGACGGGGCCGACCTGTCCGGGATCCGCTGAGATGGCGGGGCAGCGGAAGGGCCGGGGCCGCCGGGCCCATCTGGACGACTTTGTCCCCACTGCCGATGGGGGCTACCGCTATGCTGGACAGACCCACCCTTACCGGGGGGGCCGACTGACCCGGCGGCAGGCCCTGGCCCGGCTGTGGGCCCTGGCGGCGGTGCAGGCCGGGGCGGTGGCGGCCGCCGGCTGTCTGCCCGCCCCCGGACTGGCAAACGCCCCCTATGTGATCCTGCCCTATGCGGGGTCGCTGCTCTCGGCGGTGGGGGTGCTCTGGTTGATGGGCCGGCTCACCGCCGGGGGCGACCCCCTGCCCGACTATGTGTACGCTGCCACGGTGGAGCGGTTTGGCGCCCGGGGGATGCTGGCCTTGGCCGGGCCCGCCGTGGCCGCCGGAGGGGAGGCGCTCTACCTGGCCCTGCATGGGCCGGGGCCAGGGCTGGCCGCCGCCATTGGCTTCCTGGCCTGCCAGGTGGTGGCCGCCGTTGCCGGGGGTGTTTGGCGGGCGGTGGGGCAAAATCTGCGCTGGTAAAAATCACAGAACGGCTCTTCTGAATTTTGTGCGATATTGCTGGAGCTTTAAATTGACATCCCGGGGCGAAACAGATACAATAGACAAAGAATCTGTCCCCTGTCATCTGAATGACGGACATTTGCCCGCTGGGGACAGACAGTGGAAAAGGGCCCTTTTCCACCGGCTTGTGTCCCACAAGCCATTTCATCTTGAACTCCGGGCCATCGGCCCGTTGGGTTCCAAGCATATGCAAGGAGGATATGACGCAAATGAGAAAGGCAAGAAAACTGCTTGCGCTGCCGCTTGCCCTGGCCATGAGCCTGAGCCTGCTGGCCGGCTGCAACAACAGCGGGACCGACACCAGCGGTGACCCGGCCAATAGCGGCCAGGGCAACGCCAACGAGACCACCCCTCTGGTGGTGGCCATCGAGCAGGGGCTGGAGGGGCGCTTCTCCCCCTTCTTCTACCTGGCCGCCGCGGACGAGGAGGTGGTCATGATGAGCCAGCTGTTCCTGCTCACGGTGGACCGGGCGGGTGAGCCTGTGCTCAATGCCATCGAGGGCGAGACCCGGGAGTACAACGGTACCGACTACACCTACTATGGCCCCGCCAACATCGCGGTGACCGAGAACGAGGATGGCAGCGTCTACTACGATGTCACCATGCGGGATGACATCTATTTCTCCGATGGGGAGAACGCCACCATTGACGATGTGATCTTCGGGATGTACGTCTACCTGGATCCCACCTATGACGGCAACGCCACCCTGTTTTCCCGGCCCATCCAGGGGGTGGAGGAGTACCGCTCCGGCATCACCCCGCTGTATCAGCTCATTGCCAACGCCGGCCGGGACAACACCGACTTCACCAACTGGACCCAGGAGCAGCAGACCCAGTTCTGGTCTGAGGTGGACGCGGTGATTGAGCCCTGGACCCAGGAGATCGTGGACTATGTCATCAACAACGGCCTGGTGCCCGAAGGGGCCTCTGTGGCCGAGGCGGCCGCCGCCTGGAACTTCCCCGACCTGGCGCAGGACGCCACCCTCACAGATTTCTTCAACGCCATCCTCGCTGCCTACCCCACCTTTGTGGAGGCGGTGCAGACGGAGAGCGCCGGGTCCAACTTCTTCTCCCTGATGGAGAGCTATGAGGACCAGTGGAGCCTGGGTGTGGAGACCGGCGAGTCCGCCCCCAATATCTCCGGTATCCAGAAGACCGGCGAGTACTCCATGCGGGTGGTGACCACCGAGGTGGACGCCACCATGATCTACCAGCTGTCCCTGCCCATCGCCCCCCTGCACTACTATGGCGATGAGGCCCTGTACGACTACGAGAACAATATGTTCGGCTTTGAGAAGGGCGACCTGTCCATCATCCGGGAAAAGACCACCGATCCCATGGGGGCCGGCCCCTATGTGTTTGACAGCTATGCCAACGGCCAAGTGGTCTTCACCGCCTATGAGGACTACTACCTGGGCGCGCCCAAGATCAAGAACTTCATCTATCAGGAGACCTCGGAGGCGGACATGGTCACCGGGCTGCAGAGCGGCACCCTGGACATCGCCGACCCCAGCTACTCCAACCAGGTCGCCGACCAGGTGACCCAGATCAACGGCAGCGAGGAGCTGGACGGCTCGGTCATCACCACCCGGTTGTATGACTACCTGGGCTACGGCTATATCGGCATCAACCCCGAGCGGGTGCGAGTGGGCGACGACTCGGCTTCCGACGCCTCCAGGAACCTGCGCAAGGCGCTGGCCACCATCATCTCTGTCTACCGGGATGAGGGCATCAACTCCTACTATGAGGAGACGGCCTCCGTCATCAATTACCCCATCTCCAGCACTTCCTGGGCCGCGCCGGTTACCACCGACGACGGTTATCAGGTGGCCTACTCTGTGGACGTGGATGGCAATCCGATCTACACCGCCGAGATGAGCGCTCAGGAGCGCTATGAGGCCGCCCAGCAGGCTGCCCTGGGCTATCTGGAAGCCGCTGGTTTCACCGTGGAGGGCGGCGTGGTCACCGCTGCGCCCGAGGGGGCTAAGCTGAACTACCAGGTGAACATTGGCGGCGGCGGGAATGGCGACCACCCCACCTATATGATCCTGACCAATGCGGCCAACGCGCTGCAGGAGATCGGCATCACGCTGAACATCAACGACATCGCCAACGCCAGCGAGCTGTACTCCACCTATCAGACCGGGTCTGCCGAGCTGTGGTGTGCCGCTTGGCAGGCCACCCCCGATCCTGATATGTATCAGCTCTATCACACCAACGGCACCACCAATTACTACCGGATCTCTGATCCCGAGCTGGACGCCCTCATCGAGGATGGCCGGACCAACACCAATCAGACCTACCGCAAGGAGATCTATAAGACGGCCATGGAGATCATCATGGACTGGGCGGTGGAGATCCCCGTCTACCAGCGCTCGGAGGCCTACCTGATCGCCAGCCAGGTGGTGGACGTGTCCACCCTGCCCACCGATCTGACCCCCTACTGGGGCCCCTTGGCGGAGATCCACACGCTGTCCCTGGTGACGCAGTAAGCCCGCGAGAAACAGCCGGTCATATACCGACGCGCAGGCTTTCCTGGGGGTTCCCCGGCCGCCCGCTCTGGGCTGGCCGGGGAACCCTGTCTGGACCCGCTGTGCAGCAAGCAGCCGCTCCCGTGGTCGGGGGCAGCTGCTTGGTGTACAGCCGGGCCACCGCGCACGGGCGGTCAAAGGGACTGGGGTCCCGGTTTGATTTGGAGGGATTCGATTTGAGCAAATTCATCATCAAGCGCCTGCTGATCTCGGTGCTGATTCTGTTTTGCGTGACGTTTATCATCTACGCCCTGCTGCGCTGCCTGCCCAGCTCCTTCGTGGAGCAGCGGGCCATGCAGCTTGCCGCCGCTCCGGGCTCCAAACCCTATGAGGAGTGGGTGGCGCAGCTCAACGCCCAATATGGGCTGGATATGCCCTTCCTGCCGGGCTACTTTGTGCAGCTGGGCAACCTGCTCACCGGCAACTTCGGCGACAGCTGGCGCTGGACGGTGCCGGTGATGGACAAGTTCGTGGAGGTCATCCCCATCTCCTTCATCATGGGGGCCATCTCCCTGATCTTGCAGCTGGTCATCGCCATTCCCCTGGGGGTGATCGCGGCCACCCGGCAGTATTCCAAGGCGGATTACGCCATCACCGCCGGAGCCCTGGTGGGTATCTCCCTGCCTACGTTCTTCTTTGCCACGCTGCTCAAGCTGGTCTTTGCGGTGCAGCTGGGCTGGTTTGACGTGTCCGGCATGGTGGGGCGCAACCACGCCCTGCTGGACAGCTGGGGGCAGTTTTGGGACATCGCCCACCACTTGGTGCTGCCCATCATCACCCTGGTCATCGTCTCGGTGGGTTCGCTGATGCGTTACACCCGGGCCAACATGCTGGAGGTGCTCAACTCCGACTATATCCGCACCGCCCGAGCCAAGGGGCTGAGCGAGCGCAGGGTGATCTATCACCATGCCTTCCGCAACACCCTGATCCCCCTGGTGACCATTGTGGGTGGCTCCCTGCCGGGGTTGTTCTCCGGCGCTCTGATCACCGAGACCCTGTTTGCCATCAATGGGATCGGCTATATTTCCTTCCAGTCCATGACGGCGGGGGATATCCCCTTCTCCATGTTCTACATGACCTTCCTGGCTGTCCTGACCTTGTTGGGCAACCTAATCTCGGACATTCTGTACGCGGTGGTGGATCCCCGTGTGCGCATCGCGTGAGGAAAGGGGAAGCTGGATATGAGCGATAAGTTGGACGCCCGCCGGGATCAGGCGGCCCGAGACGGCCAGGCCATGGCCCTGGATGACGAGCGCCGGGTCAAGGTGCTCTCCCCCGGCGCGCTGGTGGCCAAGCGGTTTTTCCGCAACCGCCTGGCGGTGCTGGGCCTGATCATGCTGGCAGCCATGTTCCTGTTTTCCTTTGTGGGCGGCCTTGTGATCCCCTATGGGCAGGCCGAGGTGTTTTACACCTATAACCTGCAATCCCAGGAGTACGTCTCGGCCACCCAGAATGATGAGTTCCGCTATGCCGCGGCCGACGGCCAGGAGTTTGGCGGGGCGCTGCGGGCCCAGTTCCTGCTGGCCCAGGCCACCGGGCAGGAGAGCTTTGAGTACCGGGGGAGCAGCTACCGCCTGGTGGAGGAGGGGGCGGACTTCTACAGCGTGTACCAGGGGGAGACCCTGATCGGCATCGCCTTTCAGGATGTCGTCAACGCTGCCCCCGGCGGCCAGGAGCTGAGCTTCACCGTGCAGCGCGCCGCTCTGAGGGCCTATACCAACGGGGAGGACGCCTTCACCGCCGATGGGGTGGCATATGCCCTGGACGAGGGGGGCAACATCCTGCTGGACGGGGCGGAGATCGGCTATATCAGCCGCTTTGTGGTCCAGGCCCGGGAGAATGGGGTGGCCATCCCCTCCGACTTCCGGGAGCAGCTCCAGGAGGCGCTGGAAAACGGCCTGACCCAGTTTACCTACACTGGCGCGGACGGGGTGGAGCATCTCTATGAGATCCAGTACAACGCCAGTACCCAGGTCTGGGCGGTCATGCAGGAGACGCAGACCTACGTCTACGACACCTACGCCAGCCCCTCCCTGGCCCATCCCTTGGGCACGGACGGCAACGGCATGGATATGCTCACCCGACTGATGTACGGCGGGCGGGTGTCCCTGCTGGTGGGCTTTGTGGTGGTGCTCATCGAGCTGGTCATCGGCATCATCCTGGGCGGGGTGTCGGGCTACTTCGGCAAGTGGGTGGACAACGTGATCATGCGGGTGGTGGACGTGTTTTACTGCATCCCCTCCATGCCGCTGATGATCATCCTGGGGGCGGCCATGGACTCGATGCAGGTGGATAACACCACGCGGCTGCTGGCCCTGATGCTGGTGCTGGGCCTGCTGGGGTGGCCAAGCATTGCCCGGCTGGTGCGGGGGCAGATCCTCTCCCTGCGGGAGCAGGAGTTCATGACCGCCGCCGAGGCCTGTGGCATCAGCGTACCCCGCAGGATCTTCCGCCACCTGATCCCCAACGTCATCCCCCAGCTCATCGTCACCTGCACCATGGGGTTGGGCTCGGTCATCATCATGGAGGCCACCCTGTCCTTCCTGGGCCTGGGCGTCAAGTTCCCCTACGCCTCTTGGGGCTCCATCATCAGCGCGGTCAACGACGCCCATGTGATGACCAGCTACTGGTTCATCTGGATTCCCGCCGGCGTTTGCCTGCTCATCGCGGTGCTGGGGTTCAACTTCGTGGGAGACGGGCTGCGGGACGCCTTTGATCCCAAGATGAAGCGGTAAGGAGGCAACGGGCATATGGCAAAAAAACACGCGGAAGGCTATCTCTCCGCCAAGGAGGCCCGGCGCATCTCGCGGGAGAACCGCCGGATCACCAACGCCTTTGAGAAGCGGCGCAAGCGCAGAAATGTGTCCGAGGCGGAGTACCTGACCCGGATGCGCGACTCCAACAACGCCGTGGAGTTTGACAACCTGCACACCTATTTCTTCACCGACGCGGGCACCGTCAAGAGCGTGGACGGGGTGAGCTTTGACATCCCCATCGGCAAGACCGTGGGGGTGGTGGGGGAGTCCGGCTGCGGCAAATCGGTGACCAGCCTGTCCCTGATGCAACTGCTCCAGCGGCCCCAAGGCCAGATCGTGGAGGGGGAGATCCGCCTGAACCTGGGGAACAAGGCCTACGACGTGGTCAAGGTGCCAAACGAGCGGATGCAGGGCATCCGGGGCAACGTGGTGTCCATGATCTTCCAGGAGCCCATGACCAGCCTGAATCCGGTCTTTCGGATCGGGGATCAGGTGGACGAGGTGATCGCCCTTCACGATGGGGAGGGCAAGAGCCGGCAGGACGTGAAGCAGCGCACCATCGAGCTGCTGGAGATGGTGGGCATCGCCAACAGCGAGGGGGTCTACCGGATGTACCCTCATGAGCTGTCCGGGGGGATGCGCCAGCGCGTCGTCATCGCCATGGCGCTGGCCTGCAACCCCAGGCTGATCATCGCGGACGAGCCCACCACCGCCCTGGACGTGACCATCCAGGCCCAGGTGCTGGACCTGCTGCGCAGCCTGAAAAACCGGATCAACTCCTCCATCCTGTTCATCACCCATGACCTGGGGGTTATCGCGGAGATAGCCGACTATGTGGTGGTCATGTACGCCGGGCGGGTGGTGGAGAAGGGGACTGTGGAGGAGATCTTCGCCAACCCCAGCCACCCCTATACCATTGGGCTGATGGCCTCCAAGCCGGTGGTGGGCAAAAAGGTGGACAAGCTCTACTCCATCCCGGGCAAGGTGCCAAACCCGGTCAATATGCCAAACTATTGCTATTTCAAGGACCGGTGTGAGCGGTGCGTGGAGGCCTGCCAGGGGGAATATCCTCCCGAGGCGCGCCTGTCCCCCACCCACACGGTCAGCTGCTATCTCTATCGCGACGGAAAGGGGGAGAGCGAGGATGCCGGAGCGGAAAACTGACAGGCCGGCCGGGGCCCGGGGCCCCGCTGAGGACGGCGGCTTTACCCCGGTGGAGTATGACCCCCAATATATCCTCATGGTCAACCAGCTGAAGAAATACTTCCCCATCAAGGGGGGCATGGTGTCCAAAACCGTGGGCCAGGTCAAGGCGGTGGACGGGGTCACCTTTAATCTGAAGCGGGGCACCACCATGGGGCTGGTAGGGGAGTCGGGCTGCGGCAAGACCACCACCGGCCGGGCCATCCTGCGCCTGTCTGGGGAGAAGACTGGGGGCCAGGTGCTCTTCAACGGCCAGGAGGTCTACGACCTGTCCCCCAAGCAGCTGCGTGCCCTGCGCACCAAGATGCAGATCATCTTCCAGGACCCCTTTTCCTCCCTGTCCCCCCGCCTTCCCGTGGGGGAGATCATCGGCGAGGCGGTGCGGGAGCACCACCTGGTGCCCAAGGAGCAGTTCAACGACTATGTCGACCAGGTGATGGACAACTGCGGCCTCCAGCCCTTTCACAAGGACCGCTATCCCCACGAGTTTTCCGGTGGCCAGCGCCAGCGCATCTGCATCGCCCGGGCGCTGGCCCTCAACCCCGAGTTCGTGGTGTGCGACGAGCCGGTGTCCGCCCTGGACGTGTCCATCCAGGCGCAGATCATCAACCTGCTCAAGCAGCTGCAGGAGAAGTACAAGCTGACCTATCTGTTCATTTCCCACGACCTGTCGGTGGTGGAGCATATCTCGGACAGCGTGGGGGTGATGTACCTGGGCAACCTGGTGGAGTACGGGAGTACCCAGGACATTTTCCGCAATCCCATGCACCCCTATACCAAGGCCCTGTTCTCCGCCATCCCAGTGCCCGATCCCACAGTGCGCATGGAGCGGATCGTGCTGGAGGGCTCCATCCCCTCTCCGGCCAACCCGCCCTCCGGGTGCAAGTTCCACACCCGTTGCCCCCATTGCACCCAGCGGTGCGTGGAGGAGGAGCCGATTCAGCGGGAGGTGGAGCCGGGCCACTATGTGGTCTGCCACCTGTACGATCCGTGATGGCCAGGAAACGGAAGGTCTACGACGATGACGACGGGCGCACCGTCGCGGACATGAGCGGGGTCTTTCCCCAGCGGATGTGGATGCCCGGTCCGCCTCCCGGGCCGCGGGCCGGCCAGGGGACGGAGGGGCCTGGGAAGGCGGACAGGGATGCCATGACCGGGCGGGAGCGCCGCTGGTATGTGCTGGGGGCGCTGAAGGCGGCGCTGCTCATCGCGGCCGTCTTCCTGGCGGCCTTTGGCCTGTTCATCGCGCTGCTCATCGTCCTGTGGCGGTGAGGGCGACCCGGCTGAGTCTCCAACCTTTTGATGTCACTGTGCCCCGGCCTCAGTGCCGGGATAAAGGAAACGCGCGCCGCCCTGCCGGGCGGCGCGCGTCTTGCTATGTGGCCGGGAGGACAGCGGGAGGATCAGTCCACCTCCCAGCTCCGGATGGCCCCGGAGTAACCGTCAATGGTGAACTCGTACTCCATGCCATTATAGAAGATGGTGCCCTCATACTCCAGGCGGCCGTCATCCCGGTCCACCTCAAACTCCACGATGTTGCTGGCGGTGGCGCCAGGCACCCGCGCCAGGGCGATCTGCCGGGCCTGGTCGGCGGAGATGGCGGTGGCCCCGGTGTTGGGGGGCGTATAGTACTCCGCGTCATAGTCATAGGAGAGCACCGTGCCGGTGGACGCGTCAATCTCATAGTCGTACTCGGTGTAGTTGGAAGTGCTGTAAAACTCCACGTCGTACACCTGGCGGCCGTTCTCCCAGTCCAGCTGGCTGCGCAGGAAGGTGACCTGGCTGGCGCTGAGGCCCGCGTGGTTCAAAGCGATCTGCCGGGCCTGATCGGCGGTGATGCCGGTGCCGGTGGAGCCAGAGTTGGAACCGGAGTTGGAGCCAGAGTTGGAACCGGAGTTGGAACCGGAACTGGAGCCGGCATTGGTGTTGGTGTTGGCGCTTTGGGCGGTGTTGGGAGATGTGCTGGGCACAACAGCGCCGGAGCCGCTGTCGCCGGCCTGGCTGGGCGTGGGGTCCATGCTGGCGGAGGGGTCCGGGCTGGCGCTGACCTGGGCGCCGGCCTGGCTGGTGATGATGACGCCGGTGACCGCGTCAATGGCGTAGGAGTAGCTCTGGCCGTTAGCGGTGAAGTCTATGGCATAGAAATCGGTGCCGTTTTGCCGGTCCAGCCCAGTGGTGGAGAAAGCGGCGGCCGCTTCAGGTACGCCGGCGGCACTCAGGGCGATGGCCTTGGCCGCGTCCAGGCCGATATATTCCGCCTGGCTGCTGGGCTGGGAGCAGCCGGCCAAGAGGGTCAGCGCAGCGGCGGCGCACAGGGCTGCGATGGATCTGCGTGTCAGCTTCATGGAAAGGGCTCCTTTCTTTGGGGGTGGCCCCATGTTACCAGGGTAACATGAGGCCAGGATGAAACGGATGGGAAAACGGCTGGGCAGAGGGCTCAGCTGGGCTGGGACAGGGGCAGATGGAGGGTGAAGGTGCTGCCCAGGTCAGGGATGCTCTCCAAGCTCATGGTGCCCCCGTGGGCCTGGGCAATTTTTTGGACCATGGACAGGCCCAAGCCGGCTCCGCCCTTCTCACCGGTGCGGGCGGCGTCCACCTGGTAGAAGCGCTGCCACACCTTTTCCTGCTGGTCCTTGGGGATGCCGATCCCGTCATCCCGGACGGTGAGCAGGATCTCCCCAGCTTCCTGACGCAGGGAAACCCAGACATGCCCCCCCTCTTTGCCGTACTTAAAGCCGTTGTCGATGAGGTTTTGCAGCAGCCGGGTGAGCAGGGCCGGATCCGCCCGGGCGGTGACGCCCGGCTCCACCTGGGCCAATAGCCGGTCCTGGGGATAGGGCTGGTCCTGGCAGACCTCCTGAACCAGCCTGGACAGATCCACCTTCTCCTGGTGGGCGATGTGGGTGCCCTGGTCCAGGCGGGTGATGGACAGCAGCTGGCCGATGAGGGCGGTCATCCGGTCGGCCTGGCGGTGGATCATGGCCAGGGTCTCCCGCTGCTCCTCGGGGCTTTCGCCGTACCGCTGGGCATACTCGCAGGCGCTCTTGATGACGGCCACGGGGGTGCGCAGCTCGTGGGATGCGTCGGCAGTGAACTGCTGCTCGGCGTCAAAGGAGCGCTCCAGGCGGGCAAACATCTGGTTGAAGGTGCGGGCCAGGCGGGTAAACTCGTTGTTGCCCGGCGGGATGTCCACCCGGCGGGACAGGTCGGAGGCCTCGCTGATGGCCGCCGCGGTGGAGGTGATCTGATCCAGGGGATGGAAGGCTCGGTGGGCGATGAAATAGCCCCCCAGGGCGGCCAGCACGATCAGCAGCGGCATGATGATCAGGGCGATGAGCATGAGGTTGGTAAGCAGCTGGGGGTTTTCCGGGGCCTCCAGGATGCCCCGCAGCCACACGCCGCTCTCCCAGCTCAGCGGCACCCAGAAGTCCAGCACATAGTACTGGTTGGCCCCTACGCTCACCGGGCGGGTCAGGCCGTTTTGGAAGGGCTCGCTGGCGGTGAAGGACACGGGCACCTGGCCGGCCAGCAAAGACTCGTTCTGGCTGTATACCAGGATGTAGACGCCATTGTCGGAAAACACGAAGTCCTCCCCCAGCTGCAGGCTGCCGTCCACCATGTCCACCTGGGTGAGGTTGGCCCGCACCGCCTGGTCCAGCTGGTCCATGGCCGTCTGGGTGGACACCGAGCCGCTGACCAGCACCAGAAAGCTCAGCATGAGCCCGGCCATCAGCACCATGAGCAGCACATACCAGATGGTGATCTTGACCTTGACGCTCAGCCCCTTCACCGGGGGCCTCCCTGGCTGGAGGGCTCCCGGATGACCCAGCCGATTCCCCGGATGGTGTGGATGAGCTTTTGCGGCCGCCCCTCGTCAATTTTTTTGCGCAGCCGGCTCATGTAACCGTCCACATTGTTGGAGCTGCCCGAGTACTCATAGTTCCAGATGCGGTCCTCGATCTGCTCCCGGGAGAGCACCTTCTCCTTGTTGCGCAGCAAATACTCCAGGATGGAGAACTCCTTGGGCAGCAGGGGAACTTCCTGGCCGCTCCGGGTCACCTTGCGCTGTCCCACGTCCATGACCAGGTCGCCCGCGGTGAAGCGGTTGGTCCGGTTGCCCGTGTGCTTGCGGGTCATGGCCCGGATGCGGGCCAACAGCTCGTCAAAGTCGAAGGGCTTGACCAGGTAGTCGTCCGCCCCCAGGTCCAGCCCCTTTACCCGGTCGGAGACGCTGTCCCGGGCGGTGAGGAACAGCACAGGGGTGTCCATCCCCTGCTCCCGCAGCTCTTTGACCAGGGTATAGCCGTCCTTTTTGGGCATCATCACATCCAGCAGGATGCCGTCGTACTCCGCACCCAGCAGGTGCAGCTGGGCATCTTCCCCGTCGTAGCAGCCGTCCACGGTGTAGCCGGCTTTCTTCAAGGCTTTCTGGAGTAGAAGGTTTAGATCCTTTTCGTCCTCCACCACTAAAATACGCACAGGATTCGCCTCCGGGTTCCAAGGATGGCCGGCCCCGGTCGCGGCGGGGCGGGAGATGACAGATGGGATCAGATTCTATTCTACACAAAATGCCCTCGTTTGGCAATGCCGTTTTGCACATGGGACGGAGCTTACAGCAGGGCCGCGCCCCATCCGGCCAACACAGCGCCCAAGCACACCACCACGGCGGGAACCAGGTAGGCGGAGACCCGGCCCAGCACCTGCTCCAACCTCCAAAAAATAAAAAGCCCGCGTTACACCAGTAACGCGGGCCTACTACACAAGCAAAACGCCCCGGCGGGCGGCAGGATGCAGTTGTGGGGGCGTTCATTCCCCTTTAGGCAGGGCCAGCTCCTTGGCCTGCTTTCCGGACAGGTGGTGCAGCTCCATCTCCAGCATACAAAGGGCGCTCCACTCGGCCTGGATGGCCTGCTGGCGGTGCTGGGGGCTGTCCTGGGGGGCGTAGCGGATGGCCAGCTGCTCAATGGCGGCGCGCTGTTGCCCCTCGTCTTCCAGCACCCGCACCACCCCAAAGGCGATGACGCTGCGGAAATAGGTGGTGTACTCCAGAGGCACCACCTGGTCCTGGTCGATAACGCAGAAGCTGGCCTTGGGGCTGCGGGCGATGGCGTCCAGCTTGTGGCCGGCCTTGGCGCAATGGAAGTAGAGCTTGCCGTTGTGGTAGACGTAGCTGAGGGGGACGGGGGATAGCCGTCATCCCCAGCCAGGGCCAGCACGCCGGAGGTGCCCCGGCGCAGCACAGCCTCACACGCCTCATGGGACAGGGCCTGGCGATGGCGGCGCATCGGTCGGAACATGGCAATCCCTCCCGTATCAATCGGATGGCCCCCGCCTGGCGGGCGGCTCATCCACAGGATAGCACAGCCCTGGGGAAACGTCAAGGCAGGGGGAAGAGCAGGGCAAAGGGCAGCCGCTTCCACATGGGTAGGCCCTGCCGAACCCGAAGGATCTCCTGGCCCAGCTCGGCCAGCATCTGGCCCCGTTCCTCCGGGGTGAGAATGTGCTGGCTGAACCGGGCCTTGCCGGCCAGCTCCCGGGCCATGGGGCCGGCTTGACCGCCCCACCGCTCCAGCTGTTGGAACCAGACCCAGGCGGCCAGCACGGCGGCGTTGGCGTCCGGGCGGCGCTCCAGCCGCCGCCAGCCCAGCCGCCGCAGCCCCCACAGTACCCAGGGGGCGGCCAGCACAGCCAGCAGGGGGATGGCCCAGGCCAGCCAGATCGGGGTGCCGGCTTCTGTTTCCGCCTGCTCGCCGGGAGTCTGCTGAGGGGGGAGAGTTGCGTCGGGCTCCAGGGTTGACTCCGGGTCGCGGGAGGGAGTGGTGAATGGAGCGGGAGTGGGGGTGGGTGTGGCAGAGGGCTGGGGCTCCGGATCCTCCTGGCTGGGGACGGAGGGGGTGGCCTCCACCGGGTACCACCCGTAGCCCTCCAGATAGATCTCCACCCAGGCGTGGGCGTTGGAGTCCAGCACCTGGGCCTGGCCGGAGCCGGGGATATTCACCGCGTAGCCGCTGACGTACCGGGCGGGGATACCCTCCAGGCGCAGCAGCAGGGCGGCGGCACTGGCGAAGTGGACGCAGTAGCCCCGACCGCTCTCCCCCAGGAAGTGGGATACGAAGTCTTCCTCTTCTGGGACGGCGGGGGCGCCCAGATCGTACTGGGCGTTCCGGGCCAGCAGCTGGGCGATCAGGGCGGCAGTGTTCAGCTGCCAGGCGTAGGGGCCTGTGGCCCCACCGGCGGGCTGTACGCCGCTGTCCGCCAGCTCCCACTGGGCCTGCTGATACCAGGCGTGCAGGAAGGCGGAAGCCTGCTGGGGAACCTCCAGGTAGCGGGAAAGGCCGCCCTCCAGGACGGCGCTGTCCAGTTCCCCTTCCGGGATGGGCTCCCCTTTCAGGGGAAGGTAGGACACGCTGTACGCCGCTACGGCTTCTGGCAGGGCCAGGGCGGCGGCGGGGGCGGTGGAGACGTCCTGGACCTGCACCGTTCGATAGGGGAGGTAGGCCAGGGTGCTGGAGCCGGACAGGGACTGAATGCGGGCGGCGGACAGGCCTTGGGCCGCTCCGTCAAGGGCCTGGGCCGCCTGACCGGACAGGGTGTGGATCTGCAATCCCGTCCAGGCCGACCCGGTGTAGTCGGAGTAGACCAGGCCCCGCAGGTACATGGGACCGGCGTGGGTGGCCTCCACCTGGAGTACCGCCCGGCCGGTGTACCGCCGCGGTCCGGCGGCGGACAGGTCCACCTCGGGTTCTGCCAGGGCTTCTGTCCCACCGTTTGGAGTGTCAGAGAAGCCGCCCTCCAGGGGGCTGCCTGAAGCGAACCAGTCCAGGGCCAGCAACTCATCCCGGGCTGCCGTGGCCCAGGTGGGCTGGACATAGTCCTGACGGGGGAAGGCCAGAGACACTCCCAGGATCAGGGTTAGGCTGGCGGGCAGGGCCAGCAGGGCCACCCGGGCCCCAGCGTCCCGCCCGGCCCGGGCGGACAGGCTGGCCAGCAGCAGGGCGGCCCAGCAGGCACACACCGCCATCAGGGCGGGCCAGTCCAGCTCCACCTCGGCCAGAAAGGCAGGGATCAGCCAGGGCAGGGTGAGGGCAAAGACGGGCCAAAAGCGGCGCAGCCGGACCACCGCCCAGGCCAGGGCCAGGGCATACAGCGCCGTCGCCGCGGCCAGCAGGGACTGGATGGCCTGCTGCCGTAGGGTAGGGGAGAGCAGGGCGTCCCAGACGAAGTAGCCGGGGAAGCCGGTGGCGTCGGTGAACAGGATGGACAGGGTTTCCCACAGGGCCAGGGCGCCCCAGGACAGCAGGAGCCGATGGTAGTAGAGCAGCCCTCCTGCCGCTGCCAGCAGCACCCCCGCCGCCAGCCAGCGAAACCGGGGCAGCGACCACACCGCCGTGGCCGTCAATCCGGCCCCCACACATACACCCAGGGCGGGCAGCAGGGGGATGGGCAGCAGCCCGCCCGTGGGGGCAAAGGAGACGGCCAGGAGATCGTAGTAGAAGGGCTGCAGATAGGTGGTCAGGCAGAATCGGGCCAGAGCGGCCAGCAGCACCGTCACCAGCAAAGCGTCGGCCAGCACAGCCAGGCCCCAGCGGCTCTGCCGGCGGGGAGAAAAGGGCTGGGTCATGGCGCATCCTCCTCTCCGGCGGTGATGTGCAGGCGGGATAGCCCGGGGCTGTGGGGCAGCGGGGCGGAGGGCTGGGGCCGGGCCGCCGGGGCGGGCTGGGAGAGGATGCGGGCCATGCAGGACAGCAACTGGCCCTGGCCGTCCACAACCTCCCGCCGGGGCTGCCCGTCCGGGGCGGTCCAGCAGATCTCATGGGCCAGTCCCCGCCCCGCCAGGAAACGGGAGGCGGTCCACACCCGGGCCAGCACCCGGTCCAGCCGCGCCGGCGGGCCGAACAGATCGAAGGACAGGGCTACCTGGGGCCGGCCGCACAGGGCCCGCTCCCGCACCACCAGCGCGTCGTATTTGGAGGAGAGCTTCCAATGAATGGCGCGGATGGGGTCGCCGGGTCGATAGTCCCGCAGCTCCTCGTCCTCCTCGTCCGGAGCGGAGCCCGGCCCCATCCCGGTCTGGGCCAGAAGGGGCTCCAGCCCGGGCAGCTCCTCCAGGGGGACGGGCTGGGGCAGCACCAGGGCTTGGGCGGGGTCTGGCCGGTGGATAGGCAGGGAGAATAGGCCCAGGAAGTCCAGAGCCCTGGCCCGGCTGACCCGGCAGGTGAGCGCGCCGCAATGGTCCCCTTCCAGGGGAAGGGGGCGGGTCTGGCCACTGGCCAGGCCGGCAAGTTGCAGCCGCTGGGCCGCCGTGGCGCCCGTCAGGGCGTTGTGGAAGGTCAGGCGCAGGGTCAGCCGGGCGACGGGCAGGGGAAGGGAGCTGCGGGCGGTCAGCCGCCATTGCCCCTCTTGGCCCTGGGCGAGCTGGGGGCTGGAGGGGGACAGGGCCAGGCGTAGCCCCGCCAGGCCGGGCAGGCTGAGCAGCAAAGAGAGGGCGGGCAGGGCCAGCAGACAGACCAGCAGGAACTGGGCCAGATACCCGTCATAGAAGATCTGAAAGGCGAGGGCGGCCAGCAGGGCCAACCCGTAGACGATGCGACGGCTGGCCATGTTCACCGAAGCCGGGGGGGCCGCACCCCTCGCATCAGGGCGGCCAGCAGCTCATCCCGGGCGGACGGGCTGTCCTCCGCCTTGGGGGAGAGCACCAGCCGGTGGGCGATGACGTGGGGGAAGACGGCCTGCACGTCCTCAGGCAGTATGTAGTCTCGGCCAGAGGCCAGGGCCAACGCCCGGCTGACGCAGGTCAGGGCCAGGGTGGCCCGGGGGCTGGCCCCCTGGAGGATGAGGGGGTGCTGCCGGGTGGCGGCCACTAGGGCCAGCAGGTAGTCCAGCACGTCGTCGGACACATAGATCTGGTCGGCGGCCTGGCGCAGCTGCTCCAGCTGGGCGTGGTCGGCCACCTGCTCCACCCGGTCCAAGGGGTTTCCCGTCTGGCGCTGCCGTACCATGGCCGCCTCCGACCGGTGGGAGGGATAGCCCAGGGATAGGCGCAGGGCGAAGCGGTCCAGCTGGGAGTCGGGCAGGGGCTGGGTGCCCGCCGCCCCCACCGGGTTCTGGGTGGCGATCACCACGAAGGGCTGGCCGATGGGGCGGGACACCCCGTCCACCGTCACCTGCCCCTCCTCCATGGCCTCCAGCAGGGCCGACTGGGTGCGGCTGGTGGCCCGGTTGAGCTCGTCGGCCAGGAAGAGGTTGCACATCAGCGCGCCGGGACGGTAGTCAAAGGCGTTTGTCTCCCGGTTGAAGATGGAAAAGCCGGTCAGGTCGGAGGGCATGACGTCGGGGGTGAACTGCACCCGCTGGTAGCGCAGGCCCAGCGCCCGGGAGAAGGCCAGAGCCATGGTGGTCTTGCCCACGCCGGGGATGTCCTCCAGCAGGACGTGGCCCCGGGCCAGGATGGCCAGCAGTACCTGGGCCAGCACCGTGTCCTTGCCCAGCACCGCCTTGCGCACCTCGGCCAGGATGCGCTGGATCAGTTCCTGTTCTCGCATGTTCGCTCCCCCTTCGCTCGCGCTCCGCAGACCGGCCGGGGCAGGCCGTGCGGACAACTCCGTTGGTTGCCTGTTCAGGATATAACAGAAATGGTGGCCCGTCAACCATTTTCGCCCAGGGCTGGGGCGGGAGACAGGCTGCGGCGGCAGCCCCAGAGACTCGGGGCTACCGCCGCGGATCCAAGTGACTTTCGCCGGGGGTGCGTCAGGACAGGGTGACATAGCTGGCCGACACCCAGCCGGTGACGGCAGCCGAACCGCTGGGGAACAGCACCTGGTACCAGCCGTTCTGCTCGGCCAGCACGGCCACCTGGGCCCCGGTGGCCAGGCTGCCCACCAGCGAATAGCCCGTGCCCGGGCCGGAACGGACGTTCAGGCTGGGGCTGGCGGTGACCAGGCCAACCTGCTGGGCGGGGGCGCATTGGAACACCGCGCTGGCGCTCAGCGGCCCGCAGTGGGCGGTGATGGTCACCGACGGGGAACCCGTCCCCAGGTACACGTTGGTGACCACGCCCTGGCCGGAGACCACCGCCACGTCCGGGTTGCTGGAGGTCCAGGTGATCTCCCCTGTGCCGCCGGTGAGGGTGGCGGTGAGGGTGAGGGACTGGGAGGACTCCAGCGTCCCTGAGGTGGGGGAGAGGGTCAGGGTGGCGTCAGGGCCAAGCTGGGGGGCGTCGGGGGTGTTGCTCTGCTCCCCCAGCAGGCGGTAGAGCAGCGCGGCCATCTCCGCCCGGGTCAGGATCCCCTGGGGGTTGATCCCCTCGCCGGTGCCGTTGAGGATACCCAGGGAGACCAGCACGGCCAACGACTGCCTGGCATAGCCGGAGATCTGGGCCTGGTCGGCAAACTGCTCCAGGACGGACAGCTCGGGCTCTGGGGCGTCCAGCCCCAGCAGGGGCAGGGCCCGGTGCAGGATGACAGCGGCCTGTTCCCGGGTGATGGGATCATCCGGGACAAAGAGGGTGTCGGAGACACCCAGCACCAGCCCCGCGCGACTGGCCCAGGTGACCGGGCCCTCATAGTAGGACCCGGCCTCCACGTCGGCAAAGCCGGAGGAGCCGGTGGCCTGGGGCTGGCCCAGGGCATTGTGGAGCATGACCACAAAGTCCCGCCGCCGGATTGGGTCGTCCCGGCCGAACAGAGTGTCGCTGATGCCGTTGACGATGCCCTGCTGGTAGCAGAACACCACGGCGGTGTAGGACCAGTGATCCGGGGTGACGTCGGTGTGGGCGTGCTGGGTCTGGTTGACGGGGATGGTGCGGGTGAGCCCGCCGGCCGAGACGGTGATGACGCCGGGCTGCGCGACGGCCGAGGCGGTAAACACTCCGTTCTGGGTGATGGAGCCTGCCCCGTCGCTCACCGACCAGCTCACCCCGCCGGAGCCGGCGCGCAGGGCGGAGCGGGACCAGTAGGTGCCTGTGGCACTCAGCGCCACGCTCTGGCCTGCCGCCACCTGCAGGGAGGACACAGGGGCGCCGCTGCCCGCCTGGGTGACGCTCAGCTGGCTGAGGGAACTGACCACGTGGATCTGGGCGGTGCCCGACAGGCCCAGGGATTCGGAGGTGATGGAGATGGTGTCCGTCCCTGGGGTGGAGCCGGCGGTGTACACCCCGCCGTCAAAGCTGCCCAGCCCTCCCGCTGAGGTAAGCACGGCGTCGGATACCCGGCTGTGGACGGGTTCCAGGCCCCCGTCCACGCTGACCACGTTGCCCAGGGTGACGCTGGAGCCGGCCAGCACCACCAGCCCGTCCTCCTGGAGGGCCAGCTGCCGGGCAACCCCGTCGGCGGCAGAGGGATCGGTCACCAGCAAGAGGAACGATGCGCAGGCCCGCAGCCCCCCGTCCGAGGGGGAGTTGGCCACGGTGGGACTGCTCTGGCCGGGCAGCTGGACGGCAAAGGTGGTGGAGCCGCCCCCGTCCAGGTTGACGGCCCACACGCAGCCCTGGCGCTGCATCTCCTGGGCCAGATCCAGCTCGGTCAGCCCGCCGGAGTAGCCGCTTTGCCGCCCGTCCACGGCGTAGAGCACCATGGTACCGTCCGCCTTGACCCCCACGCTGGTGCGGGGAGCCCGGCCGGTGGGATAGACCCAGTTGGAGCTGTCGGTAACCGAGCCGCCGGATACGATGATGTCGCCGCAGCCCATGGCCCATTGGGCCTGGGCCAGGTTGGGGTCGGCGCAGGTGGTGGTCAGGGTGACCTGGTCGCCGGGCTGATAGCCGTCAAAGAACTCCACGCTGGAGGAGTAGTGGTCGGCAGTGAGGATGTACTGGTTGGGGCCGATGGCCACCGATTCGGCCGTGTCCGTGACGGACACCACCTCCAAGGTCAAGGTGGAGTTGACGGTGAGGGCGGCCCCTTGGCTGTCCGGGGTCAGCTCCAGCACGACGATCCAGCCGCCGGAGCCCTCGGTATGGGTGGAGGCGTCGAAGTCGCCGTTGAACAGGTACAGCCCCCCGTCATAGTTGCGCCACTTGTTGAAGTGGTCCGGGGCGTCCACCCGGCCGGTGCGGCTGTTGGTGAGGGTCAGGGCCACCTGGGGGGCCTGGGACAGCTGGAGCTGGCCGTCCACCATTGCCAGTACAGGGTAGCCCCCGGAACTGGAGCGGTAGACGCCATGCTCAATGACCAAGCCGTTGGGGATGCCGGTGCCGGGGGTATAGAAGTCGCCGTTGATCCCCCCCACCACATGGTATCCCATGGCCTCGGCTGCCTGGATGGCCTGGGTGATGGTGCCCGAGCCGTAGATGCTGCCGCTGGCCTGGACCGCGATGGGGTAGACCGAGCCCCCCGGCTCCAGCTCCAGGGAGAAGCTCTCCACCCGGCCGGCAGAGGGGTGTTCGGAGATCGTGTTGCGGTAGGTCAGTTGGTCGGTGAGGGCCTGGGTGGTGGAGAGCTGGGGGTCGCCGGCGGTGGCAAAGGCGGTGGGGATCAGCAGCGCCGCGGCCAGGACCAGAGCGGTCAGGCGCCGGGCCAGGCGGGGGAAGGTGTTGCGGTTCATGGCACGCTCCTTTTCATCATCCGTGGAATCGCCCCATCCGGGGCGTTGGGGCTCTGGAAGAGCCAAAATTCGGGCAGATAGGATAATGATAGCATAAAATCGACCGCAGTTCAATGCGTCCCTGCCCGCCGGGGCCGGCTGGGCAGGACAGCCAAGGGCCGGCAAAAGTGTGAACAAGCCATGAATCTCCCGGAGGATGGTTGAAAAAGGGCAGGGGTTGGTGTACAATACTGTCCATTGAACTGATGTGGCCGGGCTGCGAAAGCCCGGAAGGGCCCCGTTTCGGGGGTGGGAGAGGAGGGAACGGCTTGGCCAGGAAAAGCGATCACGCCACCGGCACCATCAGCGCCGTGATGCTCATCACCTTGCTGGGCAAGGCGTTGGGGCTGTTCCGGGACCGGCTGATGGCCGTCCACTACGGCACCACCGGCATGGAGGCCATGGCCTTCTATACCGCCAGCCGGATCCCCCGGGTCTTTTTCGACGTGGTGTTCTCCTCGGCCATCGCGGCCTGCTTCATCCCGGTCTTCAGCCAGACCATGACGCAAAAGGGGCGGCAGGCGGCCTTCCGCTTCGGGGGCAACTTCCTGTCGGTGATGGGGTTGCTCACCGCCGTCCTCACCCTGCTGGGCATTCTGCTGGCCGAGCCGCTGGTGGCCCTGTTTGCCGACGGGTACGACGATCAGACCGCCGCCCTGGCCGCCTCTCTCACCCGGGTGATGTTCCCCACCGTGCTGCTCACCGGGGTGGCCTTCTCCTTTGTGGGCATCCTCCAGGCCATGGACCGTTTCCACGTCCCGGCGCTGATCAGCGCGGTGTCCAACCTGGTCATCATCGGCTACTTCTATCTGCTGGACGAGGACTACGGGGTGTATGGTCTGGCGGTGGCCTACCTGGTGGGCTGGCTGCTCCAGGCGCTGGTACAGGTGCCCTCCCTGCGCCGGACCGGCTTTCGCTACCACCCCGATTTCTCCTTGCGCTCAGAGGGGATCCGCCAGGCCTTCGCCCTGATGGGGCCGGTGATGGTGTCTACCTGGGTGCAGCCCATCAACCTGACCATCAACAGCCGCTTCGGCTCCCACCTGTACGGGGGGGCGGGGGTGTCGGCCATGGAGTACGCCACCAATCTGTATCTGGTCATCGCCGGGGTGTTCATCCTGTCCATCACCAACGTGATCTTCCCAAAACTTTCCCGGCTGACCGCCCAGCGCCGGCAGCAGGACTTTCAGGACACCCTGCGCCAGACGGTGCGCAGCAGCCTGTTCTTCGTGCTGCCCATGGCGGCGGGGCTGATGCTGCTGGCCCGGCCCCTGGTGTCCTTCCTGTACGGCGGAGGGGCCTTTGACGCCTTCTCGGTGGACATCACCTCCCAGGCTCTGGTGTGGGTGTCCCTGGGAATGGTGGGGTACGCGCTGCAAAACATCCTCAGCCGGGCCTACTTCGCCCGGCAGGAGGGACGGGCCCCGCTGGTGGCGGGAGGGGTGTCCATCCTGGCCAACCTGGTACTGTGCGTGTTCCTCACCCAGCCTTTGGGGGTGGCGGGGCTGGCCATCTCCTCCACCGTGTCCTCCACCCTCTACGCTCTGCTGCTGCTCATCCCCTTGCAAATCCGCGGGGATGGGGTAGTCAACCGGGCCCTGGCCCTGGACTTTGGCAAGATGCTATTATGTGCGGCAGGGATGGCTGGGGTGGTCTGGATGGCCCGGCAGGGACTGGCCGGGCTGCTGCCGGCGGACAAGCTGGGGGAGGTACTGCTGCTGGCTGCCTGCGCCGGAGTGGGGGCGGTGGTCTACTTTCTGCTGGCCGGGCTGCTCCGGCTGGATGAAATGAAGCTGGTCTGGCGCAAGCTGGCCCGGCGCACGGGGAAGGAGGATTGAGCGATGCAGCGCATCCAGCGGATTTTACAGGCCAGCGTCCTGTATCGGATTCTGGCGGCCCTGGCCCTATGGTGCGGGGAGCAATGGCGCGGCAGCGGGCTGGCCCAGTGGTTCCTCCACCCGCCCGCCCAACGGGAGCGGGCGGAGTCGGAGCACAGCGTGTTCACCTGGCTGTGGCGGGCCCTGCGACGGCTGCTGTGCCGGATCTATGAGGTCCTTCACCTGAACCGGCTGCTGGAGGGCAGCATCTTCCAGCAAACCTGGCTGTGGGCGCTGGCCGCGGCGGCCCTGGCCCCCATCCTGCCCACCATGGCGGTGCTGGCCCTGGTACTGGTCAGCGCCCTGTCCCTGCTGCTGCGGCTGGTGCAGCGGCGGGATCTGGAGCTGCGCCATGCCTCGTTCAACCGGTATATCTGGCTGTACGCCGCCGTCTACCTGGTTGCCACCCTGTTTTCTGTCAACCCGTCGGGCAGCCTGCCGGTGGGGCTGCTGACGGTGGCCTTCCTCCTGTTTGCCATCGTGCTGGAAAACGCCGTGAACAGCCGCAGGCAGCTGGACGGCCTGGTGCTGGTGCTGGTGGCGGCGGGGACGGTGGTGGCGCTGTATGGAGTGTGCCAGTACCTGTTTGGCTGGGGCTACCAGTCCCAGGCCTGGGTGGACACCGAGATGTTCCAAGACATCAGCTTCCGGGTGCCCTCCACCCTGGGCAACCCCAATATGCTGGGCCAATACCTGATCCTGATCATCCCCCTGGGGGGGGCGGGGCTGCTGTCGGCAAAGGGGTGGGGCCCACGGGCGGCCTACCTGTTCGCCTGCGGGGTGATGTGCCTCTGCATGCTGCTCACCCTGTCCCGGGGGGCCTGGCTGGGGCTACTGTGCGCGGGGCTGGTGTTCGTGCTGTTGCTGCAGCCCCGGCTGCTGTTGTTGGTACCGGTGATGCTGGTGGCCCTGTACTTCCTGATGCCCGACACGGTGATCGCCCGCTTTGCCAGCATCGGCAACCTGGAGGACACCTCCACCTCCTACCGGCTGTCCATCTGGCTGGGGACGCTGGACATGCTCCGGGACTACTGGCTGTGCGGCGTGGGGCCGGGGGAGGCGGCCTTCAACCTGGTCTATCCCCGGTACAGCTACAATGAGATCGTGGCCCCCCACTCCCACAACCTGTTCCTACAGATCGTATGCGACGCGGGCATGGCCGCCCTGGCGGTCTTCCTGCTGCTGCTGTTCCACTTCTTCCGGGACCTGTGCGCCGCCTTCAGCCGCACGCGGGACGCCTTCAGCCGGCTGCACCAGGCGGCGGTGCTGGCCGGCATGTCAGGCTTCCTGGTCCAGGCCATGACCGACTACTCCTTTTATAACTACCGGGTCATGCTGCTGTTCTGGGTCTTTGTGGCCCTGGGGGCGCTGCTGGCCCGGCGGGACCAGCTGCCCGAGCGGGAGGTGAGGCTGTGATCCGGGTGCTCAACATCATCAGCGACAGCAACATCGGCGGGGCGGGCCGGGTGATCCTCAACTACCTGCGCTATGCCGACCGGGACGGCTTTGAGACCTGGGTGGCCGTGCCGGTGGGCAGCGCCCTGACCACTCCGCTGGAGCAGGCGGGGGCCCGGGTGCTGCCGGTGGTGGGGATGGCTGAGCGGTCCTACCACCGGCAGGACGTGCAGACATTGGTGGATCTGATCCGTCGGGAGGGGCCCGACCTGGTGCACACCCACGGCGCACTGTCCGGGCGCATCGCCGCCCGGCGGTGTGGGAAGAAGGTGGTGTACACCCGCCACTCGGTCTTTCCCGTGAGCGCCAAGCTGCGCTATCCCCCGGGGCGGTGGCTCAACCGGTGGGTGAACCTGCGCTATGCCGACCAGATCATCGCGGTCAGCCCCGCCGCGGCGGAGAACCTCGTGGACGCGGGGGTGCCGGCAGGGCGCATCCGGGTCATCCTCAACGGGGTGGCCCCGGTGGCGCGCAGCGGCCCGGAAGCGTGCCGGGCGCTGCGGGAGCAGTACGGGCTGTCAGAAGGGGTGTTCACCGCCGGCATCCTGGCCCGCCTGGAGCCCTATAAGGGTCACCAGCACATCCTGGAGGCGGCCCGGCAGCTGAAGGAGGAAGGCCGGCGCCTTCAGATCCTGGTGGCCGGCACGGGCGGCGAGGAGGGACGGCTGCGGGCCCAGGCGGCTCAGATGGGGCTGGAGGACACCGTGTTCTTCCTGGGCTTTCAGTCCGATGTGGCCCCGGTGTTGTCCCTGCTGGACGTACAGCTCAACGCCTCCTATGGCACCGAGGCCACCAGCTTGGCCCTGCTGGAGGGGATGAGCCTGGGGCTGCCTACGATTGCCAGCAGCTACGGGGGCAACCCGTGGATTGTAGAGGACGGGGTGTCGGGGCTGATTTTCCCCAGCCGGGACAGTGGGGCGCTGGCCGGCGCCATCGCCCGGCTGATGGACCAGCCGGACACCCGGGCGCAGCTGGGCCGGCAGGCCCGGGAGCAATTTTTGGCCCGCTTCACCGGTCAGGGCTTTGCCCGGAACGTGGAGCAGGTATACCTGGACGTGCTGAAAGGAGACAACCATGGAACAGAGTAATCCAAAATTCCGCCTGCGGCTGAACCTGTTTGACGGGCTCATCCTGGTGCTGGTGCTCGTGGTGGGGGGAGCCTTGGTGTGGTTTGGGCTGCGATCCGACGGTGGGAGCGGGCAGGAGAGCGCCGCCGGCACAGTGCGCTACACCATCCTGATCCAGCGCATGGCCCAGGGGGACAGCGAACTGATCCAGCCGGGAGATCAGCTGGAGGAGACGGTGGAGAACCATCGGCTGGGCACCGTGGTGTCCGTCCGGGCTGAGCCGGCCCTGGCCCAGGTGCTGGATCAGGAGAACCGGTGCTATGTGCAGACCCAGCTGGAGGGGTATGAGGATGTATACATCACGGTGGAGAGCGCCTGCACCCAGCAGGAGGACGCGCTGCTGCTGGATGGTGGCTATGACTTCCGGGTGGGCCAGGCCATCACCGCCCGGGGCCCAGGGTACATGGGCAGCGGCCGGGTGACGCAGATCGAAAGGGAGGGGCAGGCATGAAGCTGATAGATCGGGACGGCCGTTTGTTTGGCAAGATCAGCATCCTGGACGTGATCGTGCTGGTGGTGGCCGGGGTGCTGGTGGCCGCCGTCTACCTGAAAAACCAGATGCCCCAGACGGGGAGCACGGTGGCCACCGTGCCGGTGGTCTACCAGATGCGGCTGCAAAACCAGCCCCAGGAGATGCTGGAGGCCATCCAGGAGGGGGATCAGCTGTTTGACCCGGCCCGGAGCACCGGGGGCTCCCTGGGGGAGATCATCGAGATCCAGGTCAGCGACGGCACCAACCAGGCCTCCTTGGACGACGGCACGGTGGCCATGGTGCCCGCCCAGGGCTACTACGACCTGCTGCTGACCATTGAGGGCCAGGCCCTGGTGGAGGCGGATGGGACGGTGCTGCTCAATCGGGTGTATGCCCTGGGGGTGAACAGCAACCGTACCTTCACCACCAAGTATGCCAGCTTTGTGGGCCGGGTGATGAACATCCAGATCCCCCAAGGGGATCAGGGGCAGTGAGCGGGGTGGGGCCATGCGCATCCTGATGGCGACCATGGGGCTGGACATCGGCGGAGCGGAGACCCACATTGTGGAGCTGTCCAAGCAGCTCCGGGCCCAGGGGCACGACGTGGCCATCGCCTCCAACGGGGGGATCTACGTGCCCGAGATCGAGGCCGCGGGCATCCGCCACTACTGCGTGCCCATGCACCGCCGGGACCTGCGGTGTATGCTCCGGGCCAGGTCGCTGCTCCGAAAGGTGCTGCGCCAGGAGCGGCCCGACGTGGTTCACGCCCATGCCCGCATCCCCGCCTTCCTGTGCGCCACCCTGTGGCAGAAGCTGCGCTTCCCCTTTGTCACCACGGCCCATTGGGTCTTTGAGAACCGGGGCCTGGTGCGCTACCTCACCAATTGGGGCCAGCGCACCATCGCCGTGTCCCAGGACATCAAGGAATATCTGATCCAGGAGTACAACTTGCCTGAGGGACACATCAGCGTCACCGTCAACGGCATCGACACCCAGAAGTTCTCCCCCGACCTGCCCCGGAACGAGGTGCTGACCGAGCTGGGGCTGGATCCGGCCCGGCCGGTGCTCTGCCATGTCAGCCGGATGGATCGGGACCGGGCCCTGGTGGCCGGCCAGCTGGTGGAGCTGGCTCCGGAGCTGGACCGGGCCGTCCCCGGCGTCCAGCTGGTGCTGGTGGGGGGCGGCGAGCTGCTGGAGGAGCTCCAGTCCAAGGCCGACCAGGTGAACCGGACGCTGGGGCGGCCCTGCGTGGTGCTGACCGGGCCCCGTGCGGACATCAACCGGATCGTGGCCGCGGGGGACCTGTTCGTGGGGGTGTCCCGGGCCGCGCTGGAGGCCATGGCGGCGGCCAAGCCGGTGATCCTGGCGGGCAACGAGGGCTGCCAGGGCCTGTTCACCCCGGAGCAGCTTGCCCCCGCCCAGGCGGGCAACTTCTGCTGCCGGGGCTTTCCCCTGCCCACCCCCCAGCGCCTGCTTGACGAGGTGCGCGCGGCTCTGGCGTTAGAGCCGGAGCGGCGCGGGCAGTTGGGTTCATACGGCCGCCAGGTGGTTTTGGAGCAGTACTCGGTGCATCGGATGGCCCAGGACTGCCTGGAGGTGTACGAGCAGGTGCGCCAACGCCGTTACCGGGTGGTGATGAGCGGCTACTACGGCTTCTCCAACGCCGGGGACGACGCCATCCTGCAATCCATCTGCCAGGGCATCGCCGCGGCCAGCGACCAGGTGGACATCACAGTGCTGTCCAACGCCCCTGGTCTCACCCAGCGGATGTGCCAGGTGCAGGCGGAGCCCCGGTTCCGAGCCTGGCGGGTGTTCCAGGCCCTGCGCCGCTGCGATGTGCTGTTGTCCGGGGGGGGCAGCCTGCTTCAGGACAGGACCTCCACCCGTTCCCTGATGTACTACCTGACTGTCATGGGCGCAGCCCGACTGCTGGGCCGGCCGGTGGTGCTCTACGCCAACGGCATCGGCCCGCTGCGCAGGCCGGGCAACCGCCGCCGGGTCAAGCGGGCGGTGGAGCGGGCGGCCCTGGTCACCCTGCGGGATCGCAGCTCCCAGCAGGAGTTGCGGGCCATGGGGGTGAAGCGGGAGGACTTGTACGTCACCGCCGACCCGGTGTTCAACCTGGTCCCTGCTCCGCCCCAGCGGGGCCGGGAGCTGGTGGCCCAGGCCGGGCTGCCCGCGGACCGGGCTTTCGCGGTGGTATCGGTGCGGGCCTGGCCGGGGGTGGAGGGGTTTTCCCAGGCCCTGGCCGGGGTGTGCGACCACCTGCGCCGGGCCCATGGGCTGGAGGTGCTCTTCCTGCTGATGCAGCCTGACCGGGACCGGCCCGCTGCCCAGGCGGTGCGCCAGGCTATGCAGGAGCCCTCCTGGCTGCTGGACACCCCCTGCGTCCCCCAGGAGCTCATGGCGGTGCTGGGGCAGTCCAAGCTGTGTCTGGCCATGCGCCTGCACACGCTGATCTTCGCCGCGCGCATGGCGGTGCCCTGCGTCGGCCTGGTGTACGATCCCAAGGTGGACAGCTACCTGCGGGAGCTTGGGATGCCTGCGGCGGGGCATGTGGAACACTTTGACGGCCCGGCCGCGGCGGACTGTGTGGACCGGCTCATGGCTGACTATGACGGCACCCTGGCCCGGCTGCGGGATCGGTCCGAGCAGCTGGCCCAGGCCGCCCGGGAAAACGAGCGGCTGCTGCTGGAGCTGCTGGAGCGCCGGGACCGGGTGTGAGATCTTTCCTTCAATCGCAAAGGCTGTGCCCCGGGGGTCCTTCCCGGGGCACAGCCTTTTGGTCGGCTTAGAGGTTGAAATTAGGACAGGGCGGCCTTTATCTGGGCCACATAGTCCCGCAGGGGCGGAACCACGTCCCGGCCGTGCCGGGCGAAGTGCTCCACGATGGCCGAGCCCACAATGACTCCGTCGGCCACGGCGGCCATGGCTGCGGCCTGCTCCGGGGTGGAGATGCCAAAGCCCACGGCGCAGGGCAGGGTGGGATTGGCCGCCTTGGCCAGGGCCACCATCCCCGCCACGTCGCTGCCAAGCTCCCCCCGCACGCCGGTTACTCCCAGGGAGGACACGCAGTAGAGAAAGCCCTCGGCCTGCCCGGCGATGCGGGTGATGCGATCCTGGGAGGTGGGGGCGATCATGGACACCAGGGCCAATCCATGCTGGCGGCACAGGGGGGAGAACTCCTCCCGCTCCTTAAAGGGCACGTCGGGCAGGATCAGCCCGTCCACCCCCGCCTGGGCGGCCTTGGCCAGGAAACGCTGGGCGCCATAGGAAAAGACCACGTTGGCGTAGGTCATGAACACCAAGGGGACGGTCAGATCCTGGCGCAGGCGGGCGGCCATCTCAAAGATCCGGTCCGTGGTGACCCCCCCGGCCAGGGCCCGCTGGTTGGCGGCCTGGATCACCGGCCCCTCGGCGGTGGGATCGGAGAAGGGGATGCCCAGCTCGATGAGGTCGGCCCCCACCTGGGCCATGGCCCGGACGGCGGCCTCGGTAGTCTCCAGGTCCGGGTCCCCGCAGGTGAGGAAGGGGATGAAGGCCTTCCCCCGGGCAAAGGCGTCTGCAATCCGGTTCATTCTACAATCTCCTCCCCTCGATAGCGGGCAATGGCCGCGCAGTCCTTGTCCCCTCGGCCTGAGAGGTTGACCACCAGGATCTGATCCCGATCCATGGAGGGGGCAAGGTGCATGGCGTGGGCCACGGCGTGGGCCGATTCGATGGCGGGGATGATCCCCTCGGTGCGGCTGAGGAACTCAAAGGCGTCCACCGCCTGCTGGTCGGTGACGGCTACGTACTGTGCCCGGCCTGTGTCATGCAGCCAGGCGTGCTCGGGGCCGATGCCCGGGTAGTCCAGCCCCGCGGAGATGGAGTACACCGGGGCGATCTGCCCGTACTGATCCTGGCAGAAGTAGGACTTCATACCGTGGAAGATGCCCAGCCGCCCGGTGGCGATGGTGGCCGCCGTGTCCGGGGTGTCCACCCCTCTGCCCGCCGCCTCGCAGCCGATCAGGCGCACGGACGGGTCGTCCAGGAAGTGGTAGAAGGCCCCCATGGCGTTGGAGCCGCCCCCTACGCAGGCCAGCACCGCGTCAGGCAGCCGGCCCTCCCGCTCCAGCAGCTGCTGTTTGATCTCCCGGGAGATCACCGCCTGAAAGTCCCGTACCAGGGTGGGGAAGGGGTGGGGGCCCATGACCGAGCCCAGGCAATAGTGGGTGTCGGCAATGCGGGAGGTCCACTCCCGGAAGGCGGCCGAGCAGGCGTCCTTCAACGTGGCGGTGCCGGAGGTGACGGGCACTACCCGGGCTCCCAGCAGGCGCATCTTGTACACGTTCAGGGCCTGGCGGCGGGTATCCTCCTCCCCCATGAACACCACGCACTCCATGCCGAACAGGGCGGCGGCCGTGGCGGTGGCCACCCCGTGCTGGCCCGCCCCCGTCTCGGCGATCAGCCGGGTCTTGCCCATTTTCTTGGCCAGCAGGGCCTGGCCCAGCACGTTGTTGATCTTGTGGGCGCCGGTGTGGTTTCGCGGACGTCATCGACCGGACGGTCACGCCTATGGGCGGCCGGTTG
>DSLFC04102__coassemble_524_pt1 | contig 65316 bp, 59 predicted proteins | sample DSLFC04102__metabat2_low_PE_028 | metagenome-assembled genome bin DSLFC04102
TCATGATCCACAACCCCATGACCGTGGCTATGGGCGACACCGGCGAGATGCAGAAAGGAGTATTATACATGGCAAAAAGAGAAGTAACGATTATTCCGGCGATTAAACCCAAATATGCGTCTAAAGCAACGGAAGTGGGCAGAAAACGCCGGGTGGCGGCATATGCCCGCGTATCTACGGACAGCGATGAGCAGTTTACGAGCTTCGAAGCGCAGGTTGATTACTACACCAAGCTGATCAACGCCAGAGAGGACTGGGAATTTGTCGAGGTGTACACGGACGAAGGCATATCAGGCACAAGCACCAAGCATCGTGCAGGATTCAATCGAATGGTAAGCGACGCTCTGGAGGGCAAAATCGACCTCATTGTCACCAAATCCATCAGCCGGTTCGCCCGCAACACCATCGACACCTTGACCACCGTGAGACAGCTAAAGGAAAAAGGCGTAGAGGTCTACTTTGAAAAGGAAAACATCTACACCCTGGACAGCAAGGGTGAGCTGCTGATTACCATCATGTCCTCCATCGCCCAGGAAGAAAGCCGTTCTATTTCGGAGAATGTGACCTGGGGTCAGAGAAAACGGTTTTCAGATGGGAAAGTCAGTCTCCCTTATAAAAAATTCCTCGGCTATGAAAAAGGTGAGGACGGGTATCCCAAAGTCGTGGAAGAAGAAGCAAAGGTTGTCCGCATGATTTACCGGCTTTTTCTGGAGGGGGAAACGCCCTCCGGAATTTGCCACATTTTGATGGCGCAAGGCATCCCGTCGCCTGGCGGTGGAGACAAGTGGCATAAATCCACCATTGACAGCATCCTCACCAACGAAAAGTATAAGGGCGATGCGCTTCTACAGAAAAAGTTCACGATTGATTTTCTTTCTAAAAAGCAGAAAATCAATGAGGGCGAAGTGCCGCAGTATTATGTGGAGGGAAGCCACGAAGCAATTGTGTCTCCGCAGGTCTTTGACCTGGTGCAGTTTGAAATCCAGAGACGGAAGGAACTGCCCACAAAATACAGCGCCGTAAATCCCTTTTCCAGTAGAATCATATGCGGTGAATGTGGTGGGCTGTATGGCAGCAAAGTCTGGCACGCCACGGACAAATACAAGCGCACCGTCTGGATCTGCAACCGCCGGTACAGAAAGGGAACCATCGCAGGAACCGGATGCCATACGCCGCATCTCACGGAAGCGGAAATCAAAGCGGCTTTTCTGGGGGCCTTTAATAAGTGTATCCGCAATAAAACCGAGATCATTGAAAATTGCCGGATTGCCCTGGCTGAAATTACCGATACTGTGGAGCTGGAACGAAAGGCAGCGGAATTGTCCGAAGAATGTGAAGCCGCAGCGGAACTGATTCGCAAGTGTGTGGAGGAGAACGCGCATATCTCGGTCGATCAAAACGCATACGCCGAAAAATATGGGGCATTGGCGGAAAGATACGCAAAATATAAAGAGCAACTTGACGCCACCAACATGGAAATCAGCAGGCGGAATATTCGCAAAAGCCAGATCGCGTTTTTCCTGGACGAACTTGCCAAGAGCAAGGAACTGGTCACGGAATTTAGCACCGGGCTGTGGAACACGGTCGTTGACTCCGTGACGGTCTATTCCAGGAGCAAGGTGGTATTCCGCTTCAAGGGCGGCACGGAAGTCACATGGAAAATCGTATAATTATAAGAATCCGCAACGAGCGGGGCAGAAAGATTCCGGCGCTCATTGCGGATTTTTCACGATAATACGAAAGATGACCATTCCTACACGAAAGGCAGACAGCCGCCGCAGCGGTTACAGCCCCGGTTTAGACAGCTTCCAGGCGATATTCCCAGGCACCGTTTTCCGCTTTGCGCGGCGGTGCCAAAAAAGCATGATTACACGATATGACACAGCAATACCGTTGTATCAAGGGCTTGCACGGAGCTTCGGTTACAAAGCAAAAACGCTGATAAAGATACAGATTGTATCCTTATCAGCGTTCTTATTTGGTGGAGGCGAGGGGAGTCGAACCCCTGTCCGAAAGCAGATCCACGGGAACTTCTCCGAGCGCAGGCGGTCCATTACATTCCCGCACCCAAGCGTGGGCCGCCACACTCAGGGGATTGGTAGAGTCATCATGCGTGGTACGGTCAACTCTTTCCATACGCACGTTCACCACTCATTTCACGCCCAGACCCGGCTCGTGGTCCTTCCGGGCAGGACGGCCGCGTTAAGCCGCGGCGAGAACTACGTTATCGTCGTTCTTTAATTTATAGTTGCCCATTTTTAGGATGCTGGGCGCATCCGCTCGCTATTCCCGTTTCCCTACCCCCGTCGAAACCAGTACGCCCCCTCGTGGGAGCAACGTCTACCGTGCTCCGCGTTCCGCTTGCGCGGGAAGCTGCGCCAGGGCGTTTTGCCGCTGGTGCGGAAGGGTTAAACTGTCTCCGGCTCTGGGTAGTCTACCCCAAAAGTGTCCACAGTAACAGACTTCATGCACTGGGGGACCAAGGGCTTGTCACTGGGATCCCGTTGGCTGTTGACGATGGCGTCGGCCACTTCCATGCCCTCCAACACCTTGCCAAAGGCAGCGTAGGCCCCGTCCAGGTGGGGCGCTTTGTCCACCATGATGAAGAATTGGCTGCCGGCCGAGTTGGGCTGCATAGTACGGGCCATGGAGAGTACCCCCCGGTCATGGGCCAGGTCGTTGGGGAAGCGGTTCTGGGTAAACTCGCCCCGGATGGCATAGCCTGGGCCGCCCATGCCGGTGCCGTCTGGGCAGCCGCCCTGGATCATGAAGCCGGGGATGACCCGGTGAAAGCCCAGGCCATCGTAGAAACCCTTCCGGGCCAGGGAGATGAAGTTGCGTACCGTATTGGGGGCCACATCGGGATACAGCTCGGCGCGCATCACGCCGCCATGCTCCATCTCGATGGTGACCATGGGGTTTTGAGCCATGGAAAGCACACTCCTTTTCATCATATGGTATATCTTTTGAGAGAATCAATGCGCTCAATAGCGGCCCCGAGAGGACCGGTCCATCTCCCGCTTGGCATCCCGCTTGGCCGCTGCCTCCCGTTTGTCATAGAGCTTCTTGCCCTTAGCCAGGGCGATCTCCACTTTGACCCTTGGGCCGGAAAAATAGAGGGAGAGGGGGACGATGGCATAGCCGTCCTGCTGGGCCTTGGCCTGGAGCTTTCGGATTTCCCGACGGTGGGCCAACAGCTTCCGGGTGCGTCGGGGGTCCTTGTTGAAGATGTTCCCCTTCTCATAGGGAGAGATGTGCATCCCGTGGAGAAAGAGCTCGCCCTCCTTTACCACGCAAAAGGAGTCCTTGAGATTGGCCCCGCCCTGGCGGATAGACTTGACCTCGGTGCCCGCCAGCGCGATGCCGGTCTCCAGCCTGTCCTCAATGAAGTAGTCGTGAAACGCCTTGCGGTTGGCCGCCACCTGCTTGGTGCCGCCCCTGGCCATGGAGCCATCCCTCCCTTCCGACACGAGACACAGTATACCATGAAAGTACCGGGGCCGCAAGGGGAGAAAAAGGGGGATCCTGTCCAATCCTGGGCGGACAGGGCGGGGGAAGGGAGGCGTGGGTCAGGCGGACGGGGGTTTCCACAAAAACGCACGGATTTGCTTGACGGCTGGAAACTCTTGTGTTATAATCCCAAATTGCGCTGATATGCCAAAAAGGAGGGCTGCCCGATGCTGACCCGGCTGGAGCACGGGGAGAGAGTGGCGGGCATTAAGCAGACCCGCCGAGCGCTCCGGGACGGAAGGGCCAAGGTGGTGTTCCTGGCCCGGGACGCGGATCCGGCGCTGACGCAGCCCCTGGCCCTGCTGGCGCAGGAGGCAGGCGTCCCGGTCCAATGGGCCGACGCCATGGGCGAGCTGGGCCGGGCCTGCGGGCTGGCCGTGGGGGCCGCCGTGGCAGCCCTAATTTAAAGGTTGTACTGGTTTTAACGAATAATCTTCGGAGGTTTCGTTAAAATATAAGTTTATGGAAAGGAGGAACAGTATGCCTACTTTTAACCAACTGGTCCGCAAGGGACGGGAGAAGAGCGTGTACAAGTCCAACTCCCCGGCCATGCAGCATGGGCTGAACACCCTGAAGGGGAAGCAGACCAACCTGCCCTCTCCCCAGAAGCGGGGGGTGTGCACGGTGGTGCGTACCTTCACCCCCAAAAAGCCCAACTCCGCGCTGCGCAAGATCGCCCGTGTGCGCCTGACCAACGGCTATGAGGTCACCGCCTACATTCCCGGCGAGGGCCACAACCTGCAGGAGCACTCCGTGGTCATGATCCGCGGCGGCCGTGTGAAGGACCTGCCCGGCGTGCGCTACCACATCATCCGCGGCACGCTGGACACCCAGGGTGTCAACGGCCGGATGCAGGGGCGCTCCAAGTACGGCGCCAAGCGGCCCAAGGCCGGCAAGAAGTAAGCCCTTCCCGGCAGCGCCCCGGACAAGGGGCAAACCTATATTGCATTGTGCGCATTCGCGCAGGGCAATCCCGCCTTGCCGAGCGTTTACCGAATATCACGATGGACGGGAAAACCTCGGACAGGCATTGTACGGAGCCATGCGGACCGGCGCCCCGGCGCAGGTCAGGCTTTGAGTACCTATGATTTCTATGGAATAAGAAGGAGGGAAGCAAAGTGCCCAGAAGAGGAAACGTGCCCAAGCGGGAGATTCTTCCAGACCCGCTGTACCATTCCGTCTTAGTTACCAAACTCGTCAACAGCATCATGCTGGACGGCAAGAAGGGCGTGGCCCAGAAGGTCGTCTACGGGGCGTTTGACATCATCAAGGATAAGACCGGCCAGGAGCCTCTGGAGGTCTTTACCGCTGCCATTGAGAACATCATGCCTTCCCTGGAGGTCAAGGCCCGCCGGGTGGGCGGCGCCACCTACCAGGTGCCCATCGAGGTGCGCCCTGAGCGCCGTCAGACCCTGGGCCTGCGCTGGCTGACCGCTTACTCCCGCAACCGCGGGGAGAAGACCATGCGGGAGCGGCTGGCGGGCGAGATTATGGACGCGGCCAACAACACCGGTTCCGCCGTAAAGAAGCGTGAGGACACGCACAAGATGGCGGAATCCAACAAGGCCTTCGCCCATTACCGCTGGTAATCGGGGAGGAAAGCAGAAATGGCAAACAGAAAAACCTCGCTGGAAAACACCAGAAACATCGGCATCATGGCCCACATCGATGCCGGCAAGACCACGACGACCGAGCGGATCCTCTACTACACCGGCGTCAATTACAAGATTGGCGAGACCCACGACGGCACGGCCACCATGGACTGGATGGCCCAGGAGCAGGAGCGGGGCATCACCATCACCTCAGCGGCCACCACCTGCTTCTGGCAGGGCAGCTCCAACCAGTTCCCCCAGACTCGCATCAACATCATCGACACCCCAGGCCATGTGGACTTCACCGTGGAGGTGGAGCGCTCCCTGCGGGTGCTGGACGGGTCGGTGACGGTTCTGTGCGCCAAGGGCGGGGTGGAGCCCCAGTCCGAGACGGTGTGGCGCCAGGCCGATCACTACCGGGTGCCCCGGATGATCTATGTCAACAAGATGGACATCATGGGCGCGGACTTCTACAACGTGCTGAACATGATCCAGGACCGGCTGAAGGCTAACGCCGTGCCCATCCAGCTGCCCATCGGCTCGGAGGACAGCTTTAAGGGCATCATCGACCTGGTGGAGATGAAGGCCGACGTTTACTATGACGACCTGGGCAAGGACATGCGGGTGGAGGACATTCCCGCCGATATGCTGGAGCGGGCCCAGGAGTATCGCTCCAAGCTGCTGGACGCCTGCGCCGACATTGACGAGGAGATCATGATGCTGGTGCTGGAGGAGCAGGAGGTGCCCGCTGAGATGATCCGGGCCGCCCTGCGCAAGGGGACTATTGAGAACCTGCTGGTCCCGGTGACCTGTGGCACCTCCTACCGCAACAAGGGCGTGCAGAAGCTGCTGGACGCCATCGTGGACTTCATGCCCTCCCCGGTGGATATCCCCGCCATCAAGGGGGTGCTGCCCGACAGCGAGGAGGAGGACGAGCGTCCCGCTGACGACAATGCCCCCTTCTCCGCCCTGGCCTTTAAGATCATGACCGACCCCTTTGTAGGCCGGCTGTCCTTCATCCGAGTCTACTCCGGCAAGCTGACCACCGGTTCCACCGTGCTCAACGCCACCAAGGGGCAGAAGGAGCGCATCGGGCGCATCCTGCAGATGCACGCCAACCATCGGGAGGACATCGAGGAGGTGTACTCCGGCGACATTGCCGCCGTGGTGGGCCTGAAGAACTCCACCACCGGCGACACCCTGTGTGATGACAAGCACCCCATCATCCTGGAGTCCATGGAGTTCCCCGATCCCGTGATCCGGGTGGCCATCGAGCCCAAGACCAAGGCAGGCCAGGAGAAGATGGGCGTGGCCCTGATGAAGCTGGCTGAGGAGGACCCCACCTTCAAGACCTACACCGACGAGGAGACTGGCCAGACCATCATCGCCGGCATGGGCGAGCTCCATCTGGAGATCATCGTGGACCGGCTGCTGCGGGAGTACAAGGTGGAGGCCAACGTGGGCGCGCCCCAGGTGGCCTACAAGGAGACCATCAAGAAGAGCACCGAGCAGGACACCAAGTATGCCCGCCAGTCCGGTGGTAAGGGCCAGTACGGCCATGTGCGCATCACCGTGGAACCCAACGAGCCCGGTAAGGGCTACGAGTTCCTCAACGAGATCACCGGCGGCGTCATCCCCAAGGAGTATATCCCCGCGGTGGACGCGGGCATCCAGGGGGCGATGCAGGCCGGCGTGCTGGCCGGCTATCCCGTGGTGGATGTAAAGGTGCACCTCACCTTTGGCTCCTACCACGAGGTAGACTCCTCGGAGATGGCCTTTAAGATTGCCGGCTCCATGGCCTTTAAGGAGGCCTGCCGCAAGGCTGACCCCTGCCTGCTGGAGCCCATCATGAAGGTGTCCGTCATCGTCCCCGAGGACTATATGGGCGACGTTATCGGCGACCTGAACGCCCGCCGGGGCCAGATCCTGGGCATGGAGGCCCGGCCCGGCGCCCAGCAGATCGACGCGCTGGTCCCCCTGAGCGAGATGTTCGGCTATGCCACCGATCTGCGCTCCCGCACCCAGGGGCGGGGCCAGTACTCCATGGAGCCCCACAGCTATGTGGAGATCCCCCGGAACATCGCCGAGAAGATCATTGCCCAGCGCAGCCGCAAGGACGAGGGATGAGCTGGGGCTAGGGAAAAAATATGGTTGCTTTTTTCCCGCCCATGCGATAAAATATTCCGCAGAATGCGGGGTCCGTGCCAATTCAATCTTTTAGTGGAAGTATAAGGAGGAAACGCAGAAATGGCTAAGCAAAAGTTTGAGCGTACCAAACCCCACGTCAACATCGGCACCATTGGCCACGTTGACCACGGTAAGACCACCCTGACTGCCGCCATCACCAAGTATCTGTCCCTGAAGGGTCAGGCGCAGTACGAGGATTACTCCAGCATCGACAAGGCTCCCGAGGAGCGCGAGCGCGGCATCACCATCAACACCGCCCACGTGGAGTATGAGACGGACGCCCGCCACTACGCTCATGTGGACTGCCCGGGCCATGCCGACTATATCAAGAACATGATCGACGGCCCCATGGCCCAGACCAAGGAGCACATCCTGCTGGCCCGCCAGGTGGGCGTGCCCGCCATTGTGGTCTTCCTGAACAAGTGCGACCAGGTGGACGACGCCGAGCTGCTGGAGCTGGTGGAGATGGAGGTGCGCGAGACCCTGTCCAACTACGAGTTCCCCGGCGACGACATCCCCATCATCAAGGGTTCTGCCCTGAACGCCCTGACCTGCGAGTCCGGCAATCCCGATGACCCCGACTTTGCCTGCATCAAGGAGCTGATGGATGCGGTGGACAGCTACATTCCCACTCCTGACCGCAAGGCGGACTTGCCCTTCCTGATGCCTGTGGAGGACGTGTTCACCATCACTGGCCGCGGCACCGTGGCCACCGGCCGTGTGGAGCGTGGCCAGGTCAAGATGGGTGACAAGGTGGAGATCGTCGGTCTGGCCGAGGAGAAGAAGGACACCACCATCACCGGCATCGAGATGTTCCGCAAGCTGCTGGACTACGCTGAGGCCGGCGACAACATCGGCGCGCTGCTGCGCGGCATTGACAAGAAAGAGGTGGAGCGCGGCCAGGTGCTGTGCGCCCCCGGCTCCATTCACCCCCACACCAAGTTTGTGGGCCAGGTGTACGTGCTGAGCAAGGACGAGGGCGGCCGTCACACCCCCTTCTTCAATAACTATCGTCCTCAGTTCTACTTCCGTACCACCGATGTGACCGGTGTGATCACCCTGCCCGAGGGCACTGAGATGTGCATGCCCGGCGACAACGTGGACATGAGCGTGGAGTTGATCACCCCCATCGCCATCGAGAAGGGCCTGCGCTTCGCCATCCGTGAGGGTGGCCGTACGGTGGGCTCCGGCGTGGTCATCGACATCGTAGGGGACTAATCCATCAAGAGGCAAGAGGGACCGGCAAAGGCCGGTCCCTCTTTTTTCGCAAAGTGCCCCTTCGAATCATTCGCTTTCTGGCAGCAGCCGGCCCACCCAGATACAATTCAAAAATTTCTCCTGGATTGGGATTGACAGGCAAGGACTGGATGTGCTATTGTTAGCATAAGCTAACTGATGGGGAGCAGCCGCCTGCTGGGCCGGAAGGCAGCCCTTGGGAGGGGCAGGGAGGTCCACCATGGGATCAGTCAGGGCCTTGCACCCGAAGTGAGGACGCCTGTGGGCAAGGCAGAGCGCTGCTGCCGGAAGCGCTTTTTCTTTTCCCACATGGTTAGCAATAGCTAACTTCTTGTGGGGGAGATGACCCTGGACGGAGCCAGTCGGGCAGCGCTACGGTCCACCCGGTTCCGGCCAGGCAACATTTCAACGGATAAGGAGGATCCCTATGTCGCGCAGCAGTCGGACGTGCAGCAGCAGATGGAAACGGCTCCTTCTGGGGGCCGCGGCCCTGGCGGCAGTCTGCTTGGGGACGGCGGTACCCACCGCCCACGGGGCCAGTGGCTTGCCTGCGGGCAGCTACTATGTGCAGGCAGAGCTCTCCTGCTATGTAAACGCCATGGGGGGTGTGGAGTTTGGCGCACCCCTTTTGACCATGGCCCAGGTGGAGGTGGACGAGACCGGGGGCCGCTCCCTCACCCTGTACTTCACCAAAAGCCAAGTTACCATTTACGGCATCACCTGCGACACCTTCCTGGATGCGTCCCCCAGCTATGTGACGGACACCGATGGGGTGCGCAGCGGTACCATCGGCTATTACGAGGCTGACGGTACCTTGGTGACCGAGGGGGTGCGCTATACCCTGAGCGACGACACCGCCGAGAACGCGCGCCAGGAGCAGGTCCACTATGTGGACTCCATCACCTTCCCCGTCCAGGAGGAGCGGGATACATATGGCCTGACGCTCTACATCAACAGCAATGTCATGGGCACCCAGTTCACGGCGGATCGGTACCCGGCCAATTTGACGGTGGACTGGGCCTCCCTCTCCGCTACTCCCATCGAGGAGGAGGCCGAGCCGTCGGAAGCGGCCCAAGCAGACGGCGGGGATCTGGAGCGCCTGGACGGCCTGAATATCTACAATGCTGATGCGGGGGAAGGATCGGGCGGCACGGCGGGTCAGGGGACAGGCGATACCTACCACGCGTTTATCAGGGTGCCGGTGCTGTTGGCCGTGGGCGGGGCCGCGGGCGTGCTGGTGATCCTGGGGGTGGTTCTTGTGATGATCGGGAGACGGGGGAGAAGGGTATGAACAGGAGAAGACGAAGCTGGCTGGCGGCGGTGAGCACCTGCTTGCTCCTGCTGGTGAGCTGTGCCTCTGCTCGACAGAATGCGCCGGAGGACGGAGCGGACGTGATGGGGGAGCGGACGGTGGTGTCCACCTCGGTGGCGATCTGTGAGATTCTGGACGAGCTGGGCTATGAACAGGTGATCGGCGTCCCCGAGACGGAAAATGCGCTGCCAGGGCGCTACCAAGGGGTGGAGACGGTGGGCGCGCCCATGAACCCGGACCTGGAGATCATCAAGAGCCTGGACCCGGATCTGGTGCTTTCTCCCCAGACCCTGGAGGCGAGCCTGGCGGAGGGATACCAGGCGGCGGGCATCACCTCTGCGTTCCTGGACCTGAGCAGCGTGGAGGGAATGTATGCGGCCATCACCTCCCTGGGGGAGTATCTGGGCTGCCAGGACGAGGCGGCCCGGCTGAACCGGGACTATGAGAGCAGCCTACAGCGCCATCAGAGTCAGGGATCGGAGGGGGTGGACGTGCTGCTGCTGATGGCCTTCCCGGACGGTTTTTACCTGGTGGCCACGGAGAATTCCTATGTGGGCAACTTGGTCAAACTGGCAGGGGGGAACAATGTTTACGGTGCGCAGTACCGGGGGGATGAGAATGGATTTGCCAACATCAATCCCGAGGATCTGATCCAAAGGGATCCGGACCATATCCTGGTGTTTGCCCACTATGCCCAGGAGGACGCCTTCCAGTACATGCAAAGCGAGTTTGCTCAGAACGAGACCTGGCAGCATTTTGCGGCTGTGCGGGCGGGGAACGTGTCCTACCTGCCCTCTGAGTACTTCAGGATGAGCGCCAGCTTGGACTGGATCCAGGCCCTGGAGTACCTCGCTCCCATCCTTGGGGAGGGGCAGGGATGAGGAGGAATGGGGCCCGGACCGCGCTGGCCTTCACCCTCACGGCGGCGGCGCTGCTGGCGGCCTTCTTTGCCGCGGTCAACACCGGTGGGCTTTCCACGACGGTGCCGCAGCTGCTGCGGGGGCTGTTTGTGGCGTATGACGAGACGGTGGCCATCATCCTCCAGCTGCGCTTTCCCCGGATCCTGGTCGCCATGCTGGGCGGTGGGATCATGGCCCTGTCGGGGGTGTGTATGCAGGCGGTGATGCGAAACCCCCTGGCCGATCCCGGTCTCATCGGCGTCACCTCGGGGGCGGCCTTTGCCGCGGCGATGGTGACCGCCCTGCTCCCCGCCCTGGCGCGGTTCACCCCGCTGTTCTCCTTTGCGGGGGGGATGGTGGGCTTCGCCCTGGTGTATCTGCTGGCCTGGAACAAGCAGCTCAGCCCCGTCCGACTGATCCTGACCGGCATCGCGGTGGACGCCTTCTTCACCGGCCTGTACCAGGCGTTTGACGCCTTCACCGGCTCCACCTACACGGGGGCGGCTAGCGTGATCAACGCCAACATCTCGCTCAAGACGTGGGATGATGTGTCCGTCCTGCTGGTCTATGCCGTGGCCGCCCTGGCCCTGTGCTGGCTCGCGGCGCAGCGGTGCAACCTCCTGGCCTTTTCCGACAAGACCATCCTGAGCCTGGGCGTCAACCTGCACCGGACCAGGCTTTTGATCTCCCTGCTCTCGGTGCTTATGGCATCCGGCTTTGCCGCCGTCATCGGATCGGTCAGCTTCCTGGGTCTGATCGTACCCCACATGGCCAGGCTACTGGTGGGCAGCGACCACCGGAAGTTGCTCCCCTATGCCGCCCTGTTGGGAGCGCTGGTGTTCCTGCTGGCCGACACCCTGGGCAGGGCCATTGCCTACCCCTATGAGATCAGCGCGGCGATCATCATGGCGATCCTGGGCGGGCCCATGCTGGTGATTCTGCTGAAAAGGAGTGGCACGGTCTATGGACGATAGAAACGGCTTGGCGGTCACAGATCTGTGCTACGCCTATGAGCGGGGCAAGCCGGTGCTGCGCGGGGTGTCCGCCCGGTTTGCCCCGGGGAGGATCACGGCGCTGATCGGGGCCAACGGGTGCGGCAAGTCCACCCTGCTCAACCTGCTGGCGGGCATTTTCAAGCCAGACAGCGGCCAGGTATTGCTGGATGGGAGGGAGCTGGGGACGATGAAGCGGCCGGCCATCGCCCGGCGGATCGCGGTGGTCCACCAGAGCAACGCGGCGCCCGGCGACCTGACGGTGGAAAAACTGGTCTGCGCCGGCAGGACCCCCCACCGGGGGCTGCTCAGACCCCTGGATGAGGGGGATGAAGCAGCCGTGCGGCAGGCCATGGCCGATACCGACACCGTCCAGTTTGCCCACCGGCCCATCTCCGCGCTCTCCGGCGGCCAGCTCCAACGGGTTTGGCTGGCCATGGCGTTGGCCCAGCAGGCGGACATCCTGCTCTTGGACGAGGTCACCACCTATTTGGACATTCACTATCAGCTGGAGATGTTGCATCTCATCGCTGAGCTCAACCGGAAGAAGCGGATGACCATCCTGATGGTTCTGCACGATATCAACCAGGCCTTCGCCTATTGTGACGAGGTGGTCATCCTGAAGGATGGGGTGGTCATGGCCCAGGGGGAGATCGGACGGGTGGTTCAGGCGCCGGTGCTCAGCCAGGCGTTTGGGGTGGCGTCTGAAATCATCACGGTGGCAGGGCGCAAGCACTGCCTGTTTCGCCGACAAGGGGGAGACTATGGGTAAAAAGATGATGGTAGGGTATGGGTTGATCGTGGCCGGGGGCACGGCGCTGCTGTGCCTGCTGCTCTTCGCGGGCTTTGGGTATCGGGTGTTCCTGGCGCCGGAAGTCCAGCTGGAACCGGGCCAGAGCCAGGCGCCGGCAGCCAGCCTGGGCAGCGAGGGGATCGAGATCCCCAGCTTTGACACCTGGACCATCCCCGCCGGGGAGACGACGGTGCCCACCCATTTTTACAATCCGGAGGGGAATGGGTGCTACTTCGTCCTGCGCGTTACGCTAGATGAGAGCGGGGAGACGATCTATGAGTCGGATTATCTGGAGCCGGGGCAGAGCCTATATGAAGTGGAGCTGTCCAGCCCCCTCCCGGCAGGGAGCTATGACGCGACGATCCACTACAGCGCCTTTTCCATGGCGGATCTTGCCGCGCTCAACGGCGCCCAGGTCCAATTTGAACTGGTGGTGCAGCCATGAGCCATGCCTCTGGGCCGTGGTCCGCTGTGGGCTAGGGCAAAAGGGGATGGAAGCGACGGAAAGGGGGAGTGATCCATGGGAAACATGAGAAGATGCCGGTGCACGGGGTTTGCGGGTTGGCTGCTGGCTGCGGCGGTGCTGCTGGCTGCCTGCTTGCCTCCGGCGCGCGCCTCTGGGAGGACTGCGCTGGGGGCGGGCAGCTATGAGATCGGCAGCTCCAGCCTTTCGCTCTACGTCAATGCCATGGGGGGCATCCAGTTTGCCAACGGCATCTACCGGGGGGCGAGCGTCACGGTGGACGGGTCTGGAAACGCGCAGCTGACCCTGCGCTTCGGGGCGGGTCAGGTGACCATTTACAGCATCACGGTGGACACCTTCATCCACGCCACCCCTACCGTGGACGGCGTGCAGTACACCGTCCCGCCTGGGTACTATGACCCGCAGGGGGTGGTCCAGACCGCCTCCTATACCCTCAGCGGGAATACCGCGCTGGACAACAACGGGGCGGCGGTGCGCTATGTGGACAGCATGACCTTCCCGGTGAGCGTGGGCACGGGGACGGCCACCTACCACCTCTGGCTGTATGTCAACAGCAACGTGATGGGCTGCCAGTTCGGCAGTGGGGGCGGCTCCGCCGGGTCCAACAGCCCTGGGCAGCTCACCTCCTACGCGGCCACCCTGAGCGTTGACTGGGGTTCGGTGCAGGGGGGAGCCGCGGACCCTGGAGCGTCGGAGCCAGACCCTCAGCAGACGCCTGGCGCCCAGCCAACCGGAAGCCCTGGCCAGGCGCCTAGCGATGGGGAGGAGGAAGGGCCCATTGGGGGCTCCGGCCTGGTGGAGATCCCTGCCGTGATCCGGCTGGCCTCCACCGTGGAGACAGCTTCCTACACCGTGTCCGCCCGGGACCTTGACCTGCCGCCCGGGGCACATATGGCCGTGGCAGCCAGCCCAGAGGGGACGCTGCGAAACGGCGGGGACGAGATCGCCTTTGCAAACACCCTGGCCGGGGAGGTCCTCCAGGCCAGCGGGGACACGCTCACTGGCGTGATCCAGCTAGGGGGCAGCCCGTCCAATGTGGGCAGCTATACCGGGACGGCCTGGTTTACCATCCGCGTCGTCCGGGAGGATGGCTGACCCGGGGCACAAGCTGGTCTCAAAAGCAGATCCTGCTTTGAGAAATATTCTGTCACCTTGTAAGGGTAGAAAGGAGTCGTATATCATCCATGCAAACCATGAAACAGCACCTCTTCCGGAGCGTCATAAGCCTGGCCCTCGCGGCTGTGATGCTGCTGTCCCTCCCCGTGGCGTCTGCCGCAGCGGGAAGCAGTCCAAACCTGGGGGCGGGAACCTATGAGATTGAAAGCTCCAGTCTCTCGCTCTATGTGAACGCCATGGGCGGGATCGAGTTTGCGCAGGGCATCTACCAGGGGGCAAGCGTCACGGTGGACGCGTCTGGAAACGCGCAGCTGACCCTGCGCTTCGGGGCGGGGCAGGTGACCATTTACAGCATCACGGTGGACACCTTTGTGGATCCCACAGACTCCGCGCCCGGGTACTATGATGGGAGCGGGAGCGTCCAGGAGGCGGCGTACACCGTCAGCGAAGATACCGCGCTGAATCCGGCCAATGAATCGGTGCGCTATGTGGACAGCATGACCTTCCCGGTGAGCGTGGGGACGGGGAGTGAAACCTATCACCTCTGGCTGTATGTCAACAGCAACGTGATGGGGGTCCAGTTTGGGGACGGCAGCGGCAGCGGCTCGTCCAACCAACCTGGGGTGTCCACGCCCTATGCGGCCACCCTGACCATTGACTGGGATTCGGTGCAGGGGGCCGGCGGTAGCCAATCCGGCGGAGCCGCTGGGGAGGCTAACCTGGGAGCGGGAACCTATGAGATTGAAAGCTCCAGTCTCTCGCTCTATGTGAATGCCATGGGCGGGATCGAGTTTGCGCAGGGCATCTACCAGGGGGCAAGCGTCACGGTGGACGCGTCTGGAAACGCGCAGCTGACCCTGCGCTTCGGGGCGGGGCAGGTGACCATTTACAGCATCACGGTGGACACCTTTGTGGATCCCACAGACTCCGCGCCCGGGTACTATGATGGGAGCGGGAGCGTCCAGGAGGCGGCGTACACCGTCAGCGAAGATACCGCGCTGAATCCGGCCAATGAATCGGTGCGCTATGTGGACAGCATGACCTTCCCGGTGAGCGTGGGGACGGGGAGTGAAACCTATCACCTCTGGCTGTATGTCAACAGCAACGTGATGGGGGTCCAGTTTGGGGACGGCAGCGGCAGCGGCTCGTCCAACCAACCTGGGGTGTCCACGCCCTATGCGGCCACCCTGACCATCGACTGGAGCTCGCTGCAGAGGACCGGCGGCAGCATCGGCGGCACGGGTGGAATGGGTGGCACCGGCACGCCAGACCCACAGCCCGGCGACGACCCCAGTGAGGATCCGGAGCAGGGGACGGAGGACGATCCTGCACTTGACCCTACGCCGGAGTTGGGCAGCACGCCCTTTACCGACGTGGCCGAGGGCGCGTACTACAATGAGGCGGTGACCTATGTCTACGAGCGTGGGCTGATGCAGGGCACCAGCGAGACCACCTTTGGCCCGGATGTGACCACCACCCGGGCCCAGGTGGTGACCATCCTGTACCGTTTGGCGGGCTCCCCGGCAGTGACGGGGGACAATCCCTTCACCGATGCCACGGCGGGCTGGTATGCTGATGCGGTGATATGGGCCAGCCAGAATGGCATTGTCAACGGGTACAGTGACACGGCCTTTGGCCCGGAGGACACCATCACCCGGGAGCAGCTGGCGGCCATCCTGCACCGCTACGCGGAGAGCGCTGGGTACGACGTGACGGCCAGCGGCGACCTGTCGGGCTTTGCCGACGGGGGCAGCGTGTCCGGCTGGTCTGCCAGGGCCCTGACCTGGGCCACCGGCGCGGGGCTGATCCAGGGGTCCAACAGCCAGGTGAACCCCCAGGGCAGCGCCATCCGGGCCCAGCTGGCGGTCATCCTGATGCGCTTTGTGGACAACGTGGCGGTGTGAATTGAGCCGCTGCAAATCAATGCAGCAGCAGGGGAGTGCTGTGTAGCAACGAAAGCCCTCCGGCCGAAATGGCCGGGGGGCTTTTGCGGGGGGCTTGTCTTCCAGAGCAGGATGTGGTACACTCAAGAAAAACTGGCCGGCGGCCCTGCCGTGGGATGCCGGCCCAGGCGTTTAACGGGGGAGAGGGTATGGGAATAAAGGCATATCCGGAAGCCGCCAAGGGGCTGTATAAGGTGCTGCTGGGGCAGGCTTTTTCCGCCGCGGCCCAACTGATCTCGATCATGGTGGATGCCACACTGGGGGGTGTGGCATCCCTGGCGGGGCTGGTGCTCAATCTGATGGGGCTGTATCAGGCCCGGCGGGACGACCGGTATTATGGCGTGGCCTTCCTCCTGTCGGTGGCCACTTTGGTTGGGACTGTGGCCGTCAACCTGGCCATGGGCGCGATGGAGGAGGAACCCGCCCGCCTGGTCAGCACTGTGGCGTCCAACCTGCTCAACCTGCTCAACCTGGCCATCCTTCTGCTGGTGGTAGCGCGCTCGGTCAAGCTGGAGGGCCGGGGGACGCTGACTAGCTTTGGCCGAGGAACCGGCGGGGTGAACATCGCCTGCACCATCGTCACCGGGGCACTGACTGGGATGCTCCTGGTGGAGGGGCTGCCGGCCAGGACCATCCTGGCAGCGGCGGCCCTCACCCTGCTGACAGGGCTGCTGGGTATGGTGATGTACATGGTCTTTCTCCACCGGGCCAGCCAGGCCTTGGGCCAGGGGGCGACTGCCCTGGATGGCGGAGGAGGACAATCTGGACGGTTCTGATTGGGGAGGACTGAAGTCATGCGTGGATATCCTGAAGCGGCCCGGGGACTGGGCAAGCTGTTCCTGGCCCAGATCTTGATGATTGTGGGTGTGCTCACCACGCCGCTGTTGGTGGGAGTCATCCTGCTGCTGGTGGGCCAGGTGGTGTATCTGATCGGATTGTATCAAGCGAAGATGGATGATGAGGGCTATTCAGGTGCGTTTGCCCTGAGGATTATCAGCCTGATCGTCAGTTTCTTGGGCGGCTTCTGGGGAGAGTCATGGATGGGGGACCTGTTTGACCTCATTTCGAATATCCTGGGATTTGTCATTCTCTATCTGGTGTGCTCTACGACCGCTCTGCTGGTGGGAAGTCTGGGCTGGAACGATTTGGCGCGCCAGGGGCACACCGTGTGGATGATCAATCTGGTGTGCACCGTCATCAGTTTGGCCTGCAACCTTCTGATGTTTATCCCGGTGCTGAATCTGCTGGCGATCCCGGTCTTGCTTGTTACCTCGATCGCCTCTCTCGTAGGCGGAGTGCTGTTCCTGGTCTTTCTCTACCGATCCAGCAAGGCCCTGGCCTAAGTGGGGAAACACCTGCGGCCCCAGGCATGTGCCTGGGGCCGCTTTTCAGGCGGTGGGGCTGGCGGGCTGGCCGCTGGCCGGAGCGGGGGAGGCGCTGGGCAGGGCAGGACTGGCACTGGGCGTGCCAGACTGGAGGGCTGGGCTGGACTGGGGCATGGACAGGCCGTGGACAAAGCTGCCGCTGGCCGACTGCACCTGTCCGCCCACCACACGGTTGCGGTAGATCAGCAGGGCGGCCTGCACCCCCTGCTCCCCGCTGGGGTGGTTGGTGACTTGGTAGACATAGCGCTTCACCCGCTTGCCGCAGTACTGGGTGAGGTCGAAGCCCTGCTCGGTCTGCAAGGCCAGGTAGGAGGTATAGCTCTCGTCAAAGGTCTCGGGGATGAGCAGCTCCTCGGTGCTGATGGGCTGGGAGGAGACCTGCCAGCCCAGCCCGGTGAGATAGGCCACCCGGTCATCGTTGTCCCGAATGCCAGACACCTCTGCCATCGTGGTCACCGCCCGCTGTCCCAGGGTGAGGGCCAGGGCGAGGATGACCGCCAAGCAGCAGCATAGGGTCGTGATGGCGCCGGCCAGCAGGCGCTTTTTCGGGACCTTGGCCGTCAGGATGAACATGCCGCACCACTCCGTTTCGCAAATTGGTTGGGGTATAGTGATACCTATGTGGATGGGGCGGGAGATATGTTTACCGGGGAGGAAGAAACTTGGGGCGCCATGGGTTGTCCGGACGGAAGGAGGAGAGGGGATGCAGCGGCTGGACAAGCGGCTGGCCGACACCGGCCGGTGGAGCCGGAAGCAGGCCAGGCAGCTGATCCGCGCCGGCCGGGTGGAGGTGGCGGGCCAGGTGTGCCGGGCCCCAGAGCAAAAGGTGGATGGGCAGGCGCCAGTGCGGGTGGACGGGACGGACATCGGCGGGGCGGGCCCAGTCTACCTGATGCTGTACAAGCCTGCCGGCCTGATCTCAGCCACCCGGGACGCCGGGCAGGAGACGGTGCTCCACCTGCTGCCCCAGCGTTACCGGCGCATGGGGCTGTTCCCTGTGGGCCGGTTGGACAAGGATACGGAGGGGCTGCTCCTGCTGACCAACGACGGGCCGTTGGCCCACCGGCTGCTCTCCCCCCGCAGCCATGTGGACAAGGTCTACTATGTGGAGGTGGACGGGGTGCTGGATGAGGGGGACTGCCGGGCGGTGGCGGCAGGGCTGGCCCTGCCCGATGGCCTGGCATGCCTGCCCGGGCGGCTGGAACTGCTGGAGGGGGGCGGCCGGGGCTACCTCACCCTCCAAGAGGGCAAGTACCACCAGGTCAAGCGGATGATGTTGGCCCTGGGTAAGCCTGTGCGCTATCTCAAGCGGGTGGGCTTTGGCCCTCTCATCCTGGACGAGGAGCTTGGGAAAGGTGGTTGGAGAGCACTAACCCAGCTGGAAATCCAGGCTCTTTTTGGGCAATGAACCAAAAGTTCTGTCAAAATTCACAAAAAATTTGAAAGAAACTATTGAAATCGGCAAGACAAGCGGCTATAATGAACCTACCGGAACTTTGTCCACCCGCGTCGGAAGGGCGGGCCCTGCCCGTGCGGGAAGAAAGGGGAAATGGAACGATGTCCAGCCGGATTTTCCAGAGTATCGTGCTGCAGATGAAAGACTGCTCTGACCGGGCTGTGGGAGTTATCGACGAGCAGGGTACCGTGGTGGCCTGCAATGACCTGCCCTGCATCGGAGAGAAGTGGGGCAATGTGCCCGCGCTGCTGGCCGCTGAGCAGGACGCGCCTGTGGTGAGCAATGGTTACACGTTTAAGGCCATGCCGGGTTGGAACGGCCAACTGGATTACGCCGCTTTTGCCAAGGGGGAGGATGAGCAGGCGGCGCTGATGTGCTCCATGGCCGCCATCGCCCTGAACGGGGCCAAGACGTATTATGAGGAGAAGCACGACCGGGCCACCTTTGTCAAAAACATCCTGTGCGACAACATCCTGCTGGGGGACATCTATGTGCGGGCCAAGGAGTTGCACTTTGTCTCCGAGGCGCCCAGGGCGGTCATCCTGGTCCGCCAGCTTGGTACGCCAGACGTGGCCGCTGTGGACGTGATCTCCGCCCTGTTTCCTGACCGGCAAAACGACTATGTGCTGTCCATCAGCGAGACGGATGTGGCGCTGGTCAAGCAGCTGGGGGAGGGAACGGACGGCCGAGAGGTGCAGAAGATTGCCCAGGCCGTCCAGGAGGCGCTGGCCCGGGAACTGGGGCTGAAGACGGTGGTGGGCGTGGGCACGGTGGTCAACCATGTCCGGGATCTGGCCCGGGCCTATAAGGAAGCCCAGGTGGCCATCGACGTGGGCAAGGTGTTTGACAGCGAGCGCTCCATCATCAACTACGAGAACCTGGGCATCGGCCGGCTGATCTACCAGCTGCCCACCACCCTGTGCGAGATGTTCCTCCAGGAGGTTTTCAAGAAAAACCCCATTGACGCTCTGGATCAGGAGACCCTGTTCACCATCAACAAATTTTTTGAGAACAACCTGAACGTGTCCGAGACGGCCCGGAAGCTGTTCGTCCACCGCAATACCCTGGTCTATCGTCTGGAGAAGATCAAGAAGCTCACCGGCCTGGATCTGCGGGAGTTTGACGACGCCATCACCTTCAATGTGGCCCTGATGGTCAAGAAGTACCTGGTGTCCCGTGGCATCGACTCCTGAAGCGCCCGACCTCCGGCGCCGCCGCGCAATATGCGCGGCGGCGCCGGTTTTGTAATCAGTTGTTTCTTTTTCAGCCGTGGCAGGGAGGACTGTTGACATAATGATGCTGGGGGGTTTTCCAGATAAGGGGAGATTATGTTGACACAAGGGGAATCACCCGATATAATGTAGAATCATAGCGCAGGGCGCATAAGTGACAAAACGGTTGCAAAGGGGGCCTTCCATGATCCGGCTCATGGATGTATGCAAGGAGTACGACAACGGCACCAAGGCGCTCAACGGCGTCAACCTGCGCATTGATGATGGGGAGTTTGTCTTTCTGGTGGGGCCGTCCGGCTCCGGGAAATCCACCATCATCAAGTTGCTCACGGCAGAGGTGGCCTCCACCTCGGGCCGGGTGATGGTCAACGGCTATAACCTGAACAACATCCGCCGCTGGCAGGTTCCCTATATGCGGCGCACCCTGGGGGTGATCTTCCAGGACTTCCGGCTGATCGAGAAGAAAACGGTGCGGGGGAACCTGGAGTTTGTCATGCGCATCATCGGCGCCACGCCCCGAGAGATGCGCCGGCGCATCCCCTACGTTCTGGACCTGGTGGGGCTGGGGGATAAGGCGGAGGTCTATCCCAACCAGATGAGCGGGGGAGAGCAGCAGCGGGTAGCCATCGCCCGGGCGCTGATCAACAACCCCGAGATGATCATCGCCGACGAGCCCACCGGGAACCTGGACCCCCAGCGCTCCCTGGAGATCATGACGCTGCTGGAGCGCATCAACTCCATGGGCACCACCATGCTGGTGGTCACCCACGAGAAGGAGCTGGTCAACCGCTTCTCCAAACGGGTGGTGGCCATCCAGGACGGCACGCTGATCAGCGACGAGCGGGGGGGCTACTATCAGTATGAAAAATCGGTTTAACCTGGGCTACTTCCTCCGGGAGGGGTTTGGCAGCATCTTCACCCACGGGCTGATGTCCTTTGCCGCAGTGTGCATGATCGTGGCCTGTCTACTCATCATGGGCTCCTTTGCCCTGCTGGCCATCAACGCCGAGCGGATGCTCAGCCAGGCCGAGGATGACAACGAGTTTCTGGCCATCATCGAGGAGACGTACACCGACCAGCAGATCGCCCAGCTCCAGGCCCAGGTGAGCCAGGTGGACAATGTGCTCTCCGTCACCTTTATCACCCGGGAGCAGGCCAAGGAGGACTACCTGGGGGAGCACGCGGATGAGGGGCTGTACGCCGAGATCTCCGACGAGGTGTTCCGGGACCGGCTGTCCATCCATGTGGAGGACTTAGAGCAGTTTGACCAGACGGTGGCGGCGGTGGAGGCTCTGCCCGGGGTGGTGAACATCCGGGCCATGGGTGAGCTGGCACGGGGCTTTGTCACCGTGCGCAACGTAGCAGCCGCCCTGGCCACCGCCCTGGTGGTCATCCTGGCCGCGGTATCCCTGTTTATCATCTCCAACACCATCCGCCTGGCCACCTTCACCCGGCGGGAGGAGATCGCCATCATGAAGATGTGCGGGGCCACCGACGGCTTTGTCCGCTGGCCCTTTGTCTTTGAAGGGCTGATGCTGGGGCTGGCGGGGGCGCTGGTGGCCTTCCTGGCCCAATGGGGCATCTACACCGCCGTCTACCGGATGGTGGAGGTCAACGGGGCCATGGGGATGTTCCCCCTGATGCGCTTTGGGGCCATCGGGTGGCCGGTGCTGGGGATCTTCCTGTTGTCCGGCGCGCTCATTGGGGCGTGCGGCTCGGGACTGGCCATCCGCAGGTTCCTGCAGGTCTGATAAGGAGGCTTCTATGAACAAGAAAACGCAGCGTGTGATCGTAATCGTACTGGCTCTGGCCATGCTGGCCTCCGTGCTGGTGCCCGCCCTGGGGATGCTGGCGGCGGCGTCCATCAGCCAGAGCGACATCGACAACCTGGAAAACCAGCTCAACGACATCAGCCAGCAGAAGGAGAGCGTGGAGGCCGAGCTGGAGGCCATCCAGGACGATCTGACCCAGGCGGAGGAGCAGGTTGAGCTGATCCAGGCCCAGCTGGTGCTCACCGAGCAGCAGGTCGCCGCCAGCCAGCTGCTGCTGGACGAGTATGACGCACAGATCGCCCAGCAGGAGGAGCAGATCGCCCAGCTGGAGGCCCAGGAGGCGGAGCAGTACGAGGAGTTCTGCGCCCAGGTGCGTTGGCTGGAGGAAACGGGGCCTGTTTCCTATCTGGCCGTCTTCTTTGAGGCGTCCAGCTTCTCTGAGATGCTGGACTACGCCATGCTGGTTCTGGATATTATGGATTACAACCAGCGGATCATCACCCAGCTGGAGCAGACCCAGGCGGAGCTGTCCGAGGCCCGGAGCGAACTCCAGGACTCTCGGGACGCCCAAGCGCTGGTGCAGGAGGGGCTGGAGGAGCAGCAGGCGGAGCTGAATGCCCGGCGGCAGGAGGCCCAGGCGCTGTACGCCAGCATCGCCGAGACGCAGGCGGAGCTGGCGGCCAAGGCTCAGCGGCTGGCGGCAGCCGAGGAGGAGATCGCTGCGGCGCTGGAAGAGGCGGAGGAGAAGTACGCCCAACAGATCGCTCAAGCCAACCAGAGCAACGACGGGGTGTATGCCTGGCCCCTGCCCGGCTACTACAACATCTCATCCCGCTTTGGTTACCGACCCCACCCCATCTACGGCTATTCGGACAACCACCGAGGCAATGACATCCCTGCCCCCGGCGGCACGCCCATCCTGGCCGCCCAGAGCGGTGTGGTCACTGTGTCCCGGTACAACGCCTCCTACGGCAACTACTGCATCATCAACCACGGCAACGGCTATTCCACCCTGTACGCCCACATGAATAGCTTGCCCACCGTGTCCGAGGGGGAGATGGTGAGCAAGGGCCAGGTGATTGGCTATGTGGGCACCACCGGGGACTCCACTGGCAATCACCTGCACTTTGAGCTGCGCATCGGCAGCGGCCTGGGGGATTCCCTGTCCCTCTATCCCGGCATGACCTTCTATTGGGGCGGCTACCCCATCCAGGGCGGCTGAGTCCTGGAGTGGGTGTCTGAGCCTAAAGGGCGCGGACACCATGAGAGGCGCAGGCCGCGGCCTGCGCCTCTTCGCCATCCCGGGCAAGCCGGGAACATCACCCAAGCCAAGGAGGCCAAGGATATGGACGAGCAACTGGTGAAGAAGCGGCAGGGCCGGCGGCTGCGCCTACCCGGTTGGAGTAAGATCCTCATCGCGGTGGTGCTCACCCTGGCGGTGTCCACCACCGGCTGGTGCCTGCTGTTGGGGAGGAATGGGATCGCCCTGGTGGAGGGCTGGCTGCTGGCCCGCTTCGCCTTTGTAGACCCCCAGGCCGACCTGGGGGAGGCGGCCCACCAGGCCCTGAACGGCCTGGTGGATGGGCTGGGGGACCGCTGGTCCTACTATCTGGAAGGGGAGGACTATGTCCAGACCCAGCAGCGCCGGGCCAACCACTATGTGGGCATCGGTGTGACGGTGGACCCACAGCAGCGGGAGGAGGGTCTGCTGGTGCTGTCGGTCACCGAGGGCGGCCCCGCCCAGCAGGCGGGCGTGGTGGCCGGGGACGTGATCACCGCGGTGGATGGGGAATCCATCGCCGGCGAGGGCCGGGAGCAGGGCAGCCAGCGGATTACCGGCGAGGAGGGGACCCAGGTGGAGCTCACCCTGCTGGGGGAGGATGGGGCTAGCCGCACGGTGACCTGCACCCGGGCCGCCCTGCAAACCCCCTCTGCCGCGGGGGAGCTGCTGGAGGGGGAGATCGGTTACCTGCAGCTGACCAACTTCTACTCCGGTGCGGCGGACAGCTTCCGGGAGGAAGTGGCGGCGCTGCTTGAGCAGGGAGCACGGGGGCTGATCCTTGACCTGAGGAACAACCCGGGCGGTTACATCAACGAGCTGACATCCATCCTGGACTACCTGCTGCCCGAGGGGCCGGTGTTCCAGCACAATCCCCGCTGGGGAGCGGCGACGGTTTACCAGTCGGACGCGGACTGTGTGGCGCTGCCCGTGGTCACCCTGGTCAACGCCAACACCTATTCCGCGGCGGAGTTGCTGGCCGCCGAGCTGAAGGAGTTTCAGGACTCCCCGGTGGTGGGTGAGCGCACCTCGGGCAAGGGCTACTCCCAGATCACATTTTCCCTGAGTAACGGGGGCGGATTGGGGCTATCCACCGCCACCTACTGCACTGGGCAGGGCAATTCCCTGATCGGCGTGGGCATTGTCCCCGACGTGGAGCTGGAGCGGTCGGAGACGGAGGACAACCAGCTCCAGGTGGCCATAGAGCTGCTGCTGGAGGAAGTGGAATAGAGCGAGGAAACGGCCCGCCGCAGAAACTGCGGCGGGCCGTTTCCCGTGGCAAAACCGTCACCGGCGCAGGAACAACACCCCCAGGGTGTTGGGCCCACAGTGGGCGGAGATGGTGCAGCCGGCCTGACCCTCCAGGATCTCCCCGAAGCCATACCCCTCCACCAGGGCGCGCACCGCCGCCACCGTCTCCGGCCGGCAGGCGGCGCTGACGATGACACACCGGTCCGGGCGGTAGTCCCCTGGCTCCAGCTGATCCCGGACATAGTCCAGCAAGACCTTGTCAAAGCTGCCCCGGTACTTTTTGCCCACGTTCATCCGACCGTCGGCCAGGATGATGCACGGCTTGAGCTTGAGTAAGTTGGCCCCCAGGGCTACCACCGAGGAGCAGCGTCCCCCTTTGGCCAGGTAGTCCAGCCGGTCTACCACAAAGGTGGTGGACACCTTGTCCAGCAGGTCCTCTACCAGGGCCACGATGTCCGGAGCGGCTATCCCCCGCTGGGCGGCCTGGGCCGCCTCCAGCACCAACAGGCCCTGGCCCATGGTCAGGTTGCGGCTGTCCACCACATGGACGTTGTCAAAGTCCTGGGCGGCCAGCACCGCGTTCTGGTGGCAGGCGGAGAAGTGCTGGCCGATGTTGAAGTGGATCACCGCCTCATAGCTCTGGGCGTACTGGGCAAATAGGGACTGGTAGTCGGCAATGTTCACCGCCGACGTAGTGGGCAGGCCGCCCCCGGCGGCCACGTGGTCGAAGATGTCCTGGGGATGGATATCCACCCCGTCCCGGCGGGTGGCGCCGTCCTGGGTGATGTACAGGGGTGCCAGGGTAATGTCATAGCGCTCCAGCAGTGTCTGGGGCAGGTCGCAGGTGCTGTCAGATGTGATCTTGATGGCCATCGGAACCTCCATATGCCCAATGTGGCGGCGGGGGTAGTCAACTGGGGGGAGAGGCGCCATCCCCGCGTAGCAGCCCCTATTATATCAGTTTCCCTGGGAAATGCAACGGAAACTTTGCCCTGGCCTCCTCATAGCCTGGAGGGAGGTGGGACGATGGTAGGGCGGATCATAATCCGAGAGGAAAAGGGAAGGGGCAGGATACAGGTGGAGTACCTGGCCGGACTGAGTCTGATGACAGGGGTGCTCTATCTTCCCCCTGGCCTGTCCCAGCGGCGGGCCGGACGCCGGCTGGCCCGTCTGGAGCGGCAGCTGCGGGGAGTGGGTGTGGGCCGGGTGGTCGTGCCGGAGGGATTTTCCGGGCTGACCCGTCTGCGCCCGGTGGACACCCTTCCCTTCTATCGGGCAGTGGCCGACGTGCTGGTGCTGGAGGGGCTGCGCCTGGATGGGGTAGTCCCCAAACAGGGAGCCGTGACCCTGCATGGGCCCTGGCTGTGCCCTGAGCTGCGCCGGGCTGCCCAGCGGCTATGTCCCCTGGTGCACACCCTGCGCATCCAAGTGCCCGGGGAGGGGGAGGACTATGCCCGCTGGCTCCATCAGCAGTATGGGCTGCCGGTGTCCCCTCCAGAGGGGCCGGCGGACGTGACGGCGTCCTTTGGGCCGGGGGAGCGGGGTCAGGGGCGGGTGCTGTGCCTGTATGGTCAGCCGGAGCTGGGTGGGCTGCGCTTGGCCGCCCAGGGCCGGGCGCTGCCCCAGGCGTGGGACCAGCAGCTGCTGGCCCTGCTCTGGGAGCAGGGGGCGGTCCGGCGGGAGGAGCTGTATGCTCCTGGGGCGCAGGCGCAGGGGTGAGCCGTCCCCCTTGCAATGGGCTGGGGGCTATGGTATAATCGTTCCCGCAGATTTTGCCCCATCCGAGAGAACACCAGAAACGAAGGGAACGATCAGGCAATGTCAGGACATTCCAAGTGGCATAATATCCAAAAGACCAAGGGGGCGGCGGACGCCAAGCGCTCGCAGATCTTCACCAAGCTGGCCCGGGAGCTCATCGTGGCGGTCAAGGCCGGCGGAAGCGGGGACCCGAATAACAATGCTCGTCTGGCCACCGTGGTGGCCAAGGCCCGGGCGGCCAATATGCCCAACGACAACATCAAGCGCACCATTGAGAAGGCGCTGGGTTCGGGCAATTCCAGTGACTACGAGGCCATTACCTACGAGGGATACGGCCCCAGCGGGGTGGCCGTCATCGTGGAGGCCCTCACCGACAACCGCAACCGCACTGCGTCCGAGGTGCGCCACCTCTTTGACAAGTACGGCGGCAACCTGGGGGCCACCGGCTGCGTCTCCTGGTCCTTTGACCAGAAGGGCGTGCTGATCATTGAGCGGGAGGACCTGGAGGAGGACACGGTGATGATGGACGCGCTGGACTGCGGCGCGGCCGACTTCCAGGCCCAGGCCGAGTACTTCACCGTCTATACCGCGTCGGAGGACTTTGCCAAGGTGCTGGCCGCCATGGAGGAGAAGGGCTACGCGTTCCTGTCGGCCAAGGTGGAGATGGTTCCCCAGAACGACGTGACCCTTACCGATCCAAAAGATGTGCAGAACATGGAGAAACTCATCGACCTGTTGGAGGAGAACGACGACGTGCAGAATGTCTGGCACAACTGGGAGCAGGGGTGAGTATCTCATAGCAGCGAGGAGGGTGTCCGATGGGGCGCCCTCCTGTATTTTTTCTATCCGGTCAAAAAGGCACGGAGGGCAGATAAGGAGGTTGCTTTTCCCGGTGGAAGCGGCTATAATAGAAAGGCTGCGTGGGCAGCGGGCAGCGGCGGAAAAGGCAAACCCGCACAGGCGGTTGCGAATCCCGGGCCGCGGAGGTAACGACAATGGTAACAGCAATCGTGGGCGCCAACTGGGGAGACGAGGGGAAGGGAAAGATCACCGATCTGCTGGCAGAGCAGTCAGACGTGGTGGTCCGCTTCCAGGGGGGAGCCAACGCGGGGCACACCATCCTCAACGAGCATGGACGCTTTGCCCTGCATATCCTGCCCTCGGGAATCTTTTATCCCCATGTGACAAACGTCATTGGAAACGGCGTGGCCCTGGACATCGCCCGGCTGGCCCAGGAGCTGAACGGCCTGGCTGAGCAGGGGGTTCCGGCGCCCAACCTGATCGTATCCCAGCGGGCCCAGATCCTCATGCCCTACCACAGCCTGCAAGACGCCTATGAGGAGCAGCGGCTGGGGGGCCGGGCCTTTGGCTCCACCAAGAGCGGCATTGCCCCCTTTTACTCCGACAAGTACGCCAAGATGGGTATCCAGGTGTGCGACCTGTACCACGAGGCGCGCCTGCGGGAGCGGCTGGAGCGGGCGGTGGAGGTAAAGAACGTGCTGTTCCAGCACCTGTATCACCAGCCTCCGCTGGACGTGGAGCAGCTATACGGGCAGCTGCTGGAGTACCGGGAGCTGATCCGCCCCTATGTGGGGGATGCGGTGGGTTTCCTCCACCAGGCCCTGGGCCAGGGCAAGCGGGTGCTGTTGGAGGGGCAGCTGGGGGCCATGAAGGACCCAGACCTGGGTATCTTCCCCATGACCACCTCCTCCCACACCTTGGCCGGATTCGGCTGTGTGGGCGCCCCGGTTCCCCCCACTTCCATCCAAGAGGTGCTGTGCGTGACCAAGGCATACTCCTCCAGCGTAGGCTCCAGCACAGAGCCTTTCCTGAGCGAGCTGACCGGACCAGAGGGTGAGGAGCTGCGCCGCCGGGGAGGAGATAAGGGAGAGTACGGCGCCACCACCGGGCGGCCCCGGCGGGTGGGGTGGTTTGACACGGTGGCCACCAAGTACGGGTGCATGGTGCAGGGGGCAACCCAGGTGGCCCTGACCTGTTTGGACGTGCTGGGCTACCTGGATGAGATCCCGGTGTGCGTGGGCTATGAGATCGACGGGGTGGTCACCGACCGCTTTCCCACCACCCCGGAGCTGTTGCGGGCCAAGCCGGTCTTTGAGAGGCTGCCCGGCTGGAAGCAGGACGTGCGGGGGGTGACGGACTACGCTGCCCTGCCCGCCCAGGCCAGGGCCTATGTGGACTTCTTGGAGGGGCGCATCGGGGTGCCCATCACCCTGGTGTCCACCGGGCCGGGCCGGCATGAAGTGGCGCAACGCAAGTAAAAACACCTGACAGGTGGCGGCAGTTTTGCCGCCACCTTTTGAGCGGGATTGGCGTGCAGATAGGAGGTATGTGGACATGGGGTATGAGGAGATTGAGGCGCGGGCCGGGCAGCTAGGGGTGCCCGTCTACCAGTACCTGCGGCAGGAGAGCCAGAGGGCGCTCCGGCTGACGGCCCAGCTGAACCGGGACTACCACGAGCCGGAGGAAGTGACGGCGCTGTTTTCCCAGCTCATCGGTCGGCCGGTGGGAGAGGGGTTTTGTCTCTTCCCGCCCTTCCACACCGACTATGGGCGGAACATCCAGGTGGGGCGGAACGTGTTTCTCAACTCGGGCTGCCGCTTCCAGGATCAGGGGGGCATCACCATCGGGGACGGGGCCCAGATCGGCCACAATGTGGTGCTGGCCACCCTGAACCATGACCCAGATCCGGCCAACCGCAGCCAGGTCATCCCGGGGCCCATCGTGATTGGCCGGAACGTGTGGATCGGCTCCAACGCCACCGTCCTGCCCGGTGTCACCATTGGGGACAACGCCATCGTGGCCGCCGGCGCCGTGGTGAGCCGGGATGTGCCGGCCAACACGGTGGTGGGCGGCGTGCCTGCCCGGGTGCTCAAGCGGCTCTGAGGGGCAGGCCGGGGCGCCCATGGACGATGGAAGGATGGCGCGCGCACCAAAGCCCAGGGCGCACATACAATGGGATTGGAAGAAAAGCGCGTTTGCCTTTTCCATTCCCCCATCAACCATCGGGAGGTACGATTATGGCTGAATACATCGAGCCGGGCCCCATTTCCGATACCGCCGGTATCCGTGAGGCCGTATGCATCCACACCCGAAAAATCTATGATAGCTGCCGCGACAAGGACTGCGTGGAGGATCTGCGCCTGTACCCCACCGCCAGTTCCCAGGCGGTGATCGACCGCGCCATCAGCCTGAAGGCCGGGCGTGCCGAGCTGCTGTACGCTTACATTGACGTGGAGCCGGTGAGCTTCAACCGCGGGTACTACACCGTGGATGTGCGCTACTTCTACCGGGTCACCGCAGACGCCTTTGTGGGCGGCGCGCGCCCGGTGTCCATCAGCGGACTGGTGGTGTTTGATAAGCGGGCCATCCTGTTTGGCAGCGAGGGATCGGCCAAGGTGTTCTCCTCCAACCTGTCCTGCAACGAGTTGGACACCCAGAAGCTGACCCGCACCAACCTGCCCGTGGCCGTGGTGGACGCGGTGGATCCGCTGATCCTGGGCATCAAGCTGGTGGACGCCTGCGACCCCCCCATCCGGGACTACTGTGACGCCTCTGACATTCCCGCGGCCATCACCGGGTGCTTCCCCGGCGAGCTGACCATGAGCGGGGAGGGGAAGCGGGTGTACGTCACCCTGGGGCAGTTCTCCATCATCCGCCTGGAGCGGGAGAGCCAGCTGCTCATTCCCGCCTACGACTACTGCATGCCCAGCAAGGAGTGCCCGGGCAGCGGGGAAGAGGAGGATCCCTGCGCCGTGTTCCGGAAGGTGCAGTTCCCCGTGGATGAGTTCTTCCCGCCCAATACCACCCCCCAGTCGGACAGCTATCAGGATACCAAAAACTTTGACATCTGCTGCTGAGCGGGCGGAAAGGACAGACTGAAAGCGACCGAGTGGATTGCCACCAGGCCCCGGCGGGCACAGGCCCGCCGGGGCCTGAAATTTTGGAAACCTATTCTCTTTCCAGCTCGATTCTGGTATAATAACTGGGAAGACGTCGGGGCGGGTCCGCCCAGGAGGAGCGAGATGAGAAAGCTGGATGAGATCGAGGCGCGCCTGCGCCGGGCGGCACCTGGGCTGGAGTTACGCCGGGACGAGCCCATGAGCAGGCACACCACCTTCCGGGTGGGGGGACCGGCCGCCCTGCTGGCCCTGCCCCGGGACGAGGGGGAGCTGCTGGCTGCGGCCCGGGCAGCCCGCCGGGCGGGGCTGGACCCGCTGGTGGTGGGCAACGGCTCCAACCTGCTGGTGGACGATGGAGGGTTGGACGCCTTGGTACTCAAGACCGCCCCCCGGGTGGGCTGGGTGAAGGAGACAGGGGAGAATACCCTGGAGGCCGGCGCCGGAATCCCCCTGGCCCGGCTGGCCATGGAGGCTGCGGCCCGGGCTCTCACCGGGCTGGAATTTGCCCATGGCATCCCAGGCAGCCTGGGCGGGGCGGCGGTGATGAACGCGGGGGCCTACGGCGGGGAGATGTGTCAGGTGATCGACCAGGTTCGGGCCCTGGACGGGGCGGGCCAGGTGCGCACGCTGACAGGGCAGGAGTGCCGCTTCTCCTACCGGCACTCCATCTTCTCCTATGGGGAGTGGCTCATCCTGTCCGCATCGGTGCGCCTGGCCCCGGGGGACCCGGCGGCCATCCGGGATCAGATGGGGAAGTTGATGGCCCGGCGCCGGCAGAAGCAGCCGCTGGACTATCCCAGCGCGGGCTCTACCTTTAAGCGCCCGGCAGGGCACTTTGCCGCGGCCCTCATCGAGGGGTGCGGGCTGAAGGGGCTGCGGGTGGGCGGGGCCCAGGTGTCGGAAAAGCACGCGGGCTTTGTGATCAACGCCGGCGGGGCCACCTGCCGGGACATCCTGACGCTGATGGATCAGGTGCGGGAGCGGGTGTTCCGGGAGACCGGGGTGGAGCTGGAGCCGGAAGTGAAGTATGTGAAAAGTATATGAAGTAAGGGGGAGGGGCAGGGATGGAATTTCTGATCGTATCGGGGCTGTCCGGCGCTGGTAAGTCCACGGTGATGTCCGTGCTGGAGGACAGCGGCTTTTTCTGCGTGGACAATCTGCCGCCGCAGCTCATCCCCAAGTTTGCCGAGCTGTGCCTGGCGGGAACGGGGGCCTATGAGCGGGTGGCCATGGCCTGCGACATCCGGGGCGGGGAGACCTTTGAGGGTCTGTTCCAGGCCCTGGACGCCCTGCGGGAGATGCAGTTTGACTACCGGATCCTCTTTCTGGAGGCGGATACCAAGACCATCATCAAGCGCTATCAGGAGACTCGGCGGGGCCATCCCCTCCTGGCGGAGGAGGGCGGCCTGCTCCAGGCGGTGGAGCGGGAGCGCCAGGCCATGGAGGCGGTGCGCCAGCGAGCGGACTACGTCATCGACACCACCGCCCTGTCGGCCCGGAAGCTGCGCGACCGGGTGCTGGAGACGTGTATGCCGGGGCAGCAACGGCGCTACGAGATGAGCATTGCCGTGACCTCCTTTGGCTTCAAGTACGGCATCCCCCTGGAGGCCGACCTGGTCTTTGACGTGCGCTTTCTGCCCAACCCCTTCTATGTGGAGCAGCTGAGGGGCCAGACCGGCCTGGACGATGGAGTGCGGGACTATGTGTTCAGCTATCCCCAGGCCCGGCAGTTTCTGGAGCGGCTGACAGACATGGTCGACTTCCTGCTGCCCCAGTTCCTGGAGGAGGGGAAGAGCGCGCTGGTCATCGCCATCGGCTGTACCGGCGGCCGGCACCGCTCCGTGGCCGTCACCCACGCCCTGGCCCAGCACATCCGCGCCCAGGGCTACGCCGCCGGAGAGAACCACCGGGACATGACGAGGGGCTGAGCCATGGCAGAGCAAGCAAAGCGGGGCCCGGCCATCGTGGCCCTGGGCGGGGGCAACGGCCTGTCCGCCATCCTGCGGGGGCTGAAGCTGTACACCCAGGACTTGACGGCCATCGTCACCGTGGCCGACGACGGGGGTGGGTCAGGGATGCTGCGGGAGGATCTGGGCATGCCCCCGCCGGGGGACATTCGTAACTGCATGGAAGCCCTGGCGGACACCGAGTCGCTGATGCAAAACCTGCTGGCCTACCGCTTCACGGAAGGGCGGCTGGCGGGACAGGCCTTCGGCAACCTGCTGCTGGCCGCGCTGACGGGCATCTCCGACTCCTTTGACCAGGCGGTGGAGCGCATGAGCCAGGTGCTGGCCATCACCGGCTGCATCCTGCCGGTGACCAACGCCAACGTGCGCTTGGAGGCCACCTTTGAGAACGGGGCCAGCGTGTGTGGGGAGTCCAAGATCTTCGCCTTCAAGAAGCAGCAGAACTGCCGCATCCACCATGTTCGCCTGGTGCCGGACAACCCGCCCGCCCTGCCCGCGGCGCTGGCGGCCATCCACCGGGCAGACGTGATCCTGCTGGGGCCGGGCAGCCTGTACACCAGCGTGATCCCCAACCTGCTGGTGGACGGCATCTCCGAGGCCATCCGGGACAGCCGGGCGCTGAAAATCTACGTATGTAACATCATGACCCAGGACGGGGAGACGGAGGGGATGAGCGCAGCCGACCATCTGGCCGCCCTGCTGGAGCACGGGGGGCCGGGGCTGGTCAAGCTGTGCCTGTGCAACAGTACGCCGGTGCGCCGCGCGCTGCTGGAGCGCTATTCCCGGGAGGACGCCGAGCCCATGCGGGTGGATCGACGGGCGGTGGAGCTGCTGGGGGCGGAGGTGGTGCTGCGCCCACTCACCGACGAGGGCTCCCACTATGCCCGCCACTCGGGGGTGAAGGTGGCCCAGGCGGTGATGGAGCTGTACCATCAGACGGCGGACACCAAGATATTCTGAGGCAGAGGGGGAAGGGGCATGAGTTTTGCCGCGCAGGTCAAGCAGGAGCTGTGCCGGCAGGGGTTGGCGCGGCGCTGCTGCGCCCAGGCGGAGGCCTACGGTGTGCTGCTGTACTGCAACAGCTTCCACAGCCGTCAGGTGCGCATCATCACCGAGTCGCCCCAGCTGAAGCGGCGCCTGCCCGCCCTGTTCCGAAAGGCCTTCCGCCTGGACTTTGACCAGACCCCGGCGGAGGGGGAGGGAAAGGGCACCTTCCTGATTGAAGCGCCGGACAAGCTGGGGGTGATCTTTGACACCTTCGGGCTGGAGGCGGGCAGCGCGGTGTCCATCCACGTCAACTTCGCTCACCTGGAGGAAGAGCACTGTCAGGTGGCCTTCCTCCGGGGGGCCTTTCTGGCCGGCGGCTCGGTGACCGACCCGGAAAAGGGCTATCACCTGGAGCTGGCCACCTCCCACTACCATGTGGGCCGGGAGATGCCCGCCCTGCTGCGGGAGGTGGGCTTCTCCCCCAAGGACGCAACCCGGAAGGGCAACTATATCACTTATTTTAAACAGTCTGACCACATTGAGGATTTCCTCACCAAGATCGGGGCCCCGGTGTCGGCTATGGCGGTGATGACGGCCAAGCTGGAGCGGGATTTGCGGGGCAGCGTCAACCGCCGGGTGAACTGTGACGCAGCCAACCTGGACAAGGCGGTGGCTGCCGCCCAGAGCCAGATCGAGGCCATTCGCCGCCTGGAGCAGGCGGGGGTGCTGGCGGCGCAGCCCGCCCGGCTGCGGGAGACGGCCCGGCTGCGGCTGGACCACCCTGAGCTCACCCTGAGCGAGCTGGCCGGCCTGTGCGACCCGCCGGTGAGCAAGTCGGCCCTGAACCACCGGCTGCGGCGGCTGGTGGAGCTGTCCCGAAGCGGGCAGGGGAGCGGGGCGGCGCCCTGAGACTGGGTGCGCGATCCAAGATACAGAGAAAGAAGAGAAGCGAAATGAGCTTTACCCACCTTCATTTGCACACAGAGTACTCCCTGCTGGACGGGGCCTGCCGCATCGAGGGGCTGGTCAAGCGGGTGAAGGAACTGGGCCAGCAGGCGGTGGCCATCACCGACCATGGGGTGATGTACGGGGCCATCGAGTTCTACAAGGCTTGCAAGGCGGAGGGGATCAAACCCATCATCGGCTGCGAGGTCTATGTGGCCCCTCGCACCCGGTTTGACCAGGTGCATGAGCTGGACGCCTCCCCCCGGCACCTGGTGCTGCTGTGCCGGGATGAGACGGGCTATCGCAATCTGTCCTACCTGGTGTCCATGGCCTTTACCCAGGGCTTTTATATCAAGCCCCGCATTGACCTGGATCTGCTGCGGGAGCACAGCCAGGGGCTCATCGCCCTGTCGGCCTGCCTGGGTGGGGAGATCCCCCGGCGGCTGCTGAACGGGGACTTTGAGGGGGCAAAGGCCCATGCCCTGGAGATGCAGGGGATCTTCGGCCCGGATGGGTACTACCTGGAGGTGCAAAACCACGGTCTGCCCCAGCAGCGGCAGGTGCTGGAGGGGATGCTGCGCCTGCACGAGCAGACGGGCATCCCGCTGGTGTGCACCAACGATGCCCACTACCTCACCCGGCAGGACGCGGAGATGCAGGATGTGCTGCTGTGCGTGCAGACGGGCAAGCTGCTGGAGGAGCCAAACCGGATGCGGTATGAGCCCCAGGAGTTCTATGTCAAGAGCGAGCAGGAGATGCGCGCGCTCTTCCCCCAGTGCCCCGAGGCGGTGGACAACACCCAGAAGATCGCGGACGCATGCAACCTGGAGTTCGAGTTTGGCGTGCGCAAACTACCCGAGTTCAAGCTGCCCGAGGGGGAGCAGGACGGGGACGCCTACTTCCAGCGGCTGTGCCGGCAGGGCTTTGCCCGGCGCTATCCCAACGCGGGCCAGGAGCATCTGGAGCGGCTGGAGATGGAGATGGGAGTCATCCGCCAGATGGGCTTTGTGGACTACTTCCTCATCGTGTCCGACTTCATTGGCTACGCCAAGGCCCAGGGCATCCCTGTGGGGCCGGGGCGGGGATCGGCGGCGGGCTCCATGGTGTCCTACTGCCTGGACATCACCGCCATCGACCCCATGAAGTACAGCCTGTACTTTGAGCGCTTCCTCAACCCGGAGCGGGTGACCATGCCCGACATCGACATCGACTTTTGCATCCGCCGCCGGCAGGAGGTCATCGACTATGTGGCCCAGAAGTACGGCCAGGACCATGTGGCCCAGATTGTCACCTTCGGCACCATGAAGGCCAAGGCGGCCATCCGGGATGTGGGCCGGGTGCTCAACCTGCCCTATTCCGAGGTGGACGCCATCGCCAAGCTGGTGCCCTTTGACCTGAAGATGACCTTGGACAAGGCGCTGGCCCTATCCAAGGAGCTGTCCGACCGGTATGAGCAGGATGGGAAGGTCCGGCGGCTGGTGGATCTGGCCCGGGAGATCGAGGGGATGCCCCGCAACGCCTCCACCCATGCCGCCGGCGTGGTCATCACCCGCCGGCCGGCGTACGAGTATGTGCCCCTGGCCACCAACGACGAGGTGACCGTCACCCAGTACACCATGACCACCCTGGAGGAGCTGGGCCTGTTGAAGATGGACTTTCTGGGCCTGCGCAACCTGACCATCCTGGACGACGCGGTGAAGCTGGTGCGGCGGGAGCAGCCTGACTTCACCCTGGCCGACATCCCGGAGGACGACCCCCGGGTGTTCCAGATGCTCTCGGAGGGGCGCACCAGCGGGGTGTTCCAGATGGAGTCGGCGGGGATGACGGGGGTGTGCGTGGGGCTCAAGCCCAAGAGCATCGAGGACATCACCGCCATCATCGCCCTGTACCGGCCCGGGCCCATGGACTCCATCCCAAAGTTCCTGGCCTGCGCCCAGAACCCCCACCTGGTCACCTACAAGCATCCTCTGCTGGAGCCCATCTTGTCGGTGACCTATGGGTGCATCGTCTACCAGGAGCAGGTCATCGAGATCTTCCGCCGCCTGGCGGGCTATTCCTTGGGACAAGCGGATCTGGTGCGCCGAGCCATGTCTAAAAAGAAGGTCAAGGACATCGAACGGGAGCGGGAGACCTTCCTCCACGGCGATCCTGAGCGGGGCATCGCCGGGTGTATGGCCAACGGCATCCCTGAGCCGGTGGCCCAGTCCATCTACGACGAGATCTACGACTTCGCCAACTACGCCTTCAACAAGGCCCACGCCATGAGCTACGCCATCGTGGCCTACCAGACGGCCTGGTTCAAGTGCCATCACACCCGGGCGTACATGGCGGCCCTGCTCACCTCGGTGCTGGACTCCCAGGACAAGGTGGCCGAGTATATCGCCGAGTGCCGGGACAACGGCATCGCCCTGCTGCCGCCGGACATCAATGAATCGGGCCCGGCCTTCACCGTGTCTGGGGGGGACATCCGATTCGGCCTGGCCGCTCTGAAGGGGGTGGGCCGGGGCTTTGTCAACGCCCTGCTGGCTGAGCGGGAGGCGAGGGGGAACTTTACCTCCTTCCCCGAGTTTTGCAGCCGGATGTACGACGGGGCGGAGCTGAACAAGCGGGTGCTGGACAGCCTGATCCGCGCCGGCTGCTTTGACCGCATGGGCTATCGGAGAAGCCAGCTGCTGGCCGCCTATGAGCAGGTGCTGGACGCCATCGCCCGGGACCGTAAGCAGCGCCTGGACGGGCAGTTTGACCTGTTTGGCGGCCAGGAGGGCGGGGGAGTGGTTCCTGAGATGTCCCTGCCCGACCTGGACGAGTTCTCACCGGTGGAGCTGCTGCGCATGGAAAAGGAGGTGACCGGGCTGTATCTATCCGGCCACCCCATGGATGAATACCGGGGACAGGTGAAACAATACAATCCAGTGCCCATCGCCGCCGTTCTAAGCGCCGGCGGGGAGGAGGGGGACGGCCGCTATGGAGACGGCGCCCGGCTGAACGTGGCCGGGGTGGTGTCCGCCGCCCGGACCAAGACCACCCGGAACAATTCCCTGATGGCCTATGTGACGCTGGAGGACGCCAGCGCCGCCATGGAGCTGTTGGTCTTTTCCAAGGTGTTGGCCGAGTGCGGGTCCTACCTGAGGGCGGGCCAGCCCCTGGTGGTGAGCGGCCGGGTGTCCGTCCGGGACGAGAAGGCCCCCCAGCTGATGGTGGACCGGGTGCTCCCCCTGGGCAGCCCGGCCCAGGGAGGGGATGAGGGGCAGGTGCTGTGGATCCGCCTGGACGGACAGGGGGAGACCTTCGCCTGGCTGAAGAAGCTGCTGCATATGTTCCCGGGGGATGACACCGCCATCGTCTACCTAGAGGACAGCCGCCGGAAGCTGCGCACCCGGTGCCTGATCCACGAGGCGCTGCTGGCTGAGCTGAACGAGGTGTTGGGCCAGGGCAACGTGGTGCTCCGGGGGGCGTGAGGACGGGGGAATGGCCATGTATCAACTGATGAGCAAAGTGGGAAAGCTGCTCTTCCATCGGCTGGGGGTTATGCTAACGCTGATCGCCGCGCAGATCGCGGTGTACGTCCTGGCGCTGCTCTGGCTGCGGGACACCCAGTACTATGGGATCTACTGGGGGATCGCGGTGGCGCTGTCGGTGCTATCGGTGCTGTGGATCGTGGGCAACCCCAGCAATCCCGGCTATCAGATCGGCTGGATCATCATCGTGCTGGCGCTGATCCCCTTTGGATCGCTGGCCTACCTGCTGCTGGGGGGCAACCACCTGTCCATCTTCAACCAGCGCCGGCTGCGCAACATGGAGCTGCGGATGCAGCAGCAGCTGGGGGGGGAGTGCGCCAAGTCGGCCAGCCTGGCCCTGCTGGAGGGGCAGGATGCGGGCCGGATGGCCGCCTATCTAGAGCGGACGGTGAACTGCCCGGTGTATGGCAATACCCAAACCAAGTACTATCCCCTGGGGGATGTGTGCTATGACGACATCCTGGAGGCGCTGGAGGGGGCGCGGCGCTACATCTTCATCGAGTACTTCATCATCGAGGAGGGCAAGCTGTGGAACTCGGTGCTGGATATCCTGGCGCGCAAGGCCGCCCAGGGGGTGGAGGTGCGGGTGATCTACGACGATGTGGGCTCCATCTTCACCCTACCGGCCAACTATCCGGCCAAGCTGGAGAAGATGGGCATCCACTGCCGGGTGTTCAATCGGCTGGTGCCCCTGCTCTCCCTGCGCCAGAACAACCGGGACCATCGAAAGTATATGATCATCGACGGCCAGGTGGCCTTCACCGGAGGGATCAACATGGCCGACGAATATATCAACGTCAAGCCACGCTTCGGCCATTGGAAGGATACTGCCATCCGGCTGGAGGGGGACGCGGTGTGGTCCATGACAGTGTCCTTCCTGTCCATGTGGGACTTCACCCGCAGCCAACAGGAGCGCTTTGACCCCTACTGCCCGCCCCCGGCTCCCGGCGGGGTACAGGGGTATGTGCAGCCCTACCACGACTGTCCCTGGGACAATGAGCCGGTGGGGCTGACGGTGTACCTCAACCTCATCAACCGGGCCACCCGGTATGTCTATATCACCACCCCCTACCTGGTCATCGACTATTCGCTGACCATGGCCCTGACCGCGGCGGCTAAGGCGGGGGTGGATGTGCGCATCATCACCCCCCATATCCCGGACAAGAAGACGGTGTTTGAGGTGACCCGGGCCTATTATGAGCAGCTGCTGCGTGCCGGGATACGCATCTTTGAGTACACCCCTGGCTTCATCCACGGAAAGAACTTTGTGGTGGACGGGAAGTACGCCACCGTGGGGACGGTGAACCTGGACTACCGCAGCATGTTCCTCCACTTTGAAAACGGCGTGCTGCTCTATGACACCCCCACCGTGGCCGAGATCCACGCGGACTTCCTGGATACCCAGGGCAAGAGCGTGGAGATCACCCTGGAGGCATGTCGCCAGGTGCCCCTGCCTCGGAGGCTGCTGCGGGACGCGCTGCGGCTGATGGCGCCGCTGCTGTGATCTTCCGCAGGATGAGCAAAGGCCGGGTCCTTCCCCCATTGGGGGAAGGACCCGGCCTTGTGTCGATGCAGCGCCGGAATCAGGCGTTGGAAAGCAGCTCGCTCTCCAGGTCCTGGAGCATCAGGTCCAGCGCGGTGATGCCGCCCTCGGCAGTGTACCATACGGCGGGATGGGCCAGGTAGACGATATTGCCCTCCTGGTAGGCCCGGGTGCCCATGACCAGCTCATTCTCCATGATCTCCTGGGCCAGCTGGGCGCCCTCGGTCTGGATGGCGGCGTCCCGGTCCAGCACAAAGATGTAGTCAGGGTCCTTCTCCACGATGAACTCGAAGGAGGCCTCGTTGCCGTGGGTGGAGGTGTCCACGTTGGCGTCCACACCCGCGTTCTCAAAGCCGATCTCCCGGCCGATGATGGAGCAGCGCCCGTCGTTACCCAGCACGTTGAAGCTGCCGCTGGTGACCAGTCCCACGATGGCGTTGTAGTCGGCGGCGAAGGCGGCTAGAGCCTCGACACGGCTGTCAAAGTCGGCCATGAGGGCGTCCACCTCATCCTCCAGGCCAAAGATGGAGGCGATGGTGGTGGCGTTTTGGCGCACGCTCTCCACCACGCCCAGCTCGGTGTCGGTGGACAGGTAGATCACAGGGGCGATCTCGCTGAGCGCGTCGTAGGAGCTGGCCAGGCGGCCGCCGATGAAGATCACGTCGGGCTCACAGGCCATGACGGCTTCCAGGTCGGCCTCCTTGATGGTGCCCAGGTTGGCGATCTCATCGCTGATGTACGTCTGGAGGTAGTCCAGGCTGGTGGAGGCAGTGCCCACCACCCGGTCGCCCACGCCCAGCGCGTCCAGGATGTCCAGGCTGGCCATGTCCAGGATGGCGATGCGCTGGGGGTCATAGGGGACGGTGAGCTCCACTTCTTCCCCGCTACCGTTCAGGCTGGTGATGGTCACCTCCGTGGCGGAGGGGGAGGCGGAGCTGGAGGCGTCCGCGCTGGCGGAAGGGGAGGGGGAGGGATCGCCGCTGGGGTTGCCGCAGGCGGCCAGGGCCGTCAGCATGACCAGGGCCAGGATGAGGGAAGCAAGCTTTTTCATGGTAAAACACTCCTTCTTTCTGATTGAAACATCCAGATGAGTCAATGCGGGGGTTTAGTAGTAGATGGACAGGGGCTTGCCCTCGATCTCCATGATCTCAAAGTCCACCTGGTAGATCTGGGAGAGCACTTCCCGGGTCATCACCTCCTTCACAGTGCCAAACTTGGCGATCTTTCCATCCCGGAAGGCGCAGATGTAGTCGGAGTAGAAGGCGGCATAGTTGATCTCGTGGAGCACCAGGATCACCGTCTTGCCCAGCTCGTCACACAGCCTGCGCACGATCTTCATCATGTTGGTGGCGTGGTAGATGTCCAGGTTGTTGGTGGGCTCATCCAGCAGGATGTATTCCGTGTCCTGGGCGATGACCATGGCGATCATGGCTCGCTGGCGCTGGCCGCCGGACAGCTCGTCGATGAACCGGTCCTGGAAGGGTTCCAGCTCCATATAGGAGATGGCCTGGTCGATGATAGTCTCGTCCTCCGGGGTGTTGCGCCCGGCGGAGTAGGGGAAGCGGCCGAAGGCCACCAGCTCCCGCACGGTGAGCTTCATCTGGATCTGGTTGCTCTGGGTGAGGATGGCCAGGCGCTTGGACAGCTCCTTGCTCTTCCACTTGGCGATGTCCCGCCCGTCAAAGTCCACCAGCCCCGCGTCCCGGGCGATGAGCCGGGAGATCATGCCCATGACGGTGGACTTGCCCGCCCCGTTGGGGCCGATGAGGGAGAGGACCTTGCCCTTTGGGATCTCAAAGGTGACGCCGTCCACCACCGCCTTTCCGTCATACTGCTTGGTCAACTGCTGTACTTTCATAGATCAAATCCTCCGTCTGGTGAGCAGCAGGTACAGGAAGTAGATCCCGCCGCCCACGGTGATAAATACGCTGATGGGAATGGCATAGGTATATATGTGCTCCACAATGAGCTGGCCGGCTACCAGGATGATCATGCCAAAGAAGACCGAGCCCAGGATGAGCTGGCTGTGCCGGTAGGTCTTGAGCAGCTGGCGGGACAGGTTGGCGATGATCAGCCCCATGAAGGAGATGGGCCCCACCATGGCGGTGGCCACGGCGATGGCCAGGGTCACCCCCAGCAGCAGCCGGCGGATGCTCCGGTCGTAGTCCACCCCCAGGTTGATGGCCTGGGCCTTGCCCAGGGTGAGCACATCCAGTAGGGCCAGGTCCCGGCGCAGCACGAAGATGAGGATGGCCAGCACCACCAGGGAAAAGAGGATGATCTCCGAATTGACGTTGCTGAAACTGGCCACCAGGGTGGACAGCAGGGAGTCGTACTCATTGGGGTCCATCACCCGGGTGAGGGTGGACTGAATGCTGCCAAAGAAGGAGGTGAGCACCGTGCCGATGAGCAGCACATACAGCACGTTGTGGTTGGTCTTTCTGAACAGGTAGCCATAGATCAAGGTGGCCGCGATGCCCATGAGGACCAGGTCCACGGCGAAGGAGACGTTGGCGTTGGTGGCCAGGATGCTGCCCGAGCCGGCCACAAAGACCACCGCGGTGTGGATCAGGGTATACAGGGAGTTCATCCCCAGCAGACAGGGGGTGACGATGATGTTGTTGATGACGGACTGGAACACAATGGACGCCCCGCCGATGGCAAAGGCCGCGATGAGCATGACGATGAGCTTGGGCACGCGCAGACTCATGGCGTAGGAGAAGTACCGGGGGTTGACCTCTACCAACAGGTAGGCCGCAGCCGCCGCCAGCACCAGCACGGCCATGATGGCCAGCTTGCGGGCGTTGGCACGCCGGGCAGCGGTGGCGTAGGGCTTGGTATGGGTGTTCGCGCTCACGCCCCATCCCCCCCTTCCACCTGGGAGACGGCCGCGGCGCAGCCGCCGCTGTGGGCAGAGCCCAGCCGGATGGCCTTGTTGCCCCGGCGAAGCCGGTAGAGCAGCAGGCCCACGAACAGGATGCTGCCCAGAATGCCCACGATGAGCTCGATGGGCAGCTCGTAGGGGGCGATGACCACCCGGGCGAGCATATCGCACGCCAGCACAAAGATGGCGCCGAACAGGGCGGTGTCCACCAGGGTGCCCCGGATGCGGTCGCCCTTGAACATGGCCACCAGGTTGGGCACGATCAGGCCGATGTAAGAGATGGAGCCCACGATGACCACCACGGAGGCGGTGATCATGGCGGCGATGGACAGCCCGGCGAACAGAACCAGGTTGTAGGGCACTCCCAGGTTCTTGGAGAAATCCTTGCCCATGCCCACGATATTGAAGTGGTTGGCAAACAGGAAGGCCAGGATGACCAGCGGAACGATGAGGTAGACCAGCTCGAACCGCCCGCGCACCACCAGGGAGAAGTGCCCCACCAGCCAGGTGGACAGGGCCTGGGTCATCTCATACTGATAGGCCAGGTAGTTGGTGATGCCGCCGATGACGTTACCGAACATGATGCCCACCAGGGGGACCATGATCACGTCCTTGAATCGGATGCGCTGGATAAACCACACGAAGATCCAGGTGCCCAGGATGGCGGCGGCAAAGGCGAATAGGGCCCGCCCCCACAAGGTGGAGTTGGGCATGAACAGCAGGGCCAGCAGGATGCCGAACTGGGCAGAGGAAATGGTGGCCCCGGTGGTGGGAGAGACGAACTTGTTCCGGCACAGCTGCTGCATGATCAGCCCTGCCACGCTCATGCCCACGCCGGTGCACAGGATGGCCAGCAGCCGGGGCAGGCGGGAGACGAGAAAGATCTTGAGCTGCTCCAGGTTGCCGTTGAGCAGGGTGGACAGCTCCAGGTCGATGACCCCGATGAACAGGGACCAGACCGATAGGATCAGCAGGAACAGGGACAGCAGGATGGTGGTCAGATACCGTTTGATTGTAGACTCCTCCTTTTGGGCGCGGGATCGCCGTTTGTCGATTAGCAACAACTAACTTCTGTAGAAAAAAGATGCGCGTCAGGGCCAGATACGCCCTCCGTGCATATGAACCATTATATCATCCATGGTTAGCCATAGGAAACTAACAAAATAGACAAAAATTAGGGGGGGGAAACTGATATGATTTAAGCAAAAAGAAGAATCGACATAAGGCGACACTCGTGAGTTGCGTGGGGAAAAATAAAATGATAAACTGGGTAAACTGAAGAGACAAACGCGCTCCGTAGGGCGGCAAGGGAAAGCCGTCTACCGGCCCGGCAGTAGGGCGCAGCGGGGGAGGAGATTGGGCATGGGCGAGATCATCACCGTTTCCGGGCTGAAAAAATCCTTTGGAGCGGTTCAGGCGGTCAAGGGCATTGACTTCTCCGTGGAGGAGGGGGCGCTGTTTGCCTTCCTGGGGCCCAACGGCGCGGGCAAGTCCACCACGATTGACATTTTATGCACCCTGTGCGGATACGACGCGGGCCAGGTCGCCATCGCCGGCTTTGACTTGGACCGACAGGCGGACGAGATCCGCGGCCGCATTGGGGTGGTCTTTCAGGACAATCTGCTGGACAAGCGGCTGAGCGTGAGGGAAAACCTCTGGATCCGGTCTGGGTTCTATGATAAGAAGCGGACGGAGCGCCGGCGGGCGGTGGAGCGGGCGGCGGGGTATGCCCAGGTGGAGGGCTTCCTGGACCGGCCCTACGGCAGGCTGTCGGGGGGCCAACGCCGCCGGGCGGATATTGCGCGGGCGCTTTTGAACACCCCCCAGATCCTATTTCTGGACGAGCCCACCACCGGTCTGGATCCCCAGACCCGGGCCCACATCTGGGAGACGGTGGAGGGTCTGCGCTCCGAGAGCCGGATGACCATCTTCCTGACCACCCACTACATGGAGGAAGCGGCCAAGGCCGACTATGTGGTGGTGATGGACAACGGGCGGATAGTGGCCCGGGGGACGCCCTACCAATTAAAGGAAACCTATAGCTTTGACCACATCAGGATCAAGGCCAAGCCAGACCAGGTGGAGGCGCTGAAGGCGCGCCTGGAGGAACGGGGGCTGATGTGGACGGAGGGGAACGGGCTGATCGATGTGCGCCTTCAGTCGACGCTGGAGTCCATCGACATTCTCCAGCCGATCCTCCAGCTGGTGGAGGGTTTTGAGGTGGTGCACGGCACCATGGACGATGTGTTCCTTAACATCACGGGGAGGGAGCTGAGGGAATGAGGCAGATGACGGTGAGGGGGCTGAAGCTCTTCTTCAAGGACGCCGGCGGGGTGGTCTTCTCCCTGTTGGGTGTGATCGTGATTTTCTGCCTATTCCTGTTCTTCATTGGGGACACCATTACCCGGGGGCTGGACTTCCTCAGCCACGCCGGCCAGATCATGGACGCGTGGGTGGTGTCGGGGATGCTGGCCTCGTGCGCGATCACAACCAGCATGGGCGCCTATGCGGTGATGGTGTCAGACCGGGAGCAGAAGTGTGTCAAGGACTTCTATGCCTCCCCTCTGAGGCGGAGCGGCATCGCCGGGGGCTACCTGTGCACCGGGTTCCTGGTCAGCGTGGCGATGTCTCTGCTTACCCTCCTGTTTGGGCAGATCTATCTCGTGGCCCGGGGCGGGGCGTGGATCAGCCCAGTCACCCTGCTTCAGGTGCTGGGGGTGATCCTGCTCTCCTGCTTTGCTTCCAGCGCCATGGTGTGCTTTCTCATTTCCTTCCTCAAAACGGGGGGCGCGTACACCACGGCCAGCATCCTGCTGGGTACGCTGATCGGATTTTTGGTGGGGGCCTATATCAACGTCGGCGAGCTGCCAACCGGCGTCCAATGGGTGATCAAGTGCTTCCCCTGCGCCCATGCCGCGGTGCTGTTCCGGCAGCTTCTGATGGGGCCGGGGATTCAGGCGGACTTCGCACAACTGCCTGAGCAGGCCCTGACCGAGTTCGAGGAGCAAATGGGTGTGACGTTCTGGTATGGCCAGTGGGAGGCGGCGTGGTGGGTACACGCGCTGGTGCTGCTGGCCACCGGGGTGGTGTTTTACCTGCTGGCTATCCTCAAGATGTCCCGGCGGCTCCGGCAGTACTGAGCGGCGTACCTGTGGGCGGAGCGGGAGAGCGGACAGGGCAAGGGCCGGGGGAGTCCCCGGCCCTTGCCCTGTCTTGTAGATGGTCTTGCGCGGATTAAAAGGCGCGGCCGATGTCGGTGCGCAGGTGCATATCCGTAAAGTGAATAGACTTTGCGGCGGTGTAGGCTGTGGAAATGGCCCCGTCCAAGGTAGGGGCGGTGGCGGTGACCCCCAGCACCCGGCCGCCGTTGGTGAGATATTCCCCCTGAGAGCCCAGCTTGGTGCCGGCATGGAACACGGTGGCGGCCCTGCCCGCCTCCTCCAGGCCGGAGATGGGGTAGCCCTTTTGGTAGTCCAGGGGGTAGCCGCCGCTGGCCAGAACCACCACGCAGCCCGCCGCCTGCTTCCACCGAATATCCAGCCGGTCCAGCGTGCCGTCCACGCAGGCTTGAAAGATGTCCATCAGGTCGCTTTCCAGCAGGGAGAGCACCACCTGGCACTCCGGGTCGCCAAAACGGGCGTTGTACTCCACCACTTTGGGGCCCTCCGGGGTGAGCATTAGGCCAAAGTAGAGCACTCCCTGGAAGGGACGGTCTTCCGCCCGGAGGGCGTCAATGGTGGGGCGGAAGATTTCCTCCATGCACCGCTGGGCGATCTGCGGGGTGTACTGGGGCGGGGGGGAGATGGCACCCATGCCGCCGGTGTTGGGACCCCGGTTGCCGTTGTAGGCCCGCTTATGGTCCTGGCTGGCCGGCATGGGCACCACGGTTTTCCCATCGGTAAAGGCCAGCACGGTCACCTCGGGGCCGGTCATGCACGCCTCGATGACCACAGTGGCTCCGGATGGGCCAAACTTTTTGTCCTCCATCATCTCCCGGGCGGCCTGCTTGGCCTCCTCCACCGTGGCGGCCACCACCACCCCCTTGCCCAGGGCCAGGCCGTCGGCCTTGACCACGATGGGAGCGCCTTGGGCCTCGATGTAGGCCAGCGCCTGGCCCAGGGCTGTAAAGGTCTGATACTTGGCGGTGGGGATGTGGTATTTCCGCATCAATTCCTTGGAGAAGGCCTTGCTGGCTTCGATGATCGCGGCGTTGGCCCGAGGGCCGAAAGCGGGGATGCCGGCGGCCTCCAGGGCATCCACCATGCCCAGGGCCAGGGGATCGTCGGGGGCGACCACGACGAAATCCATGGCGTTGTCCCGGGCCCAGGACACCATACCGTTCACATCGGTGGCCTGGATGTCTACGCACTGGGCCACCTGGGCGATACCGGCGTTGCCGGGCGCGCAGTACAGCTGAGTTACCTTGGGGGACTGGGCCAGCTTCCAGCAGATGGCGTGCTCCCGCCCGCCGCCCCCCACAACCAAAACCTTCATGCAAGCACCTCTTTCTCTCAAAGTTCCGCCCTGGGCGGAACAAGCAAATCATGTCCCCTTGGAAGGGGGGAGCTGGCGCGGGAAGCGCCGCCTTGCCGGTTCAGTGGTGGAACAGCCGCATCCCGGTGAAGGCCATGGCGATGCCGTACTGGTCGCAGGTTGCAATGACGTGGTCGTCCCGGATGGAGCCGCCGGGCTGGGCGATATACCGCACCCCGGAGCGATGGGCCCGCTCCACATTGTCCCCAAAGGGGAAGAAGGCGTCAGAACCCAGGCTGACGTCCTGCATGGTGGCGATCCAGGCCCGCTTCTCTTCCTGCGTGAGGGGCTCGGGACGCACCTGGAAGGTCTGCTGCCACACCCCGTCGGCCAGCACGTCCTCGTATTCATCGGAGAGATACACGTCGATGGCGTTGTCCCGGTTGGGCCGGTGGATGCCCTCCACAAACTGCAGGCCTAACACCTTGGGGTGCTGGCGCAGCATCCAGTTGTCCGCCTTGCTGCCAGCCAGGCGGGTGCAGTGGATGCGGCTCTGCTGTCCCGCGCCCACGCCGATGGTCTGGCCGTTCTTCACATAGCACACCGAATTGGACTGGGTGTATTTCAGGGTGATGAGGGCCAGCAGCAGGTCGTGCTTGGCCTGGGGGGGCAGGTCCTTGTTCTGGGTCACCAGGTTGTCCAGCAGCCCCTCATGGATCTCAAAGCTGTTGTAGCCCTGCTGGAAGGTGACGCCGTAGATGTGGCGCAGCTCGATGGGAGCGGGCTCATAGGTGGGGTCGATCTGCACCACATTGTAGGCTCCCTTCTTCTTGGCCTTGAGGATGGCCAGGGCCGCGTCGGTATAGCCGGGGGCGATGACCCCGTCGGACACCTCCAGGGCCAGGAAGCGGGCAGTGGGCTCGTCGCAGATTTCGCTCAGGGCGGCCCAGTCGCCGTAGGAGCATAGCCGGTCGGCCCCCCGGGCCTTGATGTAGGCCCGAGCAATGGGGGAGGTGTCCAAGCCGTCGGCAAAGTAGATCTGCCGCTCCACTTCGGTCAGCTCGGTGCCCAGGGCGGCGCCGGCGGGGGAGACGTGCTTGAAGGAGGCGGCGCAGGCCAGGCCGGTGGCCTTCTTCAGCGACTTGACCAGCTGCCAGGAGTTGAGCGCGTCCATAAAGTTGATATAGCCCGGCTTGCCGTTGAGCACCGTGAGGGGCAGTTCCCCCTGCTGCATGAAGATCCGGGCGGGTTTCTGATTGGGATTGCAGCCGTACTTCAGTTCTAGCTCTTGCATGAAAGCTTCACTCCTTTTGGAAGGGGGCGGGCAGCCCCTCACTGGTGTTTGTTGCGGATGACCGTGTCCATCTGCCCGGAGGACAGGTCCCGGTAACAGACATACAGGGAGATCTTGTTTTCCGGGTTCAGGCTGTCCCAAATCTGGTCGGCCAGGCCCTGGGCGTCAGGGGCGGTGAGGGCCACCCGGCGAGGTTCCCCCTCAAAGGAGGGCAGGGGGTCGGCGTTGTCCTGATAGGTGTGGATGAGCCGGCCCTCGCCAGCCAGGGGGGCGTCGTATTCGTAGAAGAAGCGCAGGTTGCAGTCAGGGTTGCCGTCTGCAGACTTGAGGATGGACAGCTTGAAGCTGCCGTCAGGGGCGAGCAGGCCGGAGATGCGGGGAGTATAGTTGGGAGGATCGGGCTCGAAGCAGCGGGTGCGCAGGGCCTCGTGGAAGGTGCCACCCCGCAGCAGGCAGTCCCGGATGGTGTCGGTCTGGTCGCCATTGGTGACCACCACCCCCCGGCCGGCCATGCGCACCGGATGATAGAGGATAAGGGACGGGTCAGTGAGTTTCGATTCGTCATAGGCCCGGGTGCGGATGCCGTCCTGGGTGGCTTCGAAGATCCGGTTGCGGCTGTTCTCACTGCGGCCCATGATGAAGTAGGCGATGACGGCGCTGGTGTTGCGGGCGCAGCGCCCCAGCAGGATGCCTCGGCCGGGATAGGGTCGCTGGGAGAGGTAGTCGCGCAGGTCGATGGGGTTCATGGGGGTTCCTCCTATAGTTTGAAAATGAAACAGGGCGCGCCAAGGCCGGAATCATGGCGCGCCCAGCTGACTGGGAAAGGACGCAGGCGGCATTGCCTGGGGGGCTTCTCCTACCGACTGTCCTACCGCTTGTTCCAGATGGGGGGCAGAGCGCTCAACCGGCCCCTCCGCCCGGTGGCAGGACGCGGACCGCGCGCCCCTCCACCGCCAGCCGACCCTGGCAGAACAGGGACACGGCCTGGGGTAGGATGACCCATTCGGCCTGCTCCATCACCCGGCGCTGGAGGGCCTCCGGCGTGTCGCCCTCCTGGACCTCCACCGCCTGCTGCAGCACGATGGGGCCGCCATCGCACTCCGGGCTGACGAAATGCACCGTGGCGCCCGTCACCTTCACGCCGTAGGCCAGGGCCTGTTCGTGAACGTGGAGGCCGTAGCAGCCCGGCCCGGAGAAGGCGGGAATGAGGGAGGGATGGACGTTGAGGATGGCGTTGGGGAAGGCCTGTACCATCTCCTCGGTGAGGATGACCATGAAGCCGGCCAGCACCACCAGATCGATGCGCAGCGCCCGCAGCTTGTCCACCAGGGCGACGGTCATGGCCTGGCTGGAAGGGTAGTCCTTCCGGGATACCACATAGCCGGGGATCCCGGCCTTGGCGGCCCGTTCCAGGGCAAAGACCCCCGGCTTGGAGGCGATGACGGCGCAGAGTGCTCCCCCACCCAGTCCGCCCTGGGTCTGGGCGTCGATGAGGGCCTGCAGGTTGGTGCCTCCGCCGGACACCAGCACGGCGATGCGCTTGCTCATACCAGATCCACGCCGCCGTCCCCGGCGGTCACCTCGCCCACCTGCCAGGCGGGCTGGCCGGCGGCGGACAGCAGCTCCAGGGCCTTGCCTGCCTGGTCGGAGGGGAGGGCCAGCACCATGCCCAGGCCCATGTTGAAGGTATTGTACATATCCCGCTGGGGGATGCCGCCCGCCTTCTGGATCAGGTCGAAGATGGCCGGGCGGGGGAAGGTATTCAGCCGGATGCGGGCGGTGAGTCCGTCGCGCATCATCCGGGGCACGTTCTCATAGAAGCCGCCTCCGGTGATGTGGCTGATGGCGTGGACGTCCACCCCCCCTTCCAGCAGGGCCCGTACCGCCGGGACATAGATGCGGGTGGGGGTGAGCAGGGCCTGGCCCAGGCTGGCCCCATCCAGCTCTGCCCGGGGGGCGTCCAGGTCGGCGTGCTCCACATCCAGCACCTTGCGCACCAGGGAGAAGCCGTTGGAATGCACGCCGGTGGAGGCCAGGCCGATGAGCGCGTCCCCCTGGGCCAGGCGGCTGCCGTCAAGGATCTTTTCCTCGTCCACGATGCCCACGGCAAAGCCGGCCAGGTCATAGTCGTCGTCGGCCATCATGCCCGGGTGCTCGGCGGTCTCCCCGCCCACCAGGGCGCAGCCGGCCTGGCGGCAGCCTTCGGCCACCCCAGACACGATGCTGGCGATCCGCTCCGGGACGTTTTTGCCGCAGGCGATGTAGTCCAGGAAAAACAGGGGGGTGGCCCCGCCACAGATGATGTCGTTGACGCACATGGCCACACAGTCGATGCCGATGGTGTCGTGCCGGCCCAGCAGCATGGCCAGCTTCAGCTTGGTGCCCACCCCGTCGGTGCCGCTGACCAGCACCGGCCGCTTCATCCCGGCCAGGTTGGGGGCGAACAGACCGCCAAAGCCGCCCAGCGATCCCAGCACGCCTGGGATATAGGTGGAGGCCACCATGGGCTTGATGCGCTCCACCGCCTCGTACCCGGCGGTGACGTCCACCCCGGCGGCGGCGTAGGATTCCGAGTGGGAGTTCTTCATGGGTTCAAAACCTCCAGCGTGAGATGGGGGATGCGGGGCCTACTCCCGGCCGTTCCAGCAGTAGGTGCACACCTGGTCGGGGTCGATGCCGATGGACTCCAGCAGCCCCTCCAGGGACTGGTAGCCCAGGGAGCTGAAGCGCAGGCCGTCGCAGATGGAGTGGAGCAGGCACTGGCCCCGTTGGGTGGAGGCGTCGGCGTACTCCTCCAGGTGGCTTTGGCCCTCGTCCCCCTCCAGCTCCTGCACGGTGCGCCGGGCCAGTAGCTCCAGGTCGGAGTTGCTCCGGGAGAAGTTGAGGTACTTGCAGCCGTACATGATGGGCGGGCAGGCCGAGCGGATGTGCACCTCTTTCGCGCCCCGCTCGTAGAGGAAGTCCACCGTTTCCCGCAGCTGAGTGCCCCGCACGATGGAGTCATCCACGAACAAAAGCCGTTTGCCCTCGATGAGCTCGGGCACCGGGATCTGCTTCATCTTGGCCACCTGGTTGCGCACCTCCTGGTTGGCGGGCATGAAGGAGCGGGGCCAGGTGGGGGTGTACTTGACGAAGGGGCGGGCGAAGGGGAGGCCGCTCTGGTTGGCATAGCCGATGGCGTGGGGCACCCCCGAGTCGGGGACGCCGGCCACAAAGTCCACCTGGGGCAGCGCGCCCCGGGCGGCCTCCTGACGGGCCATGATGGCGCCGTTGCGGTAGCGCATGACCTCCACATTCACCCCCTCATAGTTGGAGTTGGGGTAGCCGTAGTAGGTCCACAGGAAGGCGCAGATGCGCATCTGACGGCCAGGGGGAGAGAGGGTCTCCACCCCGTCAGGGGTGAGGCGGACGATCTCCCGGGGGCCCAGCTCGTAGCTGTCCTGGTAGCCCAGCTTGTGGTAGGCGAAGGACTCAAAGGACACGCAACATCCCTCCGCCTTCTTTCCCACCAGCACAGGCAGGCGGCCCAGCTTGTCCCGGGCGGCAATGATCTCGCCCTGCTGGGTGAGGATGAGCAGGGTGAGCGAGCCGTCAATCAGCTCCTGGGCCCGGAGGATGCCTGAGACCAGGTCACCCTCCCGGTTGATGAGGGCGGCGGCCAGCTCGGTGGAGTTGACCTTGCCCGAGCTCATGGCCATGAACTGATGGCCCTGCTGGGAGAAGTACTGGGCGATGAGCGCCTCAGCATTGTTGATGATACCCACCGTGGTGATGGCGTACAGCCCCAGGTGGGAGCGCACCAGCAGGGGCTGGGGGTCGGTGTCGCTGATGCAGCCGATGCCGCTGGTGCCGTGAAAGGAGGGCAGATCCCCTTCGAACTTGGTGCGGAAGGGGGTGTTTTCAATGTTGTGGATCTGTCGCTGGAACCCGTCCTGAGCGTCATGGAGGACCATGCCGCCCCGGCGGGTGCCCAGGTGGGAGTGGTAGTCCACTCCGAAAAAGAGGTCTAAGGTTACATCCTGCTGGGAAACCGCGCCAAAAAAACCGCCCATAGTTCCTCCCAATTCTGATCTGTCAAAGCTGTGTGGGTGTGTGGGGATGGGGCCCGCGTGAATAGATTCCGAGTGGGGATCACGCCGCGCTGCCCGTCACTTTCCCAGCAGGCGCCGGCTCATCTCCCGGTAGGCGCCCTCCACGTTGCCCAGGTCCCGGCGGAAGCGGTCCTTGTCCAGCTTCTCGCCCGTCTTGGCGTCCCAGAACCGGCAGGTGTCCGGGGAGATCTCGTCGGCCAGCACAATGGTCCCGTCAGCGGTCTTGCCAAACTCCAGCTTGAAGTCCACCAGGGTGACGCCGCACTCGGCCAGGGTCTGCTTGAGGAAGTCGTTGACCTGGAAGGCGTAGCGCTGGATGAGCTCAATCTCCTCCCAGCTGGCCAGCTTCAGGGCCACGGCGTGGTAGTCGTTGATGAGCGGATCGTGGAGATCGTCGTTCTTGTAGGAGAACTCCACGGTGGGCGCGTCGAAGATGATGCCCTCCTCCACGCCGTACCGCTTGGCGAAGGAGCCGGCGGAGCGGTTGCGGACAATGACCTCTAGGGGGATGATGGACACCTTTTTCACCGCCGTCTCCCGGGGGCTGAGCTCCTGGACAAGGTGGGTGGGAATCCCCGCCTGCTCCAGCTGGGCCATCAGGAAATTGGTCATCTGGTTGTTGATGGCCCCCTTGCCGTCGATGGTGCCCTTCTTGGCACCGTCAAAGGCGGTGGCGTCGTCCTTGTAGGAGACGATGACCACGTTGGGGTCGTCGGTGGCATAGACCTTCTTGGCCTTGCCCTCGTAGAGCTGCTCACGCTTGTCCATAGTAGCCTTTCCTTTCTGTTTCTCTCATACTTACAAATGGGATGGGGTTCAGAGCGCCTTGCAGAGCGGGCCTCAGCCCAGCTCCTGCTGGAGCTTGGCCTCCTTTTGGGCGATCTGCCTGGCCATCTGGGCCCGGGCCTGGTCCAGCTTGGCGGCCAGGCCCTCATCGGCCACGGCCAGGATCTGGGCGGCCAGCACGGCGGCGTTCTTGGCCCCGTTGATAGCCACGGTGGCCACGGGGATGCCGCTGGGCATCTGGACGGTGGCCAGCAGCGCGTCCAGCCCGTCCATGGCCCCGCCCTTCAGAGGGACGCCGATGACGGGCAGGGTGGAGTTGCCCGCGAAGGCGCCGGCCAGGTGGGCGGCCATGCCGGCCGCGCAGATGAGCACCCCAAAGCCGTTGGCCCGGGCGTTCCGGGCAAACTCGGCCGCGGCGGCAGGGGTGCGGTGGGCGCTGAGGATATGGGTTTCATAGGGCACGCCAAACTCGTCCAACTGGGCGCAGGCGGCCTGGACCACCGGCCAATCGGAGTCGGAGCCCATGATGACGGCGACTTTTTTCATATGCGGATCTCCCTTTCCTGTTCCCGGTGGAGGGGGGCCGGCCCGGACAAAGAAAAAAACAGGCCAACGGGGGACGTCAGCCTGTTGTCGTTGATCTGGGCGTGAAATTGGGCGCAAGAATCCCCCGTGCGGCCCCGCAGGCAAGGGCAGGACACCGGTGGAACTCCATGGTAGCACCCCTCCACTCAAAACTAGTTCTATCATATCGAAAAATCCCGATCAAATCAAGACAAAGTTAGAATTTCGTATGCTTATACAATGCAATCCGGGCTCCGGCCCGGGGGGGTGTTCAAAATAGCCCTGTGCTGTCCAGGATGCGGCTGACCTCCTCGGCGCGGTTGGCCCAGGCGGCCTGGCTGGCGTAGGCCTGTCGACGGGGGCCGGCTAAGCGGGGGTCCTCATCCAGGGCCTTGCGGCAGCGGCGAAGGAAGCCCGCGCTGTCATAGGCGGTGTAGACCACATCGGGGAAGGACTCCACCTGCTCAGGTTCCTGCATCATCACGATGGGCTTGCCGGTGGCCAGGTACTCGTAGAGGTGGGAGGGGATGATGTCGCTGCCCCGCCGGTCGGCGCGGATCAGATCGAAGAGCACCGTGCACGCGCACAGGTAATCGGGCAGCTCCACAGACGGAAAGGGCCCGTGGAGCAGGATATTGGGGAAGGGGCGCAGCCGGGCGGCCGCCGGCTTGGTGACCCGGCCCAGCATCAGGAAGGTCCAGTCGGGCTGGGCCTGGGCGGCGTGGAGCAGGGGCTCCAGCTCCACCTGGTCGGTCAGATCCCCCACCCGGCCCAGCACCGGCCGGCCGGCCAGGTGGGCCAGATGGGGCGGCGGAGCCAGCTCACCCCGCTGGAACATCCGGTAGTTGACGCCGTTGGGCAGCAGGGCGATGTTGTCGTTGCAGGGGGACAGGCGCTGGACCAGGCCGGGGGAAGCGGCAAAGATCACCTCGGCGTGCAGGGCCAGGTCGCTCTCCGCGTCCAGGTGCTGCTCCCCCCACTCCCGGTCGCAGTCATAGACCAGGCCCCGGTAGGCCAGCCGGTCCAGATAGGCGGCCTGGTCGGGGGCGGTGCACCACAGCACGGGCTCTCGGAAGTGATGACGCGCCATGACCTTCTGGATGAAATCGGCGGCCTTGAGCTGGCTGCGGCGCTGCAGTGCCTCCCGGTCCAGTCCGGGCAGCAGGGGGGTGGGCAGGGTGTACACCGTGATGTGGGCGCGCACCCGGCGGCCTTGATCGGGGTGGGGCGCCCCCTTGGGGAGGGGCGGCTCAAAGAAAAGGATCCTGGCCTGGTTCAACCGGGCTAGCAGCTGCTGGGTGCGGTTGGGGCGGGCCTGCCAAGGGCTGTGGGAGAGGCAGAGGATCTGCTTCAAGGGGATCACCTCCAAAAACCGGGGAATGGGGGCGGCGGAAAGGGGCTTGCCAGCGTGGGAGAAATCCGATACAATGGCAATCGAAACCCGGCCCTTCTCCCAGGGCGTGCAGCCTGGGCAGGGCAGGTGGTCGGATGAACACAGGGTTTTCCGACTTTGCTTTGATTATACATAGCTTTGGCCTGACGGTCAAGGAGAGGAGGCGGCCATGGCTGAGCTGGTCCAGCGGGTGGACGAGCAGGTGCTGCTGTGGATCACCCAGCACTTGCGCCTGCCCGTGCTCAATGAGCTGATAAGCTTCTACACCAGCCTGGGCAACGCCGGGCTGGTGTTCATCCTGGGGGCGGTCGTCCTGCTGTGCTTCCGGGCCACCCGGCGGGCTGGGGCTGGGGCGGGAGTTGGGATGCTGCTGGGCTTTGCCCTGACCAACCTGACCATCAAGCCGCTGCTCAGCCGGCCCCGGCCCTGGGTGGTGCTGGAGGGGCTGGAGACATTGGTCACCAGCGGAGACCCCAACTCCTTCCCCTCGGGGCACACCTGCGCGGCCTTTGCCTTTGGCGTGGCGGTGGCGGTGGCAGCCCCCTGGCGCTGGCTCAAAGCCGTGGCCCTGGCGGCCGCGGTGCTGATGGGCTTCTCCCGATTGTATGTGGGGGTTCACTTCCCCAGCGACGTGCTGGCCGGGGCGGTGATCGGAGCGGTGTGCGGCCTGCTGGGGGCCTGGCTCATGGGCCGGGCGTGGCGTGCGGCGAGCCGACGGGGGGGGCGCCTTGGGCCAGGTCCAGGATGACCGCCTGGGCCAGCAGCAGGCCGGCGGCGGCGGGCACCCACATGGCGCTGGCGGGGACCGAGCGCCGGCCGGGCGGCGGGGCCTCGTCCCCCTGCTGGGCACGGCAGGGCAGCTCGGGGGAATAGACCACTTGGTGGTGGACGATGCCCCGGGCGCGCAGCTCCCGGCGCACCACCCGGGCCAGGGGGCAGCCCTGGGTCCTGGACAGGTCGGTGATGCGCAGCTGCTGGGCGTCTCGCTTGTTGCCCGTGCCCAGGGCGGAGAGGATGGGGATCCCCCGGCGGTGGGCCGTTTCGATCAGGTCCAGCTTGCAGCTGACCAGGTCGATGGCATCCACGATGTAGTCGTAGCGCTGTTGGAAAAAGCGCTCCCGCGCCTGGGACTCGTACCGGGCGGCCAGGGGGTGGAGCAGGCAGTCGGGATTGATCTGGCGCAGGCGCTGGGCGGTGGCCAGCGCCTTTTCCATGCCCACCGTGTCATGCAGGGCGGCGGCCTGGCGGTTGAGATTGCTCAGCGACACCCGATCCTGATCCACCAGGGTGAGCTGGCCAACGCCCGAGCGGCACAGCGCCTCGGCGCACCAGCTGCCCACCCCGCCCAGGCCGAATACCGCCACATGGCTGCCGGCCAGCCGCTCCATGGCCTGGGTGCCCAGCAGCATCTCGGTGCGGGAAAACTGCTCTTGCATGGCGATTCCTCCTATTGAAGCGCAAAGGGCCGGACAAACCGTCCGGCCCTTTGGTGTATGGGGATTGCTTAAGCGCCCAGGTACTTGGCGCCGTCGGCCACCGAGGTGGCGTAGGCGTCGTTTTCCAACAGGCCGTCCTGCAGCGCGGTGATCTCCTCCTGGCTCATGGCGTTGCGCACGTCCAGGATCCACTCGGCCTCGTTCCAGTCCTGGAAGTACATGATGTGGTAGCCCCAGTAGGAGCCGGAGGACTCCACATCGCCTTCATGCCGCACGATGCCGGTGTTCCCGACCTGGCGGCCATCCGCAAAGATCCAGTCCAGGAACTCCGGTACATAGCTGTCGGTGCGGGCGACGGCCTCGTACAGGCCGCCGGTGGTGTTGGAGCCGGTGTCGTCCGAGTACTCGTTGGCCAGCGCGCCGAAGGCCTCGGCAGTGAGCTCCCCGGCCTCGTACTGGGCCAGGATGTCCTCAGCCTCCGCCAGGGCGGCCTCCCAGGTCTCGTCACTGGGCTCGGTCACATTGCCCTCCTCATCGGTGCCCGTCTCCGCCCGCACCAGAATGTGGCGCACGTCGGCGGTGAGGTCCTCGTTGCGGCTCCGGCTGTGGAAGATGACCAGGTAGTAGCCCTCGTCCCCGTTCTCCACCACGGCTCCTTGGTTCTCACCCAGCTCCAGCAGCTCATCCCGATAGGTTTCAGCAATGCTGTCGCTGCCGGTGACAGTGGTGTGGTCGCTGGAAGCGGCGGGGGAGAACTGTTCGATCAGGTCGGCCACCTCAGTGCCCTGCTCATAGGCGGCCAGGGCGGCCTGGGCCTGCTCCTGGGCGGCGGCCAGAGCGGCCTCCAGCTCCGCTTCGGTCTGGTCCTCAGTCTGCGCTTCCGTCTGTTCCCCCTCCTCGGCGCTCTCCTCCGTTTCGGGGGTGAAGGAGAGGTAGGAGTAGACAAACTCGTCAAACTCGTCGGCATGCTCCTGGTAGTGGGCCTCCAGCTCCTCAGCGGTGTAGGAGTCATAGAACTCCTGGGTCTTGTCCTGCGTATAGAGGCTGGCCAGCAGGGACTTGGCCAGCAGCCGCTCGTAAATAGAGGGGCTCATCAGCTTACCGTAGCGGGAGACCAGGTAGGAGCGGTAGCTGTAACCGCTGTTGGAGGCGCTGGTGCGGGCCGAGGCGATGCTGGCGTCCAGGTCTTCCTGGATGTCCTCCTGGGTATATCCGTCCTGGATGGCCGCGTCATACAGGGACTGGTCAGACTGGGCGGCCAGCAGGGCCTGCTCCAGGAAGTAGTCGTGGTAGGTGGTACCTTCCTCCTCGTTGTAGATCTGCTCGTCATCAGGGAGGCTGGTGTCAATCATGCCATAGGCGGCGTACATATACCGCTCATTGTAGTAGTAATAGCTCAGTTCGGCGGCGTTCAGCTGGGTATCGCCCACGGTGGCGGCCAGGGCTCGGCCCTGGAAAAAGCCGGAGTTCCAAATCAGCAGCGCGGCCACCAGCACCACCACCACGATCCCGATGGCGGTGTAGGTGCGGACCTTGCGCTTGTAGGCGGCCTTCTTCTGACTGGCCTGCATGGCCTTCTCGGAGGGGCCGCCGCCCTGGCGCTGCTTCTTCTCTCTGGATGCGCTCATGGTATCAATCCTCTCAGTTTCTGGTGTGTTGCCCACAGACGGAACAAAAGCACATCCGCCATATACCACCGATGTGCTGAATGGGGACATTATAGCACGGCCGGTCAAGCCTTGCAAGGGAAAAATCCCACATCAGCCCGCCCCTTGGGGAAAATTCACAAAATGGCCACAACCGGGCCGCCCGGCCCGAGGGCGCGAAAAAGCGGGAGAGCGACCGCTCTCCCGCTGCGCAGGCAGAACCCCCGCCGTGGCCGTGCCGCCCGAAGAAAAACCTGCACGGGAATGCAGGTGGGTCGCCTCCGCGCCGGTTCACGGCTTCCAACGTCCGGCCCCGCCCTGGGGAGGGCCGGGAGGCCTGCCATCCGCGGCGCGAGCGGGGCGTCCCATATTAAAGATGTGGGTTTTTATCGGGCGGACACGTAGTTAGAACCCGGCAGGGGAGGGGCGGGCTACTCGTCCCCGTCCTCGTCGTCAAACAGCTGCTGCAAAAACTGCTCGTAGACCTGCTCCAGCTCCTGCTCATCGTCGATGTCGGCCAGCAGCTGCTCTCCGTTTTCCTCCACCATCTTGAGCAGGATCATCCCGAAGTCCGGGTCGTCCTCCTCCAGATCGGCGGGCAGAAAGGACAGGTAAGTGGTGCCCTTGTATGTTAACGTGCCCAGATGTTCCAGTTCAAATTCATTGCCATCGTCGTCGGTGACGCTGACAAAATCAGGGCCAAAGGCCTCGCTCATGGCGGACACGCCTCCTCTCTGCGCTTGCGTTTCTGCCTTCATTGTACTGTCTCCCGAGGAAAAAAGCAAGGGGGGATAACAGGAAAAATTCTGCCTGCGGGAGAGATTGGCAGCGGGGGCGGCAGGGCAAGGCAGGGTGGACAAGGGTGGGGGGATGTGATATACTACCGCTGTATGCGCCCCCATCCCGGCATACTGGATTCTATTCCAAATACGGACCGGGCGTGACGCGCCAACGGGCGTGGGCGCAATCATTCGGAGGGATGCTCAATGGCAGATAAGCATTACAATCCAGATGGAACCCGCCGGCGCTCCCACCCCACTGGTAGGCGACCGTCCGGGGAGAGGGGGCAGGACGGGGCCGCGGCGCGCGGTGGGCGCTCCACGGCGTCCCGGGTGGGGGTGCGGGCCCTGCAGGTACTGGGCACCCTGCTGTTGATCGGGGTGGTGACGGGGGCCTTTCTGGCCTGTTACGCCGCGGTGTATATCCGCACCGCCATCCTGCCAAACGCCACCTTGGACCTGTCGGCCTACACCCTGAATGAGAACTCGGTCATCTATTATTATGATGACGACGGCCAGGCCCGTGAGCTGACCACCCTTGTGGGCTCTCAGAACCAGGAGTGGGTGGACCTGGAGGACATTCCCCAGGACCTGCGGGACGCGGTGGTGGCCATCGAGGACCGGCGTTTCTACCAGCACAGCGGCGTGGACTGGTACCGCACCGCGGGGGCCTTCGTCAATATGTTCCTGGGGATGCGCAATACCTTTGGCGGCTCCACGCTGACCCAGCAGCTGATCAAGAACCTGACCCAGTACGATGACGTGACCGTCACCCGTAAGATCATGGAGATCTTCACCGCCCTGTATGTGGAGGACAATTACTCCAAAGAGGACATTTTGGAGTTGTACCTCAATGTGATCTTTCTGGGCAACGGCTGCTACGGTATCCAGGCGGCCTCGGAGTTCTACTTCGGCAAGCCGGTGTCTGAACTGACCCTGGCCGAGTGCGCCAGCCTGGCGGGCATCACCAACAACCCCTCCCTGTACAGCCCCAACGCGCAGCTCAATGTCAGCCGCTATCCCTGCCTGAACTGCGGCACCTACTCCCTGACCAACGACGAGCCCTGCGATACCTGCGGGGCCATCAACTATGGGCCGGAGGAGATCTGGACCGGCCGGGAGTACAACAAGGCTCGGCAGGAGCTGATTTTGGGGGAGATGCTGGACGCCGACGGCTCCAACGGCGTGAGTTACATCAGCCAGGAGGAGTATGACGCCGCCGTGGCCCAGACCCTGGTCTTCACCTGGGACGACGCCTACACCGGACAGACGGTGGAGGAGGGGCAGACAGAGGAAACCGACCGGGGCAACGTCAACTCCTGGTATGTGGACGCGGTGATCAGCGAGCTGCTGGACTACCTGGTGGAGGAGGGGATGTCTGAGCGGGCGGCCACCCAGATGGTATACTCCGGCGGCCTGCGCATCTACACCCCCTTCGACCCGGACGTGCAGGCCGGCGTGGACCAGATCTTTGAAAACTGGGACAGCTCCTACTATACCTCCCGGACGGGCCAGGAGATCAGCTCGGCCATCACCATCGTGGACAACACCACTGGCTATGTGGTGGCCATGGCGGGCGACCTGGGGGTGAAGGAGGTCAACCGGGGCTGGAACAACGCCCTGGCCACCCGGCAGCCCGGCTCGTCCATCAAGCCCATCTCGGTGTATGCCCCCGCCCTGGAAATGGGGCTGATCACCCCGGCCTCCGTGCTGGACGACAGCCCCGTGCAGCTGCTCAACGGCAACATCTGGCCGCTGAACCTACCCCGGGGCTACCGGGGGCTGACCACGGTGCTCCAGGGGGTCATTGAGTCCAAGAACACCATTGCCACCCGGGTGCTGCAGCTGGTGACGCCGGAGGAGTCCTACCGCTTCCTGGAGGAGCGCTTTGGCATCACCTCCCTGGAGCCGGGCTACTATGACAGCGCCGGCCGGTTGCGCTCGGACTATGATTACAGCCCCCTGGCCATGGGCGGGCTGACCCATGGGATGTCCACCTTTGAGATGGCCGCGGCCTTTGCAACCTTCCCGCGGGGCGGCAGCTATACCGCCCCCACCACCTTCCTGCGGGTGGAGGACATGGACGGCAATGTAGTGGTGGACAACACCCCCCAGACCAATGATGACGCCATCAAGGATACCACCGCCTACTACATCAACAGCATGCTCTCCAGCGCGGTTGCCTCGGGCACGGGCACCGGCGCCCGGATCAGCGGGCAGTTGGTGGCGGGTAAGACTGGCACCTCGGACAACGCCTTCAACTTCTGGTTTGCCGGCTACACCGCCCACTACACCGCCGCGGTGTGGACGGGGTATCCCCGATATGACGAGGTCATTAACAGCAGCCAGGGCAACCCATCGGTCTACCTGTGGCGGGAGGTGATGACCCTGGTGCACCAGGGCCTATCCAGGCAGGAGTTCCCCACGGTGGACAACCTGCGGGCCTATACCGTCTGCCTGGACTGCGGCAACCTGGCCACCGAAGACTGCCGGAACGACACCCGGGGCGACCGCACCCAGACCTTCTACCTGGCGGCGGGGGATGGGCCCACGGAGGCCTGCGTGTGCCATGTGCCGGTGGAGATCTGCCTGGACTGCCCGGTGCTGGATGCCGAGGGGGAGGCCACCGGCCTGTACCGGATGGCGGGGGAGAACTGCCCCGAGGAGTCGGTGCGCACGGTATTCATGGTGGACTATATCCGGGAGGGCGTGGCCGCCTCGGTGCCGGTGTCGGACCAGTATGCCCTGATCTCCATCTACGAGACACTCTTCCCCAATGAGGCCGACCGGTACTGCACGGTACACGGTGGGGCGGGAGAGGACCCGGACGTGGAGCCTACCCCGTCCGGGGAGATCCCCCCCAGCGGGGAGCCGGGGGCGCCGGAGAGCCCGGGGGTTTCCAGCCAGCCGGAGCCCACCCCCAGTGCAGGGGTGGAGCCATCTCCTCCCGTGACAGCCAGCCTGCCGCCAGAGCCAGAGCCGGAACCGGAACCGGAGACATAGCCTGTAAGACGCCGCCCCAGAAGGGACCACCCTTCTGGGGCGGCGCGCATTCCGTCTGCCCTGCCAGAAATTTAGGGGTGGCGGAGCAAATGTTTGGTGAAAACGGGGAGGATTTATGAATTGAGAACTGTCCCTGCCTGTGATACAATAGACCGCAGTACAAGGACAGATCTGGTGGGCGGGCAGGGAGGAGGACTGGCATGGGCCCAAATCAGAAATACTTCATTGTGGAGGCGTCGGCACTGCCAGAGGTCTACCGGAAGGTGGCCGACGCCAAGCGCCTGCTGGAGACCGGCGAGGTGCAGACGGTGAACGCGGCCACCCGGCGCGCGGGGATCAGCCGCAGCGCCTTCTACAAGTATAAGGACGCCATCCGCCCCTTCCGGGACATGATCCACGGCAGGATTGCCACCATCCAGATCCTGCTGCGCAACGAACCGGGGGCCCTGTCCGCGGTGCTCAACACCCTTGCGGACTGGGGGGGCAATGTGCTCACCATCCACCAGGCCATCCCCGGGGGAGACGCGGCGGTGGTGACGGTGGGGCTGGAGACCTCTGGGATGCAGACCGGGCTGGAAGATTTGCTCAGCGCGCTGCGGGAGAAGCGGGAAGTGGTCCACTGTGAGATTCTGGCAGGCTGAATACAGGAGATTGAAGAGGGAGGAAACCATGATCAATGTAGCAATTTTGGGATTTGGCACCGTGGGGTCCGGGGTGGCGGAGGTGCTCACCGGGCACGAGCGCAGCATCGCGCAAAAGACGGATGACCTGGTGAAGCTGAAATACATCCTGGACGTTCGGGACTTTCCGGACAGCCCTTATGCCGGGTGCTTTGTCAAGGACTTCGCCCGCATTGAATCAGATCCCGAGGTGGACATCGTGGTGGAGACCATCGGGGGAGCTACGGTGGCTCTGGACTTTACCCGCCGGGCGCTGGAGGCGGGCAAGAGCGTGGTCAGCTCCAACAAGGAGTTGGTGGCCACCCACGGCTATGAGCTGACCCAGCTGGCCCGGGAGAAGGGAGTGTGCTACCTCTTTGAGGCCAGCGTAGGCGGGGGCATCCCCATCCTCCGGCCCCTGTCCCAATGCCTGGCGGCCAACGACATCCTGGAGATCTGCGGCATCCTCAACGGCACCACCAACTACATCCTCACCCGGATGATCAAGGCGGGCCTGTCCTTTGAGCAGGCGCTGAAGGAGGCCCAGGACAAGGGCTATGCCGAGCGGGACCCCTCCGCCGACGTGGAGGGGCACGACGCCTGCCGGAAGATCTGCATCCTGTCGGCCATCGCCTTTGGCCGGCACATCTATCCCGACCAGGTGCCCACTGAGGGGATCGTCAAGGTGACGCTGGCCGACGTGGACTACGCCGACGGGGCGGGCAAGAAGATCAAGCTGCTGGGCCGGGCCATCCGGGAGGAGGACGGGCGGGTGTGCGCCTATGTGGCGCCCCATCTGGTGGACAGCGCCCATCCCTTGGCCGGGGTGGAGGGGGTGTTCAACGCCATCTCAGTGCGGGGGGACGCCATCGGTGAGGTGATGTTCTACGGCCAGGGGGCGGGCAAGCTGCCCACCGCCTCCGCCGTGGTGGCCGACGTGGTGGACATTGCCCGCAACCTGGGCCACCGCAAAGCGCTGTGCTGGGCCCCCGGCGGGGCGGACGCGGCCTGCGGCACCCAGGCGCTGAAGAGCCGCTGGTACGTCCGGGCCAACGCCGGGGCGGAGCAGCTGCGGGCCGCCCTGGGGGAGGTCAAGCTGCTGGCCCGGTCGGGCGCGCCCGGGGAGGAGGCGGCCTGCCTGAGCGAGGCACAGCTGACCCAGGGGGAGCTGGAGGGCAAGCTGGCCGGCCTGGATGTGCGCGCGGCCATCCGGGTGCTCAACTGACCTGGCGGCCCGGCATAGGATGCTTCAGGAATACGCTCTGAAGGGATGGAAGGAACATGGCACTGATCGTACAAAAATTCGGGGGCACCTCGGTGGCCGATGTCAACCGGCTGCGCAACGTGGCCCGGATCATCACGGATACCTATCAGAAGGGCAACCAGGTAGTGGCGGTGCTGTCGGCCCAGGGGGATACCACCGACGAGCTGATTGAGAAGGCGCGGGAGATCAGCCCCTACCCCTCCAAGCGGGAGATGGATATGCTGCTGTCCACCGGGGAGCAGATCTCCTGCTCCCTGTGCGCCATGGCCATTGAGGCCATGGGCTACCCGGCCGTCTCGCTGACCGGATGGCAGGCGGGCTTTCGCACCAACTCGGGCTATGGCAACGCCCGCATCAAGCGGGTGGTGACCGACCGGATCCGGGACGAGCTGGACAACAAGCGGCGGATTGTCATCGTCACCGGCTTCCAGGGGGTGAACAAGGCAGACGACATTACCACCCTGGGCCGGGGCGGGTCGGACACCTCGGCGGTGGCTCTGGCCGCCGCTCTCCACGCGGACCTGTGCCAGATCTACACCGACGTGGACGGGGTGTACACCGCCGACCCCCGCCTGGTGCCCACGGCCCACAAGCTGGAGGAGATCACCTACGACGAGATGCTGGAGCTGGCCACCTTGGGGGCCCAAGTGCTGCACAACCGCTCGGTGGAGATGGCAAAACGGTACGGCGTGAAGCTGGAGGTGCTCTCCAGCTTTTCCGGAAAGCCCGGTACGAAAGTCAAGGAGGTAGTCAAGAGCATGGAAGAATCCCACATCAGCGGCGTGGCCAAGGACAAGGACATCGCCCGACTGGCCCTGGTGGGCCTGGAGGACACCCCGGGCATCGCCTTCAAGATCTTCTCCCTGCTGGCCCGGAACAACGTGAACGTGGACATCATCCTACAGTCCATCGGCCGCAGCGACACCAAGGACATCAGCTTCACCGTGGCCAAGGGAGACATGGAGCTGGCCCAGAAGCTGCTGGAGGACAATCGGGACACCATTCGCTTTGACCGGATCGACGTATCCGACAACATCGCCAAGGTGTCCATCGTGGGCGCCGGCATGATCAACAGCCCCGGGGTGGCCGCGGCCATGTTCGAGGCGCTGTTCAACGCGGGGATTAACATCAGTATGATCTCCACCAGCGAGATCAAGGTGTCCGTGCTGGTGCACATCAGCGACGCGGACCGGGCTGTCCAAGTGATCCACGAGCGGTTTTACGATGAGTTTGAAGGGGGCCGGTGAGCCCTCTGCCCCCGCTTACTCCATCGGGAACAAAAAGTACCCCCGCGCCTTAGAGGGTTGGACTTAGGGATTTGCATCAACGAACAAATTTGAGCCGATCTTTTTGAAGCGGAGCCAATAGAAAGACCACACAACAGGCTGCAATGCCTGATGTGTGGTCTTTTTCACTGAACATCCGGAAACAGCCTAATGCTTGCAATTTAGCGACACCCCTGAAAATGGCACAAAAAACGAAAGTGTGCGCTTTCTTATACATCCTCCATTTCTTTGGTCTGCTTCATTGCTTGAATGGTGGTCTCCACGATTTTCAATTCTTTTTCGTCCAGGGCGTTGAGCATGGCACCAATTCGCCTTCTGCACTCGCTCCCCTTATTCTTGGACGGATAGAAGTATTGATCTACGGATATATCAAACATTGTCACCATCTGATAAAAGGTGTTGAGATTGGGGTGCTGGCCGTCATTCTCGTTATACATGATGGTGCGCGGAGCCCGGTCAACAATATAGGCCAGTTGCTCCTGCGTCATCCCGCTGGCCTCCTACGCCCGCTCGATGGCGCGTCCTATATCGTGAAAATCAAATTGTTGTTCATTTCTCCCAATCCTCATAATATCACCTGATATAATTTTATATTTCAGGTATTATTATTTAAACAAGTATGTATTTCATAGGGCGCGGGGGTACTTTTTTGCTGTGGAGGGGGTATTTTGTACCCGGATT
>DSLFC04102__coassemble_557_pt1 | contig 55537 bp, 51 predicted proteins | sample DSLFC04102__metabat2_low_PE_028 | metagenome-assembled genome bin DSLFC04102
GACGCTGCTGGCCAAGGCGGTGGCCGGGGAGGCCGGCGTGGGCTTCCTCTCCATCTCCGGCTCCGACTTTGTGGAGCTCTACGTGGGTGTGGGCGCGTCCCGGGTCCGGGACCTCTTCGAGCAGGCCAAGAAGAACTCCCCCGCCATCGTGTTTATTGACGAGATCGACGCCGTGGGCCGCCAGCGGGGCGCGGGCCTGGGCGGCGGTCACGACGAGCGGGAGCAGACCTTGAACCAGCTGCTGGTGGAGATGGATGGCTTTGCCGCCAACGAGGGGGTCATCGTGCTGGCGGCCACCAACCGCCAGGACATCCTGGACCCCGCCCTGCTGCGCCCGGGCCGGTTTGACCGGCAGGTCTATGTGGGCCGGCCCGACCGGAAGGGGCGAGAGGCCATCCTGAAGGTGCACGCCCGGGGCAAGCCCCTGGCCGAGGATGTGGACCTGCGGGAGGTGGCCCGGGAGACCACCGGCTTTACCGGAGCCGACCTGGAGAATCTGCTCAATGAGTCGGCCCTGCTGGCCGCCCGGAAGGGGCAGCCCTTCCTCACTCTGGCTGATATTCAGGAGTCGGTGCTCAAGGTGATCGCCGGGCCTGAGAAGAAGAGCCGGGAGCAGATTGAGGAGGATCGGCGCATCACCGCCTACCATGAGGCGGGCCACGCCGTGGTCAGCCACGCCTTGCCCACCCAGGACCCGGTGCACCAGATCACCATCGTGCCCCGGGGCCAGGCGGCGGGGATGACCGTCCACCGTCCCAAGGAGGACCGGGACCATGTGACCCGCCAGCGGCTGGTGGAGACCCTGTCCACCCTGCTGGGAGGGCGGTGTGCGGAGGAGACGGCGCTGGGCTTTGTGTGCACCGGCGCGGTGAGCGACCTGGAGCGGGCCACCGCCATCGCCCGAGACATGGTGACCAAGTATGGCATGAGCCAGAAGCTGGGCCACGTCACCTATACCACCGGTCAGGACGAGGTATTCCTGGGCCGCTCCATGGCCCAGGCCAAGCCCTATTCCGATCAGACCGCCGCCCTGATCGACGCGGAGGTGAAGGCGCTGCTGGACGGGGCCTACCAGCGCTGTCGGGAGATCCTGGAGCGGGACCGGGAGAAGCTGGAGCTGGTGGCCCAGTATCTGCTACGCCATGAGAGCATGGACGCCGGGCAGTTTCAGAAGGTATATGAAAACCCTGAGGCCCTGATGCAGGACATACAGGAGTGAGGAGCAAAGGCATGGAAAAGCAATTGGGACAGCAGGGGGAGGGCTTCCCCCCCACCCCGGATGGCCGGCGGAACGAGCCAGGCCGGCGGGTGGCTGGCGCAGAGGCGCGCAGCACAGGCCGGGAGATGTATCAGAATGTGCGCACCCTGGTGACGGTGTTGGCGGTGCTCATCCTGCTGTTCACCTTCGTGATGCGCATCATCGTGGTCAGCGGGCCGTCCATGGAGAACACCCTGCATAACGGGGACGCCATGCTGGTCTGGTCCCTGGGGTATACCCCCCAGCAAGGGGATGTGGTGGTGCTGACCAAGCGTTCCTACCAGGAGGACTCCATCGTCAAGCGGGTCATCGCCACTGGCGGGCAGCGGGTGGACATTGATTATGAAACCGGCACGGTGTATGTAGACGGGATACCCCTGGAGGAGGACTATATCAAGGAGCCGATGCAGGTGCCAAGCTACGGAGAGCAGGTCAACCATGTCATCGTGCCCGAGGGGTGCCTGTTCGTCATGGGGGACAACCGCAACCAGTCGGCGGACAGCCGCTATTTAGAGATCGGGATCGTGGATGAGCGGTGCGTCATTGGCCGGGTGGTCATGGTGATCTACCCCTTCTCCAACTTTGGACTGCTGTGAGGAGGGACGCGCAAATGGAGATTAAGCGATCCGGCCGGGTGCGGTGGCTGCTGGTCACGGCGGGGCTGGCCGCGCTGGCGTGGATACTGCGCCGCTGGCAGTTGGCCACCGCCTTTGAGGGGGAACTGCGCCTGCCCATCCCCATGGCTCCGGCCAGCATGGCCCTGGGCTGTACGCTGGTCATCGCCGGGGCGGCCTTCGGCCTGCTGGCCAACATCCAGCGGGTGGTCAAGCCCCCCAGGGGGGATCGGCGCAGGGACCGGTGGAACCGGGCTCTGTCCGCCCCGGGGGACCTCGTTGGCCTGGGTGTGATGGTGCTGGCCGCCTTCCTGATGCTGCTGGCCGCCCCCCTGCTGTTCCGGGAGGGGTGGAGCATGTGGCAGGCATTCCGCCTCAGCGTGGCGCCCACGGGCAACAACGGCGTGCTGCTGATGGCCGCCGGAGCTACCTCCCTGGCCGGCTGCGGCGGGGTGCTGGCGGTGGCTAGGGCCTGCTACCGGGGCGAGGGGCAGGGCAAAGGGGCCATCGTGCTGCCCGCCCTGCACGGCTGCCTGTGGCTGATGGAGCTCTACCGGGGCCACGCCGCCGACCCGGTGCTGTGGGACTATGTGCCCATGCTGCTGGCAGTGGTGGGCGGTATGCTGCTGTATATGGACTGGGGCGGGCTGTCCTCCGGGCAGCCCCGGCCCCGGCGGACCCTCTGGCTGGCGGGGATGACGGCGGTACTCACCGCCGTGGCCCTGGCCGGATCGTGGCAGTGGGGGGAGGGGCTGCTGTTGGGGGCCCAGCTGGTGCTGGCCTTCGTGGTGCTCAACCGCCTGCCCGTCAATTTAGAGCATCCCACCTGGGCCGCCCGGGTGTTCATCCCGGAGCCGGAGGAGCGCTGGCCCGGAGAGGGGCCTGAATCCGAATCAGCGGCGGACGTACGCCAAACCCGGCCCACCCAGGCCGAGCCATCCCGCGGGGAGCGCCTGGATCAGGATAGACAGGAGGAAGCATCCCATGAGTGAGACCGGCAAGTTTTATGTGACCACCCCCATCTATTACCCGTCTGACAAGCTGCACATCGGACACACCTACTGCACGGTGGCCACCGACGCCATTGCCCGCTACCACCGGCTGAAGGGGGAGCAGGTGCTCTTCCTCACCGGCACCGACGAGCACGGCCAAAAGATCGAGGACAAGGCCCGGCAGGCCGGGCTCACCCCCAAGGAATTTGTGGATCGGATCGTAGAGGGGCCCCGAGGGGTACGGGAGCTGTGGAAGCTGATGAACATCTCCAACGATCGCTTCATTCGCACCACCGACGACTACCATGTGCAGTCCATCCAGTATATCTTCCGGAAGATGCACGACAACGGGGACATCTACAAAGGGGTGTACCGGGGCAAGTATTGCAAGCCCTGTGAGAGTTTTTGGACGGACAGCCAGCTCAAGGACGGCTGCTGCCCCGACTGCGGCCGCCCCGTGGCCGACGCTCAGGAGGAGGCCTACTTCTTCCGCCTGTCCAAGTACGCCGACCGGGTGCGGGACCTGCTGGAGCACACCGATTTCCTGGAGCCTCGCAGCCGGGTCAACGAGATGGTCAAGAACTTCCTGGACCCGGGGTTGGAGGATCTGTGCGTCTCCCGCACCAGCTTCACCTGGGGCATTCCGGTGGACTTTGATCCGGGCCATGTGGTGTATGTGTGGGTGGACGCGCTGTCCAACTATATCACCGCCCTGGGCTACGGAAACGACCGCTACCACGACTACGATCAGGGCTGGTGGCCTGGGGTGAACATCGTGGGCAAGGAGATCGTCCGATTCCACGCCATCATCTGGCCGGCCATGCTCATGAGCCTGGGTGAGCCGGTGCCCAAAAAGGTGTTTGGCCACGGCTGGCTGCTGCTGGACGGGGGCAAGATGTCCAAGTCCAAGGGCAATGTGGTGGATCCCTACCTGCTGGCTGAGCGTTTTGGGGTGGACGCGCTGCGCTTCTTCCTCATGCGAACCTTCCCCTTCGGCGCGGACGGCAGCTTCTCCAACGAACTGCTCATCCAAACCATCAACACCGACCTGGCCAATGACCTGGGCAACCTGGTCAGCCGCACCACCGCCATGGTGGGCAAGTACTTTGGCGGGGCCCTGCCCGGGGGATGCCGGGAGTGGGAGCAGCCCCAGCCGTGGGACCGGCAGCTGCGGGAGCAGGCCGCCGGCCTACGTGAGCGCTACCGCCAGGCCATGGACGCCTATGCCCCCCACCGGGCGCTGGAGGAGGTGTTCGCCCTGATCCAGCGGGCTAACAAGTATATTGACGAGACCATGCCCTGGGCCCTGGCCAAGGAGCTGCCTGGCAGCGCCCACCGGCTGGCCCATGTGCTGTACAACCTGTTGGAGGCCACCCGCCTGTGTGGCATTCTGCTCACCCCCTTCATGCCCCAGAGCATGGACAAGCTCTTTGACCAGATCGGCGCCCCCCCTCAGCAGCGCACCTGGGACAGCGCCGGGGCCTGGGGCGGGTTGAGCGAGACGGCGGTGGTAGCCAAAGGGGAGAACCTCTTTCCCCGGGTGGATGTGGAGCAGGCCCTGGCCGAACTGGAGAAAGCGGAACAGGCCACCCAGAGCAGCGGGGAGCCCGCTGTGGAGGTAGAGCCTCAGCTTACCCAGCCGGTGGATTTCGACACCTTCTGCCGTTCCGACTTCCGGGCGGTGAAGGTCAAGGACTGCCAGCGGGTGAAGAAGTCGGAGAAGCTGCTGTGCTTCACCCTGGACGACGGCACCGGCACCGACCGGCAGATCCTCTCGGGGATCGCCAAGTACTACCAGCCCGAGCAGTTGGTGGGGAAGACCCTGGTGGCCATTGTCAACCTGCCCCCCCGGAAGATGATGGGCCTGGAGTCCAACGGGATGCTCATCTCCGCGGTGCACACCCAGGGGGGGGAGGAGCGACTGAACCTGATCATGGTGGACGACGCCATCCCCGCCGGCGCCAAGCTGTGCTGAGGCGGCCGTGGGCCGAGAGTGTGGGAATATAAGGGAGGAAAAAGATGAAACGAATTGTCACCTGCCTGCTGGCAGCCCTGCTGCTGTCCCTGGCCGGATGCACTGGGAGCTTTGAGCCCCCGTTCAACTTTGACCCGCCGGAGGAGGCTCCGGCAGGCAGCGAGGCCCAGCCTGACCCGGAGCGCACAGAGGGACCCGACGAGTCGGACGCCGTCGTCACCCCGGATGACGAGGGTTACGCCATAGGCTATCTGGGGGAAACTCTGCGCACTCAGTTCTTCGATATCCGCGTGGACGAGGCCTACACCTGCTATGAGTTTGACGGAGTGACCCCGGAAGCGGGACAGAAGCTGCTGGTGGCCGAGGTGACCCTGTACAACTACACCGACTACACCCAGCCCATGTTCAACACCGATTTTGAGATCTGGTGGGATCCCCAGGAGGGGGAGACATCCGAGGATGCCTGGGCATTCCCCCTATACGGGGAGCGGGGGCTGGAGGACGGTTCCACCGAGCGGTACAACCTGTCTGAGCAGCAGCTGCCGATAGAGTGGGAGTTTCCCATCCGGGAGGAGCGCACCGGCATTCTGCTCTACCAGGTGCCCGAGAGCAGCTCCACCTTCTCGGTGGCCTTCCTGGAGTATTATTCCGACGGCAGCACCGGTGACCTGTATGAGATTCGCTTTAGCGCCCCCTTGGCTGAGTAACCGCCTTGGCTCAAGGGGGGATGGGCCGGCCCAAGGCGATAAGAGGAGGCAATCCCATGCTTTTTGACACCCACGCCCACTACGATTCAAAGAAATTTGACGCCGACCGGGATCAGGTGCTCTCCGGGTTGCCCGGCCAGGGAGTGTCGTTGGTGCTCAACCCCGGCTGCGACCTGTCCTCCAGCCGGACGGCCATCGCCCTGGCTGAGCGCTATCCCTTCCTGCATGCCGCCGTGGGCGTCCACCCGGAGGACTGCGGGGATTGGGAGGAGGGCTGGCTGTCGGAACTGCGCCAGCTGGCCGCCCACCCCAAGGTGCGGGCCATCGGAGAGATCGGCCTGGACTACTACTGGAAGGACAACCCGCCCCGGGATCTGCAGCAGGAGGTGTTCCGCCGCCAGCTGGAGCTGGCTGGGGAGCTTGGCCTGCCCGCCATCGTCCACGACCGGGACGCCCATGGGGACTGCCTGGCCATCGTGGGGGAGTATCCCCAGGTCACCGGTGTGTTCCACTGCTTTTCCGGCAGTGCCCAGATGGCCCGGGAGCTGGTGGACCGGGGCTGGATGATCTCCTTCACCGGGGTGCTCACCTATGCCAATGCCCGCCGGGCGGTGGAAGCGGCCCAGGCGGTAGGGTTGGAACACATCCTGATCGAGACCGACAGCCCCTATATGGCCCCGGAGCCCTGCCGGGGACGGCGGTGCGACTCCAGCCTGGTGTCCCATACCTGCCGGCGGCTGGCCCAGATCAAGGGAGTCACTCCGGAGGAGTGCGCCCGGATCACCCTGGACAACGGCAAGCGGCTGTTCGGTCTCGCGTAGGGGGCAGCGGTGGGATTTTCGGGAAACCCTTGGAAAAACAGTTGACAGGTGGGGGGAAGGGTGCTATAATCAAAACGATGTTTTGAGTGTATGAACCGCAATGCCCGGCCTCGTACATGAGAGGACGGGCTTTTCTATTCCGCTTCAAAACTCCAATCTATCTCTCTTAGGAGGCATTCAAATGACTGGCACTGTGAAATGGTTCAACGCTGAGAAGGGCTACGGCTTCATCACCCCCGACGACGGCAGCGAGGACGTGTTCGTCCACTTCTCCGCCATTGTGGCCGAGGGTTACAAGAAGCTGCTGGAGGGGCAGAAGGTCACCTTCGAGACCGAGCCCGATCCCCGTGGGGCCAAGGGCGTGCGCGCTACCAATGTGGTGGCCCAGGTGGAGGAGTAATTCCCGCATCTGAAAAAGGCTTCGGGCACAATGCCCGAAGCCTTTTTATACTTTGCTGGGGCCCGCGTGATCCTGGGGAGCCCATGCCCTTGCCCAGGCCGTTCTCTTCAAGAGCGGCCGGGCTTTTTGGGCAGCTTATGCCGGGTGCCGTCCGGCTCTACTAGGTAGGTGCGCTCCAGCTGACTGACCAGGTTGGCCTTCACGCTGTCCACATACTCCCGGCGCAGGGCGTCCCGCTCGGCCAGTTCCTGGGGGGTGAGGGTCTCCCCCGCTTTCACCCGGCGGGCAAAGTCGTTGATACGGTCGATCTTAGCCTGATCCATGCTCACACATACCTTTCTAGTTCCAGGATGACGCGGCCCTTCCGGGACTGGCCGCCCACTGTTTTGACCACGCACTTGCCCAACCCCCGGCAGGTGAGCACATCCCCCTGGGCTACCAGCCGGTCCCCCTTGGCGCACTCCCGGTGGTTGACGGACACCTTGCCGGAGGCCACCAGCTGGGCCGCCTTTCCCCGGGCCAGGGAGAAGCCGCAGGCCAGCACCGCGTCCAGCCGCAGGGTGGCCACGGTGTCATGGATGAGGCGCACCTGGACTGGGGCGGGGGAGAGCTGATCCAAGGGGAGGGGGCGCAGCCGGAGCCGGTAGCGGCCGGCCTGATCCAGCTGGGACAGGAGGATGGGGGCGGCTTGCTTCAGGGCCACGATTTGGGCCCGGCCGTCCAGCATCAGGATATCCCCCAGCTTCTCCCGGGTCAGGCCGATGCCCATCAACGCGCCCAGCAGGTCCCGGTGGGTGAGCTGCGCGCCAGGGGGGAAGGAGGCCTCCACGGCGGCCAGTTCCTCGTCGGCGTCCCAGTCCTCTCCCTCCAGCCAAGGGGGCAGAAAGACGCACACGGTGCGCTCTGCCCCCTCATACCCGCCAAAGAAGCGGTGGCTGGGATGGCCCAAGGCGGCCAGCAGGGGCTCGGCCGCTGCGCGCTGGGCTGGGGAGAGGAACTGGGTGACGCAGGGGATGGAGCGGCGCTGGGCCCGATCCAGCTGATCCAGCACCCGGGCCAGGACCACTCGCGCCTCCCCGTCCTGGGCAAAGCGGTCCAACAGCTGGGTCTTGTTCATCTCCACACCCCCCCTTCCAAAGGCCGGGCAGTCTCCGGGGACTTATTGAGTCGCTTGTGTTTCCCCATCCCCATGTTCCCCCTGCTGGGCCTGGTATAGCCGGGCATACGCCCCGCCGGCAGCCAACAGCTGCTCGTGGGTGCCTTCCTCCACGATGCGATGCTCGTCGATAACCAGGATGCGATGGGCGTTGCGCACGGTGGATAGCCGGTGGGCGATGACCAGGGTGGTGCGGCCCCGGGCCAGCTCCTCAAAGGCGGACTGGATGCGGGCCTCGGTCACCGAGTCCAGGGCGGAGGTGGCCTCGTCCAGAATGAGGATGGGTGGGTTCTTCAGGAAGATGCGGGCGATGGACACCCGCTGCTTCTGACCTCCGGATAGCATGCCCCCCCGCTCGCCCACATAGGTTTGAAAGCCGTCGGGCAGGTCCATGATATCCTGGTAGATCTCCGCCCGCCGGGCTGCCTCCACCACCTCCTCCTCAGTGGCGTCCGGCCGGCCATAGCGGATGTTGTCTAGGATGGTGCCGGCAAAGAGGAACACGTCCTGCTGGACGATGCCGATGTTCCGGCGCAGGGAGCGCTGGGTGAGCTGTCGCACGTCCACCCCGTCCACCAGCACCCGACCGTCGGTGACGTCGTAGAACCGGGGGATGAGCTGGCACAGGGTGGACTTGCCGCCCCCCGAGGGGCCCACCACCGCCACCGTCTCCCCGGGGGGAACGTGCAGGTTGATGTGGCGCAGTACCGGCTCGCCGCCCCGGTAGGAGAAGCTCACGTCCTCCACCCGGATCTCCCCCCGGGCGGTGCCCATCTCCCGGGCGTCGGGGGCGTCGCGCACCTCGGGCTCCACCCGCATCAGCTCCACAAAGCGCTTGAAGCCCGCCATGCCGTTGAGGAATTGCTCCACAAAGGCGGCCAGCTTGCGCACCGGGGTGAGGAAGGTGGAGATATACAGCGAGAAGGTGACCAGATCCACCAAATCCATCTCGCCACGCAGGATGAAGAAGCCGCCGGCGGCGATGGTCAGCACGTTCATCACCGGCAGGGCGAACTCTAGCCCAGCCATGTAGCCGGCCATGGCCCGGTAGTAGCCCCGTTTGGCCCCCCGGAACCGGTCGTTGGAGGCGCGGAACTTCTCTCCCTCCCGCTCCTCGTTGGCAAAGGCCTTGGCCGTGCGCATCCCGGAGATGGCCGCCTCCAGCTGGCCGTTGATACCCGCCATGTTCTGCTTGACCTGGAGGGAGGCCCCCACCATCTTCCGGCGCTGGAAGACGGTGAACACCACGAAGATGGGTACCACCGCAAAGACGATCAGGGCCAGCTTCCATTGGATGGTGCACATCAGCGCGAAGGCGCCCCCCAGAGTGACCAGCGAGATGAACAGGTCCTCCGGCCCGTGGTGGGCCAGCTCGGTGATCTCAAACAGGTCGTTGGTGGCCCGGCTCATCAGCTGGCCGGTGCGGTTGCGGTCGTAGAAGGAGAAGGACAGGTCCTGCATATGGGAGAACAGGTCCCGGCGGATGTCCGCCTCGATGCGCACGCCCATCATGTGCCCCCAGTAGGTGACCACAAACTGCATTCCCGCCCGCAGGCCATAGGCGGCCAGCAGGATGGCCATGACAGAGAAGAAGGCGGTGAACATCCGCTGGGGCAACAGCTGGTTCAGGGCCAGGCGGGAGACATAGGGGAAGGCCAGGTCCACCAGGGAGATGCCAAGAGCGCAGGCCATGTCCAGCAGAAACAGGCCCAGATGGGGTTTGTAGTAGGATAGGAAGATGGCCAGATGGCCACGGCGAAATCGTTCATGCATGGGGGAAACCTCCTTTGCCCGCGCCAAACGGGCGAGATTTTAGTATAACCCGCCCATCCGGGGTTGTCAATCCGGCGCCGGGGCGGTATAATACACAGCATATGAGAGTTTGCGGGGAAGGTGAGGTGCACGGCCGTGTGGGGGCAAATGCTGGACAGTGCCCAGGTGGTGGGGGGCAGCGTGCTCACCCTGTTCCTGCTCATGGGGGTGGGGTTCTTTCTGGGGCGGCGGGGGCTGCTGTCGGGGCAGACCCTGTCCCAGCTGTCCTTTCTGCTGCTGTATGTGGTCACCCCGGCCATCATGATCGACACTTTCCTGGGCCAGCAGCGCAATGCCGCCACGGTGCGCCAGCTTTTGGTCGCCGGCGGGGTGCTGGTGGGCACCTACCTGCTGAATATGGCGCTGGTCCAACTGTGCTTCCGCCGCGCTCTCCAACAGGAGCGGGGAGTGCTGCGCTTTGCCGCGATCTATGGCAACACCAGCTTCATGGGGGTGCCGCTGATCCTGGCGGTGCTGGGCAGCGGGGGCATGCTGGCCACGGTGACGTGCATGGCGGTGTTCAACATCAGCATCTGGTCCCACGGGGCCTGGCTGATGGGGGGGCGGGCCCAGATCTCCCCCCGGAAGATGCTGCTCAACCCCGGGGTGGTTGGGTTTGCCGCCGCCGTGCTCCTATTCGCCTTGGCCGTGCCCTTGCCCGGGCCGGCGGTCCAGGCGGTGGGGTATGTGGGCAGCCTGAACACCCCGCTGGCCATGGTGGTCATTGGGGCGCAGATGGCGGCGGTGGACCTGCCCGCCCTGGTCCGGTCCAGGACGCTGTATGTGGTGTGCGCCATCAAGCTGTTGGCGGTGCCGGTGCTGACCATGCTGGTGTTGCTGCCCTTCCGGCTGGACGCGGTGACCTATCAGGCCGTGGCCATCCTGGCCGGATGCCCGGTGGCGGGGGCCGCCGGGCTGATGTGCCAGTTGGCCGGGCAGGACACCGCCTTGGCCGCCCGGCTGGTGGCCCTGTCCAATTTGCTGAGCATCCTCACCCTGCCCGTGGTGGCGGTGCTGGCCGGCCAGTTGGCCGGTGGGTAAGCGGCGGGAAGGGCACAGGCAAGAGAGGGGGGATTGAGATGCAACAGCAGCCGCTGGACTGGCGGGCCCGGGGGGCGCTGTGGGTGCGCTTGGGAATCCGGGGAGGATTGGTGGTGGCCGCCTGGCTGTTGCTGCGCCATGTGGGGCCCTTTCTGCTGGGGCTGCTGGGCCCCTTCGTGCTGGCGCTGATGGCGGCCTGGCTGCTCAATCCCCCGGTGCGCTGGCTGCACCGGCGCCTGTCCGTCTCCCGCAAGGCGATCTCCCTGGTGCTGATCGTGCTGATCTTCTGCGCCCTGGGCGGGGTGCTGTACGGGCTGGGCGTCATGGCGGTGGGGCAGATCCGCTCTCTGCTGGACAACTGGCCGTCGCTGCTGGCCGCCATGGACAGCACGGCGGACGCGCTGGCGGACTGGTTCAGCCGCTTTCAAGACCTGCTGCCCCGGGGGCTGCTGTCCACTGGGGAAGGGCTGATGGACAGCCTGGGCAACTGGCTGGAGAGCTTGGATGTGGCCGGCTGGGTGGCCTCCCTGGCCGGGCAAGCCCCTGCCCTGGTATCCGATGTGACCGCTTTTGCGGTGAGCACGGTGGTATTCATCATGGCCAGCTACCTCATCACCGCCGACTATCCCCGCCTGCGCTTTCTGGTTACCGACCAGGTGCCCGCGGACACCCGGGCCTTCGGCGCCACGGTGAAGCAGTTGTTCGTACAGGCCTTTGGAGGATATCTGAAGAGCCAGCTGCTGCTCTCCCTGGTGGTGTTCCTGATCTTGGCAGTGGGGTTTGTGCTCATCGGCCAGCCCTATGGGTTGCTGTTGGCGGTCCTCCTCGCGGTGCTGGACTTCATCCCCATTATCGGGGCGGGCACCGTCATGGTGCCCTGGGCAGCGGTGGATCTGATCCTGGGCAGCTATGCCCATGCGGTCCAGCTGATGGTGATCTGGGGGGCCATCGCTCTGTTCCGCCGGCTGGGGGAGCCCAAGATCCTGGGCGACCAGACCGGCCTGCCCCCCATCCTGTCCCTGGTGGGCATCTATGCCGGGATGCGCCTGGGGGGCGTGCTGGGGATGATCGTGGGGCCCATCCTGCTGCTGGTGCTGCTCAACCTGGGCCGCCTGGGGGTGTTCGCCCCGGCCGTGGCCGACCTGCGCGCCGCGGCCCGGGACGTGCTGGCCATCCTCCAAGCGGGGCAGCGGCGGTGATCGGCCCGCTTCAAAAACCGTTCAGTGATTGTTCAAAATCAATTTGGAACTGTGTCATACTATGGACATATTTCTTGGCTATGCTGAACACGTAAACCAAATAGACGGTCGGGGACGTCCCCATCCCAGAAGGAGTGAGCGCAATGTACGAAGACAACAACCGCAGCGGCTACGGTGGGTTCGGGCCGGACAACGGCTCCACCTACCATTATAGCTACAACTACCAGCCAGATTCCCAGGGGCCAGCCTCGCCCCGGCCCAAGAAGGCCAAGGGGAAGGCAGGCGCGGGTAAGGCAGTGGCCCTGGTGCTGTGTTGTGCCCTGGTGGGCGGCGGCGCGGGGGTGGGCGGCGCGGCGGCCTATCAGGCCCTGTCCGGCGGCCACTCCGGCTCCACCACCATCTACCAGAACAACACGCCCACCACCCAGGTGAGCATCCAGCAGGCCGACGGATTGAGCGAGATGAGCCTGGAGGAGATCTACGCCTCCTACGTGGACTCCTGCGTGAACATCAATGCCCAGACCACCGTGCAGCAGGGCTGGCAGCAGTATCAGGCCACCTCCGCCGGATCGGGCTTCATCATCAGCCAGGACGGCTACATCGTCACCAATTACCATGTGGTGGACGGGGCCTCCTCCATCCGGGTGACGCTGAACAACGGGGAGAGCTATGACGCGTCCTACATCGGTGGGGAGGAGCTCAACGACGTGGCGGTGCTGAAGATCGACGTCACCGGACTGAAGCCGGTGGTGCTGGGCGATTCGGACAGCCTGATCGTGGGTGAGCAGGTGTCCACCATTGGAAACGCCCTGGGTAGCTACTCCTTCTCCCAGACCTCGGGCTATGTCTCCGGGGTTGGCCGCTCGGTGACCATGAGCGACGGCACCGTGATGAACATGATCCAGACCGACTGCACCATCAACTCTGGCAACTCCGGCGGCCCCCTGTTCGACCGGTATGGCCGGGTGGTGGGCATCACCTCGGCTAAGCTGTCCAACAATGGGGACAGCTCCACCGCTTCCATTGAGGGCATCGGCTTTGCCATCCCCATCAACGATGTGATCGACATCATCACCGACTACATGGAGTACGGTTATGTCACCGGCCGGCCCTACATGGGCATCCTGTCCCCCACGGATGTGACCGAGCAGCACAGGCAGACCTTTGGCTGGCCTGCGGGGGTATATGTGAACAGCGTGGAAGAGGGCTCCTGTGCCGAGACCGCTGGCATCCGGCCCGGGGACATCATCACCGCCATTGACGACACCGAGATCACCGGCGTGGCCCAGCTCACCTCGGTGAAGAACTCCTACCGGGCGGGGGACACGGTGACGGTGACGGTGTACCGCTCTGGGGAGACCCTGGAGCTGTCCCTGACCTTTGACGAGCAGACCAGCACCACCCAGAGCCAGCAGGAGGAGCCATCCGACCCCGCGCCCCAGCAGACGGGAAGCGTCAACGGTGGCCAGGGCTACTTTGACCCCTGGGACTACTTCTTCGGCTGAGCCGTACCCCATTGATCCCAACAGGACAAAAAACACCCGCGGAGGGCTGCCGGCAGGCGGCCCTCCGCGGCCTGCTGGATCCCTGGCCCAGGGGGAGAAGGGATGGGGCTGGGCGGATCGGAAGCTGTTTGCATTAGCATACCGGCTATAACTCTAAACCCACCCTCAAACGTGAATGCGGCGGCCACAGGCCGGGCCGCTCAGGCGATGAGGGCGTCCAGCTCGGCCTGGGCCTCGCTGCGGGTGTCGGCCGAGAAGCAGAAGCGGCCGTTCAGATAGACCTCCACATGGCCGCGTACCTGCCGGATCTCGTACATGGAAACCCCTCCTTTCCGTCCCGCCCGGCCCGGGGGCCAAGGGGGCTTTTGCTTCCTTCTGGGGATAGGATAGCAAAGGAGAAGTCCCATAAAACGGACTATAATAGCCCTTGCCCCAGATCCAGGCAGGGAAGGGGCAAGGGCATTGATCAGGAGGGTGGGCAGGCTTCCGGGGGGCTTAGCAGATATCCACTCGGCGCACCCCGATGCACTGGCGCTGGGCGGTGTCCACCTCGAAGAGGACCGCGTCCATCCGGCAGGGGCCGGGGGCTGGCTGGAACCGCTGGGGCAGGCCGCCCAGGAAGCGATTGACCGCCTGCTCGGGCCGGATGCCGATCACCGACTGGGTGGGCCCGGTCATGCCCAGGTCGGTGACGAAGCCCAAACCCTGGGGCAATACCTGGCAGTCGGCGGTAGGCACGTGGGTGTGGGTGCCCCAAAGGGCCTGGGCCCGGCCGTCCAGGTGCCAGGCCATGGCCCCCTTTTCGCTGGTGGCTTCGCCGTGAAAGTCGGCCAGGGTGAGCTCCGCCTCCCCCTGGGCCAAGATGGCGTCCACGGTGGAGAAGGGGTTGTCGAAGTTGCTGTCCATTCCCCACCGGCCGATGAGGTTGACTACCCGCAGGCGCAGGCCCTGGGGCCCGTCGAAGATCCCCCAGCCCCGGCCGGGGGCCCGGGCGGTGTAGTTGGCCGGGCGTAGCAGGTAGGGGCACTCGTCCAGCAGTGGGACGATCTGCCGCTTGTCCCAGGTGTGATTGCCCAGGGTAATCACATCCGCTCCGGCGTTCAGGATGGCCTGGGCCTGGTCGGGCAGCAGGCCGTTGCTGGCCGCGTTCTCCCCGTTGACCACGGTGAAGTGGATCCCGTGGAGCTTGCGTAGGGCGGGCAGGTGGCGGCACAGGAAGTCCAGCCCGGACTCCCCCACCACGTCGCCTACTGCCAGCACGCGAAGGATCATGGCGCGTCCCTCCCAGTTAAGTCAGTCCGCCCCAGAAGGGGCATGAGGAAGTTTCCTCGACGGCCAAGGCCCCTGCCCTTATGCCGGATGCTCCCCGCCGGGGGCGGAATCTACCAGGGTCAGGCAGCCGTCTTGGTCGTACTTGAGCAGGCGGATATCCATACGGGTGTTCCGGGCGATGTCCCTCATCTTCACCGACTCGGTGACGGTGGCCACCAGGGTGTAGGCCACCCCATGCTTCTTGGCCCGGCCGGTGCGGCCGATGCGGTGGACGTAGGCCTCCTGCTCGTCGGGCACGTCGTAGTTGAACACCGCGTCCACATCGTCAATGTCCAGCCCCCGGGCCGCCACATCGGTGGCGGCTAGCACTTGCAGCTTGCCCTCCCGGAAGCGCTTCAGGGTCTGCTCCCGCAGACGCTGCTGGATGTCCCCGTGGATGGCCTGGCAGGTTACCCCTCGCATCTGCAGCAGCCCGGCCAGCCGGTCGGCCATGTTCTTGGTGTTGCAAAAGGCGATGGCCCGCTCGTAGCCCCCGGCCTGGAGCAGGGCCAGCAGGGTGTCTAGCTTTTGCTCCCGTCCGGCTAGCTCCACTTGATATTGCTGGATGTCCGGGCGGTTGTCCTCCACCGGGCGCACGGTGATCTCCGCCGGGTCCCGTTGGTACACCCAGGAGATGTCCATCACCTCCCGGCTGATGGTGGCCGAAAACAGCCCCAGGTTACGCCGGTGGGGGATCTGGTCCAGGATGCGGGTCACGTCCTGGATAAAGCCCATGTCCAGCATCCGGTCGGCCTCGTCCAGCACCACCGTCTGCACCCCGTCCAGCCGCACGGTGCGCCGCTTCATGTGATCCATGAGCCGGCCGGGGGTGGCCACCACGATCTGGGGGTTGTGCTTCAGCTGGGTGATCTGCTTGTCGATGGGCTGTCCCCCGTATAGGCACACCACCCGCACCCCATCCCGGAAGGCGCACAGATCCCGCAGCTCATCCCGGATCTGGAGAGCCAGCTCCCGGGTGGGGGCCAAGATCAGGCCCTGGATCTGGTCGGACTCCGGGTCCACATGCTCCACCATGGGTATGCCAAAGGCATAGGTCTTACCCGTGCCCGTGGGGGCCTTGGCCACCACGTCCCGCCACTGCAGGAAGAAGGGGATGGCCCCGCCCTGGATGGCGGTGGCCCGGGTGTAGCCTTTGTGCGCCAGGGCCTTCCGGGTGGCCTCTGACAGATCCATGTCCGCGTAATCGTAGATGTCCGATACCACTTCGCCGTTGATTTCCATGACGCACTCCCTCTCTTTGGCCGGATTGACAAGGTAGTTTGGATAGTATACCATAGTTTCCGTAAAAGCGCAAATAGCCCCTGGGAAAACTCCCCCCTTGAAATCATACCGAGATCATGGTATTTTAGGGATAAGAGAATTGAGGTGATCGGGAATGAAGATTTCCACAAAGGGAAGATACGCCCTGCGCCTGATGGTGGACCTGGCGATGCATGACCGGGGCCGCCCGATTTCCCTGCGGGACGTGGCCCAGCGCCAGCAGCTGAGCGATAAGTACTTAGAGCAGATCGTCACCCCCCTGGCCCGGGTGGGCCTGGTGCGGGCGATCCGGGGCGCGGGAGGGGGCTACCGGCTCACCCGCCGGCCGGAGGAGTATACCGTGGGGGAGATCCTGCGCCCGCTGGAGGGGGACCTGGCCCCGGTGGAGTGCGCCACCGACGCGGAGTTCTGCGATCGGTGCGACCAGTGCGTCACCGTGGAGCTGTGGCAGGAGATCCACCGGGCGGTGTCCCAGGTGGTGGACAGAACCACCTTGGCCGATCTGGTGGAGCGCCAGCGCAGCAAGCTGGAGGACTTTTCCGCTCCGGCCGAGCTGGCATGACCCTGGCCGGGCCCGGCTGGCGGGCGCGGGCGGGGCGGTGGCTGCCTCTGGGGCTGATCCTGCTGGGGGTGTTGGTGCGCTTGGTCGCATTTGGCGCCGTCCCTGCCGGATTCAATCAGGATGAGGCCTTCGCCGGCTACGAGGCGTACAGCCTGCTCACCTATGGAGTGGACTCCTGGGGCTATCCCTTTCCCTGCTACTTCATCTCCTGGGGCAGCGGGATGAATGTGCTGGAGAGCTATCTGGCCATTCCCTTTGTGGCCCTGCTAGGCCCCACTGAGGCTGCCGTGCGCCTGCCCCAGCTGCTGTGCGCCTGCCTGTCCATGCCCGTGTTTTACGACCTGCTGCGGCGCATGATTTCCCGGCGGGCGGCCCTGATCGGGCTGGGGCTGCTGGCCATCTCCCCCTGGCATATCCTGCTCAGCCGGTGGGGGCTGGAGTCCAATCTGGCCCCCGCCTTTCTGCTGTTCGGCTTCTACTTCCTGGTGCGCGCGCTGGAGGACAGCCGGTTCCTCCTAGCCAGCGCGGCGGCCTACGGCGTGTCGCTGTACGCCTATGCCATCACCTGGGCGGTGGTCCCCCTCACCTTGTGCGGGTGGGGGGCATACCTGCTGTTGTCCGGCCGGCGCTTCCCCCTGCGCCACTTGCTGCCGGCGGTGGGGCTACTGTTCCTGCTGGCCCTGCCCCTGCTGCTGTTTTTGCTGGTCAACTTGAACGTGATCGACGAGATCGTCACCCCCTGGTTCTCCGCCCCAAAGCTGTCGGCCATGCGGGGCGGTGATCTGAGCTGGCGCAATCTGTTTTCCACCCATTCCTACTGGGATCTGGGCAATGTGATCTTTCTCCAGCGGGACTTCCTGCCCTGGAACGCCATGGAGGGCTTTGGCATGTTCTACCCCATCAGTTTGCCCTTCCAGCTGCTGGGGACAGTGCGGCTGGTCCGGGGGGCGGCGGAGGCGCTGCGGGCCCGGCGGGTGTGCTGGGAGTGCCTGGTGCTGCTGGGTGCGCTGGGCGCGGTGCTCATTGGGCTGATGTTCTACGACGTGAGCATCAACCGGGTCAACGCCCTGCACTTCTACACCCTGGTCTTCATCACCGCTGGGGTGGACGAGCTATTCCGGCTGTGCCGGCGCCTCCGCCTGGTTCCCGCCCTGACGGCGGCGGCCTACGCCTGCTGCTTCCTGGCCTTTGCCGGGGTGTACTTTACCAGCTACAACGATGAGACTGCTCTCCACTTCCGCCAGGGGGTGGGGCAGGCGGTGGGCTTCGTCAAACAGCAGGGGTTTGACCGGGTAGCGGTGGACGACAGCGTCTACTATTCCCAGATCCTCTTCTATGACCAGACGCCCCACGAGGTATACGCCGCCAGCGTGGACTACGCCGGAGGCCCGGCTGCCTTCCTGGATGTGGCCGGCTTTGGCCGGTACACCTTCGGCATCGACTACGGGGCGCTGGAGGGGGATACGGCCTACCTCATCCCTGCGGGCCGGGCGGGAGAGCTGGCGGCGGCGGGCTATCAGACGGTGGTCTTTGACGGCTACGCCGTGGCCTGGCAGGAGGGGAGCGTTTCGATCCACGAGGAATTAGCACTCTAAGAATGAGAGTGCTAATTGTTTACAGTGCGTTCATGAAAACCCCTGGGAAAGGAGTATACTAAGCTCAAACAACAGTTTTGGTCGGGGTTCCGGCCAGGTTGGGAGGGAAGTTTCATGAACCTGAATCAATTGACCCAGAAGTCGCTGGAGGCCGTCCAGGCCGCCCAGGCCCTGGCGGTGGAGCACGGCAACCAGCAGATCGAACAGCCCCATCTGCTCTGCGCCCTGGTGGAGCAGCAGGAGGGCTTTATTCCACAGCTGCTGGCCAATATGGGGCTGACCGTGGAGTCCTTCCAGGCTGCCGTCCGCCATGAGGTGGAGAAGCTGCCCAAGGTGTCCGGCTCTGGCCGGGAGGCGGACAAGGTGTATGTCTCCAGCGGGGTGGACAAGGCGTTGAACGCCGCTGTCTCCATCGCCGCCGGCATGAAGGACGAGTACGTCTCGGTGGAGCATCTCCTGTTGGCCCTGCTGGACACGGCGGAGGGGCCGTTAAAGTCCCTGTTCCAGACCTACCGGGTGGAGCGGGAGGGGGTCATGCAGGCCCTGGCCGCCCTGCGGGGCAGCCAGCGGGTGACCTCAGATAATCCGGAGGAGACCTATGAGGCGCTGAAGAAGTACGGCTCTGACCTGGTGGAGCGGGCCCGGCAGAACAAGCTGGACCCGGTCATCGGTCGGGACGACGAGATCCGCAACGTCATCCGCATCCTGTCCCGGAAGAGCAAGAACAACCCCGTGCTCATCGGCGAGCCGGGGGTGGGTAAGACCGCCATTGCCGAGGGGCTGGCCCAGCGCATCGTCAAGGGGGACGTGCCCGCGGGTCTGCGGGACAAGACCATCTTCGCCCTGGATATGGGGGCGCTCATCGCGGGGGCCAAGTACCGGGGCGAGTTTGAGGAACGGCTGAAGGCTGTGCTCAATGAGGTGAAGAAGTCGGAGGGCAGGATCATCCTGTTCATCGACGAGCTGCACACCATCGTGGGCGCGGGTAAGACCGAGGGGGCCATGGACGCGGGCAACCTGCTCAAGCCCATGCTGGCCCGGGGGGAGCTGCACTGCATCGGGGCCACCACCCTGAACGAGTACCGGCAGTATATTGAGAAGGACGCGGCCCTGGAGCGGCGCTTCCAGCCCGTGATGGTCAACGAGCCCACGGTGGAGGACGCCATTGGCATCTTGCGGGGGCTGAAGGAACGCTATGAGGTGTTCCACGGGGTGAAGATCACCGACGGGGCCATCGTGGCTGCGGCCACCTTGAGCAACCGCTATATCACCGACCGCTTCCTGCCCGACAAGGCCATCGACCTGGTGGACGAGGCCTGCGCCCTGATCCGCACCGAGATGGACTCCATGCCCACCGAGCTGGATGTGATCTCCCGGAAGATCGTCCAGCACGAGATCGAAGAGGCTGCCTTGAAGAAGGAGGACGACGAGCTGTCCAAGGCCCGCCTGGCCGACATCCAGCGGGAGCTGGCCGAACTGCGGGATCAGTTTCACGCCGGACAGGCCAAGTGGGAGAACGAGAAGAACGCCATTGGCAAGGTGCAAAAGCTGCGCCAGGAGCTGGAGGCAGCCAACGCTGAGCTGGAGAAGGCCCAGCGGGAGTACGATCTGAACAAGGCGGCGGAGTTACAGTATGGCACCATCCCCGGCCTCAAGAAACAGCTGGAGGAGCAGGAGGGGTACGCCGCCCAGTCCAAGGAGGACACCCTGCTGCGGGACAAGGTCACCGAAGAGGAGATCGCCCGCATCGTGGAGCGGTGGACGGGCATCCCTGTGGCCAAGCTCATGGAGGGGGAGCGGGAGAAGCTGCTGCACTTGGAGGACATTCTCCACCGGCGGGTGGTGGGCCAGGACGAGGCGGTGCGCCTGGTGAGCGAGGCCATTTTGAGAAGCCGGGCGGGCATCGCCGACCCGGACAAGCCCATCGGCTCGTTCCTGTTCCTGGGCCCCACCGGTGTGGGTAAGACCGAGCTGGCCAAGACCCTCTCCGAGGCGCTGTTTGACAGTGAGCGCAACCTGGTGCGCATCGACATGAGCGAGTATATGGAGAAGTTCTCCGTGTCTCGCCTCATCGGCGCGCCGCCCGGATATGTGGGCTACGAGGAGGGCGGCCAGCTCACCGAGGCGGTGCGCCGCCATCCATACAGTGTGGTGCTTTTCGACGAGGTGGAGAAGGCCCACCCCGACGTGTTCAATGTACTACTACAAGTATTAGATGATGGAAGAATTACAGACAGTCAAGGCCGCACGGTGGACTTCAAGAACACCATCCTCATCCTCACCTCCAACCTGGGCAGCCAGTATCTACTGGACGGCATTGGCTCCGACGGGGAGATCAGCCAGCAGGCCAAAGAGCAGGTGGATCAGCTGCTGCGCCAGTCCTTCCGGCCGGAGTTTCTCAACCGGCTGGACGAGATCGTGTTCTACAAGCCGCTGACCCGGGACAACATCTTCCACATCATCGACCTGATGCTGGCCGGCCTCAACCGCCGCCTGGCGGACAAACGCCTGCGGGTGGAGCTCACCCAGCAGGCCAAGGAACAGATCCTGGACGCGGCCTACGACCCCATGTACGGCGCCCGACCCCTGCGCCGGTATCTCCAGCACACGGTGGAGAACCTGGTGGGCCGGCGGATCATCGCCGGCGAGGCGGCTCCCGACACCACCCTCACGGTGGACGCCCAGGGGGACGAGCTGGTGATCCGGTAACCGTCTGCCATCTCGAAATCTGCAACCAGTCCTGTGTGGAAAGGACGCCGCCCCATCGGGCGGCGTCCTCTCTTTGGGAGGCGAAATCCCTCGTCCTATGGGTTGAACCCCCGCCGCGCTCTTGACGCATGGCCTGGCAGGGCATAGAATGGGGGCAAACTTGGACCGGGGAGGGACGGGGATGGACATTCAGGGCTTACAGAGCATGACCTTGCTGGACTGGCCGGGCAAGGTGGCCTGCACGGTGTTTCTGGGGGGGTGTGACTTCCGCTGCCCCTACTGTCACAATGCCCAGCTGCTGGAGGGGCCCTTTCCCCCGGCCATGACCCAGCGGGAGCTGCTGGACTTTCTGCAAAAGCGCCAGGGCCTGCTGGACGGGGTGTGCCTGACTGGGGGAGAGCCCCTGCTGCACCCCGGCCTGGACAACCTGCTGGAGGAGATCAAGGACCTGGGCTATCCGGTGAAGCTGGACACCAACGGCGCCCACCCGCAGCGGCTGGCCGGGCTGTGGGAGCGGGGGCTGGTGGACTATGTGGCCATGGACGTGAAGAACAGCCCCAGCCGCTACCCCCAGACCACCGGAGCGCCCGGGCTGGACCTGGCCCCCATCCGGGCCAGCCTGGACTGGCTGTTGGGGGGCAGGGTGGACTATGAGCTGCGCACCACCGCCGTGCGCCAGTTCCACGATGGGGAAGCCTTTCGGGAGCTGGGGGCTTGGATCCGGGGGGCGCGCCGGTACTATATCCAGAACTTCACCCCCCGGGACACCGTGCTCTGCCCTGGCCTGTCCGGCTTTGACCGGCAGGAGTTGGAGGGCTTCGCCCAGCTGGTGGCCCCTTTCGTGGAGCGGGTGGAACTGCGGGGCGTGTGAGGGAGGAATTGGAGACAAAACACAAAATATAGAGGAACTAAACATAAAATAACACAATATATTGACAAAAGTGGAGCCGCATGATAAGATCATAGATACCAGGCCGAAGGGGGGCAGTCCCCGCCGGGCCACCGCCCGGAGGCAGAGCGCATCCAGAGTGATCAGGAGGGATCAGGTATGTATGAGGTGATCAAGCGGGACGGCTGCGTGGTTCATTTTGAGCTGGACAAGATCCGCGGAGCCATGGCCAAGGCCTTTGCTGCGGCGGGCAGGCAGAGCCATCCCCAGGTGATGGATCTGCTGGCCCTGCGGGTGAGCGCGGACTTTGAACCCAAGATCCAGGCAGGGCGGATCAGCGTGGAGGACATCCAGGACAGCGTGGAGACGGTGCTCAGCCAGGCGGGCTACGCCGACGTGGCCAAGGCCTACATCCTCTACCGTCGGCAGCGGGAGAAGGTGCGCGGTGTGGGCGCTACCCTGCTCAACTACAAGGAGCTGGTGGACAACTACCTGGGCAGCAGCGACTGGCGGGTGAAGGAGAACTCAACCGTCACCTACTCGGTGGGGGGGCTGATCCTGTCCAACTCCGGGGCCATCACCGCCAATTACTGGCTCAGCGAGATCTATGACCCGGAGGTGGCCGCCGCCCACCGGGACGCGGACATCCACATCCACGACCTGTCCATGCTCACCGGCTACTGCGCCGGCTGGAGCCTGAAGCAGCTGATCCAGGAGGGGCTGGGGGGCATTCCCGGCAAGATCACCTCCGCCCCGGCCAAGCACCTGTCCACCCTGTGCAATCAGATGGTGAACTTTTTGGGCATCATGCAAAACGAGTGGGCGGGGGCCCAGGCCTTTTCCTCTTTTGACAGCTATCTGGCCCCCTTCGTCAAGGTGGACAACCTGTCCCAGGAAGAGGTCAAGCAGTGCATCCAATGCTTTGTCTACGGGGTGAACACCCCCAGCCGCTGGGGCACCCAGGCCCCCTTCTCCAACATCACCTTGGACTGGACGGTGCCCCGGGACTTGGAAAACCTGCCCGCTATCGTGGGCGGCCGGGAGATGGCGTTCACCTACGGCGACTGCAAGCGGGAGATGGACATGGTCAACCGGGCCTTTCTGGAGATCATGCTGGAGGGGGACGCCAACGGCCGGGGTTTCCAGTACCCCATCCCAACCTATTCCATCACCCAGGACTTTGACTGGAGCGAGACGGACAACAACCGCCTGCTGTTTGAGATGACCGCCAAGTACGGCACCCCCTACTTCTCCAACTACATCAACTCGGATATGGAGCCCTCCGACGTGCGCTCCATGTGCTGCCGTCTGCGCCTGGACCTGCGGGAGCTGCGCAAGAAGTCGGGGGGCTACTTCGGCTCGGGGGAGTCCACCGGCAGCGTGGGGGTGGTGACCGTCAACCTGCCCCGTATCGCCTACTTGGCCTCGGATGAGGGGGACTTCTACCGGCGGCTGGACCGGCTGATGGATCTGGCCGCCCGCTCCCTCAAGACCAAGCGCACCGTCATCACCAAGCTGATGCAGGCCGGGCTGTACCCCTACACCCGGCGCTATCTGGGCAGCTTTGACAACCACTTCTCCACCATTGGCCTGGTGGGCATGAACGAGGTGGGGCTCAACGCCAAGTGGCTGGGGGCCGACCTGACCCACCCGGACACCCAGCGCTTTGCCGCTCAGGTGCTGGACCATATGCGCCAGCGCCTGTCCGACTACCAGGAGCAGTACGGCGACCTGTACAATCTGGAGGCCACCCCCGCCGAGTCCACCGCCTACCGCTTTGCCAAGCACGACAGGGAGCGCTACCCCCATATTCGCACCGCCAACGACGACGGCACCCCCTACTACACCAACTCCTCCCACCTGCCCGTGGGCTATACCGACGATCTCTTCTCCGCCCTGGATGTGCAGGATGAGATCCAGACCCGGTACACCTCGGGCACGGTGTTCCACGCCTTTCTGGGGGAGAAGCTGCCCGACTGGCAGGCGGCCGCCGCCCTGGTGCGGAAGATCGCCCAGCACTATAAGCTGCCCTATTACACCCTGTCCCCCACCTATTCCGTGTGTAAGGACCACGGCTACCTGGCTGGGGAGCAGCAAACCTGCCCTATCTGCGGGGCAGGTACAGAGGTGTACAGCCGCATCACCGGCTACTACCGGCCGGTGAAAAACTGGAACGAGGGCAAGGCCCAGGAGTTCCGGGACCGCAAGGTCTACCGCCTGGGCAGCTCCTACCCGAACCGCCCGGCCCCGTCCGGTGGCCCGGCGGCCCAGGGGGATCCAGCGGCTCAGGACCAGCCTGATGCCCCGCTTCCGCCCGGGGAGGCCCTGCTGTTCACCTCCCCATCCTGCCCCAACTGCAAGCTGGCCCGGGCCGTGCTGGAGGGGGCGGGGCTCTCCTATCGGGAGATACCGGCCCAGGAGCGCCCCGAGCTGGCTGCCCAATATGGGGTGCGCCAGGCCCCCACCCTGGTGGCCCAGGAGAGGGGACAGGCTGTGACCTTGGCTGGGCTGAGCCAGATCAAGGCCTTTGCGGACAGCCGCCGGGCGGTGGGGTAATCCCCGCCGCCCGCGCCGTTTTCCATGAGGGCTGGACTTGACAACGGTGGAAACTGTGGTAGAATGGAACAGCGAAAAGCACTGACGAAGCCAAGTCCGGCACGGGGCCAAGAGCGAGAGGGGACGGTGGAAGCCCTCGGCAGAGACGGCCGGACACGCCACTTCACCAGCTGCCCGGGACGACCGGGCCGGCCCATCCCCGTTACCCGATGGCGTGAGATGTCCCTTGCCTGGGGATAATCAGGGTGGTACCGCGGAGGCTTTGCCCCCGCCCCTGAGCCGGGTGAGGGCTTTTTTGTTGGAATGTCATGGAACACAGGGGCCGGAGAGCGGACCCCCATTTGCGTGCCAGGGATGCCCCGGCAGCGGGCGCGGATGGGACAACGCCCCTCAGAATATGAGATATGGAGGAGATACCCATGAAAGATCCCAAGCCCTTTGGGCTGAACCAGCTGCGGGAGATGTTCCTGAAGTTTTTTGAGACGAAAGGCCACCTGCGCCTGCCCAGCTTTTCCCTCATCCCTCAGAACGACGCGTCCCTGCTGCTCATCAACTCAGGCATGGCCCCCATGAAGCCCTGGTTCACCGGGGAGCAGGAGCCCCCCCGCCGCCGGGTGACCACCTGCCAGAAGTGCATCCGCACCGGCGACATTGAGAACATCGGCAAGACCGCCCGCCACGGCACTTATTTTGAGATGTTGGGCAACTTCTCCTTCGGGGATTACTTCAAGCACGAGGCCATTGCCTGGGCCTGGGAGTTTCTCACCAGCGATGAGTGGGTGGGCCTGGATCCGGAGCGGCTCTACCCCTCGGTGTTTGCCGGCGACGAGACCACCCCCGCCGACGAGGAGGCCTTTGCCATCTGGCGGGATGAGATCGGCGTTCCCCCTGAGCGGATCTTCCGGTTCGGCAAGGAGGACAACTTCTGGGAGCACGGCTCGGGCCCCTGCGGCCCCTGCTCCGAGATCTACTACGACCGGGGGCCCGCGTGGGGGTGTGATAAGCCGGGGTGCACCGTGGGCTGCGACTGCGACCGGTATATCGAGGTGTGGAACGTGGTGTTCTCCCAGTTTGACAACGACGGGGAGGGCCACTATGCCGAGCTGAAGCAGAAGAACATTGACACCGGCATGGGGCTGGAGCGGCTGGCCTGCGTGTGCCAGAACGTGCCCTCCCTGTTCGATGTGGACACGGTGATGAACATCACCGCCAAGGTTTCGTCCATCACCGGGGCCCACTACGGCCAGAGCCAGGACAAGGACGTGTCCCTGCGGGTGATCACCGACCACATCCGCTCGGCCACCTTCCTGATCTGCGACGGGGTGCTGCCCTCCAACGAGGGCCGGGGCTATGTGCTGCGCCGCCTGCTGCGTCGGGCCGCCCGTCACGGCAAGCTGCTGGGGGTGGACGAGCCCTTCCTGTACCAGGTGTGCGACACCGTCATCGGCGAGAACGAGGGCCACTACCCCGAGCTGCGGGAGCGCCAGGACTATATCACCAAGGTCATCCGGGTGGAGGAGGAGAACTTTGCCAAGACCATCGACGGCGGGCTGAAGATCTTTGGCGAGATGCTGGCCGCCCACCAGGCCAAGGGCGAAAGGGTGTTCTCCGGGGCGGACGCCTTCAAGCTGTACGACACCTATGGCTTCCCCATCGACCTGACCCTGGAGATGGTGGCCGAGCAGGGGATGGAGCTGGATCAGGAGGCGTTTCACAAGCTCATGGACGAGCAGCGCCAGCGGGCCCGCAAGGCCCGGGAGGCCTTGGGCGACCTGGGCTGGGCCGGGGTGGAGTTTGGCAAGGACGTGCCTGAGACCGAGTTTGTGGGCTACACCGAGCACGCCAGCACCGGCGCCCGGGTGGTGGCCCTGGTGGTGGAGAACGAGCAGGCCGAGGCCCTCATGCCCGGCGTGGAGGCCATCGTGGTGCTGGACAAGACGCCTTTTTACGCTGAGATGGGCGGTCAGGTGGCCGACCACGGCACCCTTGCACAGGCTGGAGAGGACGGCTGCCTGTTTGAGGTCAGCGACGTGCAGAAGAACAAGGGCGGCAAGTATATGCACTACGGGCGGCTCGCTAAGGGGACGCTCCGGCTGGGGGACACCGTCACCGCCGCCATCGACCAGGAGCGGCGCCGGGCTGTCATGCGGGCCCACTCGGCCACCCACCTGCTGGACAAGGCCCTGCGGGAGGTACTGGGGGAGCATGTCCACCAGGCCGGCTCCCTGGTGGAGGCCGACCGGCTGCGCTTTGACTTCACCCACTTTTCCGCCCTGACCGCCCAGGAGCTGGGCCAGGTCAGCGCCATGGTCAACCAGGCGGTGCTGGACGGCTATGATGTGCAGACCAAGCTGATGGGCCTGGAGGAGGCCAAGCGAAGCGGGGCCATCGCCCTGTTTGGAGAGAAGTACGGCGACATTGTCCGGGTGGTGGACATGGGGGAGGGGTACTCTGTGGAGCTGTGCGGCGGCACCCACCTGGATAACACCGCCAAGGTGGGAGTGTTCCACATCCAGAGCGAGTTCTCCGTGGCCAGCGGGGTGCGCCGCATTGAGGCCACCACCGGCAAGGCCTCCCTGGAGGTGATGAACCGCAACCAGGAGCTGATCTTCCAGGCCGCCGCGGCCCTGAAGGCCAAGCCGGGGGAGCTGCGGGAGAAGGCGGAGGCGGTCATGGGCGAGATGCGCCAGCTGCACCAGGCGGTGGAGCGCTTCCAGGCCCGGGAGGCGGTTAGCCAGGCCGAGCGCTTCCTCATCTCCGCCCATGACGTGGGCGGCCTGAAGGTGCTCACCGCCACGGTGGCCGAGGCGGATGGGGACCGGCTGCGGAAGATGGGAGATTTCCTCCGGGAAAAGGATCCCACCCTGGTGGCGGTGCTGGCCGCGGCCAACGGGGAAAAGATCACCTTCCTGGCCGCCTGCGGCAAGCAGGCGGTGGAACAGGGGGTCAAGGCAGGGGATATCATCAAGGCCATTGCCCCCATCTGTGGCGGCCGGGGGGGCGGAAAGCCAGACACGGCCATGGGAGGCGGCTCCGACCTGCTCAAGCTGGACGACGCGCTGGCCGCGGTGGACAACGTGGTGGCCGGCAAGCTGGCCGAGTGAGAGCCAGGGGGAGGGAAGGGTTGGCCCCCGGCGCTCCGCAGGAGGCCTTTCCCATACCTGGCCCGGGGGTGCGGGTCCCAACCCACGGAAAGGAGTGTTGACGATGCCGCTGCCCCAAGACCCGGCCATCCTGCTCAGCTTTGTCAACACCCGCCTGCGGGACCGCTATGCCGGCCTGGATCAGCTGTGCCAGGACTTGGGCGCGGACCGGGCGGCGCTGTGCGAAAAGCTGGCAGCCATAGGATACGCCTACGACGAAGGGCAAAATCAGTTCCGCTGACCAGGCGGGGAACGGAAGGAGGGGATGGCATGAAGCTGGAGTTTTCAAAGATGGAGGTACAGGTGATGCCCAACTTTATGGGGGGAGAAAAAGCCGTCCGGGCCCAGCTGCGGGTGGACGCGCTGGGCAAGATCATGCGCGGTGTGTTGGAGCCCGGAGCGTCCATCGGCCTGCATACCCATGAGACCAGCAGCGAGACGGTGTATATCCTGTCCGGCACGGGCAGGGCCCTGTATGACGGCGGGGTGGAGCAGCTGGGGCCGGGGGACTGCCACTACTGTCCCAAGGGGCACACCCACAGCCTGATCAACACCGGGAGCGAGCCCCTGGAATTCTTCGCGGTGGTGCCCAATCAGTGAGCCGAGCGACACAAAGATCCAAGGAGGGGAACGACCATGTCCGATTGCCTGTTTTGCAAGATTGCCGCCGGGGAGATCCCCAGCGGCAAGGTATACGAGGATGAGCGGGTGTACGCCTTTCGAGATATAGACCCCCAGGCCCCCGTCCACTTCCTGGTGATCCCCAAGGAGCACATCGGCTCCTGCGGTGAGATCACGCCGGACAATGCCCATGTGGCGGCCAGCTGCCTCACGGCCATTGCCCAGGCCACTCGGGAGATGGGGATCACCGATTTCCGGGTGGTGTCCAACTGCGGGGCCCAAGCCGGACAGTCTGTACCCCACCTGCACTTCCATGTGCTGGCCGGGCGGGACATGCGCTGGCCCCCGGGCTGAGGGGAACGCAAACCCAGCCGGAGGGCTGCATGGCACAACAAACGCGTTATCCCTTTGGCTTGCCCCCCTGCCGGCGCAGGTAGCCCTCCCAGGTGAGAAAGGTGTTGTCCCGGGGCGTGTCCCGAAGGATCACCCGGGGGGCGTCCAGCACCACCGTGGCGTTGGCGGGCACGTCGAAGGTGACCACACAGTTGGCCCCGATGCGGGCGTTGTCCCCCACCTGGACCCCGCCGATGATCTTGGCCCCCGCGCCGATATACACGTTGTCACCGATGACCGGGGCGCCCTGGCCCCGGCTGTCGGCCAGGGTGTTGGAGCCGATGGTCACCTGGTGGAAGATGGTGCATCCCCGGCCGATCCGGGCTCCGTAAGAGATGAAGATGCCCGCTATGCCGTGGGGGGTGGCAAAGGGGGAGATGGCCTCCAGGCAGGGGATGAGGGCGTTGTGCCGGTCGGCGATTTTTTGATTGGCGTGGACGTACCAGGGGGTGAACCACCGCCGCCAGCCCCGAGGGCGGACGATGCGCTCCCGGTTGCGCCAGAAGCGGGCCACCGGGTCCGGCCGGAGCCGGCGCTTGAGGCCGCGAAGCAGGTTCCACATCGGGTCGGTCGCCTCCATCCCATTGAGCTGTCCGCCGGGGTGCAGCCCCGGGGATTTCCCCTGTATTGTACCCAATTTTCCCCGCCCAGTCAATGGTCCCACCGTCCGAGACGTTTTCCCCGCGGCGGAGGGCTTAAAGGTTTTTTAATTGTTTTGCCCGTTGCAACTTAAGGGCGGCCTTGGTAGGATAGAGTGGAAGGGTGAAAAGGGGGAACGGATATGTACACCATCCTGATCTGTGACGACGACCGGGACATCGTCTCGGCCCTGAAGATCTACCTGACCAGCGAGGGTTATCAGACGGTGGAGGCCTGGGACGGGGAGCAGGCGCTGGCCGCGGTGCGCGCGGGGGGCATCGACCTGATCCTGATGGACGTGATGATGCCCAAGCTGGATGGCATCCGGGCCACGGCCAAGCTCCGGGAGGAGGGCAACATCCCCATCATCCTGCTCACCGCCAAGAGCGAGGACTCGGACAAGGTGCTGGGGCTGAACATCGGGGCGGACGACTACATCACCAAGCCCTTCAACCCCATTGAGGTGCTGGCCCGGGTGAAGAGCCAGCTGCGCCGCTACACCAGCCTGGGGGGCAAGAGCCGGGAGGAGGAGCAGGATGTGCTGCGCAACGGCGCGCTGGTCATGGACGACGGGGCCAAGCTGGTGACGGTGGACGGGGAAGGGGTGAGTCTGACCCCCATCGAGTATAACATCCTGCGCCTGCTGCTGCGCAGCCCCGGGCGGGTGTACTCCACCGCCCAGATCTACGAGCAGGTGTGGAACGACCCTGCCCTGGGCTCGGAGAACACGGTGGCGGTGCACATCCGCCATCTGCGGGAGAAGATCGAGATCGACCCGGCCAACCCCCGGTACCTGAAGGTGGTGTGGGGTCTGGGCTACAAGATGGAGAAGATGGCATGAAGCTGCGGGAAAATCCCGCGAGGAAGGCCCTGGCCTTCCTCGCGGCGGTGGCGGCCTTTGCCGCCACCGCCATCATGGGCTGGTATCAACTGGCCAACTACGACGCGCTGTGGAGCCCAGACTACAACGGGGGGGATGGCTACTCCATCCTCTACCTGGAGCAGATTGACGAGGGGAACATCGTCAGACTGCTCGACCTCTACGGGCAGCGGGACGCGGGGGTGGAGCTCGCCCTGTACCAGGAGCGGGAGATCGCCCGGCTGGAGCAGAAGCTGTCCGCGGAGAACACCAACCTGCGCTGGCAGCTGCTCGCCCTGGAAGAGGAGGGCCAGCAGGGACAGGACGAGGGTCAGTACCAGCAGCGTACGGTGCTGCACGGCAACACCCAGCAGCGCCTGCCCGACCAGGCCTTGGGGGTGTACTGGACCCGCTATGATACCGACGAGGACTGGGCCCAGATCAACCCGTCGGGCAACCCGCTGGAGCTGGTGCTGTGGTTGGATCCGGACTTCCCCGTGGCCGACCAGTATCAGCAGGCCTTCCAGAGCCTGGATCAATGGCGGGAGGACCGGGAACTGCTGCTGGCCGGCACCATCGTGTGCGCGGTGCTGGGTGTGATCCTGACCGCCTACCTGTGCGCTGCGGTGGGTCACCGGCCCGGGCGGGAGGGGATCTATCTCAACTGGTTCCACCGCGTGCCCGCCGACCTGTTGCTGCTCCTGCTGGGCACAGGGGTGGCCATCTCCCTGAGCATGGCTTGGGAGATCGCCCGGTTCTACACCTACACCGACCTGTCCATGAGCGGTCAGCTGGTGTTCATCGGGCTGCTGACCGCCGCCTGTGCCGGGCTGTGCCTGGGCGGGCTGCTGACGGTGGCGGTCCGGTGCAAGGCCCATACCCTGTGGCGCAGCACCCTGGTGTGGCGGGCCTGCGCCTGGCTGTGGCGGCTGTGCCGGCAGGCCGTCCGGTCGGTGTCGCTGGTGTGGAAGGCGGTGGTGGCCGGCCTGGCCTATGTGCTGTTCACCATCCTGAACTTCAACAGCTCGGGTGGACTGTGGCTGCTGGTCAGCGGGGCGGCCATCGCCTTTCTGGGGCTGTGGGCCTTCCATTGGAAGAAGATCCGGGCCGGGGCCCAGCAGATCATCGGCGGCAACCCGGAGCACCACATTGACACCCGCTATATGCCTGGGGACCTGAAGCGGCACGCCGACGAGCTGAACAACCTGGGCCAGGCCATTTCCACGGCGGTGGAGGACCGGATGCGGTCTGAACACTTCAAGGCGGAGTTGATCACCAACGTCTCCCACGACCTGAAAACGCCCCTGACCTCCATCATCAACTATGTGGATCTGCTCAAGAAAGAGCACATCGACAACCCAAAGGCTATGGAGTATATCGAGGTGCTGGCCCGGAAGAGCCAGCGGCTGAAAAAGCTCACCGAGGATCTGGTGGAGGCCTCCAAGGCGTCCACGGGCAGCCTGACGGTGACGCTGGAGCGGCTGGATCTGGGCCAGCTGCTGGACCAGGCGTCGGCCGAGTGGCTGGACCGACTGGAGGCCAAGGGGTTGAGCCTGGTGCACACTTTGCCGGCGGAACCGGTGTGGGTGCTGGCCGACGGCCGGCATCTGTGGCGGGTGCTGGATAACCTGCTGTCCAACTGCGCCAAGTATGCCCTGGAGGGCACCCGGATCTACTTGGGCCTCCAGACGTACACCGACAGTGCCGCCTTCTCCCTGAAAAACATCTCCCGGGAAGAGCTGAATATCCCCGCCCAGCGGTTGCTGGAGCGCTTTGTCCGGGGGGATGAATCCCGGACGGCGGAGGGCAGCGGGCTGGGACTGTCCATCGCTCAGTCCCTCACCGAGCTGCAGCACGGCCGGTTTGAGATCAGCATCGACGGCGATCTGTTCAAGGCCACCGTTACCCTACCCCGGGCCCCCGCCCCCCAGGGAGGCCCGGATGCTCTGGAGGACCAAGGGGAAGAAGCCGGGGCCGGCCAGGAAGGCTGAGCGCGCCCCTGGGACAGCGAAAGGCTGCCCCAGGGGCGCTTGCTCTGTCTCCCGGCGGTTAAAAGGGAAGGTGGGCTTCCCCATCCGCCCCCTTGGGGGGCGGGGCCAGGGCGGCGGTGGTCACCGCGCCGGGGCCATACTTGCCCCGGATGGCGTCCATGGCCCGCTCCAGCCGTTCCTCCCGGGCCCGGCGGCGAGGAGCCTGGGGGTCGAACAGACCCAGCTGCTCGGCGGCCTGCTCCTCTGGAATGAGGTGCAGGGCGGTGACGGTGAGGGCTCGGATGGGCGCGCCGGCGGGCCAGGTGTGGTGGATGATCTCCCGGGCCGTCCGTCCCAGGGCCCGAGCGGTGCAGGCGGGGGCCTCCAGTGGACGCTGCCGGCAGAGGTCCCGGAAGACGGGATTCCGGATGGTCAGCTGCAGGGTGGCCGCCTTGAGCCGGTGGCGGCGCAGGCGCACGGCCACCTGGTCGCACAGCAGGTCCAGTCCCCGGTGCACCTGCTCCCAGGTGACCAGGTTGTGGGGGAAGGTCAGGCCGTTGCCCACCGACTTGGGCGGGGTGTATTGCCCGGCCAGGGCCACCTCCCCCCGCTCCAGGCCGTTGGCATAGTCCCACAGCTGCCCCCCCGCCTTGCCCAGCAGGGCGGCCAGCCCGGCCCGGTCAAAGGCGGCCAGCTGCCCGATGGTGGCCACTCCATGGCGGGCCAGCACCCGGGCGGCGGCCCGGCCCACAAAGAGCAGATCGGTGACGGGCAGGGGCCAGACCAGGTCCCGGAAGTTGTCCGGGGTGATCAGGGTGGTGGCGTCCGGCTTCTTGTAGTCACTGCCCAGCTTGGCAAAGACCTTGTTGAACGACACCCCTACCGACACTGTCAGCCCCAGCTCCTCCCGAACGGTGGCCCGGATCCGGTCGGCCAGGGCTGCCGGGTCGCCGCCAAACAGGCGCAGGCTGCCGGTGACGTCCAGCCAGCTCTCGTCAATGCCAAAGGGTTCCACCCGATCGGTGAAGCGCTGATAGATGGCGTTGACCCGCCGGGAGTAGTCCCGATACAGGCCGTGGTGGGCGGGCAGCAGCACCAGCTCAGGACATTTCTGACGGGCCTGCCAGATGGTTTCCGCCGTGCGCACCCCCCGGGCCTTGGCCGGTTCGTTCTTGGCCAGGATGACCCCGTGGCGGCTGTCCGGGTCGCCGCATACCGCCACCGGCCGGCTCCACAGCTCCGGCCGGGAGAGCAGCTCCACCGAGGCGTAGAAGCTGTTGCAGTCGCAGTGCAGGATCACCCGCTTCATGTTCCTTCCCCCTTTGGGATCAGTATACTCCATAGACAGAGAGAAGTCAAACAAATGTTCTACATATAAAAGGAGAAAGGCCCGGCGAAAGCCGGGCCTTTCCAGATGGGGTGAGGGGACAGCTTATTGGGCCGGTCAGCCCAGGAACTGTACCTTGCTGGCGCACACAAAGTAGATGCGCTGATCGGCGTCGTTGGCCAGCACCAGCACATTGCCCAGGGTGCCCAGCAGGGTGACGCCCTGAAGGACCAGCAGGCCGGCGGCCAGGGTGACCCTCCGGCTGAGGTTTTTGTCGGCCAGCAGATTCAGGATGCCGGCCGCGCAGCAGCAGTTGCCGCAGTCGCACTTGCAGGTGCACTCCCCGCTGTGGCAGCCGCAGGGGGTGAGGCGCCGGCTGAGCAGCTGCTTGAGCAGGCGGTAGTTCCGGGTGGTGGCCTCCGGGACGGTGAGGTCCCCTTCGGCGGTGCCTTGGGCCACCTGCAGGGCCACTCCGGCCAGCTCACACAGCGAGACCTGGGTGGCGGTCACCCCGGTGGCGGTGGTGGGAGGGGTATACAGGGCCGCGGAGATCTCCAGCAGGTCGCAGTTACAGCTGGACAGACGCAGGAAGCGGCCGCTGGGGGTGGTCAGATTGTCCGCCGGGGTGGTGGATGGGATGGTGGCGCTCAGGGTGGAGCCGGCGCTGTAATTGTCGGTGACAAAAACCGCGCCGTCAAAGTCGATCAGGTTGGCGATCTGGCTGTCGCACAGCAGCTGGAAGGCCGCGCGCATACTGGCCTTGCAGCAGCAGCCGCCCTCCTCCACCGGCTCGGGGGTGGGCTGGGGACAGGCGGGACGGCAGCACCAGCAGACCATGCCGGAGTCCGAGGGGCAGGAGGAGTTCTCGCAGCCGCTGGACTGGACAGCGTTAAGGGAGGAAGCGGGATCCGCCCCGCACAGGGCGGTGAACTCCTCCGCGGAAATGGGCCCACAGCCGGGGCAGTCCCAGTTGGCGTAGTTCATAAGCACACTCCTTTCATAGTGCGGCCCGGGGCCGAAGGCCGGCCGAGGGCCGCCGTGGTGCATTCCAGTCTATGCCAGCTGGCGGTGTGGCGTCCCGCCTCCGACCTGGGCTGCCCATTCACTGGTTTTGGGGTTGGTCTGGTCGGCGCTCCCCGTTCCCTGGCGGGCGGGCCATGGACAGGTCGGGCTGGCTGTGGTATCATGGGGGGCAGAAAAAACGGCGGGGCCAGACCCCGCCTTGGGAGGAATTGGAATGTTGAACCAAACGGTGCCCATCCGCCGCCTGGATCCCCGGGCCCAGCTGCCCGTCTATGGCTCTGCAGACGCGGCGGGGGCCGACCTATACGCGCTGACGGACGGGCCGGTGGAGGTGGCCCCGGGGCAGACGGTGCTCATCCCCACGGGACTGGCCCTGGCCATTCCCCAAGGGTATGTGGGGCTGGTGTGCGCCCGGTCCGGGCTGGCCACCAAGCAGGGGCTGGCCCCGGCCAACAAGGTGGGGGTGATCGACGCGGACTATCGGGGGGAGCTGTTGGTCTCCCTGCACAACCACAGCGGAGAGCGGCGGGTGGTGGAGTGCGGGGATCGGGTGGCCCAGCTGATCCTGGTGCCTTACCTGGCCGCCCGCTTCCAGGAGGTGGACCAGCTGGACGATACCGCCCGGGGGACGGGGGGCTTTGGCTCCACCGGCCGACGGTGACGGGCAAATGCAGGGCGCCAGAACCGGAGGGTTCTGGCGCCCTGTATGCGTTGTATGCGCTTCTGGAGACTGGCAGGGTGGGGGTTATACATTGAAGCGGAAGAGGATGATGTCTCCATCCCGGACGATATAGTCCTTGCCCTCGGAGCGGATCAGCCCCTTCTCCCGGGCAGCGGCCATGGAACCGCAGACCTTCAGATCCTGGAAGGAGACCGTCTCGGCCCGGATAAAGCCCCGTTCAAAGTCGGAGTGGATCTTGCCGGCCGCCTGGGGGGCCTTGGTGCCCTGTGGGATGGTCCAGGCCCGGCACTCATCCTCGCCGGCGGTGAGGAAGGAGATCAGGCCCAGCAGGGTATAGCTGGACTGGATCAGCCGATCCAGCCCGGATTGGGCCACGCCCAGCTCCTCCAGGAAGAGAGACTTCTCATCGGCGGGCAGCTGGGCGATCTCTGCCTCCAGCTTGGCGCACACCGGCAGGACCTGGGCCCCCTCGGCCTGGGCCCGGTCGGCCACCTGGTTGTAGTAGGGCACGTGGGAAGGATGGGAAAAGCCGTCCTCGTCCAGGTTGGCCGCGTAGATCACCGGCTTGAGGGACAGCAGCTCGCTGGTGGCGATGAGGGCCTTGTCCTCCTCGTCCACCCGCTCCAGATAGGTGCGGGCGGGCTGGCCGTCGTTGAGCCAGTCCCGCAGGCCCTCAAAGACCTGAGCCTCGTGGAGGAATTTCTTGTCCGCCTTGGCCGCTTTCCGGGCCTTGTCAATGCGCCGCTCCACCATCTCCGCATCGGCCAGGATCAGCTCCAGGTTGATGATGTCCATGTCCCGGATGGGGTCGGTGGAGCCCTCCACATGGATGATGTTTTCATCGTCAAAGCAGCGCACCACATGGACAATCGCGGCGCAGGCCCGGATGTTGCCCAGGAACTGGTTGCCCAGTCCCTCCCCCTTGGAGGCGCCCTTCACCAGGCCGGCGATGTCCACAAACTCCACCACGGCGGGGGTGGTCTTTTTTGGCTGGTAGAACTGGGACAGCCAGTCCAGCCGTTCGTCCGGAACGGCCACCACCCCCACGTTGGGATCGATGGTGCAGAAAGGGTAGTTGGCGCTGTCCGCGCCGGCGTTGGTGATGGCGTTGAACAGGGTGGATTTGCCCACGTTGGGCAGGCCCACGATTCCTAATTTCATGGCAAAGACGTCCTTTCGTCAAACAGGCTTCTAAGTTCTCCATTATATCGGACTGGAGGGGAAAATACAAGGGGGAAAGGACTTTCCCCTGGGGCGTTGTTGTGCTATACTGGGGGAAACTGATCTGGAAAGGAGCGCGACGGGATGGATTACGCGGCGGAATCGTTGAAGCTGCACTATCAGTGGCGGGGGAAGCTGGAGACCGTGCCCAAGATGGAGGTGCGGGATCGGCAGGCCCTGTCCCTGGCTTACACTCCCGGGGTGGCCCAGCCCTGCCTGGAGATCCAAAAGGACGTGAGTAAAAGCTATGAGCTCACTGGACGGTGGAACACGGTGGCGGTGGTCACCGACGGCACGGCGGTATTGGGGCTGGGGGATATCGGGCCCGAAGCGGGCATGCCGGTGATGGAGGGCAAGTGCGTGCTGTTCAAGTCCTTTGGCGGGGTGGACGCGGTTCCGCTATGTATCCGGTCTAAGGACGTGGACGAGATCGTCAATACCGTGGCGCTGCTGGCGGGCTCTTTTGGCGGGGTGAACCTGGAGGACATCGCCGCCCCTCGGTGCTTTGAGATCGAGCGCAAGCTGAAGCAGCGCTGCGACATTCCCATTTTCCACGACGACCAGCACGGCACGGCCATCATCGTGGCGGCGGCCCTGATCAACGCCCTGAAGCTGGTGGGCAAGGAGATGCAGGAGGTCACTGCGGTATTCTCCGGCGCGGGGGCGGCGGGTACCGCCATCTTCAAGCTGCTTCGGTCCATGGGGCTGAGGGACGGGGTGATCTGTGATCGCAAGGGGGCCATCTGGTCGGGGCGGGAGGATCTGAACGAGGAGAAGCGGGCCCTGCTGGCCATCTCCAACCGGGAGGACCGGAGCGGCTCGCTGGCTCAGGTGCTGGCGGGGGCGGACGTGTTCATCGGGGTGTCCTCCCCGGGGGTGGTGACGCCGGAGATGGTGCGCTCCATGGCCCCCCGGCCCATCCTGTTCCCCATGGCCAACCCGGTGCCCGAGATCATGCCTGACCTGGCCCTGGGGGCGGGGGCGGCGGTGGTGGGCACCGGCCGCAGCGACTTCCCCAACCAGATCAATAACGTGCTGGCCTTTCCCGGGGTATTCCGGGGGGCCTTCGACGTGCGGGCCAGCGACATCAACGAGCCCATGAAGATAGCTGCCGCCCGGGCTCTGGCGGAGCTGGTGGACGAGGGGGAGCTGCGGCCGGAATATATTATCCCTGCCCCCTTTGACCCTCGGGTGTGCCCTGCGGTGGCCCAGGCGGTGGCCCAGGCGGCGCGGGAGAGCGGGGTGGCGAGGGGGTAATCGCCGACGCGGGGCGGATTGATTCCGCCCGAGCAGGATGAAACGGGGCCCCCACGGGCAAGGCCCGTGGGGAAACAAAGGGAATGGAGGGCGTTTGTGTGGAGCAATCCAAGGGATTCAGCCTGGAAAACTTGCACTATCTGAAGATGCTGGCCAAGCAATACCCCACCGTGCAGGCGGCCAGTACCGAGATCATCAACCTGCAGGCCATCCTGGACCTGCCCAAGGGCACCGAGCACTTCCTCTCCGACGTCCACGGGGAGTACGAGGCATTCCAGCACATCCTGAACTCCGCCTCCGGTGTGGTGCGGGAAAAGCTGGACGATCTATTTGGCGCCAGCCTGTCCCAGGCCGACCGGGACCAGCTGGCCACCCTGATCTATTACCCCAAGGAGAAGCTGGAGGAGATCGCCCGGGAGACGGCGGACATGGGGGAGTGGTACCGGATCACCTTCCACCGGCTCATTGAGGTGTGCCGCCTGGTCAGTTCAAAATACACCCGCTCCAAGGTGCGCAAGGCCATGCCCCAGGAGTACGCCTACATCATCGACGAGATGCTCCACACCCACTATGAGGACAGCGCCAAGCGGGACTATTATGAGAACATCATTCACACCATCATCCGAATCGACCGGGCCGCCGACTTCTTGGTAGAGCTGTGCGGCCTGATCAAGCGCATGGCGGTGGACCACCTCCACCTGGTGGGAGACATCTTCGATCGTGGGCCGGGAGCGGACATCATCATGGACTCTCTGATGGACTACCACAGCGTGGACATCCAATGGGGCAACCACGACATCCTCTGGATGGGGGCGGCCTCCGGTTCCCGCACCCTGGTGGCCACGGTGCTGGCAAACTCCCTGCGCTATGATAACCTGGATGTGATCGAGACCGGCTACGGCATCTCCCTGCGGCCCCTGTCGGTGTTTGCCGACGAGGTGTACCGGGACAGCGATGTGGGGCAGTTTGCCGTCAAGATCGACAGCCAGGACGAACCCCACCACACCGAGAAAAGCAGGCTCCAGGCCGCCCGGATGTACAAGGCCATCACCATCCTTCTGTTCAAGCTGGAGGGGCAGAAGATCCTGCGCAACCCCAGCTTTGGGATGCAGGACCGGCTGCTGCTGGACAAGATTGACTATGCGAACAAGCAGGTGTGCATCGATGGAGTGGACTACCCCCTGGCAGATACTGACTTCCCCACCGTGGACCCCCAAAACCCTTACGCGCTGACTGCCGAGGAGGAGCGGCTCATCAGCCAGCTCACCCGCTCCTTCCTGCACAGCGAAAAGCTCCAGCGCCATGTGCGCTTCCTCTATTCCAAGGGCAGCATCTACCGGGTGTACAACGGCAACCTGATCTTCCACGGCTGCATTCCCATGACGGAGGACGGGCAGCTCATGCGCTTTTCCATCGGCTGCAAGGACCTGGCGGGTAAGGAGTTTTTGGATTATGCGGACCTGACCGCCCGCCGGGCCTATTATAGCAAGCCGGGTTCGGCGGAGCGGGAGTTCGGGATGGATTTTCTGTGGTTTCTCTGGGCCGGGCGCAACAGCCCCGTGTTCGGCCGGGACCGGATGACCACCTTTGAGCGCCGGCTGATCCGGGACGAACGCACCTGGGCCGAGCCTAAAAATGCTTACTACCGCCTGTGCAACGACCCGGCGGTGTGCCAGGACCTGTTGCGGCAGTTCGGCCTGGAGGGGCCCCACTGCCACATCATCAACGGCCATGTGCCGGTGAAGTCCAAGAAAGGGGAGAGCCCCATCAAGGGGGGTGGGCGGCTGCTGGTCATCGACGGGGGCTTCTCCCGGGCCTACCAGGAGACCACCGGCATCGCCGGCTACACGCTGATCTACAACTCCGCCTGCTTCCGCCTGGTGTCCCACGAGCCCTTTGCCGGCCGGGAGAGGGCCATCCGGGGCGACCAAGATATCGCCTCCAGCTCGGTGATCTTCGAGCGGCTGGAGCACCGGATGAAGATCGCCGAGACGGATGTGGGCCGCCAGCTCCAAGAGCAGATCAGCGACCTGATGGACCTGCTGGCGGCCTACCGCAGCGGCGCCATTGTGGAGGACCACCAGGCGGCCGTCCGTCCGGCGGGGCAGTAGGGCTGCTCCAAGGTATAAAACCCGCCAAACCGGAAAAACTCCCCAGGCCGGATCTCCCCGGCCTGGGGTGCTTTTTTTCTCCGGCAGAACAGGAGGGCCGTTTCATGTGTACCGCAGTTTCCTTCCCCCAGGGGGATCACTACTTTGGGCGCACGCTGGACCTGGACCGCTCCCTGGGGGAGCAGGTAGTGCTCACCCCACGCAACTACCCCTTCCGCTTCCGCATGGCCGGGGCGCTGGAGCGCCACCACGCCCTGATCGGCATGGCCCTGGTGCGGGAGGGCTGCCCCCTCTATTACGAGGCGGCTAACGAGGCGGGGCTGGCCATGGCGGGGCTGAACTTCCCCGGCAACGCCCATTACACAGCCCCGGCTCCAGGCCGGGACAATGTGGCCAGTTTTGAACTCATCCCCTGGGTGCTGGGCCAATGCGCCAGCGCCCATCAGGCCCAGGCCCTGCTGAACCGCCTCTGCCTGACCGACACCCCCTTCCAGGTCGATCTGCCCCCCGCGCCCCTGCACTGGCTGGTGGCCGACCGGGAACAGGCCCTGGTGGTGGAGCAGACCCGGGAGGGGCTGCGGGTCTATCCAAACCCGGCCATGGTGCTGACCAACAACCCGATCTTTCCCACCCAGATGTGGAACCTGAACCGCTATCTAAACCTGACCCGGGAAGAGCCGGACAATCGCTTTGCCCCCGCCCTGGAACTGGCGCCGGACTGCTTGGGCATGGGGGCGGTGGGCTTGCCTGGGGACCTGTCCTCCCCGGCCCGATTCGTGCGTGCCGCCTTCGCCCGTTTCAACGCCACGCCCGGGCGGACGGAGCAGGAGCGGGTCACCCAGTTCTTCCACCTGCTGGACACCGTGGCCCAGACCCAGGGCCTGGCCAGGGCGGGGCGGGATGGCTTTGAGCGCACGGTGTACGCCTGCTGCTGCAATACCAGCCGGGGCTGGTACTACTACGTCACCTATGAGAACCGGCAGATCACCCGGATGGGGTTGGATCAAGCCGATCTGGAGGGGCGGACGCCGCTGGCCTGGCCCCTGGCGCGGGAGCAGCAGTTGTGCCTGGCCCCCAGCCCTGTCCCTATCAGCTGACCTGACAGACCCCCCGGCCGTTTGGGCCGGGGGGTCTTCGATGGGGGCAGGTCATGGCTGAGAGGGAGTGGGCTTGGTGCTGTATACGCCGCTGGCAAAGGCCAGCACCCGATCCGGCTCCTGGGGCAGGTAGAGCTGGGCGGACAGCTGGCTGGAGGTGCGGCCAAACATCACCATCTGGGTCTTGATGTGGATGGTGGTGTTCAGGGGAGTGGGGCGGGCATAATGCACCGTCATGCTGATGGTGGGGGTGTGGCGGCAGTCACACAGGCAGGAACAGGACAGCCCCATGGCGTTGTCCAGAAAGGTGGCCACCACGCCGCCGTGGAGCACCCCCGTGGGGTTGGTCATCCAGGGTTTGGTATCAAAGGCCATCTCCAGCTGGACCGGGTCGCATGAGCAGCCCACCAGCCTGGGGGCCAGGTCAGCGCTGAACTGGGTGGCGTCGGAGATGCGCAGAAGATAGGTGGCCAGGGCAGTCTCCGCCAGCTGGCGCAGCTTCTGCGGGGTGAGATCCTTGTGCATGGGGTAACTCCTTTTTTGTCTAAAATGGGGGAAATGTGGGGAAATCCCGACAAAAGGATACCATGAATTGGAAGGTTCGTCAAGGGTGGGGGGCTGGGGCCCCCCGATCGCCCAGGGAGAAAAAAGCCCTTGACTTTTATGCTTAAAAGCGTTAAACTATCAAAAACCGCCGCAGGAGGGGATCCGCCATGGCCCATTGCCGCTTTGGAACTGGATATGGGAACTGCCGCTATTGGGATAGCGGCCTCTTGTGACGCCCTGAAACGGTTTGCCGGGAAAGCGGATGCGCGCGGCTGCCTGATGGGGCGGCCGCGCCCCTTTTTTGGACGGGCAGCCGCTGCCTGCCGGGGGCGGGCGGGAGATTGGAAAGGAGCGAGATGAACATGGTTGTGGTAATGAAGCCGGGGTTCACCCCGGAGCAGATGGAACAGGTGATGCGGGCCATGCAGGCCGGCGGAGTGCGGGTGATGGTGTCCCGGGGGGCGCAGACCACCATCCTGGGCGCGGAGGGGGACATCAGCGGCCTGGACCAGGGGCTGCTGGGCCAGCTGCCCGGGGTGGAGCAGGTGATGCGGGTCAGCGAGCCCTATAAGAAGGCCAACCGGAAATTCCATCCCGACGATTCGGTGATTGACCTGGGCCGGGGGGTACAGGTGGGCGGTCGGAAGCTGGCGGTGATCGCCGGGCCCTGTTCGGTGGAGAGCCGGGAACAGATGACCGGGGTGGCCCAGGCGGTGCAGCGGGCGGGGGCGGTGGCCATGCGGGGGGGTGCGTATAAGCCCCGCACTTCTCCCTACGCCTTCCAGGGCAAGGGGGAAGAGGGGATCACCTTGCTGCAAGAGGCCCAGCGGGCCACCGGGATGCCCATCGTCACCGAGCTGATGAGCGCCGACCAGCTGCCCCTGTTTCTGGAGACGGTGGACGTGATCCAGATCGGGGCCCGGAACATGCAGAACTTTGACCTGCTCAAAAAGGTGGGGCGCACCCGCAAGCCCATCCTGCTCAAGCGGGGGCTGTCGGCCACGGTGGAGGAGTGGCTGATGAGCGCGGAGTATGTGCTCAACGAGGGGAACCCCAACGTGATCCTGTGCGAGCGGGGCATCCGCACCTTTGAGACCTACACCCGCAACACCTTGGACCTGTCGGCGGTGCTGGCGGTCAAGCGGCTCAGCCACCTGCCCGTTGTGGTGGACCCCTCCCACGCCTGCGGTCGGGCGTGGATGGTGGAGGGCATGGCCCTGGCAGCGGTGGCCGCCGGGGCGGACGGCTTGCTCATCGAGGTGCACAACGACCCGGCCAACGCCTTGTGCGACGGGGCCCAGTCCGTCACCCCCCAGCAGTTTGAGGCCCTGATGGGCAAGCTGCGGGCCCTGGCCGCCTGCGTGGGGCGGGAGGTGTGAGCATGGACGGACCACGGCGGCAAAAACAGATCCTGATCGTGGGCTTGGGCCTGATCGGCGGCTCCCTGGCCTTGGCCTTGCAGGGGTTTGAGGACTACCTGGTGGTGGGGGCGGTGCGCTCCCAGGCCACCTATGACAAGGCGCAGGCCCGGGCCGTGGCCCAACGGCTGAGCTTTGACCCGGCCGGAGAGCTGCCCCAGTCGGACGTGGTCATCCTGGCCCAGGATCCCCAGGGCATCATGGATTTTTTGCGGGACAACCGGGACCGGTTCCGCCCGGGTAGCCTGGTGTTGGACGTGTGCGGGGTCAAGACCGCCATCCAGCAGGCGGCCCGGTGTCTGCCGCCGACGGTGGACTTCATCGGCTGCCATCCCATGGCGGGCAAAGAGGTGTCCGGCATCGACAACGCCGAGGCCACTCTGTTTCGCAACACCCACTTCATCATCACCCCCGGCCAGGACAGCACTCCGGAACACCTGGCGCTGTTGGAGCGCATGGCGGCCCACTGCCAGTTCCGGGACGTGGTGCGCACCACCTGCCAGCGCCATGACGAGATAATCGCATACACCAGCCAACTCATGCACGTCATCGCCCTGTCGGTATGCGACAATGAGGAGCTGTTCTCCTGCATGGGGTTTGAGGGGGGCTCCTTCCGGGACTGCACCCGGGTAGCCGCCCTGGACGTGCCCTTGTGGACCCAGCTGTTCACCCTCAATGCCCCCGCTTTGTGCCGGGTAGTGGATCAGCTGGAGCAGCGCCTGCGGGCCTACCGTCTGGCCATCCAGGCGGGAGGCCGGGAGGGGCTGGCGGCCATGCTGGCCCGGGCCTCGGAGCGCAAGAAGCAGCGCAACTTTGAGCAGGCCCGGGGGGACGATGTGCGCGCGCCCTTCTGACCGGGGGAACCGGGTCGAATCTTCAAGGAATCTTCATTTGACGGCTGGCCGGCGGGATGTTAGACTGAAAGGGATAAAAACAGGCCCCCGCCGGGATGGCGGCGGGCCATGGGGAGGGGCGACATGGATCGGAAGCTGTTTCGCCAGTTGATCCTGCTGATTACCTTTGCCGTGGTGCTGGTGGCCTTCCTGGTCAAGCTGGACGCGGTGTGGGGCTGGGTGGGCGGTGTGTTGGCCGCCTTTGAGCCGCTGTTCATCGGCTTTGCCATCGCCTTTGTGCTCCACCAGCCGTGCAACTTCTTTGCCCGGCTGTATGCCCAGCGTCTGCCCGCCCGGGTGACCCGGGCGGCCCGGCCGCTGGCGGTGGCCACCTCCTATGTGATCCTGCTGGCCTTTTTGGGGGTGGTGGTGTCCCTGGTGGTGCCAGAGCTCATCAAGAGCCTGGAGCGGCTGGTGAACAACCTGGGCACCTATGGGGCCAACTTCCAGCAGCTGTTTGACATGGTGGTGGAGCGGCTGGAACTGGACAGCCTGGCTGACCTGGATGTGATGGGGGCCTTCGACGACCTGAACAGCGTGCTCTCCCGGGCCCTGGAGCTGCTGACGGAGACCATGCCCCACCTCATCTCCGCCACCGGCGTGGTGGTGTCGGCGGTGGTCACCGGGGTGCTGGCGGTGGTGTTCTCGGTGTATATGCTCTCCGGCGCGCCTCGGCTGTTGGCCCAGTGCCGGCGGGTGGTGGTGACCTACCTGCCCCGGAAGATGGTAGAGCCCTTCCTGGCCGTGGCCCGGCTGACTGCCCAGACCTTCACCCGCTATGTCACCGGCCAGGTGACCGAGGCGGGCATCCTGGGCTGCCTGTGTTTTGTGGGCATGTGCGTGTTCCAGTTTGACTATGCCCCGCTGATCTCGGTGATCATCGGCGTGTCCGCCCTTATCCCGGTGGCGGGGGCCTATATCGGGGCCGTCGTGGCGGTGGTGCTGCTGGTGATGATCGACCCCATGCAGGCGGTGTGGTTCCTGATCTTCCTGGTGGTGCTCCAGCAGCTGGAGGGCAACCTCATCTATCCCAAGGTGGTGGGCACCTCCCTGGGGCTGCCCGGGATCTGGGTGCTGGCGGCGGTGACGGTGGGCAGCAGCCTGCTGGGCTTTGTGGGCTTGGTGATCAGCGTGCCCATCACCGCGGTGCTCTACACCCTGCTCCGGCAGGATCTGCGCGCCCGGGCCGGAGAGGCGGAGGAGAAATAGCCGCGGGCGGACATATCCCCGGGACAAACTCCATAGGATGGTAGGGCAGACCATCCACGGAAAGGAGTTGGCCCAAAATGGGATATGAGAACGGAGGGGGCGCCCCTCACCACGTGACGCTGGAGGAGCGGCGCAGCCTGACGGTGTCCGGCGTGGAGGACGTGGAGCGCTTTGACGAGAGCACCATCGTACTGTCCACCTCCCGGGGCACCATGGTGGTGTCGGGGGAGAACCTGCACATTGAGAAGCTGTCCCTGGACGGCGGGGACCTGAAGGTGGAGGGGGAGATCGACGCCATCACCTATGAGGACGACCAGGCCGGGGGCCGGGGCGGCTTTTTCTCCCGGCTGCTGCGCTGAAGCCATGGGGGTGGACATCCTGGCCCAGGCGGCGGCTTTCGGCCAGGCGGTGCTGGCGGGCGGCGCATTGGGGCTTGTGTACGACGGGCTGCGGGCGCTGCGCCGGCAGTTTGGCAGGCGCTGGCTGGCCTTTGGCCTGGACTTGCTGTTCTGGCTGGGGACCACCGTGCTGCTGTTCGCCTTCGCCCTGACCCGGGGGGACGGGCAGATCCAGGTGTTCCACGTGGCCGCCCTGCTGCTGGGCGGTACGGTCTACCTGCTCACCTTGAGCCGGCTGACGCTGCCGCTGCTGCTGTGGGCGGCGGGAGGGCTGGCCGCCCTGGGCCGCCTGGCCACCGCTCCGGCCAGACAGGCGGGCCGGCAGACAAAAAAATTTTTGAAAAAGCGAAAAAAACACTTTCAAAATTGGCTGGATTGGTATAGAATAAACGTGATACATCATTTTGCGGCCGCTGCGGGGAAGGGAGCGAGGGAAGATGAAGCTCAAACGAGCGGGCATTGGCACCAAGGTGCTGATCTTGATCCTGCTGGCCGCGTGCGCCACGGCCCTGCTGTCCCTGCAAGGCCAACTGCGCCAGGCCCAGGAGGAGCGGGACGCGCTGGGCGTGCAGGTGCAGGAGCAGCAGGAGGAAAACGCCGCTTTGGCAGACAGCATCGCAAACAGCGATGACCCAGAGTACCTGGCCAACATCGCCCGGGTCATGCTGGGGCTGCTGGCGCCGGATGAGATCGAGTTTATCGACACGTCCTACTAAACAAAAACGCACAGGGAGAGGGAACAAAACGGTTTATGGGGTTTGAAGTTGGGTCTGTTTTGGAGGGGAAGGTGAGCGGGATCACCAAGTTCGGCGCCTTCGTGTCGCTGCCGGATAACCGCTCCGGGCTGGTACATATCTCGGAGATTGCCTACTCCTACGTCAACGATGTCCACGACCATCTGGCCGAGGGGCAGACGGTGACCGTCAAGGTGATTGGCATCGACCAGAGTAATCGGATCAACCTGTCGATCAAGCAGGCGCTGCCGCCGCCCCCCCGCCAGGAGCGGGGCGGTGCCCGCCGGCCGGGCGGCGGCCCACCGGGGGGAGAGCGCCGGGGGCCCGGGCGTAGGCCGGGCCCCGGCTTCCAGGGCGACCCGGTCCAGCCCAAGGGCCCGGCCAGCTTCGAGGACCGGCTCAAACAGTTCATGGCCAGCTCGGATAGCAAGCTGTCTGAACTGCATATGACCGAGAAGCGGGGCAGCCGCAGGGGCCGCAGGTGAGCGCTCTGACGGGGCGGGCGTAAGCCCGCCCTGTTTTTCTGCCCTGGGGGCCTTCTCGGGGGAGAAAAAAGCGGCGCCTCCCCGGTCAGGCCGGGAAAGCGCCCAAAGGTCTTGTCGCGCGGGAGAATGGAATGACCGCATGGGCGTGGCCCATGCCGCGGCGTTCACCGCACGGCCAGTATAGCATAGCTCCAGACGGGAGCTTTGTCGAAAGGGGGAAGGCGGATGCTGATTCTCAACGGCATCATCCACACCATGGACGGCGAGGCCGTCGACAGCGGCTTCGTCCAGCTCCAGGGGGAGCGGATCCAGGCCGTGGGCCACATGAGCCAGCTGCCTGCCGGCGCCGAGCAGGATCAGATCCTGGATGCCAGGGGGGGCCATGTGCTGCCCGGCCTGCTGGACATTCACTGCCATGTGGGCCTGTACGGGGCCGGTGTGGGGGCGGAGGGGGACGATTTGAACGAGACCTCGGACCCTTGCACCCCCCATCTGCGGGCCCTGGACGGGGTCAATCCCCTGGACGACTACTTCCGGGAGGCCCGCCAGGCCGGGGTGACGTGCCTGCTCACCGGGCCGGGGTCTACCAACCCCATCGGCGGCCAGTCCGTCCTGCTCAAGACCGCAGGGCGGGTGGCGGACCGCATGGTGGTACGCGCCCCGGCGGCCATGAAGTTCGCCCTGGGGGAGAACCCCAAGCGGGCCTACGGCAAGCGGGGGGACAGGCCCATGACCCGCATGGCCACCGCCGCCCTCATCCGGGAGAGCCTGACCCGGGCCCTGGACTACCACCTGCGCTGGGAGCGGGCCCAGGCCAGCCAGGAGGAGGACGGGCCGGAGTTTGACGCCAAGCTGGACGCCCTGCGACCGGTGATGGCGGGCAAGCTGGCCGCCCACTTCCACGCCCACCGGGCCGACGATATGGTGACGGCCATCCGCCTGGCCCGGGAGTTTGGGCTGGAGTGCGTGCTGGTCCACGGCACCGAGGGCCACCTGATCGCCGACTACCTTGCTAAGGAGGGGGTGCCGGTGATCACCGGACCCATCCTCACCGACCGCTCCAAGCCGGAGCTGGCCAATTTGACCATGGAGAACACCGCCATCCTGGCCCGGGCCGGGGTGCAGGTGGCCATTTGCACCGACCATCCGGAGACCCCCATCCAGCACCTGCTGCTGTGCGCAGCCCTGGCCGCCAAGGCGGGCATGGACGAGGAGGAGGCCCTGGCGGCGGTGACCATCAACGCTGCGTGCATCGCCGGAGTGGGGGACCGTCTGGGATCCCTGACTCCCGGCAAGGACGGGGACGTGGTGGTGATGGACGGACATCCCCTGGACTGGCGCAGCCAGGTGACCCATGTGCTCATCGACGGACGGGAGGTGGAGCGGATATGATCCGAGAGATCCAGGCGGCGGCCCTGTCCGACGCGGTGCGGGAGCTGTGCATCACGGCCAACACCATCCTGCCCCAGGACCTGCGCCAGGCCATCGGCGCGGCCCGGGCCCGGGAGTCCTCTCCGGTGGGGCAGGCCGTCTTAGCAGACATCCAGGCCAACTATACTTTTGCCCAGGAGCAGGGGCTGCCCATCTGCCAGGACACCGGCATGGCGGTGGTCTTCCTGGACTGGGGGCAGGACTGCCACTTGACCGGGGGCAGCCTGGAGCAGGCGGTGAACGACGGGGTGGCCCGGGGCTATGTGGAGGGCTGCCTGCGCCTGTCGGTGGTAGATGACCCCCTGCGCCGGGTGAACACCCAGAACAACGCCCCTGCCGTGCTGCACTTACGCATGGTGCCCGGGGACCGGGTGGACATCACCGTGGCGCCCAAGGGCTTTGGCAGTGAGAACATGACCAAGCTGAAGATGTTCAATCCCTCGGTGGGCCAGCGTGAGGTGGAGGACTTCATCGTGGAGTGCGTCTCCCAGGCCGGATCCAATCCCTGCCCGCCCATCGTGGTGGGGGTGGGGCTGGGAGGCACCTCTGAACTGGCCGCCCAGTTGGCCAAGCGGGCCCTGCTGCGTCCGGCGGGGACGTGGAGCGAGGACCCGCTCTACCGGGAGATGGAGCAGCGCCTGCTGGAGCGCATCAACGCCCTGGGCATCGGCCCCCAGGGGATGGGGGGCGTGGCCACCGCCCTGTCGGTGGCCATCCTGCCCTGGCCCACCCACATCGCGGGCCTGCCCTGCGCGGTCAACCTGGGCTGCCATGTCACCCGGCACGCACACCGACAGCTGTGAGGGGTAAAACGGGGAAAATTTTCGGCAAAGACCCATAAACTTGTGGCGCAATCTGGGAAGTTGTGTTATCCTAATGACAGGGAACGGGGCCGTTCCCAACGCTGCGCCCTCCTGGAGGGCGGAAGGAGCTGAGCAGATGAAGTTTACGTTTACAGAGAAGAAGGTTGACCTGCCCAAGTCGGTGCACCGCTACGCGGAGAAGAAGGTGGGCAAGCTGGAGCGCTACTTCCGGACAGAGCCGGAGGTCAACCTGGTGTTCAGCGTGGAGAAGGATCGCAACAAGGTGGAGCTGACCGTCCGGGCAGGGGGAACGATCCTGCGGGTGGCGGAGAGCACCTCGGATATGTTCGCGTCCATTGACGGGGCGGTGACCGCCCTGGAGCGGCAGCTGCGCAAGCACAAGACCCGGCTGGAAAAGCGGCTGCGCCAGGACGCCTTTGCCCGCAGCGTCCCTGAGGAGGAGCTGTCCAGCTTCGTGCCCGACGGGGAGGAGCGGGAGTTTGAGGTGGTGCGGGCCAAGCGCTTCCCCCTCAAGCCCATGACGGTGGACGAGGCCGTCCTCCAGATGGAGTTGCTGGGCCACACCTTCTTTGCCTTTAAGAACGAGGCGGGCGGGCGTTTTTGCGTGGTATACCGGCGCAACGACGGCGGCTTCGGCCTGATTGAGGACGAGGGCTGACCTCCTCCCTGGAATATGCTCCCGCCCCGCTGGGATCCCAGCGGGGCGGTTTTTTGGTTCGGAGCAGTTCCGGTGCAACCATTTGCCCTGCTGGGGCGTGTATGGGGTGGAGAGGAGGGCGAAGTGTGGAACAGACCAACCGGTTGGAAACGCTTGTGAGCAGATATGAAAACACCCTGTTCCGCGCCGCGCTGGCCATACTCAAAGAGCCCCATGAGGCTCGGGACGCGGTGCAGGACGCCTACCTGCGCTATCTGGAAAAGCGCCCCCAGTTCCGGGACGGGGAGCACGCCAAGGCCTGGCTGCTCCGGGTGACCGCCAATGGCTGCAAAAGCCGGCTGCGGGCCAAGAAGCGCCATCCCACGGTGGAGCTGCTGGACGTCTACCCAGCCGCCGAGCCGGACAGCCGGGAGTTGGTGGAGGCCATCTTCACCCTGAGCGCCAACCAGCGCGCGGCGGTGCACCTGCACTACTACGAGGGATACTCCACCGGGGAGATCGCCCAGATTTTGGGCCAGCGGCCGGGGACGGTGCGCTCCCATCTCAGCCGGGCCAGGGAGGCCCTGCGCCAGTATCTGAAAGGAGAAGAAGCATGAAACGCTATCTGGACTACATGGACCGTGTCACCGTGCCCCTTTCCCTACATGAGAAGCTGACCCGGCTGGAAGCGCCCGGGCAGGTCAGGCCGGCCCGGAGGGGATATGCCCCCCTGGCCGCCGCCCTGGCGCTGGTGGTGGGGCTGGGAGTCTTTGGGGTGAGCCGGATGGCCGGGGCGGGGGAGAGCCAGACTGCCCTGGGGGAGACGGCGGTTCAGGGCGCCCAGCCCGACATTGCCGTGTTGGAGTCAGCGGCCCCTGGCGCCCAACCGTCCACCATGGGAGGCTATGAGGTGGAAAACGGCGAGGTGACGTCCTACTATGCCCTGCCCTACCTGGAATACGGCACGGTGGAGATGCAGGCGGACCTGGCCATCGCCCCCCCGGCAGGGGTAACGTATCGGTACCTGACCGAGGCGGAGGTGGAGACTTTGCTGGGGGGGGAGGCAGCCATCGCCGTCCACCTGGATTGGGAGGGGTACCCCTTGACCGGCCATGCCATGGTCTACCCCGACGGCAGGCTGTGGATGCTGGTGCTCAGCGGCTATAGGGGGCCGCAGGACTATGTGACCGTCAACCTCGCGCTGGGCCAGCTGCCCCCCACCTGTCTGGTCTACGAGGAGTCGGTGGTCAACCAGATCGGTGAGCTGGAGGTGACCGCCGACCGGTATGTGGGAGAGGATAGCCAGACCCTGCGGGCGTCCTTTCTCACCGATGGGTATGGCTACCGCTTTGAGGTGGCGGGTACGGACGGCGAAGCCGCAGCCCTTCTGGTCTCCCGCTTCGTGCGCTACGCCGGGAGCGGCGGGCTGAACCTGGATGCCCTGGAGGCTACCCTGGCAGAGGCGGCCCGCCGGCCTGCAGACCCCCAGCTGGAGGAATAGCGACGATCAAAAAATGCGCCCGTCCCCGTTGGGACGGGCGCATTTTTTGTCCTTTGTCAAGGGAGTCAGGAGGGCTCTATTCGGGCCTTGTAGGCCCGGCCCCACTGCTCCAGCGCGTCCAGGATGGGCTCCATGGAGCGCCCCAGCTCACTCAGGGAGTACTCCACCCGAGGGGGCACCTCAGGATAGACCTTCCGCACCACCAGACCGCTGGCCTCCATGGCCCGCAGCTGGGCGGTGAGCACCTTTTGGGATACCGTGCCCAAAGACGACCGCAGCTGCCCAAACCGCTTGGTCCCCGGGCGCAGATCCCGCAGGATGAGCACCTTCCACTTGTCCCCGATCAGCGACAGGGTGGTCTCCACCGGGCAGGCGGGCAGCTTGACTTGTGGATTTGGCATGACCTGTTCCTCCCCTATAGTTTCCAATAGAATCTTACATGCCAATATTATCATACAATCCTTATTGGTGTCAAGGGTGGGGTAGAGGTGGAAGGGGCAGGCGGGGGGAATTGCCATCGGAAGGGCTGGGATAAGGTACAATAATTTTCGCAAATTAAAAAGAGGATAAAAGAAGACATGGTTTGCAGATCTCTGGTAGAATGAAGTCGCGACACACCATTCTGAAAGGAGACAGCAAACCATGTCTGGGAAGATTGTACAGCTAAATGAGGAAGTTATCAAGGGGCAGCTCAAAGAGCTGGTTCGAGGCAGCGTAGAGGAAACCCTCAACGAGTTGCTGGAGGCCGAGGCAGAGAAGCTGACCCAAGCTGCCCGGTACGAGCGTAATGAGCAGCGCCAGGGGTACCGGAGCGGCCACTACAACCGGAATCTCACCACTACATCCGGGGACGTTACCCTCAAGGTGCCCAAGCTCAAGGGGATCTCCTTTGAGACCGCTATCATTGAGCGGTATCGCCGCCGGGAGAGCAGTGTAGAAGAAGCTCTCATTGAGATGTACCTGGCAGGCGTATCCGTCCGACGCGTGGAAGATATTACCGAGGCTCTGTGGGGCAGCAAGGTGTCTCCGGCCACCATCAGTGAGCTGAACAAGAAAGCGTATGTCCACATTGAGGACTGGCGGAACCGCCCTCTGCAAGGTGGGCGCTATCCGTATGTCTATGTGGATGGGATCTACCTGCGCCGTAACTGGGGTGGAGAGTTTGAAAATGTAGCAATTTTGGTGGCGATCGCGGTGAATGAGGACGGATACCGCGAGGTTCTTGGTGCCGCCGAGGGTATGAAAGAGGACAAGGCCAGCTGGGTCAGCTTCTTCCAGTGGCTGCGTGACCGTGGCCTGGATGGGGTCAAACTGGTGGTTGGCGACAAGTGCCTTGGTATGCTGGAGGCTGTGGGAGAAGTATTCCCCGAAGCCAAGTACCAGCGCTGTACCGTCCACTTTTACCGCAATGTATTCTCGGTCACGCCTCGCTCCAAGGTGAAGCTGGTGGCAAAGATGCTCAAGGCGATCCACGCCCAGGAAAGCAAAAGAGCGGCCCGGGAGAAAGCCAAAGCCGTGGTGGAGCAACTGCGCTCTATGAAGCTGAAAGAGGCTGCCAAGAAGGTGGAGGACGGCATTGAGGAGACACTGACTTACTGCGATTTCCCAAGTGAACACTGGACTCGCATCCGTACCAATAACGTCATTGAACGGCTCAACCGGGAGATCCGCCGCCGTACCCGTGTGGTGGGCAGCTTCCCGGACGGCAACTCCGCCCTCATGCTGGTCTGTGCCCGGCTGCGCCATGTGGCTGGCACCCAGTGGGGCAACAAGAAGTACATGAACATGAAGCACCTGGAGGCTGCCGTTGTGGACGCCTCTATTGCTGGCTGACTTCATTCATGACAGAGTTTGCAAACCAAAGTGCGAAAAAATGTTGACACTACCAGGGCTGGGGACCGTCAACAGGCACCTGTTGGGCGGGTTAGGCACCAAAAAGTGCGTACTGGCCAAAGGGGGAAGGCTGCGCTATCATACAGGAGAGGGGGCAAGCCCCCCGGATAGGAGGGATCCCATGCAGATCAAGAGGACGGCCCCAACAGGGGCGGAAGGGGTGGAGCGGCTGGGCCACGCCCTTCAGGAGGCGCAGGCCGTGGTGATCGGCGCGGGGGCAGGGCTGTCCGCCGCGGCTGGCTTTGCCTACGCCGGGGCGCGCTTTGACCGCTACTTCCAGGACTTTGGCCAGTCGTATGGCTTTCAGGATATGTATACCGGGGGGTTCTATCCCTTTCCAGATCCCCAGACCTACTGGGCCTACTGGAGCCGGATGATCTGGCTCAACCGCTACCAGGCGCCCCCCCGGTCGGTCTACCGGCAGCTGATGGAGCTGGTGGAGGGCAAGGACTACTTCGTTCTGACCACCAACGTGGATCACTGCTTCCAGCGGGCGGGGGTGGATCGGGCCAGGCTGTTCTACACCCAAGGGGATTACGGGCTGTTCCAGTGTGCCCGGCCCTGCCACCCCGGCACCTATGACAACCAGACCCAGGTGCGGGCCATGGTGGAGGCCCAGGGTTTCTCCATCGGCCCGGACGGGGGGCTCGCCCTGCCTGTGGGGAGGGCTCCGTCCATGACGGTGCCCAAAGAGCTGCTCCCCCGCTGCCCCAAGTGCGGTGGGCCCATGGCCATGAACCTGCGGGTGGACGGCTCCTTCGTGGAGGACCGGGGCTGGCGCCAGGCTGCGGAGCGGTACAGCCGCTTCCTGCGCCGGAACCAGGGCCGGGCGGTGCTGTTTTGGGAGCTGGGGGTGGGGTACAACACCCCGGGTATCATCAAGTACCCCTTTTGGCGCATGGCAGAGGCCAATCCCCAGGCGGCCTACGCCTGCGTCAATGCCCAGTCACAGCCGCTGCCCCAGGCGCTGGAGGGGCGGGCCATCCGGCTCCAGGGGGACATCGAGGAGATCTTGACCCAGCTGGAGCGCTGGAGGGAAGGAGGCGGGGCGGCATGAACCAGCGGGAACGGGGGGAGTACCTGATCCGGGCGCTATGCCGGGAGCTGCCCCAGGTGACGCTGCCCCAGCTGCCGGCGGATGAAGAGGGGCAATGGCGGCTGTTCCGGGCGCTTTGCAGCCTCCGGCCGCCCCAGCCCGCCTCGGAAGACTTCTTGCGGGTGCAGGACGCCTATCTGTCGGAGTGGGTGCGGCGGCGGGGGGTGGTGGACGGGCAGGCGCTGCCCGCCACCCAGGCTGACGGTCGGATCGTCCTGTGGCAGGGGGACATCACCACCCTGGGAGTGGACGCCATCGTCAACGCGGCCAACGCCAAGCTGTTGGGCTGCTTCCATCCCCTCCACGGCTGCATCGACAACATCATCGGCACAATGAGCGGCATTCAGTTGCGGCTCTATTGCTACGACATCATGCGCAAGCAGGGGCACGAGGAACCTACGGGACAGGCAAAGATTACCCCTGCGTTCAATCTGCCCAGCAAATATATTCTGCATACTGTAGGGCCGATCATCCGTGGCGCTGTCCGGAAACAGGATTGCGACGCCCTCGCCTCCTGCTATCGCTCCTGCTTGGAGCTTGCCGTGGAGAACGACTGCCAGAGCATCGCGTTTTGCTGTATTTCCACCGGAGAGTTCCGATTCCCCAATGAAAAGGCTGCGGAAATCGCAGTCCAAACGGTGACAGATTTCTTGAATACGCAGCACACGAGCATCCGAGTGATTTTCAATGTGTTCAAGGATGTGGATCTTCTTATCTATCAGAAACTCCTGGGGGTATCCAGATGTTGAACACGGCAACTGGAATAGAGCAAAAGCAGGCTGAGCTTCGGGAGGCGCTGCGTCAGGCGGACTCGGGCCTCATCGGCGCCGGGGCGGGTTTGCCCAGGACGACGGGTGGTACGCCGCCGCCTGGCGGTATGATGACTTTGTCCGGCGGAACTGGAAGGGCCCCATTCTTTACCTGGAGCTGGAGGTGGGGATGAACACCCCCGGTATCATTAAGTATCCCTTTTGGCAGATGACTGCCCGGAATCCCCAGGCCAAGTATGTCTGTATCAATCAAGGACAGTCCTATGTTTGCACGCACTCTGTCCAGTCCTCCACCAAGTCCACCAAGGGGCTGTCCACCAGGCAGAAGTTCCCTCTTTGCGGATTCAGCGCAGCATGATCCTGCTGGTCACTCCCATTCACCCACTCCAATGTGATCTGCAGATAACCAGGGTCAGCTGGGCTATGCTTGAACAGGCATCGAATCTCCGCTGTTTCCACCCACAGAAATTGCGAAATAAACCTGTCAGCATAGCCGTCCCCGATCTCTCCAGTAACATCATAGTACAAATTTTCTGTGCCGATTTCGTTGATCCATGCCACAATATCGGCCAGTTCTTCCCCTTGCAAATTACGATCCTCTCCAGTTGGGATATGCTCGCTGTAGTCCTTACAAGACATCCAAGCCCGCTCCACATCCTCCACCGTGAGGGTGCCGGTCCAGGTCAGCAAAGTGTCCGAGCTAGGCCGCGATAACAGGAGATATCCTCCGATGATCAGGGCAGCTGTAAGCAGAACCAATATAATCCCCAAAATGATACGCCGCCGCTTCATCCGGCTCGGCTCTGCTACATCCGTTTGAATCATTTTGATCTCTCCTTTCCAATGATTTTTCTGACAAAGCTATTTTAAATTTTTCCCAAACGAATCGGTGACGGTTTGCGCAGTCAAATAGTACCACATTGCATCACCGCCAAAATAGGAAGTCATTATTTTATAGGTAATATTTGTAGTTGCT
>DSLFC04102__coassemble_558_pt1 | contig 55371 bp, 43 predicted proteins | sample DSLFC04102__metabat2_low_PE_028 | metagenome-assembled genome bin DSLFC04102
TATATGCACCTTTTCTTGTACGTTCATATACCAGACGAAGCTGGTCTGAGGTCAAAGAACTGTTAATATATGCGGCGGTTATCCCTGATTTTTTTAAAGCAGACACCTGATCTTTCATCAGGGAAATAAGTGGCGAAATGACCAGTGTCACGCCGGAAAGCATTAAAGCAGGAACTTGGTAGCACAAAGATTTTCCACCGCCAGTAGGCATGACTCCCAAGACATCCCGTCCGGACAGTATAGCATCAATAAGTTCTTCTTGGCCTTGACGAAATCGAGAGTGCCCAAAGTTGTGCTTCAAAATTGAGAATTTATCCATACCATCACCATCAATGAATGATATCGCTTGCTGAATCCACCGCCCACAGCGGAAGATTCAGCAGCCAATCTTCTTTCTTATAGTCTGCCATGGATGTCCGGATAGATAGCTGAGGCTGGAACTTCTCCCGGTATACTTTCAAACTCTTGGCCTGAAGATTCACCTCAGCTTTAACCTCGACTGGAATCACATCTTTACCGTTGTCAATGACAAAATCTACTTCTGCGGTTCCGCGATCTGCAGTCCAATAGTAGATATTCAGACCTTTGATCGTTCTTAATTGCTGCAGGACATACTGCTCTGTCAGAGCGCCCTTAAACTCTTTGAACAATTCATTCCCGTCCAGCAGCACATCCTGCCGGAGCCCAACCATACAAGACAAAAGGCCTACATCCAACAAAAACAGCTTGAACGCTTTCAAATCCTCGTAGGCTTTTAATGGCAAGCTGGGAGCAGATACTCGGTGGATCTTATGGACCAAGCCGCAATCAGTCAGCCAGAGCATGGCCAACTCATATTCCTTGGCACGGGCCCCCTCTTTGATAAGGCCATAGATAAACTTTCGGTTCTCCTTTGCAAGCTGGGCCGGGATGCTGTTCCAAAGCATCCGAATACGGGGTACTGTCTCGTTGGGCGCGTGTTTGGAAAAGTCCTGCTCATAAGCGGACAGAATGCGCTGTTGAATTTCCCGCACCTCATTGAAGTCATGATTGTCCACAAAGGCTTGGACAACCTCCGGCATACCGCCCACATAGTAGTACTGCTTCAGCAGATCGGAATAATCCTGCTTGAACATGATAGCCATATCAAAATCGCCCTGGTTTAGCAGTTCCACATATCGGTCTTTCCCCATAGCCATGAGAAACTCGGAGAAAGAAAGCGGATAGAGATCAAGAAACTCTACTTTTCCAACTGGGAAAGAGGTCCCTTGATGCAATGCTACGCCCAAAAGGCTCCCGGCACAGATGATTTGATATTGAGGAGCGTCTTCGTTGAAATATTTGAGGCTGGTCAATGCAGTCGGTACTTCCTGTACCTCATCAAAAATCAGAAGGGTATTTGCCGGGTCGATTTTATGCCCTGCGTAGAGCTCCAAACCTGTCACCAACCGCTCTACCGCAAGGCTTCCTTCAAATAAATTGCGCATCCGTTCGTTGTTGTCAAAGTTGATATAAACAACAGATTCATATTCAGCGGCGCCGAACGCCTTCATGAGCCAGGTTTTTCCCACCTGACGGGCGCCGCGGATAACCAGCGGCTTGCGATGCTTTTTGGCCTTCCATTTTTGAAGCTGCTCCATGACAGTACGATACATTCCATCACCCCTCAGAAATCTTAACTGTATTATACCACATATCACCAAAAAATCAAACGACTTTTGAGCCTATAAACTCATTTTACAAAATGATTAATAGAGAACGGAGTGGTGAATCAAGTTCTTTGAAGGATTGTGAACGGACCAACGCTCCTATATAGTTTATAGTGCCATTCAAATACGCTCTCCCTTTTTAACAGAAAGGAGATTGTAATGAATCTACAGGAAAACAAGCAGATGAAGGAATTTGTGACATGGTCGGAGGATCCCTCTATCTCGATCCGGTATGTTCCCTGCCAAGCGGACCAACTGCGTGCCGCGATTCAACTGGCGCTGAAAAGCGCATATGTGGAGCAGCTGGAAAGAGAGGAGGGGTGATATGGAAAATCGGGTTTATTGCTTATATCGTGTATCCACGAGAAAGCAGGCGGATTTCAACGCAGAAAATCAGGCTGATATTCCTATGCAGAGAAAGGCTTGCCGGGAATTTGCCGGGCAGATGGGATGGGAAATCCTTTATGAAGGCCAGGAAGCCGGCGTATCCGGGTTTAAGGTGAGTGAAAAAGACCGGGATGTTCTGCAGCGGATCAAAGAACACGCGCTCCAGAGAAAATTTGATATTCTGCTTGTGTTCATGTTTGACCGCATTGGCCGCAAAGCTGATGAAAGTCCTTTCGTTGTGGAGTGGTTCGTAAGGCATGGAATCCGTGTTTGGAGCGTCAAAGAGGGGGAGCAGTGGTTCGACCATCATATTGATACCCTGCTCAACTATATCCGATTTTGGCAGGCTGACGGAGAAAGCCGAAAGACCTCCGTTCGCACCAAAGAAGGCCTGCGTCAATTAGTTTTGGACGGCGGCTATCGCGGCGGCGGTGTGCCATACGGATATCGATTGATAGCAACTGGGAGATTGAACAAGCGAAATAAAGAAATATCGGAATTGGCAATTGATCCGGATGAAGCGATGGTGGTACGGAAGATCTTTGATCTCTGCATCGTCCATGGCTATGGACGATGCAGGATCGCCACCGAGCTGAACCGGCAAGGCATCCGAAACCGCAAGGGAGAAAACTGGCACGAGGCCTCCATAGGCCACATCCTTCATAATCCGTGCTATACCGGGGTGCTCCGGAGTGGAGATGCCGTATCGCAGCGATTTGAGCACCTGATGATTTTGACCCCGGAACTCTTTGAGCAGGCACAGGCGCTGCAAAAAGCACGGCAAAATGAGGCCGATGGGGAGCGTACAGTTCCTGTGAATGTAACAGGGAATTCTTTGTTGTCAGGAAATATTTATTGCGGACACTGTGGCGGAAGACTGGTTCTGACCTCAAACTGCAAAAGTTATGTGACCGCAGACGGAAACAAAGTAAAACACCGCCGCACCCGATATGTCTGCTATCAGAAAACGCGCCATCGCTGTGTGTGCGATGGACAGACAGGATACACAGCGCACATTTTGGATGAAAAGGTGGAACATATAATTTGCCGGCTTTTGGAACAGTTAGGCGCAGTTGAGGAAAGCTTTCTGCTTCAGGGGTATCTGCTTTGTGAAGAAAAGCAGCTTCGGAGGAAAATACGGGATGCCTCTCACGAGGCGGAGAGAAAAAAGCAAGATTATCAGCTTTTGAAACAGGAACTGCAAAAATCGCTGCACGGTTCCAGCCCGTACCCAGCGGAAATATTGGCGGAAATGCTGTGTGAAGCCGAGAAAAATGCGTCATCAGCGGTCACTTATCTTACATCACTGCAAAGTCAACTGTCATTGCTGCGCAAAAAAGATATGGCACAACAGGATCAGAAGAACATCTTTTGGGTAGACATCTACCGCGCCAGTCCTATAGAGGTGAAAAAGATGATTGTCTGCCATCTGATCCCTAAAATCCATGTTTATCGCGGCTATTGGTTGGAACTGGAAATCAGCGACATAGGTATCACACTGTAAGCAGGGGGGATTGCTTGCGCGGGAGAGCGCTCGAATGGCATGCGCTTACAAATAGATCAAACAAAAAAGTGGCGGAAGATCGACCAATGATCTTCCGCCACTTTTTTGCTTATATGAGAAAGGAGAACTTATATGGAACAGAAATACGCTTGCTTACTATACCGAACGAAGACGACAGAACAGAAAGATCAAGCAGAGATGGAACGCCAGAGGGGCGTTTGTCTGCAGTTTGCCCAGGAACAGGGCTGGCTTCCGATCAGAGAGTTCTGGTGTTCAGAAGAAGACGGGCGCCCGATAAACGAGGACCCGCTTCTGGAATTACGTGCCGGTGCAGAGCAAGCCCAATTTCAAATTTTACTGGTTTCTGAGTTCGATCGTATCGGACGCGTCCCAGTGGAATGCAGCGCTGCTGCGGCCTTTTTTGAGCGACATGGTGTTGAGGTATGGACTGTAACGGACGGATATATGGGAAAACTCGTCCGGCTGGAAGTGGAAACAATGAAGTGACACTATCATGTTTCAGAGCATGGATTCATAGGCATAGGAATGAGGTGATGATAGTTGGAGAGCACACAGAGAGAGGTAGTCAGTGTCCTGCTGGAGCATGTTCTTTCCCTTGGCCTTATATCACAATTCACCTATTCTAAGGCGGAGGATTTGGTACATTCTGTGATGGATTTTCCAGAGCTATTCCGGTATCCTGTGTGCTTGACAGAGGAGGGATGTCAGCATGAATGTACTCAAGATCCGTAATGAGATGCGCAGCGGAAAAAGCATCTTTGATTTGCCCCTGCGGGTAACCTTTTACGCCAGAGTGTCCACAGACAAAGACGAGCAGTTGAACAGCCTGGAAAATCAAGTACAGTACTATACAGAGCTGATTCAGTCCAAGCCAAACTGGACCTATATTCCGGGCTATATTGACGAGGGCATCAGCGGAACAAGCACCAGAAAGCGGGATAGTTTCCTTCGGATGATTTCCGACGCCAAGGCAGGGCGGTTCGACTTCATCATTACAAAGGAAATATCCCGCTTTTCCCGTTCCACACTGGACAGCATCCAGTATACCCAGGAACTGCTGGAGCACGATGTGGGGGTACTGTTTCAGAACGACAATATTAACACCCTGGACAGTGACAGTGAGTTCCGCCTGGTGGTCATGGCCGGCGTGGCCCAGGACGAGGTGCGAAAGCTCTCAGAGCGGTTAAAATTCGGCTTTCGTCAGGCCATCAAAAACGGCCATGTGTTGGGCAATGACAAACTGTGGGGCTATGACAAAAAGGACTGCGTCCTTACCATTAACGAGGCAGAAGCCACGGTGGTGCGCCGTATCTTCCACCTCTACGCCAATGAGCAGATGGGCATCAGGCGCATTTCTCAACAGCTCTATGATGAGGGCTTCACCAGCCGGAAAGGAAACGCCTTCAATGTGCTGACCATCCGGCACATCTTGGAGAATCCAAAATACAAAGGCTGGTACTGCGCCAATAAAAGTCAGACAGTGGACTACCGCAGCAAGCGGAAGATCTTTCTGGACGAGAGCGAGTGGGTGATGTACCCGGACCCATCCATCCCAGCCATTGTATCGGAGGAACTATGGGACCGGGCCAATGCCCTCTACAAGCGGCGCAGCGCCCAGATGATGTCCCACCAGAGTGCCGCCGAGTTCCATAACCGCTATCCATACAGCGGCAAGATCATCTGTGAAGAGCATGGGACCAGCTTTCACCGGCAGGTGCTGAAAAGCGCCAAAGGAGAGAAAGAGGTCTGGCAGTGCCGGGTATATCGGAATCGGGGGCGGGCAGCCTGCTCCGCACCTCAAATGCGGACGGCGGAACTGGACCAGATCATGGCGCAGATCTTCGACCAACTGGCGCAGGATAAGTCGGCGATCGTGGACGCTGTGATGAAGGTCATTCAAGCCGTTCCTAATGAGCACGACTACCGCCAGGATGCCGGACGGATCGAGTCGGAACTGTCCGCCATCTATGCCAAAAAGGACCGCCTGTTGGAGATGAGCATAGAGGGCGCCCTCTCCACGGCGGAATTCAAACAGCGCAACGACACCTTCAACCAGCAGATCCACGAACTGGAGCGGCAAGTGGAGATTTTGAGGGCGGAGGAAGAAAAAAGCCAGATCTCTGTGGAGCAGCTTGGGAAGATCAAGGCTGCGCTGGAGGCGGAACTGTCCTTTCAAAACGGTGTGAATTCAGCCCTGGTCGCCACCATACTGGACCACATCGTGGTCAAAAAGGGCAGCACCAAGGAAGAAATACACTTGGACATCCATTTGAAATTCGGCGGCCCTTATGGGGGCGTTTTTGACCGGGAAAATTCTTCCTTCTGCTTCACCCGTCCAAGAAGTATTACACCCAGGACGGGGATCAGGATGACCTGATCTCCATTGGAACCATCGGGCTGATCAAGGGGGTGTCCACCTTTGACCCCACGAAAAAGGTGCGCCTGGCCACCTATGCCTCCAGGTGTATTGAGAACGAGATCCTGATGTATTTTCGTTCCAAGCGGAAGACCCAGGGAGAGGTGTCCCTGTCCGACAGCCTGGACGCGGAGGGGGACGGGAACTCCTTGTCCCTCCTGGACGTGGTGAAGGTGGATGACAACATGATGGAGGAGTTGGACCTGCGGGACTCCTGCGCCCGGGTGAGCCGCTGTGTGGACACCTGCCTGAGCAAGCGGGAGGCTCACATCATCCGGCTGCGGTATGGGTTGGGGGGGCGCCAGCCGCTGACCCAGCGGGAGATCGCCACGCTGTGCGGCATCTCCCGCTCCTATGTATCCCGGCGCGGCTAATGTAAGTAGAGCCTGGAAGCCCTTATGGGACAAGGGTTTCCAGGCGATCAAGAGGGGTGGCGCAGACCAACGGACCAACTGCCATGGCCTGTTTTGCCTCCTCAGAAAAGACTGCCCGCTCCCCGGTGGGCTCCCGATCGCGGCTGGGCACGGGGATGGGATGGAGGCGCTTTATCTCTCTGCTTCAGGATTCAGGTCCCTGGTCGCCGGGTTATCAATCAGCTTCCCGCCCTCGGTAAAGCGGGAGCCGTGGCAGGGGCAGTCCCAGGTGCGCTCCTGGGGATTCCACTTCAGCGCGCAGCCCATATGGGGACAGCGCTTGGCGGTAGGCGTCAGCAGGCCGACCATTGCCTCAAAGCCATTGACGGCCAGCTGAGGGCGCAGGATGCTCCGGGAGGGGGAGAACACATCGCCGTAGGGGCTCTCTTTTCCCTGGACCAGGTCGCATAGGATCATGGCGGCCGCCATGGAAGAGGTCATGCCCCACTTGTTGAAGCCGGTGGCAACGTATAGGCCGTCGGTGGAGGCGGAGTAGGGGCCGATATAGGGCACTCCGTCCAGGCTCATGCAGTCCTGTGTGGCCCAGTGGTACCGCTCCACGGCATTGGGGTAGTGCCCCTCGGCAAACGCCCGCAGCTCCCGCCAAGTCCCGCCATGCTTCCCGGTGCGGTGGTCTCCGCCGCCCACGAGAAGAAGATCTCCATAATTGCGAAAGGACAGGCCCGTCTGGGATTCGTCCACATACATGCCATCCACATCCGGGGCGCGTTCCAGAGCGATGACATAGGAGCGGTGCTGGTACAACTTCAGAAAATAGCTGCCATGCTTGTTGAGGAAGGGGAAGTGGGTGGCCACGATGATCTTCTCAGCCCGGATCCTGCCCCGGTCCGTGATGGCCGTCGTGCCAACCAGCTCCCGCACCGTGGTATGTTCGTAGATATGCAGCCCCTTGGAAATGGCGGAGACGAATTTCAAGGGATGGAACTGCGCCTGATTTGGGAACTTGACCGCGCCTGCAACCGGGAAGGGAAGGGGGAGCTGGGTGGCGAAATCCCCGTGAAATCCCAGCCGTTCCAGGGCGTCCAGTTCCCGTTGAATTTTCCGCCGGTCGTCCAGGGAGTAGACATAGGCGGCCTTTTCCTCAAAGTCGCAGTCCACGCCGCGGCAAAGCTCCCGGTAGTTGCGCAGGGCGGCTTCATTGGCGTGTAGGTACTGCCTGGCGCGCTCCACGCCGAATCTCCGGATCAGCTGGTCATAGATCAGCCCATGCTGGCTGGTGAGCTTGGCGGTGGTGTTTTTGGTGATGCCGCTGCACAGCGTTTGGGCCTCCACCAGCACATAGGGGACTCCGGCGCGGTGCAGCAGGCAGGCGCACAGGACGCCCGCCATGCCGCCGCCGATGATCAGGACATCGGTGTGCACGTCTCCCTCCAGGGGTGTAAAGTCGGGACGTTCCCAGGTCTGCTCCCATAATGAGGCCATACGCTTCCTCCCAGATCATCATTTACAGATAGTCTTGTTCAAATGGAGAAAAGTATGCCTCCGGATGAAGGGCTGGGATGCGGGGAGCTGATACCGAGCGTGCAGGATGGGCGGCTCCCTGAGCCCGGCGTTTCCGTTCCTTCTCCGCAGGTGCCTGGGCATTGTGCTGTCATCCGAAACGGGTTGCGTGACATTCCTTCCGCTTTGGAGCTATGGTTTTTTTCGCAGGTTCAGGAGGGTCCGGACGGTAAAGATGGAGGCCGTATGGTGCAGCTCCAGGGTGCCCCCATATTTTTCGACAATGCCACGGACCTGGGCCAGCCCCAACCCGTGGGAAGCGGGGTCGGGCTTGATGGTCTGTATCCGGCCCCTGGGATCCTCCGCCACGCGGCCGTCAAACGAGTTCTCGCACCACACCGTCAAAAGCGCGCCCGAGACCTTCATCTTAATGGAGAGGAACCGCTGTGCCCCCTCCGGCGTGCGCCCCGCGCCCTCCAGGGCGTTGTCCAGCAGGTTCATCAACAGCGTGCACAGATCCTCCTCCGGGATGGGCAGGTACTCCGGTATGGGGGCCGAGGCTCGGAAAGGGATCCCCACCGTCCCGGCTCGGCTGGCGGCATCCTGAAGGATGAGGTTGACCGCCAGGTTCTTGGTAAAACTGGCCGGTGTGGCCCGGGCGTGCTCCGCCTTCCATGTGGACAGGCAGCGCCTTAACCCGTCCAGATCCTCTGCCTGAAGCAGGGCCTCGATGGCCACCAGCCGGTGGGAGGCCTCGTGGCGCAGGGCGGCGCCCGCATGCAGTTTCCCCTCCAAGGCCCGATAGTTCTCCAGGACCAGCTGGTTTTGCAGGGATAGGGATTTGGCCTGTGCCCGGCTGTGGGCGGCGGAGAAGGACAACGACCAAACCGCCAGAAGGGTGCAGGCAAGGGTCAGCCAGAGGGTGAACCAATACAATAGGCTGGCGTAGTTTCTGGACTGAAAGAGCAGGAGCGCCTCATAGAGCAGGGGGCCCTCCCAAAGCCAGGACAGGAGGAGCGCGCTCCACAGGGCCCAGGCGCTCAGGGCGGCGATTCTGCCCAGCATTTGCCAGAAGAGCGGCTGCCGGTGGAGCGACAGGTACAGCGCCAGGGCCGCCGCGGCCAGCACACTGGCCCACCAGCCGCTGAAGACGGCCTGGATGCCATCTGGCAGGAAGCGTTGGTCGTATCCCGCGCAGATCCGGTGGAGCGTCAGGGTGGCGGCCGCCAGAGTGGGGAGCAGCAGCGGCCAGTCCCGTTTCCCGGTGGCTGGACTGAGTAGAAACAGAGCCAGCAGCAGTGCAAAGGCCAGGGCAGAGGCCCCGGCGGGAAGGCTGTAGAGAGCGGCATGGGCGGCGGGCCCCTGCCGGCCAGGGCCCTCGAGAAAGACCAGGGCCGCTGCGCACAAGATCGGGAAGGCCGTGGCGCAACTCCAGCCCGCCACTTTTTTCATACTGCTCACCACTCTTCCGCTGTGTTTTGCCGCTTCCAGCGTTCCGAAACCTGGTGCGCACCGAAACGGTCTCCATTCCCGTTTCCGCCAGAAAGGATGAGATGAAAAGTGCTCGCATGAACCTGCGCCTTTGCTCCATCAGCAACCTCTTTTCAGGGCGGGGATTGGAGGCCCCTGGCGCAAAGGAGGGGGAAAGCGCAGGATTTTAGAAGGATACAAGTTAAGTGTAGCACACGCGGCGGGGTATCTGGTCTGCAATTCATGACAGTTCAGCGCTTTTTACGACGGATTACTACCATTTCTGAAAAGGATCGCCTATAATCAGTGAAAAACAGACAGGGGAAATTCTTTCCTGTCGGAAGGGGCCGCCGTCCCGTGACGGCGGTAGGTAGGGACCGTGTGGAGGCGGGGCAGCACCCGGTGGTGTGCCCTGGGCAGCCATAACGGCCATGGGATGGCCCTCCGCCGCGGGCCCAACCCAGGAGCCAGTGAGGCGGAGTGAGGAGCAGATGCTGAGTCGGTAGAGGTGGGAACTGAGATGCGCACACAGATTTCCAGGGGAAAGCGTCTGGAGCCGCGGCCGGCGACCCGCCGGTCCATGGAGCTGGAGCTGGCTTGGGCCTCCGGGAGCGAGGCGTTCCAGCATCGGGACCCCCTGGCCCATGTGACCGAACAGTTTCAGATGACCTTCGACCGGATTGGCAGGCAGCACGCCGCCGCCTTAACGAAAGAGGGGGGCGGCGGTTTCTCCCCGGAGGAGAGGCGGCCGGAGACGGCGCGGCGGCAGGGCCCACCGCTCCAGCCGGGGCGGGGGGATTGGGAGGGCGGTGGCAAAACCCTGCCGGGCAGCGGGATCCCGCTGGAGCTCTTCGCCCAGACTGCCTTTCAGCGGGGCACACTCTCGGGGGCCGTGCTGGAGGGGACGGGAAAGATGATGCTGGTCTCCTGTCTCAAGCGCACCGTCGGGCAGAGCGGCCCTAAGCAGTTGCGGCAGCAGACCCTGTTTGACGTGGGCAGCCAGCGCCGGAATATCCCCGGCTATGACCCGGACATGGTCCAGTTCAACCGGGGTGTGGCCAAGAGCGCTGTGGGCGTGGTGGTGGACACCCTCCGGGACGCCCGGCGCACCGTCCAGTCCATGGAGGCCCTGGCCCAGGGCTGCGGAGAACTGGAGGCGGACCAGGGGGGCGCCACGCTGCGGACCATGTATCCCTTCCTGGACGATGGCCGGGAGCGGGGGTTGGCCGAAGCGTATCAGCGCCAGCTGAAGCAAACCCGGGATCCTCAGGAGGTTGCCGTTTTACAAAGCGCCCTGGTCCACGTCAGCGCGCTGATCCAGAAGAAGGCCCAGATGAAAAATGAGTTCATCAACAAGCTGCGTTTTCTTGCAGACCGGGCCACACAGACCCTGGAGGAACTGGAGGAGGCGGGCGCGCTGGAGGAGATCGCCGGGGCGCTGTCCAGGCCGGAGGAGAGCTGGTCGGAGCCGCCGGAAGGAGAGGAACCACCCGATGATCCAGAGCACGCAGCAAGGTGGGGGACTGCGCCAGGTGGCAGAGCCCCGGACGCGGGAGCAGCCTGGACAGAGGCAGAGCAGGCAGGGACCGGACCTGGCCCAGGCCCTGACGGCCCTGCAGGCGGGGGCGGGCCTGGACCAGCTGCCGGCGGAACTGGTGCTGGCGCTCCAGGAGCGGGTGACCAATAGCGCCCTGCTGGAGCTGGTGGGCCGGCAGGCCCAGCGATGGACGGACCGCCCGGCCTTTCAGGGGCCGGATATGCCGCTAGACACGCCGCCGCTGGCAGCCGCCCCGGCAGAGCCGGAACTGACATCCCCACCTGGATTTGCGGTGCTGTCCCCCATGGGGGAGGGCGCCCCAATGAGCTTATAGGGAGGGGGAGCGTGCCGTGGAGGCCAGGGACACGCGCGGACTGCTCATTGCCCTGTTAGAGGACAGCGGGGCGGCTTGGCGGGAAGAGATGGGCCTCATCCGCTTCCGGGTTGCCCGGGAGGGCATGGTGTGGGAGATGTCCTGCCGCTGTGAACAGGATCAGATCCTGTGCTACGGGCGCTTTCCCTTCGCCGCCGTGGATCGGGCCCAGTGCCTGGGACGGTGCAACGAGATCAATGGCCGGGCTGTAGGCGGGGCGCTGTTCCTCGATGGGGAGGGCCGCCCTGTATTCCGCACCCGGGCAGAGCTGGACGACCCCTATGAGGCCCGCCGGCGGTTGATCCGGGCCCTGGAGTATAACGCCGCTGTGGTCACCCGCTTTTGGGGGCGGCTAAGCGGCACCTGATCTTGCCAGTCCTGGACCTTGACGGGGACCCTTGAGAGATCGGCCGGACGGGGATGGAAGGGCTTCCCGCCCTGCCCGGCTGGTTTCTCAATCCCTGCAAGCGCGTCGATCAGACCGCGATCAAGGCCCATGATCCATAATCAATGTGAAAGAAAGGAGGGGAGCTTCACAGCCGGCCCCCCAGCCAATATGTGGCGTGAAGCGAGAACATGGCAGAGTATTTGTCACCAGGTGTGTATGTAGAGGAGTACGATTCGGGTGCCAACCCCATGCAGGGAGTCAGCACCAGCACCGCAGGCTTTGTGGGGCTGGCAGAGCGCGGCCCCGTGGTGGGGCAGGCCCAGCTGGTCACCAGCTTCGCCGACTACAAGCGGATGTACGGAGGCTACCTCAGCGAGGCGGGTTATGGCGCGGCCCGCTTCCTCCCCTATGCGGTGGAACAGTTTTTCGCCAACGGGGGCTCCCGGGCCTATGTGATGCGGGCCGTCCCTGGGGATGCCAAGGCGGGCGAAATCACCACCGGCCTGCTGAAGCTCACCGCCGCCAACCCCGGCGCTTGGGCGGAGAATATGCGGGTCACGGTGGCCCCATCCTATAAGGCCAAGACCCAGGTGTTTTCCGTTGACGGTGCGGATCTGACGCTGAAGAATGCCGACGGGTTCAACCCCGGCGATGTGGTGGAGCTGTCCGACGGCGCCAAGACCGCCTATGCCACCATCAAGAGCGTGCTGGACCGGGTGGTCACCCTGGACGCCCCCTGCGCGTTGGACGTGGCGGACAGCAAGGTGGGCACGGCCAAGTACATCCGCACCTGCGAGATCACCATCACCGCCCGCCTGGACGATATGGTGGAGACCTATGAAAACCTGTCCCTGAAGCCGGAGGCCCTGAACTACGCCCCGGTCAAGACCGCCAAAAGCGACCTGATTCGGGTGGAGGTGCTCCTCTCTAAGGCTGCCGCCAACGCCAAAGGTGAGAAGCGGGAGACTGCCTCCGCCAAGGCCGGAGGGGTCGCCCCCTATGAGCTGTGCGGCGGCACCGGCAAGGAGCTGGTCCTGACCTTGGCCAGCGGGAGCGACGGCTCCGTTTTGACCGTCACGCCCGACGCCTATCTGGGCAAGGACGACGGCCCGGGCAAGCGCACCGGACTGCAGGCCTTCCAGGAAAACAGCAACGTCTCTATCATGGCCATCCCCGGCGTCACAGCCCCGGAGGTCCAGGCCGCCCTCATTGGATTTTGCGAGGGGAAGAAAAGCTGTTTTGCCATCTTAGACGTTCCCCTGGAGCTAAAGAAAGCCAACGACGTGGCCAACTACCGGGATATGTATGACTCCACCTATGCGGCCATGTATCACCCCTGGCTGCAGATGTACGATGCCGGTTCCAGACGGGCCGCGTTCTTCCCGCCCTCCGGCGCTATGGCCGGCATCTACGCCCGCAGCGACAATGAGCGAGGCGTCCACAAGGCCCCTGCCAACGAGGTGGTCCGGGGCTGCACCGGCCTGTCCTGCAACTACAACAACGGCGAGCAGGACATCCTCAACCCCATGGGGGTAAACCTGATCCGGGCTTTCCCCGGCCGGGGGATCCGGGTGTGGGGCGCCCGCACCATCAGCTCCAACGGCCTGTGGAAGTACCTCAATGTCCGGCGCCTTTTCATCTATGTGGAGGAGTCCATCAAAGCCAACACCAACTGGGTCGTCTTCGAGCCAAACAGCGAGATTCTGTGGAGCCGGGTCACCCGCACCATAGAGACCTTCCTGGCCACCTGCTGGCGGGACGGCGCGCTGGCCGGCTCCAGCCCGGAACAGGCCTTTTTCGTAGAGTGCGGCCCCACCACCATGACCCAGGACGACATTGACAACGGCCGCCTGATCTGCCAGATCGGCATCGCGCCGGTCAAGCCCGCCGAGTTTGTCATCTTCCGGATCACTCAGAAGACCGCCGTCAGCGAGTAAGCGTTCCCCACACCATCGAAGAAAGGACGAGAAGATAAATGGCCATTAACTATCCATACAGAGTATTTCGATATCAGGTGGAGATCGACGGGATTAGCCGGGCCGGCTTCTCCGAAGTGTCCGGAATGAGCTCCTCTGTGGACGCGGTGGAGTATCGAGAGGGGGACGATCTGCGCAACACCCCCCGGAAGCTGCCCGGGCTGACCAAGTTTGGCAACGTGACGCTGCGCTGGGGGGTATCCGATGACAGTGACTTCCTGGACTGGATCTATTCCGTGGCCCCCACCAATACCGCGCCCCCCACCGGGCTGGTGCGACACAACGTGACCATCACCCTGATCGACGACGCTGGAAACCCCGGCCCTTCCTGGAACCTGATCAATGCCTGGCCGGTGAGTTACACCGTCCCGGACCTGAACGGCATGGGCGGCGAGGTGGCCATCCAGTCCCTGGAGCTGTGCCACGAGGGGCTGGAGCACACCCCCGGCGGTCTGTCTGGCGAGCCCGCCGTGATCTGATGGAGGCGGGCTAACGGCGGGGGAACCGCAGGGGGATAGCGGGGCCCTTCCGCCGCGTCAGCCCTGGCGGGGACGGCCGGAGAGGCCGCCCCTGCCCGATCGCAGAGCCGGGTGAGGCCGGCTGCAGGAGGAGAACAGTATGGAAACGGAATTTGAGTTTGAACTGCCCCGGGGCTATGTGGATCAGAACGGTGAGGTTCACAAGCGGGGGACTATGCGCCTGGCTACCGCCGCGGATGAGATCACGCCGCTGCGGGATCCCCGGGTTCAGCAGAACGCCGGCTACCTCACCATCATCTTGCTCTCCCGGGTCATCACCCGCCTGGGGAGCTTGAGCAGCATCAACACCCGGGTGATCGAGGGCCTGTTCACGGTAGATCTGGCCTATCTGCAGGACTTGTACCAGCGGATCAATATCTCGGATCTGCCGGTGTACAAGGTGACCTGTCCCCACTGCAACCAGGAGGTTGAGGTGCCGCTGGATTTTTTATTGAGCTAGGGCTGGTGCTCTACCCCCAGGAACAGCTCTATCAGGAAATGACGTTCCTGTCCTACTATCTGCACTGGTCCCATCGAGAGGTGATGGCGTTGGATCACCTGGAGCGCCGCCGCTGGTGCCGGGAGGTGTCCGCCGTCAACCAAAAACTCAGCGGCTCTGAACAGAAATCCTTTGAGTTCCGATAAGAAACGGAGGGAGACCCGGCTGTGAGCATCCTATATCAGGAGCCGTTCAAAGCGTTCCGCTTTCTGGTGGAGGTGGAGAACGGTGGGGTCGTGGTGGCCGCGTTTTCCCAGTTTTCCGGGGTGAAGATGGAGGTGGAGACCATCCAGGCCCGCTCTGGAAATGACAGTCGGGGCGTCCAGGAGTATGTGCCCGTCTTCACCAAATTTGCCCCGGTGACCCTGACAAAGGGGGTGGTGGGGGATAACGACTTCCTGGACTGGCTCTTTTCTGCCGCTGCCGGCGCCCATACCGGGCCAAAGGGCCGCGGTCTCTATCGGACGCTGAACGTGGTGGCGCTGGACGACCGGGGCAACCGGGGCATAACTTGGTCGCTGAAAAACGCCCTGCCCATCGGCTATGAGTTGACGCCCATGGACGGCGGGCGCAGTGAGGTGCTGTCAGAGAGCCTGTCCTTTGCCATCAACGGCATGGAGCGCAAGGCGAATCCTCCGCCGGCGCGGTGAGCAGGGCCGAGTGCGCTTGTGGAAAAAACGTGCTTGAGGAGGTGACAGAGGATGCCCTATCTATCCGGGGCCTACTTCGACCTATTTCTACTGGGTGCGGGAGTGGTGCTGGAAGGACGGTTTACCTCTGTGTCCGGCCTGAACATGGAAGTGGAGTATGAGGTCTACAATGAGGGCGGGCTGAACTATCCCCGGTTTTTCTTCAAAGAGACCAAGCCCCAGGTGCTGGTGCTGGAGCAGGGGGTGGTGACCAGCGTGGATTCCGTCTCCATGCTGATGAATATGTGCGTCTTGGGGATGTCCGTCCCCCTGGCGGGGACTGTGACCCTGATTGACAGCTTTGGCGCGCCGCAGCGGGTCTGGTCCATCGTGGGCGCCTATCTCCAAAAATACATCGGCCCGGAGCTGAACAGCAACCAGGCCACACTGGCGGTCAGCCGGATTGAGTTGATCTACAACGGGTGCTGCTGATGAGGAAGGACGTCAAAGACATTGCGGTGACAAGGGCGGATACGGCGGTGGTGGGGCAGGAGCGTTTGGGCCTGTCCCCCTTTGGCATGTTGTCACAGCTCTTCAACCAGCAGATCCTGCAGCGCACGCAGCTGATGGCCGGGGCGTATCCGCACATGCCGCTGGCTCTGCTGGACGAGGGGGAGGGGGAGGCGCGGCCCGCCGCCGACAAAGGGGATGAGCTGCACCTGGAGGTCGAGGTCAACGTGACGGTGGAGGCCCCGGAACGGGGAGAGCGCGGGAGCGGGGGAGCGCGGACGGCCGACCCGGTGCAGGAGCGGCTGTTGGAGCGGGTGCGCCTGCTCCAGCGAGAGCTGGAAAAGAGCCGGGAGAGCGTCCACCGGGTGCTCATTCAGGTCGGTGGGTCCTGGCAGGAACGCTACCGCTGGTCGGACGGACAGGGCGGCCTGGCAGCAGGGGCCGCGAGGACGGCGGCGCAGGCGGCCCCTGCCCTGGCGGGCTCCTGCCTGTACCATGGCGCCAACCGCCTCCAAGCCGTAGGGCCCAGCGGCGTGCTGCGCCCCATGACCCGGACCAAAGCGTTGTCCCTGATCTCTGCCGCCACCGCCGCTCTGGCGCAGGGAGGGTGGACGCCCCGGCCCCAACAGCTCCACCCCGGCTATCCAATGGATGAGGGGAAGGGGCAGGCCGCCGGTTCTGGAGCGGGCAGCATCTTGCTGCCAGACGCCTTGCGCCGGAGAAGGCGGGAGGCCTTGGATCGCCAGGGACAGGGCATCCCGCTGAACGGGGAGGGCAGCCCGGTGCTGGAGTGGTTTGCCTCGAGTGAGGAGTTGGACGCTCCCGCCCGGCTGATCAGGCGGGTGGAGGATGCGGTGCGCCGCACGTTAGAGGAAAACCAGGCCAGACAGGCGAGGGAGCGGGAGCGGAGAGTTCCAGATGACCAAGAAGCCGCTGCCTTGGGCTCCAGGGACCAGGTCGACCTGGCGCGTGCCGGGGGAAGTGCCCAGTCGAACCACCGGGCTGTCCCCCCTGACCCAATGCGCCAAATGACGCAGGAAGCATCCGCCCAGCCCACCTCTCTGGGAAAGGGGCAGGGAACCGTGTCCCAAGCGCTGGGGCGACCTGTCGGCGACCGGGACGAAGATGGGACAGAGCCCTTGGGCCGGCCAGAGGGGAAGCACGAGACTGGGCGTATACAGAGGGAGCCGGCGGGGCCACATAGCCGGCTTGGCATAGAGGAGCGAGAGGGGGAGCCCGAGGTACCCCTGGCCATCCCGTCGCCAGGTTCAGACCAGGAGCGGAAGGAGCTGTCGCTGGCCCACCGGCAGGCGTTGGAGGACGGAGATGGGGAGGAATACGCCTGGGGGGATGAGGGACGCCCCATGGGCACGCCCGGGGAGCGCGGGGCACGGCCTCGTTCGGGGACAAAAGCGCCGGCAGCCGCGCCGGATGGAGGGGTGGAAGGGGCCGAACGGGCCCTGGATGGCCCGGTCCAACCCGGAGGCAGGTACAGGGAAGAGGAGAGCGGAACTGTGACGGCGGTCCCGTCGGGGGGATCGACCTGGCCGCGGGGGGAAGAGACGCTGGTCTATCGCCCGTTGGAGCGTGCGGGCGAGGGACCATCCGTCCATGCGCCCCCGGAGAGCCACGGAGCTGCGAGGCAGGCGAGCCAGGAGGACCTGGAACAGCGCCGGAGCCGTCAGGGGCCTTTGGGGCAGCCGGGGATGGCCCCGGCCAGCGCCAGCGTCAGAGCCAGAGCCAGAGCTGAATCGGAACAGGGCCTTACCGCGCAAAAGCTGCGTGAGGGCGGCCCCACTCTCCCCGTGGAAGCGGGGGCGCGGCGATCCGATGGCCGGCCGGCGGGGGAGGGATCCTGGCAGCAGGAGCCTTCCGGGGAGGCCGCGTTGCCCGGCCCGGACGCGCTGGGAGAACAGGCGGGGTGGAGGCCGCTCCCGCTGGAGTTTGCGCAGCAGGACGGGGAGCCTGGCCCGCCGACCGCCGACAGACAGGGCGGAGCCACGACCCAGCCGTTGAAGGACATCCGGGTGTCGGCCCGCCTGGGGCGGGGATCCCATGGCCTGGATGGAGGCGCACCGCCCACCCCTGCCGCCCCCAAAACGAGAGGGACGGAGCTCATCCGACAAGCTGCCGCCGGTTCCCGCGGCGGGCAGGCGTGGGGCGGGCTGCCAGAGCTGACCTTTGCCACCCCCCCCTGGGAACGACAGGAGGAGCGCCAGGCGCAGGTTGAGCTGCCCAAGGGCGAGCACTGGAAGAACCTGCCCCAATGGGCCAGAGAGCTGCTGGAAAAGCCGGGGGCTCCGGTGGGGGGGGCTGGGCCTGCTGCCTGGCAGGCGGCCAAAGGAGGTGTGCCCGGCCAGCCCCCTGGCCTGCTGCCCGGGACGGCGCCCCCGGTGGGGGGCGCCGCCGGCGGGATGATCCAGTGGATGGCGCCGGGGGCCCGGCTCCCGGGAGGGGAAGGGACGGCCCAGCCCGCTGCCATCCAGCACCGGGAGCGGGCTGAGGGGGAGCGGCAGTATCCCCGGAGAGCGCCCGGGCTGAGCGAGGCGGAGATGCAGAGGACGGCGGACAAGGTCTACCGGATCATTGAGGAGCGGCTGCGCCGGGAACTGAGGCGCAGTGGCCGGTAAGAGAGGAGGCGAGGGCTGTGTATTTCGGGATTCCCAACCCCAACATCATCATGCCGTTGGAGAAGATGCGCATCACCAATCTGGACTGTAAAAACCTCAAGGAGGCAAGTTTTGAGGTGCTCTACAACCCACAAAGTTACGTCCACTCCCGCAATGTGCAGTATGCGCAGGTCCCCCTAATGGGGGCGGACGCGCCCATCATCCAGTTCCTGTTCGGATCGGGGGAGATCCTGTCCTTTGAGCTGTTCTTCGACAGCATCTCCGCCGGCGCCGAAGTAGGGGGCACCGCTGGGGACAAGCTGGCCTTTGCGGGCAACAGCCTGCTGCCCTCGTCCACCAATCTCATCGACGTGCGGGAGTACACGCAGAAGATCTTTCAGCTGACCCATGTGGACAGGGACATCCACCGGCCGCCGGAGCTCAGGGTGGAATGGGCCACCCTCCAGTTCCAGGGCTTTCTGGCCAGCTGTGTCCAGCGCTTCATCAAGTTTGACGAGAGCGGCTGCCCGGTGCGGGCCATGCTGCAGTGCACGTTTGTGGAGCATGTGGACCTGGGAAAGCTCTTTGGCGCCAACCCATATGGATCGCCGGATACCTCCGAGTATCAGAAGGTATGCCAGGGAGACTCCCTGTGGGCGATTTCAGCGGAAAAATACGGCAGTTGCGGCCAGTGGCGGGAGATTGCCGCGGCCAACGGGCTGATCAACCCAAGAAAGCTGCGCGCTGGGGACACCCTGGTGTTGCCGGCGGTGGAGCACTGACCTGCCCACGAGGAGAGAGGAGGTAGGTCTGTGGACAAGGGAAGCTACACCTATGACGCCCTTTGGAAGAAGTATGACAAGTTCACCGAGCCCTCCTTTGAGATCACGGTGGGTGGGGTGGAGCTGGCCAGCAGCAAGTACAATATCCCATCCCTGGAGGTGGAGATCTCCGCGGACGGCACGGCGGGCGGCTGCTCCTTCACCCTGGAGGGACAGTACAACTATGAGGTCAGCCGGTGGGAGAATGCCCTGACCGACCTCATTAAAATCGGGGAAAAGCTGGTGGTCAGGGGTGGATATGTAAAGAAGAAGGAACTGTTTTACGGCTATGTGGACGACTATACCATCGAATTTCAGCGGGATGGCCCGCCCCGCATCGCGGTGAGCGGGCTGGATGCGTTGGGCTATCTAATGTGCCTGCGGGAGCCGATGTACGCGGGGCAGAAAAAAGCGGCGGAGATTGTCAAAACCATTCTGAACAAAGGGGTTTCAGCAGGCTTTGCAAAGCGGGTGACGGTGGGCAGGCTGCTGGGGTTTGACACGCCCATCCTCAAGGAAAAGATCGACGATTGGAAGTTTCTCAACCTGCTGGCCCAGCGCTACGGCGCGAGCCTGTTCGTGGTGGACGGGGAGCTGATCTTCGATACGCTGGCCGACCAGACCAATCCCATCCTCACCCTCCACTTTGGACAGGAGCTGGAGTTTTTCACAAGGCGGGTATCCATGGCCCACCAGGTGGGGCAGGTGGAGATCTACGGCCGGGATGTGAACCAGCAGCCGGTGAAGGGGATCGCCTCGTCCGTCACCGCCGGCAGCGGCAAGTCCGCCGCAGAGCTGGTACCCCAGTTGAAGCAGGCGGTGCTGCGGGAGTACAGCGAGTATGCCAGGACCCAGGCCGAGTGCAAGAAGCTGGCCCAGAACCGCCTCAACGGCATCGCCATGGGCCTGGTGAGCGGGCAGGGGCAGTGCGTGGGCATCCCAGAGCTGATCCCCGGACGCTATCTGAAAATCACAGGGGGAGACCCCGAGAGCAACGGCAGCTATTTTTTGACCAAGATTCGGCACATATTTGCCCAGCAGGGCTATGTCACCGCCTTTGAGGTGAAGGGGGCGAAGATATGAGCATTGCAGAGCAGCTGGATGTCTTGATGGAGCAGACGGCGGGGCGGACAAGCCGGGAGATGTCCAGGCGTGGGATCACCCTGGCCAAAGTCACCAATATACAGGACGATAAAAAACTCAATCGGGTCAAATGCCTGCCCATCGGAAGCGCCGACGCGGAGGAGACGGACTGGTGCTATGTGATGACCCCCATGGGCGGCAAGGACTGCGGGATGTTTTTCTTTCCCCAGGTGAACGACCTGGTGGTGCTGGCCTATCTGGATGACGACCCCCATCGCCCGCTGGTGCTGGGGGGATATTGGAACACGCAGGTGAAGCCGCCCTACACCGTGGAGAACGGCAAGGCGGAGGACTACGGCATCCGGACGCCCAGGAGGATCGACCTGGCGCTGCACGATGAGGACAAGAAGCAGCGGGTGACCCTCACCATGCCCTCTGGGACGGTGCTCACCGTGGATGACGGGGGCGAGCGGGTGTCCGTCCAGGACAAGGATGGGGCCAACGGCCTGCTCCTGGACCTGAAACGCGGGGAGGTCACCCTGAAGGCCAAGACGAAGCTGACCCTCTGCGCTGGGAACACCTCCCTGGTGCTGGAGAGCGGCGGCAACCTCACGGGGAAGGGGAGCGGCACCGTCAGCCTGGAAGGAGCCAACGTCCAGGCCAAGGCCAGCGGCAGGATGACGCTTCAGGGCGCCACGGCGGAGGTGAAGTCGGACGCCACGCTGGATCTGAACGCCTCTGGCCCGGCCACCCTGAAGGGCGCCGTCGTAAAAATCAACTAAGCCAGCGCCGCGGCGCGGCAGACAGGAGGAAGCGGACATGGAAAACCAGCGCCGTTTCCTGGGACAGGGGGTCAAATTCCCCCTCCAGGTGGATCCCCGGACGGGGAAATTTGCCATGGTGAGCCAGGAAGAGGACATCCGGGAGGCCGTGGGCATCATCCTCAACACCATGCGGGGCGAGCGGGTCATGCGGCCGGAGTTCGGCTCCAGCGTGATGGATTATGTTTTTGCCCCCTCTTCCACGACAAGCCGGCAAAGCATGGCCTCCGCAGTGCAAGAGCAGCTGCAATACCAGGAGCCCAGGATCATGGATGTGGAGGTGAAGTGCCGGGAGAGCAACCAGTTCACCGGCGCCCTGGTGATGGAGGTGGCCTACACCATCCGCAGCACCAACAGCCGGTATAACCATGTGTATCCCTTCTATGTCACGGAGGGGTCTGAGGGAGGAGGCGGCGCATGAGGCACCCCATCTTGGACCCGCGGGACCTGGAGGCGGTCCGGCGGCAGGTGGCCAGGCTGGCCCGCTCCTACACCCCGGAGTGGCGGTATGAGTCGCCCGAGGACGACCCGGGAGCTGCCCTGGCGGAGCTGTTCACCACGATGTTCCACCAGATGGTGGACCGGATGAACGCCATGCCCGGTAAGCTCTACATGGAGTTTCTCAATGAGATCGGCTTCCAGGAGCCCGGCCCTGTGTCGGCCTCCGGGACCATGGAGTTCCGTCCCAACGACGGTGAGGAGGATCCGGTGCCGGTCCCCCAGGGGACGGCGGTCTTTACGCCCGACGAGGCGGGGGAGAACATCGTCTACGAGACAGAGCGGGCCATTGAGGCCACGGCGGCCCGGCTGGAGGACGTGTACTATGTGGACCCGGAGGAGGATCAGCTCCAGCGCCTGGACCTCTCCCGCCCCCTGCGGTTTTTCACCGGCGGGGCAGGGGAGCAGCTCCAACGCCACCGGTTCACCCTGGGCCAGAGCCAGGTGCTGCGGCTGGACAGCCCTTGCCGGATCACGGTGGAGCCCCGCCAGCAGACCCGCTATCTGGAGGAAGAGTCGGTGGAGCGCCTGGCGGGAGAGCAGCTGCGCTGGACCTTCCGCCATGGGGGGGTGGACATCCCCTTTGACAAGGTGGAGGCGGAACACGGCCGCATCGTGCTGGAAAAGCACAGTGGGCTGGCGCTGGAGCCCTTGGAGGAGGGAGGGGAGATTGCCATCGCCTGCCAGGGCCGGCCCTCTGGGGAGTTGAAGCTGGATCAGGTCCTGCTCTCCAGCGCCCCGCTGGAGCCCTGTACGGCCCAAAGGATCTTCTTTGGAGACCTGCCCATCGACTTGCCCGAAGGGGGGTATTGCTTCGGCCGCCGTCCGGCTCCCTACGGCATCTTCTATCTGCGCTGTGACAGCGCCCTGTCCAAGGCGGGTGCCCAGGCCAACCTCCGCCTGGAGATTGTCCCTATCGTGGAGGAGCCCGGCGCACAGCTCCCGCAGTACGCCTTTGGGGAGGCCATCATCGACAAGCGGGGCGCCGTGGAGGTCAAGCCGGACGATGTGTGGATTTCCGGCGTGGTGTGGGAGTACTTCAACGGCCTGGGCTGGCGGCAGCTGGAGGTGACAGGAGATCGGAACCCCTTCTCCTGCAAGCGGGAGGGGGCGCTGGAGGTGGTCTTTCAGGTGCCCGGGGACTTGGCGCCCACCGACGTGAACGCGCAGACCGGCTGGTACGTCAGGGCCCGGATCACCGACGTGGACAACCAGTTCTCCCCCTATCAGCGGTGGATCCTGCCCTTTGTGAAGCGGGCCGAGTTCTCCTGGCAGTACGCGCAGGGAGTTCGGGTGCGCACGGTGAGCGCCGAAAACAATGGCGCCCGGAGTGTGGTGGAGGGGGCGGACCGGGTGGAACGGCTAGGCCTGTCCCTGCTGCGGCCTATGGACCCAGGCTTCCAGGCCATGTACCTGCGCTTTGACCGCTCCCCCCATGCCATGCCCCTATCCCTCCGGTTTCAGATGGCGGGCCGGGCCCGGATGGAGGACGCTTTGCTGTGGGAGTGGTGGGACGGCAGCCGCTTTCAGCCCGTCCGGTATGTGGATGGGACCGAGAACCTGCTTCACAGCGGGGAGGTCTTCCTGTATCTGTCCCAGCCCCTGCCCCGGGAAGAACTGCTGGGCCAGGAGGGGTGCTGGCTGCGGGTGAGCCGTACTTCCCGGCGTTCGGGGCCGATCCCCACGGTGGCCGCCATTCTGCGCAACACCGTCACTGCCGTGCAGCGGCAGCGGGAGCCGGAGCAGTTTTTCGACACCGCTGCCTACGAGGCGGGCAAGGCGGTGACGCTGCTGGCCCGGCCTGTGCAGGACTGCCAGGTGTGGGTGGACGAGCTGTCTGGGCTTTCCGCCGAGGAGGCCCTGGCCCTGGCCCGGGAGGATGGGGAGGGGGTCAGGCTGGAGAGGAATGGGCACGACCTGGTCCGCTGCTGGGTACGCTGGAGCCAAATTTCAGACCTGGCCCTGGCTGGGCCGGAGGAGCGCCGGTATGTCCTGGACCCCTATCAGGGAGTCATCCGCTTTGGAGACGGACGGCAGGGCCGGGTCCCTCCCATGGGGGACCACAACATCCGTGTGAGCTATGCCAGCGGCGGCGGGAGCCGGGGCAACGTGCCCGCGGGACGGGTGAACGCCCTGTTGGGCGGGCTGCCCCGCATCTCGGCGGTGACCAACCGCACCCCTATGAGCGGGGGAACCGGCCGCCCGGGCTGGGAGAAGATTGAGGAGCAGGGCAACCGCCGGCTGAGAACCGGAGGCCGTGCCGCCGGCCGGCGGGACTACGAAGACCTGGTGCGTGAAGCCTTCCCCCAGGTGCGTCATGTGCGCTGTTTTGCCGGGCGGGACGCCCAGGGCGGGGAGGCCCCTGGCCATGTGACGGTGGTGCTCACCGGCTTTGGCGAGGCGGGGGCGGGCATGGAGGAGCTGTGCCGGGAGGTGTACCGCTTTCTCAGTGGACGCTGCTCCTGCTGCCTGGTGGCGGAGGACCGGCTCCATGTCTGCCCTGCCACGGTGCTGACAGTGAACACCCTGGTGACGGTGGAGACCGAGCAACCAGACCGGGCGGCGGATACCCAGCGGGAGATTGCCCGGCGCTTGGAAGCGCTGATCCGCACCGCTTGGAGTGCCCGCCCCATCGGAGAACAGATCCGGGTGGACGAGGTGTGGAGCACTGTGCGGGACGTGCCAAACGTGCGGGCCATCCAGCAGATCCTGGCAGAGGGCGCCTATGACCAGGAGGGACAGGCCCGCCTGTCCCCGCTGGATGGGGAAACCGCCTTCCCGTATGGGGTGGCGGAGAGCGGAACCCATCTCATTCGCGTGCTGTAATAGACGCGGGCCAAGGGACCGCGCGGAAAGGAGGGGAGGACGATGCTGGTTCCCCGCAGGCTGGATGACCAGACCTATGAGGCGATCGTGGCGGAGGCGGAGGCCCGCTTGCCCTGGCTATGCCCGGTCTGGACAGACCACAATGCCCACGACCCAGGCATCACGGTGCTAGAGCTGATGGCATGGTACAAGGAACTGCAGCAGTACCACATGGACCAGATCACGCCGGCGATCCGGCGGAAACTGCTGGCCCTGGCGGGGCTGCGTCTGCGCCCGGAGCGGGCGGCGGTATGTACCCTGGCGGTGCCGGACGACGCGCCCGGCCGCCTGGCCGGGACCCGGTTGACAGGGCCCCAGGCGCTGCCCTTCGAGTTGCTGGAGCCTATCCCGGCCCGTCGTCCCCGCCTGGAGCGGGTGCTGGCGGAGCTGGATGGGCAGCGGGCGGACATCACCGACCTGTGCCCGGGAGGAATGCCCTTTCAGCCCTTTGCCTTCGGCGGCCAGGAGAGCAGCCTGCTCCTGGGGCTGTCCCAGCCTCCGGAAGGGAGGATACGGCTTTGGTTTCAGGTGGAACAGCCCGCCGGCGCGCCCAGAAATCCAAAAGACGCCGCCACACCGCCCCCCAGGGTGCTGGCCTGGGAGCTGCTGGGGGCAGGGGAAGTCCAGCCCCTGGAGGATGAGACCTGGGCCCTGAGCTGGAGCGGCGCGGTGACGCTGCCCCTGCCTGCGGACTGGCCGGCGGGGGAGGGGGGGCTTTACTGGCTGCGCCTGCGGCAGCTCCAGCCGGGCTGTGAGGAGCAGGTGCGGCTGTCCGGGCTGTTCACCGGCCGTTACTTAGCCGCCCAACAGGAGAGTCGGGCCAGGCGGTATGCCTTTGCCGTCTCTTCTGCCCCGGACCAGCAAGTGCTGGTGGCCAGCGCCCAGGCCCAGCGGGCGGAGCTGGCGGTCTTCCTCCGCACTGCGGTGGGCTGGGAACAGATCTCGGACTATCAGCCCTTGCCGGGAGAGGAGGGGCTGAGGCTGGTGGTAAACGCCAATAGGGCTGCCCAGGACGGGGCGGAAAACCTGCTGGTGGTTGCCCTGGATCCCCTGTACACTCAGGATCTGCTGTTTGATGGAACGGGCTTGCCCGGACAGCAGGTATCCCTCAACTTGGGCGGACAGACGGCGCTGACGGAACATCTGAGCCTCCTGTGCCAGACGGTGGGAGAGGACGGCACCACCCGTCCCACCTTCTGGCGCCCGGTGGAGGATCTCTCCGCCTGCGGCCCAAGGGACCGGGTGTTTGTCTATGATCCCCGGCGGGAGACCCTGACCTTCGGGGATGGGAACCATGGGGCCGTCCCGGCCCCGGGGTTTGGCGCCATCCTGGTGACGGAGCTGATCCTCTCCTCCTGCGGTGGCGGCAACATACCAGCGGGAGCCAGTCTCACCTTCTGGGACGGAACGCCGGCATATAACGACGCAGCCTCCGGCGGGCGGGAGCGGGAGACGCCTGCGGAAGGACGGGGCCGGCTACTGGCCCAGCTGGAGGGGACGATGAAGTGCCTGTCCGCGGAGGACTACGCCCAGTGCGCCAGGCAGACCCCTGGTCTGCGGGTGGCGGGGGCCAAGGCGCTGCCGGGATTTGACTCGCGCCGGAAGCAGGGGCGCCGGAGCGCCATGGTGACTGTGGCGGTGCTCCCGGCGGGAGAGGGGCGGCGCCCCGTGGCGGATGGCCGCTTCCTCCAGGCGGTGGAGCGGCAGCTGGAGCGCTGCCGGCCCATTTGCATCCGCACAGCGGTGGTGTCCGTGCGATATGCGCCCTTCACCCTGTCCGTCCAGCTGCTGGCTGGCGCGGACGCGGAGAGGAGGGCCATCCGCCGGGCGGTGGAAGCGGTCTTTGCCCCCAGGCAGGAGGCCATCGGGGCCCCGGTGCTCCGGGACGACTGTATCGCCCTTTTGCAGCGGTGCCCCGGCGTGCTGCAGGTGCGCCGGCTGGAGCTGCGTGGGCTGGATCAGAACAGCTATGAGACGGCGGCGGGGGATCTGCAGATCCCACCAGATGCCATTGCAAGCCTGGATCGGATGGAGATCCAGCTGCTTCGGCCCTGAAATGCGGCCTGTACGGATAGGCCGGGGAGGAGGGAGCCCTTATGAGTGAAACACAGGCATATCTCACCCTCCGCTGCCGGGAGCAATGGGAGCGGGGAAGGCGCTGGAACATCCGGCGCCAGGGGGACGCTCTGACCCTGGAGCCCGGGAGTTTTGCCGGGCTGATCTGCCTGGCGCCCGTGGACAGCAGGGAGGCGGGATTCCAGTGGAGCCGCCTGCGACTGCGGGGGGAGGTGCCCCGGGACGGGAGTATCCGGGTGTATGCCAGAGCTTCCGACCAGGCGGATTGGCCGGAGTGGGAGAGACTGGAGATGGGGGCGGGCCTCCCCGGCCGGATCCGGGACCTGTTTGGAGCGCCGGCGGCGGTGGACCTGGACCTGTGGCTGACTTGCGCCGGGCGATACCTGTGGCTGGCGGTGGAGATGACGGCCGGCGGGGCAGACCGGCCGCGGCTGGATGGGCTCTCCCTGCGCCTGGCGGGGGATCATATGGTGGACTACCTGCCGGCCATCTACCGGGAGCAGGACTTCACTTACCGATACCTTTCCATCTTCAACAGCATGTTCCAGGACATGGAGGCCGCCATTGATGAGCTGCCCCGGCTGCTGGACGCGGCCAGCGCCCCGCCGGAGATGCTGAACTTCCTGGCCAAGTGGTTGTGCGTGGATCCGGAGGAGGGGGGCGACCTGCGCCGCCGCCTGCCCCAGGTGTTGGAGGAGTATCAAAGTATGTACACGCCGGAGGGGATTGCCCGGAGCACAGAGCGCCTCACCGGGCGGCGCCCCTGGATCGTCGAGCATTTCGCGGTAGATCCCAACGACCCGGACTGCCAGAATCCCGGCCTGTACCGGCGGCTGTATGGGGAGGACCCCTATCGGTTTTTCCTGCTGCTGCCCCAGGACACCTTTTCGGACCAGCGGGAGCTGGAGCGGTTTTTGAGCCGGATGCGGGAGCTGATCCCCGCGGAGACCACGCTGGAGCTGGTGCTGCTGAGGCCCTGCGTGCAGTTGGACTGGCACACCTATCTGGGGATCAACTCCCAGATCGGCAGCTATGTCCAGGCGGCCATTGATGAGAGAATGACCATCCATTACAACACAACGATCGGAGGAGCAGACCATGAGTAAGAACACGGACTTTTTTCCCATAGAGCGCAACCGGTACTTTTATGGGAAGCTGCTGACGGTTCAGGACTTTGACCTGGAGCAGCGGTATGGGCGGCAGAAGAGCCAGCTCCTCAACCGTTTGGCCTTGGGGGCCGGCGTGGTCTGTGGTTTGGGCGTCAGCGCCAGCGACGACTCCACCCTGCTGATCGAAAGCGGTATGGCCCTGGATTATCAGGGGCGGATGGTGGTGGTGGAGGAACCCCTGCTGCGCAAACTCCAGATGCTGGAGGGGCAGGAGGATCTGCTGGGCCACGATACGGCCTACCTCTGCCTGGAGTATGCCGAGACGGACCTGGTGCCGGTAAACGCGGTGGGGGCGGATACGGGGGAGAGCCGCCAGCACAACCTGACCAGGGAGGGCAGCCGCCTCTACCTCACCGCGCAGCCCCCGGAGTACCGCCGGCTGCTGGAGGCGGAGGGGCGGGATAATGTCTCGATTCTCTATGCCAGCCAGGAGCTGACACTGGTGCTGTCCGTTCCGTCGGCGGTGTGCGCCGGGGCGGAGTTCCCCGTGGAGGTGCTGGTGGTTAAGAACGAAAAGACCCCGCCGGTCCAGTTCTGCCTGTCTGGCGAGAGTGCCTTGGCGGATAGTGAGGACGGCCGGATCCGCCTGGAATTCCAGGAGAGCCCTGAGGAGAAGCGCCAGGTGTACCCTGTCCGGTTCCAGCTCAGGGCCCGGCGGATGACCGATGTGGACAGCGCCCTGCTCCCCTCTGGAGGGGAGATTGACCTGGAGCTGGGCAGCCACAGCTACAAGAACTATGTGGAGGTAGAGGCCCGGACCCGCCTGTGCGCCGATTCCGGGGAGCTGGAGGCCCGCCGCTTGCATACCGACAATCTGGAGCGCCATCTGTGGGGGCGGGACCTGCCCATCTACCTGGCCAAGCTGGAGCTGATCAATTCCGCCGGCGGGGTGTTTTTGGCGTCGGTGACCAATCTGCCCTTCCGGCAGCGGGTGGACCGGGAGGACAGCCACCACAGTGAGCGCAGCCTCCAGGCCGTGACCACCTCAGTGCGCAGCCTGGAATACTGGCAGAAGCCAGATGTGAAAGCGGTGTACCAACGCAGCAGCGGCGCGCTGCACCTGGACTTCGGACTCCCCTCCCCAGAGCAGTACGACTACGCCGTGTCCCACGGCGCGGTGGAGCTTACGATGCCGGGCGGACTGCGGGTGAACAGCCGGGTGTACTCTGCGGAGATCGCCCACGGCTTGGGTCCGGGCACGGTGGACATCCGCCTGAGCATCGAGTTTGAGGACCAGAACGCCGAGCACGAGACAGCCCTGTGTTTTGGCAACAGCGAGGTCTTCAAGGGCAAGGCTGCTCCAGTCACCCCGCCCTGGGTGGAGGCGGCGGCCATCGTCTATCCAGAGCGGGGCACCATGCGGGTGGGGCTGTGGCTGCACGACATGGTGGATGGCAACCGGCTGACCGTCCATTACTTTGCCCAGAAGCCGGAGCGGGACACGAGCCGCCTGATGGCCAGCCGCCCGGTGGCCATCCGGGTGACTCCGGAGTTCTCCCGGGTGAGCTGCCGGGGCCGGTTGCAGCTGCAGGCAGAGGTGACTGGCAGTGAGGACCGGAGCGTCATCTGGTCTGTGAAAGAGGAAAACGGCGGGGCCATCGACCGCAACGGCACATATCAGGCCCCAGAGCTGCCCGGGACCTATGAGATCACTGCCGTTTCCGGCGCGGATCCGTCGGTGTCCGCCAGCGCCTTTGTCATCGTGGAATGACAGAGACAGATCCACCACGGGGAGGGGATGCTTGTGGAGGTTATGCTGCTCCGGGAGCGGTACAAAGTGGTGCGGATCCTCTGGAGCCAGCCGGACTATGCCCTGGCGGAGGCGGTGGACATTCAGGACCGGGAGAGGCCTACCCTGCTGCTGAACCTATATGAGGGGGAGCTGCTCTACCGCTATGGCGGCATTTGTTCCGCCATCTCCCAGGCGGACTGCCCCCAGTTTCGGGGGATGTTTTTGGAGGGTGGGACCTTGGCGGTGGTCTTTGAGGACTGCCGGGGTGAGAAGATCGACTGCGTCTTCCACCGGGGCGACCGGTGGGGATGGCGGGACCGGTTGGAATTTGCCCAGCTGGTGCTCCACCAGGCGCTGGTGATGGAAAGGCTCCCGCCAGAGGTGAGCTGCGCGGCCATGCTGTCGGACAACCTGATGGTGGACGTGCCGGAGCGGCGGGTGCGGGTGCGGTATATGCTGCGGCCCACAGAGGACTTGAATCCCCGGGAGCTGGCGCTGCTGGCGGGCGACCAGGTCAGGAAGATCCTGGTTCGGCAGCTGCGGGCAGGGGACGCTGAGACCGGGTTCCTGGATCGGCTGGAGCGGGGGAGCTTCCGCTCCATTGTCCCGCTGTATGCCGCCTGGCGGGAGGCGCTGCCCAATATCCAGGCCGAGCGGGAGGCATATGAGAAGAAGCACTTTATGGGAAAGGCAATGGCGCTGCTCAAGCATTGGATGAAGCGCAGGAAGAGGGGGGATGGGGCGTGAGGACAGCCAGAAGCGCGGCGTCTTTTTTGGCCGCGTTGGTTCTGGTGGGCTGTGTCGTGTTTCTGGCTGCCCGCCCCGCGCTGCTCAACTGGATCCATGTGGTGCGCAAGGACGTTGGACTGGATACATATGAGATGGTGGGGGTGGGCTCCGGTGGCGTAGCCGCCGCCGTGGATTGGGAGGGGGAGGAGGTCCGCCTGACCTGCTTCACAGACCAGGGGGAGCGGCTGGAAAGCTGGTCCGTCCGGTTGCCCCAGGAGGAGGCGGGGGGAACGGTCAGCGCCGTCTACCCCGTGGGGACAGACCTTGCCTTTTTGGCCGTCTATGACGAGAACGGGCAGTATTTGACGCTCTACCGGGCCGAGGCTGGAGGACAGGTGGAGCGTCTCCTGCGGGAAGCCTGCCGTGGGACGTCCTCCGCCGAGCGCAGGGAAAGGACCCGGCTGTATGGCTTTTCCCAGGATGGGGATGCGGTCTCCTTCGCCCTGCTCTCAGCGGGGGAGGTGTGGGCCTACCGCTGCCCCGTGGAGGGCGGCGGGGTAGAGCGGACGGACTGGCAGGAGGCTGGGGACGCCTCCAGCGCGACGGTTTTGCCGGACGGGACGTTGGCCCTGGGAGGAGCTGGATGGCTTACCCTGGACGGGGAGGCGGCGGCTGCGGACTTTTCGGGGCAGACGGTGGCCCAGCTGACCCGGACGGGATCCGGTCTGTACTATGTGGATACCGTGGCGTTCCAGATCTGGTACGCCGACCTGACAGGGGCCGGGGCCAGGCGGGTGCTGCCCCTGGCGGAGACAGTGGGCGCAGACCGGCTGACAGCCCTGGCGCTGACGGCTTGGGGCGGGGCCCTGATCCTATTGGACGGCCGCACGCTGCACTATGTGGATGAGAGCGGTGTGGAGGACTGGACGGTTCTGCTCTTCGGGAGCAAGAGCGCGGCGTGGATAAAGCTGGCGGGGGTGGCCCTTGGGGTGGTGCTGGCGGCAGCGCTGCTGTGGTATTTGGCCTGCGGGGCCAGGCGAGGCAGAATGCCCCTGGTGGTCTACTGGGGCGGAATGCTGATTGTCTTGGCGCTGGCTGTCACGCTGGCGCTGCAGGAGGCGGTGCTGCGACCTGCGAGCCGCCGGGCTGCCCTGAGCTCTGATCGGGCGGCGGTGGAAGGGGTGGTCCAGCTGGCCCTGACGTCGTCCGAGCTGACAGCGGCGGAGCTGCCCGGGCGGCTGGCCCAGGTGCTGGAAGCAGGGGAGCGTTACCGCAATGTGAAGGTATCTGTGGCCCGGCAGCGAGAGGGGGTCTGGCTGACCCAGGAGGAGACCTTTGCCGCGGCGGAGGAGGGCTTCCACCCTGCCCTGGCGGCCCTGGCCCTGGTGGCTGAAAGCGCCGCCTATCTGGAGAACGACACCTTTCAGTACGCGCTGGCCCGGGGGGAGTGGGTGCTCCTGCTGACCATAGAGATCACCGGGCAGGAGCGGTTTGCCCTGGCCGGCGGCGTGGCGGCAGGGATTGCCCTGGTCACCGCCGTGGCGGTCCTGGCCCTCTTGCTGGTGAACTGGGACATTCGCCGGCTGGCCCGGGGCATGGAGCACCTGTCCGAGGGCAGGCGGAGCAGGCGCTTGCGTTTGTCCACCGGCGACGAGCTGGAGGGGATGGCCAGCACGCTCAACAGCCTGGCCGACTCGCTGGAGCGGGGCGACCGGGAGCGGGAGACCCTGGCCCAGTCCTACCGCCGGTTCGTGCCGGAGCCGGTACTGGGCTTGCTGGGCAAGCAGTCCATCCTGGAGGTGGATAAGAACACCTTCGCCTCCCGCCGCATGGTGGTGATGATGGTGTGGTTCACCTTCCCAGACCCGGTTTACAGCGGGGCCAACAGCAGGCTGCTGTTTGACAGCGTGAATCGGGTGATTGAACGCACCGCTTCCATTGCCGCCCAGAAGGGTGGAACAGTGTTCAACTTCGCCTATAACGGTTACGACGTGGTGATGGAGGAGGACCTGCGCCAGATGGTGAGCACCGCTGTGGCCATCCAGCAGGAGGTGTTGGCCCTGAACGACCTGCGGGGCCAGGAGCAGCTGCCCGCCGTCTCCCTGCGCATCGCCCTGGACGTGGGGGACGTGCTGGTGGGCGTGGTGGGAGACAGCGCCCAGCTGGAGCCCACCATCATCTCTTCCAGTTTCTCCACGGTGCGGGAGCTGATCAACCTGTGCGGCAGGCTGGAGGCGGGCATCCTCTGCACGGAGGCCGTCATCGCTGGCGCTGAGGGCTATGGGAGCCGGTACTTGGGAAAGTGCTGGATGGGCCAGGCCCCCGTCCGGGTCTATGAGATCTTTGACGGTGATCCCTACGGGGTGCGCAAGGGCAAGGAGAGCACGGTCCGGCAGTTCTCCCAGGGGGTGCTGCGGCTGTACAGCGGGGACACGGCGCAGGCAAAACGGATCTTTCTGGAGCTGGCCCACGACAACCCGGGGGATGGCGGCGTCAGATACTATCTCTACCTGGCCGACCGCCTGGAGGAACATCCGGACCAGCCCTGCGGCCTAAATGAGGACTGACCACGACGCCAGAGACAAGGAGGTAGGGCAATGGGATTGACGCAGACGGACTTGCTCCGCCGCCAGGCAGAGGGGATGATCCGCCAAGCCATTCGACGGAAGGTGGCCCCCATCCGCCGGGAGCTGAGCCTGACCCGCCAGGCCAGCCGCATGGCTGGACTGGGAGAGGAGCTGATCACCCAGGGGACGCAACAGGCAGTGCGCTGGTGGGCCGGCCGAGAGGGGGAGTTGTGGGAGGACGGGCTGGAGCCGCTGGCCCAGCCGCGGGAGCCGGTGATCTGCGCCGACGGCTATGTGCGCCGGACGCCGGTCCAGCCCTACCGCACCCCCAGGGGATACCGGCGACGGAGACGGCGGCGGCAGCTGAGGGCAGCGGCCTTGACGCTGGCCTTTGCCGCGGTGATCATGGCCATTATCCGCAGCGGGCTGCTGCGCTTTTAGGAGGGGTGCGCCTTGCTGAGCTATTTGTGGAACCAATTGATCCGATCCGGTGGGGTGTTTGTGCGCACCATCCGGGCCTTTTTCACCCGCCGGCTGACGGGGGTGACCGCCCGGGTGCGCCGGGCCACCAACTTTTCCAGAAACGCCACCAGGATGGCCACCGCCTCGGTGCAGTCCGCGGTGTCGGTGGCGCAGGGGCCAACCAGGCGGGAGGACTATGTGGAGACCAGCCGCCTGCTGATCTCCAAAGCGCTGCTGCTGAAGATCTTCCTGGGGGTGATTGCCGCCGGGCTGATCCTGTATTTTTTGGTGTGGCCTTTTGTCCTCAGCAACTTCTTCACCGCCCGGTTTGTTGTGGGGGACGGCCGCATCTCCAGCTGGAGCGGCCGGGTGGTGGTGTACGCGGACGCGGGGAAGACACAGCCCCTCTACGCCGGGCGGCTGGAAAACGGCGTGCTCCAGGGCAGGGGGGAGGAGTACGATGAAAACGGCCTACTGGCCTATGAGGGCTGGTTCCAGGACGGTATGCGCGCTGGGAACGGCACCGCCTATGAGGACGGGGTGATGGTGTACAGCGGCCAGTTTGTCGCCGGAGCGTATGAGGGGACGGGCACGGCCTATGCCGATGGCAGGATGGTCTACACGGGCCAGTTCGTAGCCGGGGTGTACGAGGGCCGGGGCAAGCTGTACGAGGACGGCGCGCTGCAGTACGAGGGCAGCTTCCAGGATGGAACGGCTTCCGGCAGCGGGACGGCCTACTATGCCTCTGGGACCGTCTCTTACAGCGGGCAGTTCCACAATGGCCTGCCTGAGGGGACGGGCACAGCCTATGACGAGGACGGGCAGGTTCTGTACACAGGTGGGTTTGCCGCCGGGGCGTACCATGGATCGGGCACGCTGTATCTGCCCGAGGGCGGGACGCTGGAGGCGGAGTTTGCCGACGGGGATCCCCAGGGGGTGGTGCGTTGGAACCGGGATGGACGGCTGTATTACGAAGGCGGATGGAATGGGGCGCAGAGCTCCGGATTCGGCACGCTGTACAGCCAGTCTGGCGCCGTGCTCTACGCGGGGCAGCTGTCAGGCGGCACCCTGGATGGGAATTGGCTGCTGGGCCTGACGGCCACGCAGCTGCGGGCTGCCCTGGGGGAGGACAATACACGGAATGTCTCAAACGCAGACGGCTTTCTGATCGTCAGCGACGCGCTTGGCCTGGCGGCCCTTTGCAGCTACCAGACGCAGGCTGAGGAATCCCAGGTATATGCCGTCTACCTCTTCCAGCCGGAGGAGGAGTGGATCCGCCTGCTGCCTGGCATGGAGCGGGTATCGCTGCCCACCTGGCCGGAGGACACGGAGAGCTGGAGCGGGCAACTGCGTTTCCAGCCCCCCACGGGGGTGGCGCTGGAGGCTGGCACTTATCACGGCCAGGTGTTCTCCACCTCGGAGAGCCGCGCCACCATCCTCTATGCCAGCGGGGAGGAGAGCGTCTCCCTGCTGCTGGAGTGGACCCGGCTGGGAGCCCTGCCCGACGACGGTATGGATGGGGTCTCTGACGGATCAAGCGCCGGGGGGGATGGCCGCCTGGAAGCGTTCCTGGAGATCTTGGACCTGCTGGAGACGAACGGGGCTGGCACACAGGCCACGCAGAACCCCTATTACGGCACCGCGCCGGTGGCGTCGGCCCTGTCCGCCTGCCAGTCTTTGGAGCAGGCCAACAGGCTGATCGAGGCGATGCTGGATTACTGGGAGCAGTCGGAGCGGCAAAGCGCCCTGGAAGAGAACCTGACCCGCACCCAGGCGCTGTTGGAAGAGGCCCGGGCCGCCCAGTCCATGGGGCAGGGGGATGCCGGCGCCGTGGCCGACCTGGAGGCGGAGGAGGCCGCTTTGCAGGGCGAGATCCAAAGCTGCATCACCCAGAGAAAGAAGGCGGAAGTCCAGGCCAAGGCGGTCGCTGACGTGACCCCGGCCAGCTACGCCCTGGAAGAGCTGCTGCTGTTCTTTGACCCCACCCAGCAGGACGTGAGCCAACTGGCCCAGGTGGCCGTGGCCTACGCCCAGTCGGCCGGGCAAACGGTGGACGCCAACGCCGTCACAGCCCAGGTGAAGACGGAGCTGATCGACCTGGCCGAGGCGGACGTCCATATCCAGTCCGCCCTGTCGGCCTACCAGTCCGCCGCTGCCTCTGTGCGCACCGCCGCGGGGGAGTTCGCCATGGGCCGGGGGAGTAAGACAGCCTGGTATGAGGCTTTGTCCGCCCAGGCGGACGCCCGGGCGGAGCTGTGCGCGGCCCTGGCCGCGTTTACCAGCCGGGCCAACACGCTCAACCAGACCACAGGAGGCTGGGTCTCCAGGACCTTCGCGTGGTATGACGACATCCTGAGCCCGCTGTTCCAGAGCGCGGCGGAAGAGGCGGTGGGCTCCCCGTCCGTTGGAGGGAGCCCCTTCGCCGCCTGAGGGAGGAAGGAGGCAAGACATGGCCGATTACACCGCGTTTGTGGAGGCGGGGACCGCCTTGGTGGATCTGTTGCGGGACCAGCTGACTCCGGAGCCCATTGGCAGCCGGGAGCTGATCTCCCTGTGCTCACCCCATGAGAGTGAGAACAATCAGCTGACGCTGTTCCTGTACCACATTGAGGAGGAGAGCCAGAACGTCACAGTGGGGTACTACCAGGTGGACCGGGAGCTGCAGCGGATGCAGCCCGCCCAGTATGCCCTGCGCTATCTGATCACCGCCCACTCCAAGGCCCCCAGCCAGCTGCGGGAGGCGGATCAGCACCGGATTCTGGGTGCGGCCATGCAGGCCCTGCGGGACAATCCGGTGCTTCCGGCCCGGTACCTCACCGGCTCCTTGGCGGAGGAGGAGACAGAGCTCCATGTGATGGTGGAAAAGACCCCGTTGGAGCAGATGCTGAAGATCTGGAACAACACTGCCAAGGAGTACAAGCTCTCCTTTGTGGTCATGGTCACCGGCGTGACGATCCGCTCCAAGCGGGAGCGCAGGATGACCCGGGTCCGGGAGATCACCATCGATACCCAGGAGCGGCCGAACCCGCCGGGGGGCGGCCGATGATCCACCGTCGCGTGAGCGCCGTCTTCCTGCTCCGGGACGGGTTTTCCGGGAGGGCCCTGTCTTCCGGCGCCCAGGTGCGCTGCACCCTGGACGGGATCCCGGCCCGGCCCCTGTGGAAGGAGGGCGGATACCTGGTCTTTACGGACCTGGAGCCAGGCGAGCATGAACTGACAGTCAGCCAGCCCCGCTATCAGCCTGACCGACGTGCGTTCGCCCTCCGGCAGGGGGAGGTCTGGGCCGACACGGTGGAGCTCAAGCCAGGGGAGGGCTATCCACTCCCCCGGCAGGCCGCTGTCCTGGAGCTCACCGTCACGAAGGGCTGGGCGCCCTTCACCCAGCCGGTGTGGCTGGGTATGTCCGGGCCGGTGGTGCTCAAGCTGGCCCGGGACAGCGGAGGGGACGCCGCCCTCCGGCTGTTCTGCCGGAATGCCGCCCTGCTCCCGGTGCCGGGGTACTTCCTGATCCCAGAGCAGGCGGGGGGCGAGCTGATCCACATCCGGGCCATCCGGGAGGAGAGGGGCGAGCTGGATCAGCCCCTGCTCCGGGGGCATTCCAGAGGCACAGAGCTGATCCCCATGCAGCGCTACACCCCGGACGGGACCGGGCGGCTGCGGGCGCTGTTCCCCCGGGCCGGGACGGTGTGGCTGTACGGCCAGGGGGATGTCCGCAATCTGGAGCTGGAGCCGGGCAGGCAGGCTTTGCATTGGAATTGGAAAGAGGGGATCTGACATGGCAAACCCAGTTGTCCATACCGCGATGTGTACCTGCACCTTCGGTACGGCTCCGGCGGCGCTGCCGGTGACCTCCCAGCAGACGGTGGTGACCTGTGGGATGCCCCAGGCCACCATTCTGGACAACAAGCCGCCCACTTTTGGCATGTGCTCCTCCCTGGCCAATCCCGCGGTGGCGTCTGCCACGGCGGCGGCCCTGGGGAGGCTGACGCCCATGCCCTGCGCACCCATGACGGTGGCCCCCTGGACGCCGGGGGCGCCCACGGTGCTGGTGTGCGGCAAGCCGCTGCTGAACCATACCAGCAGACTGACGTGCGCTTACGGCGGGGTGATCCAGGTGGCCATGACCCCTGCCATGACGGTGCAGACTCCATAGGGGAGGGATGGGAATGGACCGGGACGAACTGCGGGGGCCGGATGTGAGCCGGCTGGATCGGGGATATGCCGCCCAAAGCGAGCTGCTGGAGGACCTCTCCGCCTGGCTGGATCTGTTGCTGTATTGCTACTACATCCGGCACCAGTGGCTGGGGCCTTCAAGTGAACTGAAGAATATGCTGGGGCTGGTGGTCAGTCGGGAGGAGTTTGAGCACAATCTCACCAAGGCTGCCCTGCGCGGCTTGCGCACCCAGATGTCCCCGGAGGAGCGGGAGCGGGCGGATCTGGTTTACCAAGCCATCTCCCTGCGGATCGCACGGACCGACGTACCGCTTCCCCTGCTCCAGCTGTTCCGCCGCTGTGGCCTGGACGAGTTTCAGCAGTCCTGTGTGCTGCTGTCCTATATCGGGACGGTGGATCGGAAATATGAAAAGCTGCTGGCCTATCTGCAGGACGACATGACCAGCCGCGCGCCGGGAATCTCCCTGGCGGTGCAGCTCTTCCTGCCCGAGGGGGAGAGCATGGAGCAGGGGCTGGCCAGATTCTCCCACGGGGAAGAGGCCTTCCTCCGCCTGTTCCAGCCCCAGGAGCTGGAGCAGGGGAAGCTGATCCTTCGGGATACGGTGACGGAGTTTTTAAACGTGGGAGGTCTGGCGGACAGGCCTGGGCGCACCCTGTACGACGGGGAGGGGCATCGCCGCGCCGACCCCCTGGTGGTGCAGGGAGAGATTGCCCGCCGGCTGGACCTGGTGATGGAGGACCCGGCGGACTGCTGTGTCTTTGTGTATGGACCGGCAGGCGGGGGAAAGCGGTTTCAGATTGAGCGCCTGATGGCTCGCCGCCGCCAGCGGTGCGTCTTTGCGGATCTGGCGGGGGATGGCTGGCGGGAGACGGCGGAGGAGGCCGCCCTGGCCGCACTGCTCACCGGGGCATACCTATGCCTCTACCACCTGGATCGACGGGGCGAGGGGGGAGAGCTCGTCCCTGCCCAGGACGAGCTGCTGCGCACCCTGGAACGGTTGGAGACAGGAAGTGGGAAGCGATTCTTCCTCTCCGTGCTGCCGGCGGGGACCCGCTTGGACACGCTGTCGGTGGAGGTGGAGATCCCCGCCATCACCGAGCAGGAGCGACTGGAGCTGTTTCGGTCCGCCCTGGGGGAGATCCCCTGCAGCGGTTCCTTCACGGTGGAAGAGCTGGCGGCAAAGTTCCGTTTCACCCCACGGCAGATCCATCTGGCTTGCGCCCAGGCAGCGGGGCTGGCCCGCCTTTCGGGGGAAGGGCTGGTCTCTGGCCGGCTGATCCACCAGTGCTGCTACCATCAGGTGGTCCATCGGTTGGGGGAGCTGGCCAGCCAGGTGCCCGCGGCATATACCTGGGAGGACGTGGTGCTGCCCGAGGAGCAAAAGAGCCTGATGCGTCAGGCCTGCGGCCACATCCAGCATCAGCACCAGGTGTATTTCCACTGGGGCTTTGACAGGAAGGTGAGCTATGGCAGAGGGCTCTCCATCCTCTTTGCCGGGGCCCCGGGCACGGGCAAGACCATGTGCGCGCAGGTGATGGCCAATCAGCTGAATATGGAGCTCTATAAGATCAACCTCTCCCAGATCGTCAGCAAGTATATCGGCGAGACGGAGAAGAACCTGCGGGCGGTGTTCACAGAGGCGAAGAACGCCAGCTGCATCCTCTTTTTCGACGAGTGCGACGCCATCTTCGGCAAGCGCAGCGAGGTGAAGGACGCCCACGACCGCAACGCCAACGTGGAGGTGGCCTATCTCCTGCAGCAGATCGAGGAGTACGACGGCGTGTGCGTCCTGGCCACCAATCTGCTGGGCAATATTGACGCGGCCTTCATGCGCCGCATTACCTATGTGGTCCATTTCCCGTTCCCAGAGGCGCCCATGCGGGAGGAGATCTACCGACGGATGCTCCCGGCAGAGGCCCCCAGGGCGGACGATATTGATTGGAAATTTTTAGCTGAGAAGTTTGAGCTATCCGGCGGGCACATCAAGAACATTGTCCTGTCGGCGGCCTTCATGGCCGCGGGGGAGGACAGGGCCGTTTCCATGCGCCATCTGCTCCGGGCGGCAGTGAATGAGATGAAGAAGAACGAGATCGTAGTGGTCCGGGAGCAGCTGCAGGAGTACGCCGATCTGCTGGACGAGCCATAACGCTGTCTGGGCCAAGAGGGAGGGAGTTACGATGAAGAGAGGGGCAGAGGGGCTGTTGGCAGTGGGCTGCGCGCTATCCGCCGGGGCGCTGCTGACGATGGATCGGGCAGAGCGGGTACGGCTTCCGGCGCTGCTGCTCACCTGCGGATTGCTCCTGCTGGTGATAGGGGTGGTGTGGCTGCATCGCAGGGTGTATCGTCCCCTGAGGAAGTTGGAGGATGCGGTTTCCAGCTGGCCGGATGGGGAGCTGGCAGAGCTCCGCCGCCATTTGAAGCGGGTTTCTGGCGCGCCCCGGGGGATTGCCCTGGCTTTCCTGGAGCAGCTGGAGAGGCTGGAGGCGAAGCTAAAGGGCATCCAGGCCGCTGCACAGCTGGAGACGGAGCAGCGGCTGCGCGGCCAGCTGGCCTTTGAGATCGGCCGATCCGCGCTACCCCAGGTCCTGCCGGACTATCAAAGCCGGGAGAGCTTCAGCGTGGCAGGAATGGTAGAGGCGGGGGACGCCCCCGGCTGTACCTTCTATGATTATTTCTACATCGACCCGGGCCTTCTGTGCGTGGTCGTGGGCCAGACGCCGGGAGGGGGGGTGGCGGAGGCGCTCTATCTGGTGATGGCCCAGACCGCCATCCGCAGTCGCCTGCGGCAGGGGCGATCCTTGGCGCAGACGCTGGTGGACGTGAACCGGCAGCTCTACGACTTGGGGAGCGATCAGTCCCTCAGCGCCCTGATTGGAACCTTGAACACGTCGGATGGCCGGTTCTCCTACGTCAACGCAGGCCAGCAGCAGCCGCTTCTCATGCGTAACGAGGAGCAGTACGAGTGGATGGAGACGCCGGTGTACGCGGCGCTGGGGCAGAATGAAAACGTGTCCTACCGGACCATGGAACTGCGGCTGAAACAGGGAGATCGCCTGTTCCTGCACACCTCCGGCCTGGGGGATCAGAAGAACTGGGAGGGGATCCCCTTTCGGCAGCAGACCTTCCGGGCTGTGCTCAACCGCAGCCGGAGCAAAGCCCGGGAGCCGGGGGAGATCCTGCGTTTTACCGCCAACGAGGTGGAGGCATACCGGGAGCGGGACGCCGAGCTTCTGGGCTACGCCGCTTTGGCCCTGGAGTACCGGAAGGGGACGCGGGAACTGGCCCATTGTGAGGTGGCGGCGGGACCGGCCTCCGCGCCCAAGGTGACGGCCTTCCTCAAGCGCCAGTTTGAGGAGAACGGCATTCAGCGCCGGCGCTATGCCAAAACGACGGTGATGGTGGATGAGCTATTCTCCCTTTGCTGTCGGCGGAGCCAACCGGGCGGCACGGTGAGCATGGAGTGTGGCATTGCCCCGGATGGGAAGAGCGCCACCATTCGCATGTCGGCGGTCACTGGCGGCAGGGACCCGCTGGCGGTGTCGGGGGACAAGGCGGCGGAGAATGCTGCTGCCTTCATCCGCGGCCAGGCGCGGGATGTGACCTTTCAAGCGGGGGAGGAGCGGGACACCGTGACGATGGTCTGCCGCTTGGAGTGAGTTGATAGACGGAAACGCCGGCCGGAGCATAGGCTCCGGCCGGCGTTTTTCGGTCAGTCAGGGCTTTAGGGCTTTCTCCAGGAAGAGGTCCTGATAGAGCTGCCTGGCCCTGGCCAGGTTCTGAGAGCTGATGGGCACTAACGTTCCGTCATCCATGCAGAAGTCCCGCTTCTGAAGGCGGTCTACGTGCTGCAGGTTCACCAGATAGCTGCGATGACAGCGGAAGAAGGAGGTGCCGATCAGCTCCGACTCCAAAGACTCCATGCCCCGCCGGGTGGCGATCACCCGCCCCTTGAGGTGCACCAGCGCGGTGTGCTCCCGGATCTCAATGTAGGTGATGTCCCGTAAGCGGACCTCCACCTCCTCCCAGTTGGCGTACAGGAGGAGGGTGCGCAGCCGGGGGGCCTGATCCTGCAGGACCCAGTCCATCACGCTGTTCACGTCCTGTTGGTGGAAGGGCTTCACCAGATAGTCTGAGATCTGCAGCTCATGGCCGACGATGCCGTGATCCTGGCTGGTGGTGGCGAAGACTAGGATGCAGTTCCGGTCCCTTTGCCGGATGCGGCGGGCGACCTCCTCGCCGGAGAGACCGTCCATGTAGATGTCCAGGAAAATGAGATCCCACCGATCCGGCGCCCACATGGACAGGAGCTCCTCGCCGCTATGGGCAGTATCGAAGGATATTTCCAGACCGTGTGCCTTCCCGTAATGCTGGAGCATCCGGGCCAGATGGAACTGTTCTTCCTCCAGGTCATCGCAAATGGCAATGGATATCTTCATGAAAACTCCTCGATTCAATTGCTCCGAAGGGCCTTCCAGGACAGCAACGCCTGCTGAATGGCCTTGACCTGACGGCGGCTGACCGAGACGGACTGGTGCCCTCCCTCCAGGATCAGGGTGCCGCCTGCCATCTGCCTCACGGCGCCCAGGTGGATCAGGAATCCCCTTTGACACCGGAGAAAGGGCGGGGAGGGCAGCTGTTCACACAGCTTACCCAAAGGATAGTTGGCCCGCATTTGACCGCTTGCGCAGTGCAGGATGGTCCTCCGCCCGTCTGCCTCCGCGTATCGCAGCTGGCACAGGGGGATGCGCACCCGATCCCGCCGGAAGGGAAGATCCAACCATTTCAGCCCCTGCCTCCAGAAGGGAAAGCAGCAGTCCATGGCCTGGCGGACGGCGCGGTAGCCGGCATTCGGCTCTAAGAAAGCGGCGGGATGCCAGCGGTAGGCCCGGATGGCCGTCCGCTTGTCGGCGGAGACCACGACCAGCGCCGTGTTCTGGAGTTGATCCAGCTGTTCCAGCCGGGACTCTTCCAGGCCATCCGCATCCAGAAATAGAATTCCTCCAGCCGGCATGCCGCTGGAGAAAGGCGCCTGATGCTGAAGGGAGAGCTCCACGCAGGTCTCCTGGGCCCAGTTGGAAAGCGCATGGAAAAGATGATCCCGCAGGTCAGGGTTCCTGGTCCAAACCAGAACGGATGCCGGGGATATTTCTGTTTTCCCTAAATCCATATTGATACCTCTGGCTGCATGGAAACCGCGCATTCCATCCTTTATTACAGGAAGAATTATACGATTAAATCCGAGATTTGTCAATTTAGATCAAGTGGAGAGAGGCGGGAAGATGGGGTTTAGTTGAATATTTTTCTCGACCTATTTCGACATAGTTCGGGTGAGAAAGGGGGGTATGTGGGCGCCAGGTGGCTGGCAGGGCAGGCCGCCACCTGACTGATAAGGGGATGCGCGACCCGCGCCGGTCGAAGCGGAGGTTTTTCGGGAAAGCTGCCTTGGACAGGCAAAATAAGCCCGAGGGCACATACGATTGCTCCAGGGAGGGATGAGCCATGCGATCCAAAGAAATCGTGGTACGCTGTATTTACGCAGAAGAAAACTGCCTTTCAGAGCTGTTGGAGGTCTCTTTCCGCTCCTTTCTCCATCGCGTCCTCGCGGGTGACGCCGGGCAAACGGCGTTTTTCCTGCGATGAATGGCCGTGGATCTTGGGAGGGGGCTATGGATCTGGAAATTAGCAATCCCATGGATTACCATGCGGCATTGTACATCCGGCTATCCAAGGAGGATGAGCGCGAGGGGCCGTCTCAGAGCGTGCAGAACCAGGAATCCCTGCTGCGGGAGTTTGTTCGGCAGCACCGGCTGCCCGTCTATGACTCCTATGTGGACGACGGCTGGAGTGGCACCAGCTTCGACCGCCCGGCCTTTCAGCGGATGATTGCGGACATTGAGGCCAAGAAGGTGAATATGGTCATCACCAAGGACCTGTCCCGGCTGGGCCGGGACTACATCCTGACCGGCCACTACATGGAGCGGTATTTCCCAGAGCGCCAGGTGCGGTACATCTCCCTGCTGGACGGTATCGACACCGGTGTGGATTCCACCGCCAACGACATCACGCCCTTCCGGGCCATCCTGAACGATCTGTATGCCAAGGACATCTCCAAAAAGATCAAGTCGGTCAAGCGGGATAAGCAGCGCAAGGGGCAGTTCATCGGCGGCAAGCCGGTATACGGCTACAAGATGCATCCCACGGAGAAAAACAAGATCGTCATCGACGAGAAGGCCGCTCCTGTGGTACGGCGCATCTTCGATCTGGCCCTGGAGGGGATGAGCTGCCGGCAGATCGCCGCTTGGCTCAACGAGGCGGCAGTGCCCACCCCGGCGGTCTACGCAGGGCTGCCCGTGGCCAGGCCTGGCCCCTACACCGGGCTGTGGAGCGGCGAGCGCATTTCGGAGATGCTGAAAAACGAGACCTACATCGGCAATATGGTGCAGGGGCGCAGCGTGAAGATCAGCTACAAATCTAAGAAGTGCCTCCGGCAGAGCCCAGCCAATTGGGTGGTGGTAGAGGGCACCCACACCCCGCTGATCGACCAAGAGACCTTCCGGAGGGTGCAGATGCTGGTGCGCAGCCGCAGGCACACCCGCAGCCGGATCTATGACTTTCTGCTCAAGGGCCTGATCTTCTGCCACGAGTGTGGCTACCCCCTGGCGGTGCTCAACCGCAAGAACGCGGCGGGGGAGGACCGGCTGTTCTTCGTCTGCCGCACCTATCAGCGCGCCACCAAGGCCGGCGTCTGCACCTGCCACTCTATAAAGGAAGAGACTGTCACCCAGGCGGTGCTGGATAAAGTGTGGGCGGTCTGCCAGGCCTATCTGGAGCCGGCCAGGCTGCAGACCATCGCGGTCCAGGAGGTGGAGCGGGCTCGGAACGGATGTGACGAGCAGGCCGAGATCGCCTGCCTACAAGATGGCATCCGCGGCCAGACCGCCCATTTGGACCAGGTGTACCTGGATCGGCTGAACGGGTTGCTTTCGGAGCGGGACTTTCAACGCATCTATCAAAAGGTTAAAGGGGAGCGCGAGCTCCTGGAGAACCGGCTGAACAGCATCCAGAAGCGGAAGGAACAGCCGGCGAATGCCCAGGAGAAGGCCGGAATGCTGACCAAACAGTTCCTGGACACCGCCTTTACCAGCCGGGAACTGTTGGTGAGCCTGATCCAGCGGGTGGAGCTGACGGAAGAGAAAGAGATCATCATCAAATTCCGCTTCCACGCGTTGGAGGCGATTTCTTAACGGCCATCGTTTACAGTAGCCGCGGTGGGATGTATCCCGCATTGAGAAAAAAGCGCTGGAGAAGCTCAAGCAAGCCTATGAGCACAGCCAGGCGGAGGAGCGCCAGCGGCGGCGGGACCGGGGGAAACCGCTGAGGAAGGAGGGGCCGGCGCACCCCTGACGCGGCGCACCAAACCCCACTCCGGAGACGGCCCCCTATCCAGCCAGCATCATCCGGGTGAGGGCGAAGGAGAGCAGCCCGCAGCCAGGGAAGGTGAGCAGCCAGGCCCCCGCGATCTGTCCCGCCGCCCGCAGGTCGGGGTGACGGCCTGCCCCGCACACCGCCGCCACCTTGGCGTGGGTAGTGGACACGGGCAGGCCCAGCGCCGAGCATCCAGCCAGCACCAGCCCCGCCCCCAGGTCGGCGGCCAGCCCTTCCCGGGGGGTGAGGGCGGCCAGCTGCCGGCCTACCTTTTCCACAATGGGCCGGCCGCCCAAGGCGGTGCCCGCAGCCATTATGGACGCGGTGAGGATCAGCAGGGGCAGCAGGGGGGAGGGCTGCGCGCCCCCCAAGTCGTCGGCCAACAGCATCAGGGCCAGGAACTTCTGGCCGTCCTGCACCCCGTGGAGCAGGGCCGTCCCTCCGGCGGCCAGGCGCTGCCAGGCGATGGGGTTGCAGGGCCGGTTCGCCAGCCACCCCCGGCAGATCCGGGCGGCAAGCGCCCCAGCGGGCAGGGACAGGGCCAGGGCGGCCAGGGTGCGCAGCCAGGCCGCCCCGTTGAGCGCGGCGCTGCCGCCCCCCAGAGCCAGGGCCGCTCCGGATAGCCCCGCCAGCAGGGCGTGGCTCTCGCTGGTGGGCAGACCAAAGCGCCAGGCGGCTGCCGCCCAGGCCACGATGGACAGCAGGGTGGCGCACAGGGCGGTGAGGGCGGCCTGGGGGTCTGAAAAAGACACCAGGCTGCCCACGGTGGCGGCCACGGCGGGGAAGAGCAGGCAGGCCAGGGCCGCGCCCACAAAGTTACACACCGCGGCCAGGGCGGCCGCTCGTCGAAAGCTCATCGCCCCCGAGCCCACCGCCGTGGCGATGGCGTTGGGGGCGTCAGTCCAGCCGTTGACGAAGATGACGGCCAGGACCAGTAGGCGGATCAGGAATACGGTGACGTTCATAGCGGGCCCTCCTTGGTGGATTCCGTACAGATATATGGAGGACTTGTCCCGTTTATGATGGCCAAAGCGACGAAAATGGGGGAGGACGAAAAAAATCCGGAAGAAAAAAAGGGTTCGGGAGGGGCAAAGCAGTATACTAAGATGAAAGAATCAGATGGAAAGGGGCGTGGGCGCCATGAACCTTCGGGAGCATACCGAGCAGCTGGAGCGGCAGACCCTTTCCCCCCGGGCCTGCCTGTCCAGCCAGAGCCGGGGGCGGATGGTGGACGTCCCGCCCTGCCCCGTGCGCACCTGCTTCCAGCGGGACGTGGACCGGGTGGTGCACAGCAAGGCGTTCCGGCGCCTCAAGCACAAGACCCAGGTGTTCCTCCAGCCCGAGGGGGACCACTACCGCACCCGCATGACCCACACCCTGGAGGTGTCCCGGATTGCCCGTACCATGGCCCGGGCCCTGGGGCTCAACGAGGACCTGACCGAGGCGGCCGCTCTGGGCCATGACCTGGGGCACACCCCCTTCGGCCATGCCGGGGAGCGGGCCTTGAACCGGGTGGTGGAGGGAGGTTTTCGCCACTATGAGCAGTCCCTGCGGGTGGTGGACCGGTTGGAGCGGGGGGGCGAAGGGCTCAACCTGTGCTACGAGGTGCGCCGGGGCATCCTATGCCACACGGCAGGGGACCTGGCCGAGACGCTGGAGGGCCAGCTGGTGCGCTTTGCCGACAAGATCGCCTACATCAACCACGACATTGACGACGCCATGCGGGGGGGCATCATCTACCCCACCGATATCCCGGTGCACCTGTCTGAGGTGCTGGGTTTCACCAACGGGGAGCGCATCCAGACGCTGACCCTGGACCTGATCCGCAACAGCCAGCAGGGGGATCGGATCACCCAGTCCGAACCGGTGGGCAAGGCTATGGCCGAGCTTAAGCAGTTCATGTTCCAGTCGGTCTACCTCAACCCTGCCGCCAAGGGGGAGGAGGGCAAGGCGGAGGACATGGTCTGTCTGCTCTTCGACTACTACTGCAAGCATACGGACAAGCTGCCTGGGGAGTATCAGGACATCCTGGCCCGGGAGGGGACGCAGCGGGCGGTGGTGGACTACATCGCCGGGATGACCGACAGCTATGCCGTGGAGACTTTTGGGCGGCTGTTCATCCCCATGCGCTGGGTGGTGAAGTGAGGGTTGGGATCGTTTCGCGCCCTTTGCCAGGGCGGGGGGTCATAAAAACAGCGGAATTTGGCTATCATCAGGGGGTGAGGCTATGGCCATACCCGAGCGGTTCCTGGAGGAGCTGAGCGGCCGGGTCAACATCGTGGACGTGGTGTCCGCCTATGTCCCGCTGACCAAGCGGGGGGCCAACTACTGGGGCCTGTGCCCCTTCCACCATGAAAAGACCCCCTCCTTCTCCGTCAACGAGCCCAAACAGATCTTCCACTGCTTTGGCTGCGGCAAGGGGGGTGGGCCCTATCGCTTCCTGATGGAGATGGAGAGCCTCACCTTCCCTGAGGCGGTGGAGAAGCTGGCCCAACGGGAGGGGATGACCGTGCCCGAGGAGGGCCGGGCGGATCAGGGGCGGCAGGCCCAGCGCCGGCGCATCCTGGAGCTGAACCGGCAGGCGGCCCGCTTCTACCGGGAGATGCTCTCCCGGCCGGAGGGGGAGCGGGTGGCAGACTATATCAGGCGGGAGCGGCGCATCAGCCCGAAATTTTCCGCCCGGTTTGGCCTGGGGGCCGCGCCGGACAGCTGGGACGCGCTGACCCGGGCCATGGGTGAGCAGGGGTGTGACAAGGCCGAGCTGCTCCAAGCGGGGCTGGCGGTGGCGGGCAAAAACGGCGGGATCTACGATAAGTTCCGCAACCGGCTCATGCTGCCGGTGATCGACGCCCGGGGGGATGTGATCGGCTTCACCAGCCGGGTGATGGACGACACCCAGCCCAAGTACCTGAACACGCCGGAGACCGCCATCTTCAAAAAGCGCAGCATCCTCTACGGCATCAACTACGCCAAAAAGACCAAGCGGCCCAACCTGATCCTGGTGGAGGGCAACATCGATGTGATCACCATGCACCAGGCGGGCTTTGACAACACGGTGGCCACCATGGGCACCGCCCTGACCGAGGACCATGTGCGCCAACTGGCCCGTTACGGCAAGCAGCTGGTGCTCTGCCTGGACAACGACGCGGCCGGCCTGGAGGCCACCCAGCGGGCCATCACGGCGCTGCGGGACTCGGGCATCGAGGTGCGGGTGCTCCAGCTGCCCCGGCGGAAGACGCCGGAGGGAGAACTGGTGAAGCAGGACCCGGACGACTACATCAAGCACTATGGGCCCCAGGCGTTTGAGGGGCTGATGGCGGGCAGCGCCCCCCCGGCGGAGTACCGCCTGGAGTTGCTGCGGGAGGAGTTTGACCTGGAGCGGGACGATCAGAAAACCAAGTATCTGCTGGCTGCGGCTGAGCTGGTAGCCGGCCTGTCCAGCCCCGTGGAGCGGGAGATCTACGGCAACCGCGCGGCGGACGCGGCGGGCATCTCCCACCAGGCCATGGGGCAGGAGGTGGAGCGGCTGCGCCGGCGCAAGGGCTGGGAGCAGCGCCGCCGGCAGGAGCGGCAGGACCTGGCCCCGGCCCAGAAGCTCCAGCCACGGGAGCGGGCCCTGCGCTACCAGGACCTGCGCTCGGCCCGGGCGGAGGAGGGGCTGCTGCGGGTGGTGCTGTTGGATGCGGAGTACTTCCGGGCCCTGGAGGAGCTGGGGGAAGAGGACTTTTCCTCCCCGCTGCTGGGCCGGGCCTACGCCCTGCTGAAACGGCAGTGGCAGGCCGGGCACACCCCCAGCCTGGCGAGCCTGGACGGGGACTTCACCCCCCAGGAGGCGGATCACCTGGCCGCCATTGTCCAGCGGCCCCAGAGCGCCCACACGGCCCGGCAGGCCCTGGAGGACTACAAGCGGGTTATCCTGGGCCAGCGGGGCAGGGCGGGAATTCACACCGGCGAGGACCTGGCACAGTTCCGGGACGCGCTGAAACAGAAAAAACGCTATGGAGGATGAGGACCGATGGCAGATAGGAAAAAGAGTGCCAGGAAGAGCGAAGCGCCCCTGTCCACCCTGGTGAGCAAGGAGAAGTTCGAGGCGGCCAAGTCCGATCTGGCCAAGATGGTGGAGGGCATCCAGGGGGGCGAGCGGCTGCTGGAGCTGGTGGACGCCGGCTACCAGAAGGGGAAGCTGTCCTCCGGAGAGCTGATGGAGGTGCTGGAGTCGCTGAGCCTGGAGAGTGAGCAGTTGGATAAGATCTATGATGTGCTGGAGAACTTGGGGGTGGACACCTCGGGGGAGGAGGATGAACTGGCCGAGATTGACGATGCGCTGGTTCCCCCCGGCAATGAGCTGGAGGAGCTGCCCGAGGAGGAGCTGGTAGACCCCAATACCCTGGTGGACGCCTTTGCTGTGGACGATCCGGTGCGCATGTACCTCAAGGAGATCGGAAAGGTGGACCTGCTCACCCCGGAGAAGGAGGTGGAGCTGGCCCAGGCCATGGGCCGGGGCAACGAGGCCCGGGCACAGCTGGAGGAGATGGAACAGGCTGATGAGGCGCCCCCCCAGCCGGTGCGAGACGAGCTGGAGACGCTGATCCGGCAGGGGAAGCAGGCCGAGCAGGAGCTGGCCGAGGCCAACCTGCGCCTGGTGGTGTCCATTGCCAAGCGCTATGTGGGCCGGGGGATGCTGTTCCTGGACCTGATCCAGGAGGGGAACCTGGGGCTGATCAAAGCGGTGGAGAAGTTTGACTACACCAAGGGCTATAAGTTCTCCACCTACGCCACCTGGTGGATCCGCCAGGCCATCACCCGGGCCATCGCCGACCAGGCCCGGACCATCCGCATCCCGGTGCACATGGTGGAGACCATCAACAAGGTCATCCGGGTCAACCGGCAGCTGTTGCAGGAGCTGGGCCATGACCCCACCCCCGATGAGACCGCCGCCGAGATGGGGATGCCGGTGGAGAAGGTACGGGAGATCCTGAAGATTGCCCAGGAACCCGTCTCCCTGGAGACTCCCATTGGGGAGGAGGAGGACAGCCACCTGGGCGACTTCATCGAGGACGACACCGCCTCCGAGCCGTCGGAAGCGGCCTCCTTCACCCTGCTCAAGGAACAGCTGGTGGAGGTGCTCTCCACCCTGACCCCTCGGGAGGAGAAGGTGCTCAAACTGCGCTTTGGCATTGAGGACGGCCGCACCCGTACCCTGGAGGAGGTGGGCAAGGAGTTCAACGTCACCCGGGAGCGCATCCGCCAGATCGAGGCCAAGGCCCTGCGGAAGCTGCGCCATCCCTCCCGCTCTAAAAAGCTGAAGGACTTCTTGAACTGAATGGGATACCCTGCCCCTTTGGGAGCAGGCGGAGATAGGATCAGGCCGGGGAGCCTCGCCATCGGGCGAGGCTCCCCGGCCTTTCGCAATGGGGCAGACGGGCTTACAGAGCCACGCTGCCGGTGCGGTCGTCGTCCACCACATAGTAGACCATGCGATCCTCGGGCTTGACGTACACCGCCAGCTTTTTGGCGCCAGCCAGGTCGTGCCCCTGGGCGGCGCAGGCGGCCTTGGCCAGCTCGGCCAGCTCGGCGCAGCTCCATTGGCAGCCGCCAAATTGGAGATAGATCTCCTGGACAGGCTTGGCCGTCCGCTTACGGGGAGCGGCGGGCTTTCTGGCCGGTGCGGCGGACGGCTTGTCCTGGGCAGCCACTTGCCGGGGCTTGGGTTCCTGTTTCATGTGTCATTCCTCCGATTCAGACCCGCCCCCCGGGAAAGGATGCCAACAGGCGGGGCCCATCCGGGCACGGGGGGCGAAGCTGGGAGCATTCTACCCCATTTGGGCGGAACTTGCAAGGAGAAGAAAGGGGGATTTTGGGGAGGGCTCCCGGCCCATTTCCCGGGCAACCTTTCCCGCGTTATGGGCGGGCGCGCCGCCGCAGGCGGATCAGGATGAGGGCGGCGGCCAGCAGCAGGGCCCCACCGGTCAGGGCCAGGCCGGGGAGCAGGCCGGGCGGGGTGTAGCGCAGCAGGATGGTGTGGTTGCCAGGCCCCACCTCCAGGGCGAGAAAGGCGTCCAGGAAGGAGCACAGGGGGACCTCCTGCCCGTCCACATAGGCGTGCCAGCCCGGCTCATCGGGAATGGTGGTGACGATGGCCTGCCCCGCCTGGGCTGTGACGGACAGGTATACCGTTCCGCCCTCCACTTGGGGCTCCGGCCCGTCGGCCAGAGCGGATAGCCCCTGGGTCAGGGCATCTGGGTTCAGGGCGTAGAAGCGGCCCGACCAGTCCTGGAGGGAGGTGCAGCGGAGGACGGCGGTGAGGGCCTCCCCTTGGGCAGGGGAGCCCAGGTAGTGGATGCACCGGGTCTCGTCGGTGTTCAGGGCGGTGCGGTAGGCTCCGTCCACCCATAGGTCGGTCATCCCCACCGAGGACAGGTTGGCATAGAGGGGCAGACCGCTGCCCTGAAAGGTGAGGGTGACCGTCCCGTCAGCCTCCTCCACCAGGGCGTCCGGGGCGACGGGGGTGTACAGCGGCTCCTCCCAGCCGGTGAGGGCGGCAAACAGGCGGTTTTGGTTCTGGAAGGGATCCTGGTTGTCCAGCTCCAGCTCCAGCAGCCCCTCTGGGGCGGAAAAGGCCAGGGGGAGGACGGTGGGGTTCTCATACAGGGTCAGCTCCCCCCGGGCGTCCAGGGCGGTGTAGCCGCTGGGCATGGGGTTGGCGCTGAGCACGTAGCGGATAGACAGCAGCGCGTCGGTGAGGGGGGTGGAGCCGTAGTAGGCTGTCCAGTACCAGGACTGGGCAAAGCCCAGGGAATGGAGCAGGGTGTTGAGCCGGCTGTTGAAGAAGCTGCTGTAATGGGTGACGCCGGGATAGCCGAAGGACAGCGGCGCATTCAGTCCCCGGTCTTGGGTGGCCCCCATGCGGTAGAAGCGCCCCGCGCCGGCCAGGGCCTGTGCCCGGTCGGCCAGCGCGGCGTTGGCCCCATAGTAGTCCTGATAGGAGTCATAGGACTCATAGCGGTGGGTCTGCTCCAGACCGCGGAAGGTGGCAGCGGCGTTGTAGCCCATCTCCCCGCACACCGCGGCGGCCAGCAGCAGGGCGGCCCATCCCCGCGCCGCCCGGCACCCGGGGGCGGCCAGGGCGTCCTGAGCCTGGTTCAGGGTGTGGCAGGCCAGAAAGACCAGCAGGAAGGACATCAGGAAGCTGTACCGGTAGGGGAAGGAATTGGGGTACTGGAACAGGTGCCACACCCGGTCCAGGGGGGACAGCCACAGGGACAGCGCCAGCACCAGCACCAGCGCCCCATAGGCCGCCCTGGCCCGGGCCGGGATGGCGCGCAGGAAGAAGGAGCCCAGGGCGGCCAGGGCGGTCAGGGTGCCGCAGTAGAGCAGGGGTAGGCTGCCGTAGTACGGCTGCACCTGGCCAGGCAGGAACTGGCCCAGCAGCTCCAGAGGATGGAAGTTGACCAGCCCGTCGTAGTCGGTGAGGGGGACGGAGAACTTGCCGCCGAACATGCTCAGCAGGGTGGGCAGCCAAAGCCAGGCGGTCACCCCAAGGGCCCAGAGGGCACAGCCGATCAGGTCCCGCAGGCGAAGCAGGCTCTCCCGCAGGCCCATGCCCCGGGCGACCGCCCGGGCCACCAGCCACAGCAGGCAGAACCCGCCCACCATATAGGAGATATACCAGGTGGACAGAAAGCAGGCGGCCAGGCTGAGGGAGAGCAGCCACCGGCCCCGCCCGTCCAGCACCCGCTCCACCCCCAGCAGCACCACCGGCAGCCAGATCACCCCGTCCAGCCACATGATGCACAAGGAGTAGGCCACGTTGTAGGCGCACATGGCGTAGCACACCGCCCCCAGCAGAGCGGTGAAGCCCCGGCCGGGGAACTGGCGTGAGAGGAAGAGGAAGCAGGCCAGCCCCGCAAGGCCGAACTTCAGCACCGTCAGCCACAGCAGGCCCACCGGCATGGCCTCGTTGGGCACCAGCAGGGTGAGCAGGGACAGGGGGCTGGACACATAGTAGCTGAACACCCCGATGTAGGACGAGCCCAGGGCCTTGGACCAGGAGAAGAACAGGTCCCCGTTCTTCAGCGCGCAGAAGAACTCCACATACTGGCTGGACATATCGTAGGTGAGGATGCTCTTGTCCCCGAAGGGGGCGAAGCCCTGGGCGGCGTAAGCGAGGGTGAGCAGTAGCGCTGGGAGTAGGAAGGCCAGCGGCCAGTAGAGCCGGTAGCGGTTATGCTGGGTCATCCTGCCCACCTCCTCCCGTCTCCCGGATGAGATAGATGGGGCGCTTTTTGACCTCCAGGTAGGTCTTGGCCAGGTACTGGCCCAAAATGCCGATGCAAAACAGCTGGATGCCGGTCACAAACAGCAGGATGCACACCAGCGAGGGCCAGCCGAAGGCGCTGCCCCCCCAGAGCAGCTGACGGACGATGACAAACACGATGGCGATGAAGGCCACCAGGCAGAACAGCAGCCCCAGGATGGAGGCGATGGCCAGCGGCGCGGTGGAGAAGGCGATGATGCCGTCCAGGGCGTACAGCCAAAGCTTAAAGAACGACCACTTGCTGTGCCCTTGGGCCCGCTCCACGTTCTCCACCTCCAGCCAGCAGGTGCGGTAGCCCACCCAGGCGAAGATGCCCTTGGAGAAGCGGTTGTACTCTGGCAGCTGTAAAATGGAGTCCACCATCTGCCGGGTCATGAGGCGGAAATCCCGGGCCCCGTCCACAATTTGGGTGCGGCTGAGCCGGTTGACCAGCCGGTAGAACCCCCGGGCAAAGAGGGAGCGGATGGGCGGCTCCCCCTTCCGGTCGACCCGGCGCACCGCCACGCAGTCATAGTCCCCGGATTGGATGCGGGAGAGCATTTCGGGCAGCAGCCCGGGCGGGTCTTGCAGGTCGGCGTCCAGGATGGCCACCAGGTCGCCCCGGGCAGCCTGGAGCCCGGCGTACATGGCCGCCTCCTTGCCAAAATTGCGGGAGAAGGACAGGTAGCGCACCCGGGCGTCCTGGCCGGCCAACGACCGCAGCAGGGGCAGGGTCTGGTCGGTGGAGCCATCGTCCACAAACAGGTACTCCGCCTCCACCTCCGGCAGGGCGGCCACCACGGCGGTGACTGCCTGGTAGAAGACGGGCAGGGCGGCCTGCTCGTTACAGCAGGGCACGATGATGGACAGTTTGGTCATGGCGCGAACGCCTCCTTCTCGTGGGGGCGGCCGGCTCAGAAGCGGGCCCCGCCAAACTCGGACAGGGTGAGCTGATCATTGCGCTGCGCCGTCCAGTTGATGGACCACAGGGAGGCAAACAGCAGCAACTGGTTGCCCTTGTAGTCCTCCACCAGCAGCGCGTCGTTGGGCAGGGTGAGCTGGTCGGGGCGCAGAGGGGCGTCCCCCTCGTACTCCACCCAGCGCAGGTACTCGTAGGGCAGGGATTCAGCGTGCAGCTCCACCCCGTACTCGTGCAGCAGCCGGTAGTCCAACACGTCAAACTGCAAGGTGCCCACCACCCCGACGATGACCTCTTCCATGCCCGAGTAGGGGGTCTTGAAGATCTGGATGGCCCCCTCCTGGGCGATCTGCTCCATGCCCTTGAGAAACTGCTTGCGCTTCATGGTGTCCACCGGGCGCACCCGGCGGAAGTGCTCGGGGGCGAAGGTGGGGATGGGGTCGAATTGGAACTGCCAGCCCGGGGCACACAGGGTGTCCCCGATGGAGAAGATGCCCGGGTCGAACACGCCGATGATGTCCCCGGCATAGGCCTCCTCGATGATCTCCCGCTCGGCGGCCATGAGCTGCTGGGGCCGGGACAGGCGCAGCTTCTTGCCCCCCTGGACGTGATAGACCTCCCGGTCGGCGTCAAACCGGCCGGACACCACCCGCAGGAAGGCCACCCGGTCCCGGTGGGCCTTGTTCATGTTGGCCTGGATCTTGAAGACAAAAGCGGAGAAGCGCTCGTCAAAGGAGTCGATGAGTTCCTCCCCCGCCCGACGGGGCAGGGGGGGCGTGGCCATAGCCAAAAAGTCCTCCAAGAAGGGCTCCACCCCGAAGTTGGTCAGGGCCGAGCCGAAGAACACGGGGGACAGCTTGCCCTGGCGCACTCGGTCCAGATCGAACTGGCAGGCCGCGCCGTCCAACAGCTCGATCTCGTCGGCCAGCTGGTCCCGCCGGGCCTGGCCGATGAGGTTGGCCAGCTCCGGGTCGCCCAGCTCCACCTCGGTGGCGATGGCCGCCCGGGCGTTGGTGTTGGAGGTAAAGTGGAGGATCTTGCCCCGCTGGCGGTCGTAGACGCCTTGAAACTCCTGACCGCAGCCAATGGGCCAGTTGACGGGGTAGGTGTCGATGCCCAGCTCCTGCTCCAGCTCCTGGCACAGCTCGAAGGGGTCCCGGGTATCCCGGTCCATCTTGTTGATGAAGGTGAAGATGGGGATGCCCCGCCGGGCGCACACATGGAAGAGCTTTCGGGTCTGGACCTCCACCCCCTTGGCCCCGTCGATGACCATGACGGCTGAGTCGGCGGCCATGAGGGTGCGGTAGGTGTCCTCGGAGAAGTCCTGGTGGCCGG